>Ga0153956_1001989_pt1 | contig 16168 bp, 19 predicted proteins | sample TSFL040MetaG_FD_104704 | JGI IMG/M metagenome (GOLD analysis project Ga0153956, IMG submission 104704) | Attine ant fungus gardens microbial communities from Florida, USA - TSFL040 MetaG | ecosystem: Host-associated > Fungi > Mycelium > Unclassified | place: USA: Florida, Wekiwa Springs... | reverse complement strand
GTGGAGGCTTCCCTTCATGCGGGACCGTCACGAAAGTCCGGAGTTCGTGGCGGACCCGGGCGGATGTTTCACGAACCCCTCACGTCCCGGGCGTCTCGTGGCGGCCACAGCCTGCCAGGGCCGCCACGAGACGCCCGGGACGCAACTTGGACGGACGGGGCGGCCTGAACCACGGCCGCCCCGTCCACGCCGCCTCAGCCCACGTCGCGCCGGGTCAGGCGCCAGAGGCCGATCGTGAATGGGATCCCGATCCACAGGGCCAGCGCCACTAAGCCCTTGGCCCATTGGTGCCCGCTCATCACTTCGGTGGTCAGTGGTTCCAGCGCTTCGGCGGTGTTGATCCAGTCGACGACGCCCTTGATCGCGTGGATCGAGCCGAGCGCGGCGAACGCGACCGGCAGCGCGAAGTAGAGGACGATCGCCGGCGCCGAGGACTGCAGCGCGATGCCGAAGCCGATCCCGATGATCATCGCGGTGACCACATAGACGATGTCCTGCAACAGGATCCCGAGAGGCAGCGACCAGACGTGCGGCGCGTCGGTCGAGACCAGCGCCGTGCCGAGCGCCGCGATCGCCAGCGCCACCACCGTCGCCACCAAGGCGAGGACGATCCCGGCGAGGACCTTGGCCAAGATCAGCCGCGCGCGTGCGGGCACCAGGGCGAAGCTGACCAACGCCGTCCGCTGCGACCACTCGGAGCTGACCAGCAGGATGCCCACGACCGGCAGCAGGATCCCGGCGGGCTGCAGCGCGTTGGAGAGGATCTGGATGAAGTTCTTGTCCCCTTCGTTGCCCGCCAGCACGGTGATGACGACGGCGAGGACGGTCAGTCCCAGCACCGCCAGCTGCAGCCAGAAGCCGCTGCGGGTGTCGACCATCTTGCGCAGCTCCACCTTGGTCAGGCGGGCCAGGCCCGGTCGCTGGTCGCGCCCGGCGGGCGCAACCCCCGGGGCGTTGGTGTCGATCGCGTGGGCGCTCATCGCTCCCCCTCGCTTCCGTTGTCGGTGGTCAGGTCGAAGAACAGCTGCTCGAGGCCCGCGTCACCGGCGGGCGCGAGGTGGACGAGGGCGACCCCTCCCCCCTGCGCCGCGGCGCCGACCGCGCGCGGCTCGGCGTCGACCAGGAAGCCGCCGCCTTCGGCCTCGCGGGCCTCCAGCCCGGCGCCGGCGAGGGCGCGGCCGAGCGCCTCGCCGTCGTCGGCGCGGACCAGCGTCCCGGCATCGGACAGCAGCTCTTCTTTGCTCCCCTCGGCGACGATCTTGCCACTGCCGATGATCACGAGACGGTCCGCGATCGCGTCGACCTCGTGCAGAAGGTGTGACGAGAGCAGCACGGTTCCGCCGCGCTCGGCGAAGTCGCGCAGCAGCCCGCGCATCCAGCGCATCCCCTCCGGGTCGAGCCCGTTGGCGGGCTCGTCGAGGATCAGCACCTCCGGTTCACCGATCAAGGCGTTGGCGATCCCGAGCCGCTGCCGCATCCCCAGCGAGTACTGGCGCACCCGTTTGCGCGCCGCCGACTTCTCCAGCCCGACCAGCCCGAGCAGGTCGTCGACCCGCTTCTCCTCGACCCCCATCGTCTGGGCGGAGATCGCCAGCGCCTCGCGGCCGCGCCGGCCGCCGTGCTGGGCGGAGGCGTCGAGCAGGACCCCGACCCGCCGCCCCGGGTTCGGCAGGCGCCGATACTCGCCGCCCAGCACCCCGGCGTGGCCGGAGTCGGGCGTCGAGAACCCACAGATCATGCGCATCGTCGTCGTCTTCCCAGCCCCGTTGGGGCCGAGGAAGCCGGTGACGGTGCCCGGTTCGCAGCGGAAGGTCACGTCGTCGACAACGGCCCTCCCGCCAAATCGCTTGGTCAACTTCTCGGCTTCGATCATGCCGCCAGCCTTCCCCTTCCGCGCGGCCCGCACATCCGCCGCTGGTCGCCACTTCGCCCCGCCGTAAGTCGACGGCCGACCCCTACTTTGGTAGCGACACCGGACTCCACGGCCGTCCTACCCTGTGGCCATGGCCTCTCTGGGGGTGAACCACGGACTGGAGCCGGCGCGGTGGCAGCGGCGGATGCTGCCCGGCTCGATGGTCGACGGGCCGGGGGCCGAGCGCAGCGTGCGCGACTGGATCGTCGACGGCCTGGTCACCCTGGTCGCACTCGGGCTCGGCCTAATCGCCCTGCACGACACTTGGCACGCCCACGGCCCGATGTCGCGAGCGCTCGACATCGTCCTGGGGGTCGCCTCGCTCGCGGCACTCTGGGATCGCCGCCGCCATCCGGTCGGCGTCGCCGCCTTCGTCGTCCCTGCCTCGGCGATCTCGTCGCTGGCGGGCGGGGCCGGCCTGGTCGTCCTCTTCAACGCGGCGATCCGGTGCAACCGTCGCGACCTGATCTGGATCACCCTCGCCTCGGTCGCCGGCTCCCTCGTCTACTCCCTCCTCTACGCGACGAGCGGCCCCGACCTTCGCGACAACTTCGTGGTCGGCATCCTCCTGTTCGGCTTCGCGATCGGCTGGGGCCTCTTCGTCCGGGTCCGCCGCGACCTCATCGAGTCACTGCACGAGCGGGCGGCGCGGCTGGAAAACGAGGGCCGGCTGCGGGCCGAGCAGGCGCGCTCGGCGGAGCGCGAGCGGATCGCGCGCGAGATGCATGACGTCCTCGCCCACCGGCTCTCGCTGCTGAGCCTCCACGCGGGGGCGCTCGAATTCCGCCCGGGCGCGCCGCCGGAGGAGATCGCGGCGACGGCGGCGGTCGTCCGTGAGGCGGCGGCCGCGGCGCTGGAGGAGCTGCGCGACGTTGTCGGCGTCCTGCGCGAGGGGACCGACTCCGACACGCGCCGCCCGCAGACGACGCTCGCCGACCTGCCGACGCTGATCGAGGAGTCGCGGGCGGCCGGGACGCGAATCGAGGCCGAGCTCGACCTGCCGGAGGAGAGCGGGGCAACCAGCGTCGGCCGCACCGCCTACCGGGTCGTCCAGGAGGGCCTGACGAACGCGCGCAAGCACGCGCCCGGGGTGCTGGTGCGGGTGAAGGTGACGGCGTCGGAGGAGGCGCTGCGGATCGAGATCCGCAATCCCGCCCCGCTGGTCCGGCCTCCCGCCCCGGCGCTGCCCGGCGCGGGCAGCGGCCTCGTCGGCCTGCGTGAGCGGGTCGGGCTGGCCGACGGCGAGCTGCGCCACGAACTCGCCCCGGGCGGCGAGTTCATCCTGGAGGCGACCCTGCCGTGGGAACGATGAGCCCGATCCGCGTGATGCTGGTCGACGACGACCCGCTGGTGCGGTCCGGCCTGCGGATGCTGCTCGGCGGGACCGAGACGATCGAGGTCGTCGCCGAGGCCGACGACGGCGACAAGGTCCTCGCCGCGGTCGACCGGCACCGTCCCGACGTCGTCCTGATGGACATCCGCATGCCCGGGCTCGACGGCGTCTCGGCCGCGGGCCTGCTCACCGCCCAGCCCTCACCGCCCGCGGTCCTGATGCTGACCACCTTCGACGCCGACGGACTGGTGCTGCGGGCGCTCCGCGCCGGCGCCGCCGGGTTCCTCTTGAAGGACACGCCGCCCGCCGAGATCGTCCGCGCGATCGAGCTGGTCGACGCCGGCGACTCGATGCTCTCCCCCGCCGTCACCCGGCGTCTGATCGATCTGGTCGCCGGAGAGGTCGACGAGAGCACACCGCGCGCCGACGCCGACCGCCTCCTCGACGGCCTCTCACCGCGCGAGCTCGAGGTCGCCCGCGCCGTCGGCCGCGGCCTCTCCAACGCCGACATCTCCGCCGAGCTCCACCTCAGCGTCGCCACCGTGAAGGCCCACGTCTCGCGCCTCCTGGAGAAGCTCGGCGCCGACAACCGCGTGCAGATCGCCCTCCTGATCCGCGACGCCTCCCCGCCCCGCGTCCCTCGCTGAGGCTACTGAGGCGGCGTGGGCCAGCCTCGCACGGACGCAGGGAGCGAGACGAGGGGAGCGCACAGTTAGTGCGTGACCCGAAGGCGAGCGACTGAGGACACCGCGAGGCGCCCCCACGCCGCCTCAGGGTTTCGTCGGTTCGAGACCGATGACGGTGAAGTAGCCGACCAGGATCAGGCGGCGGCCGTCGGAGATCATCGGCGTGTAGCCCGACTGGCCGATCTCGAAGTCCTTCTTGTGGGTGCGGACGTCGATGCCGATCGTCTTTTTCGTGACGAAGCTGGCGACGTAGACGGTATGGCCGATGACGGTCGCCGTCCCCTCCACCGGGCCGCCGACGTCGTAGGTCCAGCGGACCTTGCCGGTGCGGGCATCGAGGGCGAAGAAGCGGCCGTCTTCGGAGCCGATGTAGACGGTCGGCGGCGTCCCCGGCACTTCGGCGACCGCGGGTGAGCCGTAGACGGCGCCGCCGGTTTCGAAGCTCCACTTCACCTTGCCGGTGCCCTCGTCGAAGGCATAGACGATGCCGTCGTCGCGGGCGGCGTAGACGTTGCCGAAGGCGATCGCCGGCGAGGAGAAGAAGCCGCCCTTGCCGAACGGCGCCACGGCGCTGGTGTTCGTGCGCCAGACCGGCTTGCCGGTGGTCGCGTTCAGGGCGTACACCGAGCTCTGGTAGTCGGCGACGAAGACGTTCCCGGCGTCGTAGCTGGGGCTCGCTTTGATCGCGCCGGGCGCCTTGAAGGTCCAGACCGTGTGGCCGTCACCGGCGTCGAGCGCCAGCAGGTCCCCGCCGTTCGTGCCGATGTAGACGTTGCCTTCGACGGGCAGCGGTGAGGATTCGAGGTGCGACCCCAGGTGGCGCTCCCAGACCGCCTTTTCCGTTTTCACGTTGCCGGCCACCAGCGTGCCGTCGAGGAAGGCGCCGTAGACCAGCCCGCGGTAATAGGCCGGCCCGGTGACGATCGACTGGTGGCCCTCGTTCTTCGGGTCGAGGCTCAGTTCGCCGATCACCTTCCGGGTGCCGAGCTGGATCGCTTTGCCGTTGCCGAACTTGTTGATCGCGTAGGCGACCCGGCCCCCGATCGCGGGCGGGAACTCGAGCAGCCCATGCGTGTTGATCGACCACGCCTGCTTCAGCGGCGGATCGAGCGGCCGGTCGATGCTCCCGCGATTCGCGGGCAGGTAGTGGGTCCGCTGCGGGACGCGACCGAAGAAAGGCCAATCCACATAGCCCGGTTCGAGGTTGTTCATCGGCACCGTCGGCGGCGCTTCGCTCGTCGTCGTCCCCCCGGTCGTGGTCGAGGCGGTCGACGACGACCCACCGCCCGACGAGGTGGACGACCCTCCGCCGCACCCCGCCACCAACAGGGCGAGCAGCGCGACGAGCGCGAGAAGCGCGGCAAGTCCTGACTTCGGCATCTTGATCATCGACGGAGGTATCGGCTGGACAACGGTCGCGGATGAGAGACATCTTGATGCCTCTCCAATGCGCACTATGATGGCATCGTGCGCACCACGCTGACCCTGGACCCGGATGTGGCCGCCAAGCTGAAAGAGGAGGCCCGGCGGCGAGGGATCTCGTTCAAGGAGGCGGTGAACTCGAACCTTCGGCGCGGGCTCTCCGCCGGCGATCCCGCCTCGTCCGCCTACCGCGTTCCGTCGCGCCCGATGCGAGCGAAGCCGGGGCTTGACCTCGACCAAGCGCGCCACCTGGCCGATCGGCTCGAGGATGAAGAGGTCCTCCGCAAGATCTCCGTGGGAAAGTGAAGCTCCCGGACCTCAACCTGCTGCTCTACGCGATGGATGCCGAGTCCGACGTGCATGAGAGTGCCGGCGCCTGGTTGGAAGAGATTCTCTCCGGGACCGAGGAGGTCGGCTTCGCCTGGGTCGTCCTGCTGGGCTTCCTGAGGATCAGCACGAACCCGAGGATCTACGAGGAGCCCCTGACGGTGGTGGAGGCGTCCAACGCGATCGACGGCTGGCTTGCTCAATCGGTTGCCACCGTGGTCGAGCCGACCAGGCGCCACGCTGCCGTTCTCCGCGAGTTGCTCACGCCTCTGGGATCCGGTGGGAACCTCGTCAGCGATGCCCACCTGGCGGCCCTCGCGATCGAGCACGGCGCGGAGCTCTACTCGCGTGACAACGATTTCGCCCGGTTCCCTGGCGTGCGCTGGGTCGATCCGCTCGCCTGAGCATCGACCCTTCGTCCAGATCCCAAAAAATACGCCGGACGGTTAGGCATATTTGGGTAAATGCAACCCACGCGGCTCGCGCCGGAACCCAGTCTTGTCGCGACCAGCCTGGGGCGAGAACGGATGTTGGACGCCCTGCGTCGGCTCTACCAGGTGGTCGAAATTCCCGATCCCCCGCGGATCGAGGACTACTGGATCGTGATCCCGGCCGAGCCGTCGCTGGTCTACCCCGGGCTGCAGCGAGCGGTGCCGGATTGGTTCGAGCTCTTCGTCGTCCCTAGAGAGAGCCGGCGGGAACGCGGGTGAGATCGAGGCCCATCATCAGGTCGTCGACGTAGGCGCCTTCGAGCAGGAAGGCTTCCCGGCGGGCGCCTTCGATCTCGAAGCCGCGGCTCTCATATAGGTGTCGCGCGCCCGCGTTGCCAGAGAGCACGCGCAGGACCAGGCGCCGCGCGCCTCGCTCGCGGACGAGGGTGACCGCGGCGTCGATCAGCGCGCCGCCGATCCCCTGCCCCTGGCGCGCCGGATCCACCGCCAGACCCTTCACTTCGAGCACGTGCCGGCTCGACTCGAGGTCGGTCCAGGGACCGAGCAGGAGGCTGCCGACGAGCGCCTCACCGTCGACCGCGACCAGCACGTTCGCGGCGCCGTAGCGCTCGAGCACCGGCCGATCGGGATCGGGCGACGGCCCGGGGCTGGAGCGCGGGGACCAGGTGGCGACTTCGAGCCGGCGCAGTGCCGGCTCGTCGCCCTCGCGTGCGGTGCGGACCTCGATCAGGCTCAGGTCAGGTCAACTCAGCTTCGCCGCGTTCAGCCGGCAGTAGTTGAATTCGAACGGCAGCACCTGGTTGTTCGCTTTGTTGATGTTTTGGCCCAATTTCGCGAAGACGTGTTGCGCGCCCGCCTTGTCGCCGGCCTTCAGCTTCTTGCCCGCCGTCGCGAACAGTTCGGCCTCGATCTTCAGGTAGGAGAACCATTTGGTGAGGCGCGCCTCGTCGGCGCTCGGCCGGGGCAGGGCTTCGAGTTCCTTCAGCGTCCGCGCCTGCTCCTTCGAGGCCTTCGCGAACTTCGCCGCCGCGGTCTTCAGCTGACCCTTCTTCACTTCCGTGCGCACGCCGGCGAGGATCCCTTCGTTCGCCTTCGCGCTCGACTTGCAGATCGGCTCGGCCGCTTCTTTGTATTCGTCACGGCTCACTTCGGCCGCGAACGCCGCCCCGCAGACGACCAAAGCCAAGGCCATCACCGCGGCGGCCGCGATCAGCATCCGTTTCGACATCCCTCTCCCCTTCCCGCGCCTCCCGGCGCCCATGGTCACGTCCCATTCAACCAGTCGAGCGCCCGCCGCTCCAGCGCAAGGACGTACCCGGACTTGCCCTCGATATAGGAGAGGCGGTCGCCGGGGCGCAAGGCCACGAGCCTCCGCTTAACCTCGCCATAGCGGAGCGCCTCGTCGGGGTGGGCGCGCAGATAGTCGCGCAGCGCCAGATGGCGGCGCTCATCGTCCCCGCCCGCCGCGCAGACGTGGAGGTGAAACGACCGCGGCCGCTCGGCGGGCTTGCCGAAGAAGTGGAAGTCGGGCGAGGCGGGGTCCGGGGCGAAGAGGTAGCCGAGCCCCTCCAGCGAGCGGGCGTAGCGCTCGGTGGGTCGGATCTCGACGACCGAGACCTGGAGGTCGACGATCGGCTTGGCCGCCATACCCGGGACGGCGGTCGAGCCGACGTGGTCGATCCGCGTCGCCAGGCCGTTGAGCGCCGCCTCGATCCGCGCCGTCTCCGCCGCTGCCGTCACCGGCCAGGCCGGGTCGTAATCCACGATCCGCACCGCCGGGTCGAAGCGGTCGTCCAAGGACGGGTGCCTCACGGGGTGGGCTCCGGCTCCAGGTCCTCGGCGGCGGCGAGGTCGGCACCCGCCAGCACCTGGCCCTCGCGGCCGGCGACGAATCCCGCCAGGGTCATCGGCACGAGGACGCCGAGCAGCACCAGCAGGGGCACGGTCCAGGACGAGGTGATGCCGTGGAGGGCGCCGACGATGAAGGGGCCGCTCGAGGCGATCAGGTAGCCGACGCCCTGGGCCATCGTCGAGAGGTGGGCGACGTGGTGGTCGTCGTGGGCGCGGGCGACGATGTAGCCGAGCGCGAGGGCGATCAGGAGGCCGCCGCCGAGCCCCAGGGAGGTGACCCAGACGTAGGGGGCGGAGGCGCCGAAGGCGATCAGACCGACGTAACCGATCGCGAGGAGCACGGCGGCCAGCCCCACCTCGAGCTCGGTGCGCGGCAGTCGCCGCTGCACCGCCGGGGTGACCAGCGAGGCGGCCATGCCGGGGATCGTCATATAAGAGAGCATCCAGCCGGCTTTGCCGCCGCTCATCCCGTGGCTCTCGAGGATCGTCGGCAGCCAGCTGAGCATGGCGTAGTAGCAGAGCGACTGGAGGCCCATGAAGAGGGTCACCGCCCAGGCGAGGCGGTCGCGGCGCAGGTCGCGGGCCGGGGATGGGCGCGGGGCGACGACGGCCGGCTCTTCACGACGCGCCCGCGGCAGCCACAGCACCAGCGCGATCAGCGCGACCACGCCCCAGAGCGCGACGGCCGGCCGCCAGCCGATCCCGGTGAGGTCCTCGATCGGGATCGTCAGGCCGGCCGGGATCGTCGCGCCGAGCGAGAGCGCCAGCGCGTAGAGGGCGATCATCGGCGCGGCGACGTCCCGGAAGTCGCGTTTGATCAGCCCCGGCAGGATCACGTTGGCGACGGCGATCCCGGAGCCGACGATCGCGGTGCCGATGAAGAGCGCCGCGAGACTCGGGGCCAGGCGCACCGCGCAGCCGACCGCGACGACCGCCATCGTCAACCCCAGCAGCGGGCCCATCCGCAGCCGCCGCACGAGCGCCGGGGCGCTGGAGGCCATCGCGCCGAAGCAGAAGAGCGGCAGCGCGGTGAGCAGGCCGCTGCCCGCCGAGCCGAGCCCGGTGTCCCGCTGGATCTGGGTGAGGACCGGCGGGATGGCCGCGACGGCCATCCGCAGGTTGAGGGCGACGAAGATCAGCGTCGCCGCGGTGGCGAGTCGGGTCCTGCTCACTTGTCAGCAGAGTAGTCCTCGGGCTCGGGCGGAGAGCACCTCGACCAATAGGCTGGCGCCGGCGGGGACCGACAATCGCAAGAGGGGGAATCGTGAAGCTCGTGATCGGGATCGTGCGCCCGGAGAAGGCGAACGACGTGCTGGAGTCGCTCTATCGGGCGGAGGTGCGGGGCGTCTCGATGAGCCGAGTGCAGGGGCACGGCGGTGAGCTGGAGCGGGTCGAGACCTACCGCGGGACGACCGTGAAGATGGGGCTGGCGGAGAAGGTGCGGCTGGAGATCGCGGTCTCCGACGAGTTCGTCGACGCGACCGTGGACGCGCTCTGCGAGGGCGCCCGGACCGGCGAGGTCGGCGACGGCAAGATCTTCGTCGTGCCGCTCGAGCAGGCGGTCCGGATCCGCACCGGCGACCGTGACACCGGGGCGGTCACCCCGGTCGGGAAGTGAGCATCGCGATGCCGACCGCGGTCGCCGGGATCAACCCCGGGGCCACCGCCTGGATGCTGGCGGCGACGGCGCTGGTGCTGATGATGACCCCGGCGCTGGGCCTCTTCTACGCCGGCCTGGTGCGCTCGAAGAACACCCTCAACACCTTCATGATGTGCGTCGGCGCGATCGCCGTGGCGATGGTGCTCTGGGCGCTGGTCGGCTACTCGCTCGCCTTCGACGGCGGCGGCGGGGTCATCGGCGGGCTCGGCCACCTCGGCCTCAGCGGAGTCGGCTTCGCCCCCCGCGAAGGGACCGAAATCCCGGCCCTCCTCTTCATGGCCTTCCAGGCGACCTTCTGCATCATCACCGTGGCGCTGGTCTCCGGCGCGGTGGTCGAGCGGATGCGCTTCGGCCCCTTCCTCGTCTTCGCCGCGCTCTGGTCGGTGCTCGTCTACGCGGTCCTCGCCCACTGGGCCTTCGGCGGCGGCTGGCTGCAGTCCGGCGGCACCCTCGACTTCGCCGGCGGCGTGCCGGTGGAGATGGGCTCCGGCTTCTCCGCCCTCGCCGCGGCGCTGGTCGTCGGCGCGCGCAAAGATTACGGCCGCCAGGCCCTCCTCCCCCACAACACGATGTACGTGCTGCTCGGCGCCGGCCTGCTCTGGTTCGGCTGGTTCGGCTTCAACGGCGGCAGCGGCTTCGGGGTCGGTGACGCGAGCGTCCTCGCCTTCACCAACACCCTCCTCTGCCCCGCCTGCACCCTGGTCGTCTGGTTCGCGCTCGACCTGCTGCAGGGACGCAAAGTGACCGCGATCGGCGCGGCGACGGCGATCGTCGTGGGCTGCGTCGCGATCACCCCGGCGGGCGGCTACATCGGCCCCGGCTGGGCGATGCTGCTCGGCGCCTTCGCCGCGCTCCCGTCCCACGCGATCATCAGCTGGCGCACCCGCACGCGGGTCGACGAGACGCTCGACGTCCTCGCCGCCCACGGCACCGCCGGCCTGGTCGGGATCCTCTTCGTCGGCTTCTTCGCCGAGGCGGCCTGGAACGGCGTCTCCGACGGCCTCCTCTACGGCAACGCGGCGCAGCTCTGGCACCAGGTGCTGGCCATCCTCGTCACGCCGACCTACGCCTTCGTCGTCACCTTCGGCCTGCTGAAGCTGATCGGCCTGGTGACGCCGCTGCGCACGACCGAGCACCATGAGGCGCTCGGCATGGACGTCACCCAGCACGGCGAGGAGGCCTACGTGACCGGCGAGGGCGCGATCCTGATCACCGCCGAGGCGGGCATCGAGGCCGAGGTGCCGGTGGCCGACCCGGCCTAGGCGGGGCGCCGGGGGATGGAGGGCTTCCGCTCGATCCTGCTGCCGGTCCCGGAGGCGGAGGCGCTGGTCGATCCCCTGCGCCGGGCCGGCGATCCCTGGCGGGAGCGCGGCGTCCCCGCCCACATGACGATCGCCGGCCCTTGGCCGCTGGAGGTCGAGCTGCCGCGCGACGAGCTGGCGGGGCTGGCCCGCGAGCTTCGCGGCACCCGCTTCGAGCTCGCCACCGCCGGGATGCTCGGCGACGCCCTCTGCCTCTTCCCCGCCGAGGACGCCGCGCTGCTTGCCTGGCGCGAGCGGGTACTGCGGGCCGTCGGCGTCCCGGACCGGCTCGACGACGGCTGGCGCCTCCACCTCACCGTCCGGCGCTACGAGGCGGCGCCGGCGGAGGTCGGCGAGGGAGCGTCCGCGCTCGAGCGCTCCCTCCCGATCGCGTGCACGGTCGGAGACCTCCTGATCGCCGAGATGGACGCGAGCGGCCGCGTCGGGCTGCGGCCGCTCTAGTCGATCGCCCGCGACCCCGAGGTCCCCGGACCGCCCGCGGCTAGGACGCGGCCGCGACGGCGAGGAACTGCTCCTCGATGCCGGGGTAGGCCAGGCGCTGGTCGTCGCTGAGGCCGGCTTTGACGTCGCGGCTGAACTGATCGACCGCGATCTCGACCTCGTCGGCCTCGAGCCCGTCCAGGGCGGCGACGGGGACGACGCGCGGGTCGAGCTTCTCGGCCTCGATTTCGGCGATCAGGTCGGTGTCGACGTAGCCGACGTGGACGCCGACGACCTGGGTCCCCTGCTGCTTCAGCTGCATGCGGGCGGCGTTCGAGTAGAGCCAGGCGGCGGCCTTCGAGGCGGAGTAGGTGCTCAGCGTCGGCGACGCGACCCAGGAGAGGACCGAGAGCATGTTCACGAACGCGCCGCCGCCGTTCGCGGCGAGGACCGGCGCGAAGGCCTCGGTCATCGAGACGACGGCGAGATAGTTGACGTCGATCTCCTTGCGGGCGTCCTCGAGGCTCGCCGTGAGCGGCAGGCTGAAGTGCCCGGTGCCAGCGTTGTTGACGATCAGGTCGACGTCGGTCAGCTCGCCGGCGACCTCCCGCACGCGGGCGTCGTCGGTGACGTCGAGCCGGACCGCGACCAGGCGCGGGTCGGTGACCGTGGCGGGATCGCGGACCCCCGCGTAGACCTTTGCCGCCCCACGCGCCAGCAGCTCCTCCGCGAACGCCTTCCCGATGCCGCGGTTGGCGCCGGTGACCAGTGCCGTTGCTCCCTCGATCTTCATGTCGAACCTCCGTCGGGTTGAAGTCTGGATGATGGTCATCATCTGGATGACGTGTGACATCCTAACAAGATGACGTTCATCATCTAAACTGCCTGAATGGGCCACTCCCAAGACGAGAAAGCCAAGAACCACCAGCGCATCGTCGACGTGGCCGCGAGGCGGATCCGCGAGGCGGGCACCGACGGCCCCGGCGTCGCCGAGATCATGGGCGAGGCGGGCCTCACCCATGGCGGCTTCTACAAGCACTTCGACTCGCGCGACGACCTCGTCGCCGAGGCGGTCGACGCGGCGATCGAGCAGGGCCTCGACGGCTTCCGCGAGGCGACCGCCGACGCCAAGGACCCCCTCGCCGCCTTCGTCGACTGGTACCTCTCGACCGACCACCGCGAAGACCCGGGCACCGGCTGCTCGGTCGTCGCCCTGGGTGCCGACGTCGCCCGGTCCGGTGACCGCGTCCGCGCCGCCTACCGCGGCCAGGTCGAGCGCTACATCGCCGACATGGAAGGCCTGCTCGGCGACGACCAGGACGCCCGCCGCCGCGCCATCGCCGCCGTCAGCTCGATGGTCGGCGCAATGCTGATCGCCCGCGCCGTCGACGACGAGGCGCTGAGCGACGAGATCCTCCGCGAGGTGCGGGCCAGCGTCGAGGCCGGCGGCTAGCGGCTGGCACTTCTGGCCGGGGTGGCCGTCCGAGATCGGTCCCAGGCGTCTCGGACACGGCCCTGGCTGGCTGTGGCCGTGTCCGAGACGCCCGGGACTCGTGAGGTTCGTGGGGAGGACGGCGAGGGTCGGGAAGTCCCAGGACTTCCGTGGGCGTCTCGTGCGGGAGAGGTCACGAAGAGCCTCGAGGGGCCTCATCCGTCGACGAAGACGCCGGGAACGTCACCCTTCCACGCGTCTTGGGTCTGTTCTCGGGCGTGGAAACAGGGCCCGAGAACACGATGCACGACTCAGGGCCCCTATAGGGGACCCAACTCGTGCAGCGCGAAATTGCCTGTTGGGCAACACGCACCGAAGCGTGACCTTCCCGGCATCTCTCCCACGACCCGCGGGTCTCGTCACGGATCCGTCCCTCTCCCGTGACCCGCCCGGCACGATCCCTCCTCACTCCCCACATCCCCGGCCGTCTCGGCCACGGCCACAGCCTGCCCGGGCCGTGGCCGAGACGGCCCTCTCGCCGAGACGCCTCGCGTCCCTTGCAGTTCGGGCGCCGGCCGGCAACGGCCGGCCCCTCACCCGTCAGCACTCTCCGGCGCCCAGCCGACTGCGAAGGGCGATGACGTTGGCGGGCTCCAGGCCGGCTTCGAGCATGGTCGCCTCGACGTCGAGGTGGGCGAGGAGGTCGACGATCAGCTCGCTCGCGGTCGTCCCCCGGTCGCGGAGGAAGGCCGCGATCTTCGGCGCCTCGTCGTCCTCGCCGCGGGAGAGGTAGAGCGGGCGCAGGCGCTCGTCGCTGAGCGCGTAGTCGGCGGCGATCGCGGCGGGCTCTACCCCGGCCAGGGCCAGCACCAGCATCGAGATCTGGCCGGCGCGATCGCGGCCGCCCTGGCAGTGGAAGACGACCCCACCTGGTCGCGCCGTCGCGATCGCCCCGAGCACCTCCGCGCTGCGCTCGGGAAAGCGCTCGAGGTGCGGCCCGTAGTAGAGCGGCGTCGCGAACTCCGGCCCGTTTCCCCAGACCTCCCAGAAGTCGCGGGCCTCGGTCACGTCGAGCGAGACCTTCACGGTCTCGATCGAGGCAGGCCGCGGAGCGAGATCGGCGCCGATTTCGCTCTCGTTGCGCAGATCGATGACGGTGCGGACGCCGTAGGCCTCGACTTCCTCCCAGCCCCGCGCCTCGAGATCCTGCAGCGAGTCGGAGCGCATGATCGCGCCGCGCCGCGTCGGCGGACCGCCGACCGTCGGCAGTCCGCCGAGATCACGCGCGTTGTAGGTCCCCCTCCAGGCGAGCGAACGATCGACCATCGCCCGATGATCGCCTACGCCGGCCAGATCCACCGGGAGGGGCGGGCTATAGGTTTCGCCGATGGCCACGAGCATCCCCGGTCCGGGTGAGCTGGCGCAGCAGCTGATCCGCTATGACACCGCGGCGCCTGGCGGGCGCGAGCGGGAGTTGATCGACTGGCTGGCGCCGCAACTGGAGGCGGCGGGGCTCGACGTGCGGGTCCTTGCCCGGGACCCCGAGCGGCCGAACATCGTGGCGCGGCTGCGCGGGCGCGGCGAGGCGCCGCCGCTTCTCCTGCACGGTCACGTCGACGTCGTCCCGGTCACCGGGCAGAAGTGGTCGGTCGACCCGTTCGCGGGGACGATCCAGGACGGCGTCCTCTGGGGCCGCGGCGCGCTCGACATGAAGGGCGGCGTGGCGATGCTCCTCGCCGCCGTCCTCCGCACCGCCGCGGGCCCGCCGCCGGCCGGCGATCTGATCCTCTGCGTGCTCAGCGACGAGGAGCAGGGCAGCACCTTCGGCGCCAGCTTCCTCGTCGACGAGCACCCCGAGCTCTTCGCCGGCGTCCGCCACGCGATCGGCGAGTTCGGCGGCTTTTCCTTCCCGATGGTCGGCAAGCGGGTCTACCCGATCCAGGTCGCCGAGAAGCAGCGCGCGGTCGTGCGCCTGGTGGCGGAGGGGGACGCCGGCCACGGCGCGCTCGGCGGCCCCGGCTCGGCGGTCACCGCCCTCGCCCACTCGACCCGGCGGATCGGCAAGACGGGGCTGCCGGTCCACGTCACGCCCGTCGCCGCGAAGATGCTCGCCGACATGGCCGCCGCGGTCGGCCCGCCGCTCGGCGGCGTCGTCCGCGCCTTGGGCCGCGAGCGGATCAGCGCGACGCTCCTGCGGACGCTCGGCGACCGCGCCGACTCGATCGGCCCGATGCTCCGCAACACCGCGACCGTCACCCACCTCGCCGCCGGCGACCGCGACGCGATCAACGTCGTGCCCGCCGAGGCCGAAGCGAACATCGACTGCCGCGTCCTCCCCGGCTACGGCCCCGAGGACCTCCTCGCCGAGCTCCACCCCCTGCTCGCGCCCGGCGTCCGCGCCGAGGTCACCCTCTTCGAGCGGGTCGACCCCGCCGTCGACTGGTCCCTCTATCCGCTCCTCGCCCGCCTCCTCCACGACGCGGACCCGACCGGCCACCCGGTGCCGATGCTCCTCGCCGGCGTCACCGACGGCCGCCACTTCAGCCGGCTCGGCATCCAGCACCACGGCTTCCTGCCGATGCAGCTTCCCCCCGACCTCCGCTTCCAGTCTCTGCTCCACGCCGCCGACGAGCGCGTTCCGGTCGCCGCCCTCGACTTCGGCGCCAACGTCCTGACCCGCCTGCTCGCGACCTATCCGGGCTGACCCCGCACGGGCACTGATCCAATCTCAACAAGCCCGTGGCCAGAGGCGGCTTCGATCGTGCTCGCACGTTGCGCAGCTCCCCGCCTCGCGCCTGAGACCCGCTCTCAAACGTGTGCAGTGGGTCGTCAGCGGCATGGGCAACGGTGGCGTGCGCTTTCAGAACACCTTCTACGAAAGCTGCGTCGACATGAGCAACCTCGGACTCCGCAGCTTCACCTGCCATCCCGCGAACACCACCTACGCGAAGTAGCAGTCCTGGAAGCAGCATTGGGAAGGTGGGGGCTTCCGACTCCAGGCCAGGGGTTACGGCGGCGGTTGCCTGGTCGACTACAGAGGCGACGCCCCGGAGCTCAACATCGTGGCGTGCATCACGCCGGGCCACACCGGCTACAAGAACCAGCTGTGGTACAGGCAGTACTGAACGACCTTCAAGCTGGATCGAGCGGGAACAAGGCGCAGCAATCAAGGTCGGCGCAGCCGCATTGGGTGGCGGTCGAGAGCCAGCCTTTCATACGCTCTGCCCGCTCGATCAGAGCTTCGACCTCGGGTAGCTTGCGCTCGGCCAGCGCCCGCAGCTCCCGGTGTGCCGGGTTGCCCGCGTCGGTGGTGGCCAACAGCGTCTGGATCTCGCCGAGCGAGAACCCGGC
>Ga0153956_1001987_pt1 | contig 16184 bp, 10 predicted proteins | sample TSFL040MetaG_FD_104704 | JGI IMG/M metagenome (GOLD analysis project Ga0153956, IMG submission 104704) | Attine ant fungus gardens microbial communities from Florida, USA - TSFL040 MetaG | ecosystem: Host-associated > Fungi > Mycelium > Unclassified | place: USA: Florida, Wekiwa Springs... | reverse complement strand
TCGAGGCCGATGCGGTCGGTGCGGGGGCGGCGGCCCGTGGCGACCACCAGCTCGGCCGCCGTGTACCGAATGCCTCCCGCCACGACGGTTATGCCCTGCTCGGAGCCGCTGACCGAGCCCACGCCGGTGCCGACCATGAGGTTGACCCCGTGCCGTTCCCGCAAGGCTCGGTCGACCTGGTCGCCGGCGAACGGCTCCTCGTGGATCAGGACTCGCTCCTCCGGCTCGAAGAGCGTCACTTCCGAGCCGAGGCTGGACCAGGCCTGGGCCAGCTCGCAGCCGACCGGTCCGCCGCCGAGGATGATCAGAGATTCCGGGACCCGGCTCGAGGTGGTGCCCTGGCGGTTGTTCCAGATTGGCGCTTCGGCGAGGCCGGGGACGGGCGGGATGGAGGCGGACGATCCCGTCGCTACGGCGACCGCCCGGTTGGCGACCAGGACATCGTCTCCGACCCGTACTTCGCGTTCGCCGCAGATCGTGCCCGTCCCACGGAACAGCTCGATGTCCCGTTCCTCGAGCCAGGGCATCTGGGCGGAATCGTCGAGATCGTGGATCACTTCGTCACGCCTGTAGAGCACCGCGTCGGCGTCGAGTCCGCCGGTCAGGTTCTGCTTCACGCCGGCCATGCGACGGGCCTCGTCCAGCACCTCGCCCGGGCGGAGCAGCGCCTTCGACGGCATGCACGCGTAGTACGAGCACTCACCGGCGACCAGATGCTGCTCGACCAGGGCGACCTTCAGGCCTTCGTCGGCTGAAGCGCCGGCGAAAACCTCGCCGGCCGGTCCGGCTCCTAGCACGACGACATCGAATTCATGGATGCTCAAGCTGCCTCCAGTTTCGTTTCAACCGTCGCCTGGTCCTTTGACCCGGCTCTTCCGACACCGTACAATGGAGGGGCACCATCCAAGGGGACGACAGGCTTCGACGTAGTCGGACCGTGCGGAGGGTTGCAGGTCGAGGATGTCGATGGCCTCGTAAAAAATCGGCACAAACCAATACGTGCGGACCATGAGTTCGCCCTCGCTGCCTAGCTGATACCTAGGTGATGAGAGTCGGCCCACCCTCGGCCCGTGGGGAGGGGTTCCGGCTTCAGAAACGGGCTAGCCCCAAAGGAGCGCCTCGGCTGGAGGGGGACATCTCAGAGGCTTGGCCATTCGTAGTGCCTGCTGGCGCGGACCCCGGATGGCGAGAACAAAGCGCCGGCTAAGCCTGTAGACGCCTTTCGACACGCGGCTGCGGACGCGGGTTCAATTCCCGCCGTCTCCATGGCTGGTCCGGCCGGTTCCGGCCGGACCACGCGGAAGAAAGAAAAAGGGCCCGCCTGGTTAGCGGGCCCTTTTGCTGCGCGGGGCCGAACGTCCTCGAGAACGGAGTTGTCGGCAAATAGGTCTGAAAACTCCGATCTCGATGACCTTGGGTGATCAGGCCGGCTGATCGACCGGAGGCATCTGCTCGATGTAGCCGGAGCCGCGCTCGGCCTGGCTGGCGACCATGTCCTTCTGGGCGTCACGGCGGGTCTTGGCGGCCTGGATCTGGGTCCGGAAGCTCTGTCGCCAGGCGTTCCGTTCCTGCTGGATCTGCCGCTGGGCGTTGGCCCTGACGTTGGCGATCTGCTGGCTGAACTGGTTGCGGATGTTCTGAGACTTGATCTTGTAGTTGGTCTGGAGGTTGTTCAGGTCGGTGGTGCGGTCGCTCACCAAGGCGTTGATCTTGACCTGGAGCTTGTCGATCTGACGGGTCAGCTGGTTTCGCTTGACCGGATTCACGGTCTTGTCGAGTTGCCGCTCGAGGCGATCGCGCTTGTCGGCCATCGGATTGATCTGGAGGGCATAGGTCGCGTAGATCCGCTGCGAAGCGGAGCTCTGCTGGTCCTGCAGGGCACCGAGGCGGACGGCCTGGCGGGAGTTCAGGTTCTGAACCTGCGCTTTCTGGTTCAGTCGGATCTGCTTGATGTCACGGCGCTGCTGCTTGTCGTCCTCGCGGGAGATCTTGAGCAGGGTCTGCGAGTAGAGCGCCTGGACTTTCGTGTTGGCGTTCTTGCGACGGTTGGCGAGCGTGGTCTTGTAGGCCTGACGGCGGGTCGTGTCGACCGGGACGGTTCGTTTGGACTGGAGGAAGTTGGCGTAGCTCTTCAATCGCTTGAAGGCGACGGTCTGTTTGATGCCCGGCACCGCACCCTGGGCCGGAGAGGGGACCCCGGCGAGTACGACGCCTGTGGAGACGAGAGCAAGGAGGACGAGCAGGCGGCTTTTCATACCGCCGAAGGTACACCGGCACCGCGGGCCGGTTGCGGCTCGTCTGGGCGAGAAGGAAAAGTTCCGCGACGCGGCGACCCGAGCAGGATCGCCTCAGCGTGAGGCTCGTGGCGAGGTCGTCTTGTCGTGGGGAGTGATGGTCTCCTGCTCGGCCCGGATCACGTGCATGACCGCGTTGATCAGGGCCAGGTGGGTGAACGCCTGAGGGAAGTTGCCGAGGTGACGGCCGGAGCGCGGGTCGATCTCCTCGGCGTAGAGCTGGAGCGAACTGGCATAGCCGAGCAGGCGCTCACACAGCTCCCGGGCCCGGTCCAGCTCGCCGATCTCGACCAGGGCGCTGACCAGCCAGAAAGAGCAGATCGTGAAGCTGCCCTCCTCGCCGCTCAGCCCGTCGTCAGTCTCTTCCACCCGGTAGCGGAGGACCAGCCCGTCCTCGGTCAGCTCGTCGGCGATCGCCAGCACCGTGTTCCGGACTCTCGGATCGGTGGGTGGGAGGAAGCGGAGCAGCGGCAGCAGCAGGCAGGAGGCATCGAGGGCGTCGGTCTCGTAGTGCTGCGTGAACACGCCGCGTTCGTCGATCGCGTTCGCGCAGATGTCGGCGTGGATCTCGTCGGCGACGACCTGCCACTGCGCGGCGAGCTCGTGATCCTCCCGCAGCCGGGCCAGCCGGGCCCCGCGATCGACCGCGACCCAGCACATGACCTTCGAGGAAGTGAAGTGCTGCGGCTTGCCGCGCACCTCCCAGATCCCGTGATCGGTCTCCCGCCAGTGCTCCAGGGCGGCGTCCACCTGACGCTTGAGGATCGGCCAGATCTCCTCCGGCATGCCGTCCCGGGACTTGGTGTGGAGATAGAAGGAATCGAGGACGGCGCCCCAGACATCGTGCTGACGCTGGTTGTAGGCGCCGTTGCCGATCCGCACCGGGCTGGCGCCCTCGTACCCGTGGAGGTGGTCCAGCACCTCTTCCTCCAACTCCTTCTCGCCGGCGACTCCGTACATGATCTGAAGGTCGTCCTCGCCGGCCGCGACGTCGGCGATGAAGTAGAAGAAGTCATTGGCTTCCCAGTCGAAGCCGAGCGTGTAGAGGCCCCAGAGGGTGAACGTGGAATCGCGGATCCAGGAGAAGCGGTAATCCCAGTTGCGCTCGCCGCCCGGGGTCTCCGGCAGCGAGGTCGTGGCGGCGGCGATCAGGGCGCCGGTCGGGGCGTAGGTGAGCCCCTTCAGGGTCAGGGCGGACCGCTCGAGGTAACCCCGCCAAGGATGGTCGGGAAAGGTGCCGCGAGCCAGCCAGTTCTGCCAGTGATGCGCGGTCCAGACCAGCCGGTCATAGGCCTCGTCGTAGTCCTGAGGGGCCGCGTGCTCGCTCCATGAGAGAGCGACGAAGCGAACGTCACCCTCCTTGAGCAGGGTCCGAGCGGTGGTGCGAGTCCCCTCGAACCCAAGGTTCATGTCCGTGTTGAGCCGCAGTTGGAGATCGATTCCCTCGGCGGTGGCCAGACCCTCGTGGTAGGCGTCCCCGGTGTACTCCCAGCGGGCCGGGTTGCGGCCGTAGTTGAAGACCGGCTTGCAGTCGAGAGTGAGCTGGACCTCGCCGTGCACGCAGCGGACCATGCGCAGCAGGACGTGATCGGCGTCGTAGTCCGTGGGGGCGCGTCGATGGGTTCCGGAGCGGTCCCGCTCGTGATGCCAGGGACCGATCAGGAGCACGTCGCGCACGATGATCCAACCATCGCCCGTGCCCCAGCTGGTCTCGAGGACATTGGTCCCCGGCAGGTAACGGCGGTGGCTCGGCACGTTGATGTCCGCCGGACCCAGGCGAAAGCTGCCGGCGCCGCGATCGAGGATCGAGCCGAAGACGCTGGGGGAGTCGAAGCGGGGCAGGCAGAGCCACTCGATGTTGCCGCTGGGAGCGACCAGAGCAGAGACCTCGCCGTCAGAAAGGAAGCCGTAGTCGGCGATCGGCGGGTACGGCGAGACTCCGTGGACGGACTCCGGGGTCGGGATCCGGGCCTCGAAAGTCTGGCCGAACTGGGGTCCGGGGTGAGGGTGAGGGTCGAAGCCATTGCTCATGGCGAAAATGCTGTCACATTTTCCGCGCGAGGAAGTCGGCACCGGCTTCGCCGGGCCACCAAGTTCAACCCGCCGACCCACAGAAGACAAGACGGATGGGTCGGCTCTGGTCGGTGGCTGTTCGGACGTGCGAACTGGCAGACTGGAAGGCTGCGAATGGCAGTGGTGACAGCGACATCGATCGGGATTCATCTGGGCGGAGATCCGCTCTTCTCGGACATCTCCTTCAAATTGATGCGGGGTGACCGCATGACGCTTTCCGGTCGCAACGGTGCCGGCAAGTCGACTCTGTTGCGGATCCTGGCCGGTGAGGCCGAGAACGACTCCGGCTCGCTCAGCTTCCAGAAGGGCGCCCGCGTGGCGCTTCACGATCAGCGGCCGCCCCGGGAAAAGGGCCTGACCCTTCAGGAGTACGTCTACACCGGGCGATCCGACGTGATCGAGACCGAAGCGCAGCTCGAACGGCTGGAGAAGGCGATGTCGGAGGGCGACCATGGCGAAGAGACCATGCGGGCCTACTCGGCAGCCCAGCAGCAGCTGGAGCTGGCCGGCGGGTACCGCTGGCGGGACGAGGTTCTGGTCGTGCTGCGAGGACTCGGCTTCGACGAAGAGCAATTCGGACGGCCGCTCTCCAGCTTCTCCGGCGGTGAGCTGACCCGCGCCTCGCTGGCCCGGGCCCTGGGAGCGCGGGCCGATCTCCTCCTGCTCGACGAGCCGACCAACCATCTCGACATCCCGACCCTGGAGTGGCTGGAGGAGTATCTGAAGGAGCTCGACGCCAGCGTGGTCCTGGTCGCTCACGACCGCTGGTTCCTCGAGTCGGTCGGAACCTCGGTCCTGGAGATCGAAGCGGGCAAGGCCCGCTTCTTCGCCGGGCCCTGGCATGCGTGGCGCAAGGAGCAGGCCGCCCGTCAGGTCGCGCTCGGGAAGCAGATCGAGAAGCAGCAGGCCGAGATCGCGCGGATGGAGCAATTCGTCGAACGGTTCCGCTACAAGGCGACCAAGGCCCGTCAGGCTCAGTCGAGGGTCAAGCAGATCGAGAAGGTCAAGCAGAACGCCGCCACGCGCGACCCTCAGGACCGTCGGGTGCTCTCCTTCGACTTCGCCCAGCCCGAGCGGGCCAGCCGGGTCGTGCTGAAGCTCGTCAACGGGCGGGTCGAGGTGCCGGGCAGGGTCCTCCTCGATCAGGCGAACCTGCTGCTCGAACGAGACGAGCATGTGGTCCTGGTCGGTCCGAACGGGGCCGGCAAGACCACCCTGATGGCCACTCTCGCCGGCGAGAGGAAGCCCGCCGCCGGATCGGTGAGGCTGGGCCACAACGCCAAGGTCGGCTACCTGTCCCAGCACGCGGAAACCGCGTCCGGCGACGGGACGGTGCTCGAGGCGGCCGCCCGCGAGACTGGGCTCACCGGTCAGAAGGTCCGCGACCTGTTGGGCGCCTTCCTGTTTTCCGGGGAAGACGTCAACAAACAGCTCACCGACATCTCCGGAGGCGAGCAGAGGCGCCTTTCTCTGGCGATCCTGGTCGCGTCCGGCGCCAACCTCCTGCTGCTCGACGAGCCGACCAACCATCTCGACATCGAGAGTCGGGAAGCGCTCGAAGACGCCCTGTTGGGCTTTCCCGGCGCCTTGATCCTGATCTCCCACGACCGGGCGCTGCTGGAGGCGGTCGGCAGCCGGACCCTGGTCTGCGAGAACGGCGAACTGTCGAACCACATGACCGGCTGGGCGGAGTTCCAGAAACGGCGGGACGACGAAGAGGAAGCGGAACGGGAGGAGGCGGCCACCGCGGCCCGCCCGGCCGGCAAGTCGCCGAACGCGCGGCGAAAAGGCTCACCAGGCAAGGAGGTCGCCCGCGCCCGCCGCAGGGTCGAGAACCTCGAGCAGAAGATCGAGAAAGCCGAGCAGGCCCTGATCACGCTGGAAGACGAGCTGGCCGACCCCGCCGCCTGGTCGACTCCCGAGAAGACGGCCGAGGCAACCGAACGGCACGACAGGGCAAAGGAAAAAGTGGCCGGCCTGTACGCCGAATGGGAAGAGGCCGACCGGCTGGCCCGCGAGACGGCGGAAGCCGCCACCGCCTGAATTCCGACGGCCGCGTCCGTCCCGGGCGCGGTGACGGGGTGACGCAGGTGTTAGTTTCGAGGGTGGCTGTTGCCGCCCGAAGGAGAGCTTTGTCATACGCAGATGAACGGGTCGACCGGAACATTCCCGACCCTGTAGAGCTGGAGCGCTACAGGAAACGGGCTGTGGAGGTCGCGGACCGGGTCGCGACGGAGAAAGGTCGAAACGCCGACGAGATCTGGGCCGAGGCCGCGGGCCCGGGCAGCTATCGATGGCTCTGGGCACGGTTCATCCAGATCGCTCCGACGATCTGCGGATGGACGACCCTCGTGGTCTGTTCCGCAGTGGTCATCGGCCGCCTGTTCGAGAAGGACTGGCTGAGCAACGGGTTCCTCGGTGCTCCGGCTTTCCCGGTGGTCTCGGCCCTGCTGCTGGGGCTTCTGGCCGTGGCTCTGCTTCTGCTCAGGTCGGGATCGTCACCGCGGTCACTCAGGATCGGAAGGGGAATCGCCTACCTGCCCTTGATCGTGTCGGTAGTCCTCCTGATCGCCGACCTCGGCGACGTCTCGCTGGTCGGATGGGGCGAGGACTCGCTGCGCAGCCCGGCCTTTCCCGCCCTGATCAACATTTCCCTGATGTCCGTCTGCCTGCTCACCGTTGACCTCAGCCCCCCGCGGTTTCGCTGGCAGGCCCTCTCCGGGTCTCTGGTCGGGGTCGTGTTCCTGGCGTCGCTTCTGACCCGGAGCTACCAGGCAGTCCTGGGCGATCAGACGTCTCCCGGCTTCAGCGTCGTCGGGGCGGCCTGCCTGATCCTGGTCTTTGCCGGTTATGTCCTGATGCGGCCGGACCGTGGCCTCGCCGCCTTCCTCTCGGCAACCGGCCCTGGTCCGTCGATGTCACGGTTGCTTGTCCCGACGGCCCTGTTGCTGCCCTTCAGCCTGCTGATCACCGATCTGGTGTCGGAGGGCCTCTCCTCCGATCAGGCGGCCTTCGTCAAGGGGCTGGACCGGATCGTGATGCTGATCCTTCTGATCTGGATGATCTCCTACTCCTCGCGAAGGCTCCAGCGGTTCTACGACCGATGGAAGCAGGCCAGCTCCGAGCTCGCTTCGCAGGCCGATGTCCTGACCCGGATGTCGGAGGGGGTGGTGGTCGTCCGGATCTCGGACATGCGGATCGTGTTGACCAATCCGCAGTTCGACGCGATGCATGGATACGAGCGCGGCGAGCTGCTCGGTCACAGCATCGATGTGCTCGCCCCGGATGATCTCGATGAATCGGAGCTCGCGATGCGGACCGCGGTCCTGCACGAACTGGTCGAGTCCGGCGAGACCAGCTACGAAAATCGTTCGGTCCGCAAAGACGGGACCGACATCATGGGCCGGGTGAACGGGGTCATCACCAAGGTTCCCGATCACGGGGCGGTCCTGATCCTGGTCAAGTACGACGTGACCGAGGAGCAGGCGGCGAGAGTGGCGGGGCAAGACGCCGAGCTGCGGTTCCGCCAGGTCTTCGAACAGAGTCCGATCGGGCTCTGTCTGATAGCTCCCGAAGGGAATTTCGAGAAGGTCAACCAGAGCTTCGAGCTGATCACCGGGTACAGCGGTGGAGAGCTGTCCGCGATGAACTTCGGTGACATCACCCATCCCGAAGACCTCGAGCAGGACCTCGCTCTGAGCGGAGAGCTGTTCGCCGGCGAACGCGACAGCTTCAACTTGGAGAAGCGCTACGTGCGCAAGAACGGCGAGGTCGTCTGGGTCTACCTGACGGTGGCGATGCTGCGAGACGCGGAAGGCAGGCCCTACCGGGCGCTGTCGATGGTCGAGGACATAACCGAGCGCCAGCGACTCGGTCAGCAGCTCAAATTCCTGGCCGATCACGACCCGCTGACCGGCCTGTTCAACCGACGGCGCTTCGAAGAGGAGCTCACCTCGGCCATCTCAGCTGGCCACGGCAGGGGGATCGCGATCATGGTCATCGACCTCGACAACTTCAAGTTCGTCAACGACAGCTACGGCCATTCGATCGGCGATGGTCTGATCGTCCGCACCGCGGATCTGCTCAGGAGCCGACTGCGCTCGGACGACATCCTGGCCCGTCAGGGTGGTGACGAGTTCGTGGTCGTGCTGCGGGACATCTCCCCGGACGATGCGCTGGCGACGGCTGAAGAGCTGGTTCGCCTGGTCGCCCGGGACGTGCGGGTCGAAGGTGCCGAGCACTCGGCCCGTGTGACCGCCAGCATCGGTGTCGCCGTCGCCTCGGAAGGCTCACCGGTGCCGGACGAGACTCTGATGATGCAGGCGGACATCGCCATGTACGAGGCAAAGGATTCCGGTCGAAACGGCGCCCGGGTCTTCCAGCCCGGGAAGGACTCGCATGTGACTCTCGGAATCGACTGGGCCGGCCGGCTCCGCAGCGCCCTGGCGAACGACGAGTTGCTGATCTACGCCCAGCCGATCCTTCGTCTTGGCGAACCGGGCCAGCCGCATTTCGAGCTGTTCGTCCGGATGCGGGACCGGGACGGGGCGATGATCCTCCCCGGCGCGTTCCTGCCGACCGCCGAGCGTCACGACCTGGTCCAGGAGCTCGACCGCTGGGTCATCCGTCAGGCGATCTCGACCTTGGAATCGCTCGACGCCTGCGTTTCTCCCAAGCTCCAGATCAACCTTTCCGGCCGGACCGTCGGCGATCCTCACCTCGCAGACTTCATGCAGGACGAGCTGACCAGGACCGGGGTGGATCCGGCCAACCTGATCTTCGAGGTGACCGAGACCAGCGCGATCGGGAACATGACCAGCGCCCAGGCTTTCTCAGCCCGCATGAACGAGCTCGGATGCGGTTTCGCCCTCGACGATTTCGGCACGGGTTTCGCTTCCTTCCACTACCTCAAGCACATCGCCTTCGACTACGTGAAGATCGACGGTGAGTTCGTTCAGAACCTGGCCTCCGATCCGGTCAACCGGTTGCTGGTCAAAGGGCTGGTCGAGATCTCCCGGGGCATGGGCAAGCAGACCGTGGCGGAGCAGGTCGAGGATGCCCGCACCCTCGAAATGGTCCGCGAGTTCGGAATCGACTTCGCCCAGGGCTACTTCGTCGGCCGGCCCCATCCGCTCGAGCGGACCTATCTCACCGCGACACCGTCGATGCCGCTCGACACGGCGATCAACGGCTGAACCGTCTCGGGACTTGCCCCGATCGGCGCTCAGGAGCGCGACTTGCGCCAGGCGACCAGCTTGCGGCCGAAGGCCGGGGTCGCGCTGGAGGCCAGATGCTCGGCCTCGGCCCGGGCCTCGTCCGGATCGAGACCGAGGACTTCGCTGGTCAGGTCGGTCGCGGCGGTGCGGCGCGAGGTCAGGACCAGGGCAGCGCTCATGCCGGCCGGCGTGAGGCCGAGGTCACCGTCGTTGATCAGGCCCATCTCGCGGATCCGGCGCACCATCTGCAGGGCGCTGGGCTGAGAAACCTCGAGCTCTCGGGCCAGCCTGGCCTGGGTCGGCGGCTTGCCTTCCTGGCCGAGATCGAAGAGCGCCATCAGATAACGGGCCACGCCTTCGCTCATTTCCACGCAGGGGTGGGCGTCGGCCTCGCCGCTCGCCTCGGTGCTTGTCGGCCTGGTGCTCAAACCGGCGATGATTCTATCTCCGCCAATGGACATGGGTGTTGCCGATTCGCATAGTCTCTGCCCGTCAGTTGCCCAACCCGCGGAGGAATGAACGTGAGCCGTAACCGTCTTGTCCTGTTTCTGATCGCCATTTTCGCTCTGGCCGTATTCGTCGGCTGCGGCTCCGGCAACGACGATTCCAACAGCGGCGCCGACACGTCGACAGAAACGGTCGCGGCATCGGATTGCACTCCGGACAACCTGAACACCTTCAAGGGCGGGATCCTCACCATCGGCACCGATTCCCCCGCCTACCCGCCCTACTTCGAGGACAACGATCCCAGCAACGGCAAGGGCTTCGAGAGCGCCCTTGGCTACGCGATCGCCGACCAGCTCGGATTCAACCACTCACAGGTCGAGTGGACCACGGTTCCGTTCAACGCCTCCTACGCCCCGGGCGCCAAGGATTTCGATTTCGACCTGAACCAGATCTCGATCACGCCGCCTCGTGAGAAGGTCGTCACTTTCTCGATCCCCTACTACACGGCGAATCAGGCGGTGCTGGTCAAGAAGGGCAGCGACTTGGCCGACATCACCAGCGTCGACGATCTGAAGGACGCGACGATCGGCGTCCAGGTCGGCACCACCAGCTACGACGCGGTCAACGACGTGATCCAGCCCGACTCGACCCCGAAGACCTTCGACAACTCGAATGACGTCGTGACCGCTTTCAAGCAGGATCAGGTCGACGCCATCGTGGTCGACCTGCCGACCGCCATCTACCTGCGTGACGTCGAGCTCTCCGACACGGTCGTGGCCGGCCAGTTCGAGCAGGCGGGAGGCGACCAGTGGGGCGCCCTGATGGCCAAGGACTCCGACCTCAAGGGCTGCGTCGACAAGGCGATCGAATCGCTGAAGTCGGACGGCACCCTGGACGAGCTCGAGCAGCAGTGGATGGCCGACTCGGCCAAGGCGCCGATGCTCAACTGACCGGGGACTGATCACGCCAGCTTCAACTCAAAGCAGTAGCGGCGACCGCCAGGCCGCTCGCGCCAAGGCCCGCAAGGCCAAGGCGCGGCGCGGTCAGGCGATCGCCGTTCTTTCGTCGGTCATCGTCCTGGGCGGCCTGGCGGCGATCATCCTGACCAGCAGCGGGTGGCCGGACGTACGGGAGATGTTCTTCTCGGCCGACGCCTTCAAGACGTCCTTCCCGAAGATCCTCAAGGGGTTCTGGATTGACGTGAAGCTGTTCGTCATCGTCGAGATGATCGTGCTCGTCCTGGGCCTGCTGATCGCCATGGTCCGGACCAGCAAGAACCCGGCGCTGTTTCCGGTCCGGCTCCTGGCCGCGCTCTACTGCGACTTTTTCCGCGGGGTGCCGGTGATCTTGATGGTCTACCTGATCGGCTTCGGCCTCCCGGCCCTCGACCTCACGGGCGTGCCGACCGATCCAGTGATCTTGGCCGGCTTCGCTCTCTCGCTGATCTACAGCTCCTACGTGGCCGAGGTTTACCGGGCGGGTATCGCTTCGATCCATCCGAGCCAGACCGACGCCGGTCTGGCCACCGGACTGACCCGGATACAGACCCTCCGCTACGTGGTGGTTCCCCAGGCGATCCGCCGGGTTCGGCCGCCGCTGCTGAACGACTTCATCTCACTGCAGAAGGACGTGGCCCTGGTCTCGGTGCTCGGCATCGCTGAGGCGTTCCGGATCGCTCAGATCGAGACCCTCTCGACCTTCAACTACACGCCGCTCCTGGCCGCCGCACTGCTCTACCTGGCGGTGACCATCCCGATGGCCCGCATCCTCGACCACATCACGGCACGGGAGCAGATCAACTCGTGAGTTCGATCGGAGCCGGCAAGCCGGTAATCGAGATCCAGGGCGTGACCAAGGCCTTCGGGGACCGTCAGATCCTGGGCGGCATCGATCTGACCCTGCGCGAACACGAGGCGATCGCCCTGATCGGCGCCTCCGGTTCCGGCAAGTCGACCCTGCTCCGCTGCATCGACCTTCTGGTCGAGATCGACGACGGGGACATCTTCCTCGACGGAGAGGTGATCACCGATCCTTCCGTCGATCCCGTGTCGGTCCGTCGCCGGCTCGGTTTCGTGTTCCAGGCTTTCAACCTCTTCCCGCACATGAGCGTGATCGACAACGTCGTGCTGGGAGCGGTACGGGCCCACGGCGAGAGCCGCAAGCAGGCCCGGGAGCGGGGCAGGGAGGTTCTGGAGCGGTTCGGGCTAGGAGGTCGGGAAGACGATCGGCCCGATCAGCTCTCGGGAGGTCAGCAACAACGGGTGGCGCTCTGCCGGGCTCTGACCGGTCGGCCCCGGGCCCTGCTGCTGGACGAGGTGACCAGCGCCCTCGACCCGGAACTGGTCGGAGACGTGCTCGACGCGGTCCGGGACCTCAAGGAAGAGGGCATGACGATGATCATCGCCACCCACGAGATGAGCTTCGCCCGTGAGGTCGCCGACGAGGTGGCCTTCCTCCACGAAGGCCGGATCCTCGAGCAGGGCAGCCCGGAAAAGATCCTCAAAGACCCGGAGCGTCCCGAGACCCAGAAGTTCCTCCGCCGCCTCCTGGCCGCCGGCCGGATATAGCCGGCCTCGGTTGATCTAGGCGGCTCCGCAGCTTCCGCAGTGGGCGGTTGAGATTCGGCGTGGCTGGTGGCAGGTGGTGCATTCGCCGAGGACCGTTCTGCCGCATCCTTCGCAGTGCTGGTTGCCGCGGGCCGGGTAGCCGCAGAAGGGGCATTCCCGGCGGCGCACCCGCCGGGAGGGGATCTTCTTCGCCAGGTATCGCTGCAGGGCGATGAAAGCGATGGTGGTGAGCAGGATCCCGATCAGCGAGATCGCCAGCGGGCCCATCTCCCGGAACACTCCGAGCGAAGTGCCGTAGTCGATCGCCATCCAGGCGGCGAGCAGGGATCCCGCCACGATGTCCGCCAAGGCGAGTGGGGTGAGGCGCGAGCGACGGCGACGGCAGAGCGAGAGGCCGAGGATCCCACCGCCGAGCATTGCCGCGACCAGCAGGATGCGGAACAGTGCGACCCAGCGGTCGTCGGAGCGCTGGCTTGCCCTTGAATCACGAATGTCCTTGCGCTGATTGGCCCGGGCCTCATCGGCGGCCGGCTTCGCATCACGGACCTCGCTCCGCGCGACCTTCACATCGAGACGGGCATCCTCGAGGTTTTGCTGGGCGTCGCGGTACGTGGCCAACTGCACTGTCCCGGGCAGCCCGGCGTCGATTTCGGTCCTGTAGGCATCGCCGGTGAACTCAACCTGGCTCTTGGCGCGCCGGACCCGCGAATTGGCCCTCCAGAGGTCGCGGCTGGCCTGATTGGACTCCCGCAGAGCCGCCCGGTCGGCGGGGGAGAGGTCAACCGGACGGAAGATCGTTCCGCCGTAGTCGTCGCGATAGGTGTCCTCCGAGATCTTCCCGATCTGGCCGTAGAGCCAGACACCACCGATGAGGATGAAGATGGCCAGTACGCCGGCCAGGACCTTCTCCGCCCCGGAAGTCTTGATGTTCTCGACTTCGGTCTTGGTGCTCACTTCCCGTTTCCTCCCGTTTTAGGTTTGAGCTCGATCTGCAGATCGCAGTCGAGCGCCTGGGCCACCCGTTCCAGGGTGTCGATGCGCGGTGGCCGCCGTCCGGCTTCGAGCCGGGCTATCGCCGATTGAGTGGTGCCGCAGAGATCGGCCAGTTCCTTCTGGGAAAGGTCCCAGGCGATCCGTCGTTCGGTCACCTGTCTGGCGATCTCGATGAAGAGCTGGGCGGGGTCTCCCGTGGTTGCCGAGGAGACCCGCGCCCTGAGCCGATCGAATCCTGTCGATCTGTCTCGTCCGGCGGGGGTCATCCCTGGCCCCGCTTCCTGCCTGACGTCATAGCAAACATGCGATGAGTGTATAGCAAATTTGCGATTGGGTGCGGGCAAAGAAAAAGGGCCCGCCTTGGGCCCCTTTTCTTTGCTGTGTCGGCGATCTACGACTTTTGGGTGTTCTTCTTCTTGAACTTCTTCGACTTCTTCACGGCCTTGCGGATGCACTTCTTCCGGTTCTTCGCCGCCTTGCGCTTGGCCGCTCCGTGCTTGCCCTTGGTCTTGAACTTCTTGCGGCAGATCCGCTTCTGCTTCTTCAAGTTGAACTGCTTGAAGGGCTTGACCTTGAAGGTGCTGAGCGCCGACCAGTTGCCGGCGGCGTCGCGCTGACGGACCGCGATGTAGAGGCTCTTCTTCGGAGCCAGCTTCACGTTGACCTTCTGGTTCCCGTTCGGCTTGGCGATCTGCGGCGACTTGACCCGCTTGCCGAGCTGCGACAGGTTGATCTTCTTGTTCGACTTGTAGACCTGGACCGTGGCGACCTTGCCGCCCTCCACGCCGTCGTCGCCGGAGGCCTTCCAGGTGATCTTGGCCGATTTCTTCGAGCGCTTGACCACGAACTTGACCCCGGCCGGAGGACGGGTGTCGTTGCCGTACTGGCCCGAGTTGTGCTCGTCGTGGCGGTAATGCCACCACTGATCGTTCATCTCGGGCTTGCCGCCGACCTTCCAGAGGAAGAGCTGGCCTTCACGGGTGCCGTAGGCCAGGTACTGCTGGCCGTCCAGCTTCGGATCGCCGACCGCACCTCCGAAGGAGGTCCACTGGCCGGTCCACTTCGGGAACCCCGGAGCTTCCTCGCCATCCGGACCACGGGCGTGGATCCAGTACGAGTCGTTGGCGGCGACCATCGAACGGCTGCCGTCATCGGTCAGGTTCGCGACGACCGGCGACGAGTAGAACGGGAACCCGTCCTGGTTGGTCGGGAAGTTGTCGAGCGGCTGTCCGGTGATCGGATCCCAGGCCTGATCGAACACGTGAGCGAGCGCGGCCTGGCCGGCGTCGCCGAACGCGGTCTGCAGGCTGATCGCGCCGGCCATCGGCTGCATGAACTCGGGCTTGCCGTCTCCGGTGAGGTCGCCGATCGCCGACTGGCTGGTCACCCCGACGGTGAGTGCGTCAGGCATGAAGTACGGGTCGTACCCGGCACAGGCGGTGGAGCTGCAGCCGGTGAACATGGTCTTGTAGGTGCTGCCGTCGGCGTTGAAAGTGGTCGGGGCGCCGGCCACCGGGGTGAAGGTGATCCGCTGCTGCCCGGATCCGTCGAGATCGCCGATCGAAGCGGCGTTCGCGCCTTCCTGGACGAAGTCGATCGACTGCGAGTAGCAGCCGGCGACCGAGGTCATGCTGACCGGCCAGCCCGGCATGTAAGCCCCGCCGGAGTGGTTGTTGCCGTCCGACTGGATGCCGTAGGCGAAGGTCTTGCTGCTCGCGTCGTCGCAATCGAACCCGGGCAGGAAGACCTGATCGGTCCCGGTGCCGAGCACGTCGGCCACGGCCGGGGCCATCATCAGCTTCGGATCGTGGATGTAGGAGCCGGCCGGGATCTGATCGACCATCGACTGGGGCAGCTTGACCTCGACCGGCCAGCCGGGAACGGCGGAGCCGTCGGGCTGCCAGGCATAGACGTGGCCGTCGTAGCTCGACATGAGGATGGACAGCTTGCCGTTGCCCTGGAGGTTGCCGAGGGCGGGGGCGGACCAGTTGCCGCGGATCGGCAGGCGCCAGCGGCGGCCGCCCGAATCCGGGGTCGGCACCGGCAGCGTGTTGTATTTGTCGTCACCGTGGACCGGGAAGCCGTCACGCAGCTTGCCGGACGCGTTCCAGACGTAGACCCAGCCGCTGGTCGTGGTCGCGACGATCGACTGGAGGCCGTTGCCGTCGATGTCGCCGACCGCGATGCCGCTGATCGGGTCACGCGCCTCACGCAACGCCTGAACGGAGTCGTAGGACTCGCTGTCGAAGTTCTGCGGGTTGCGCGAATCGACGTAACGCAGCTGACGGGTGTAGACCGGGAAGCCGGGTTCCTGGGAGCCGTCGGGCGCGAGCGCGCTGACCTGGCCGTCCATGTTGCCGAAGACCAGATCGAGCCGGCGCTTGCCGTTGAGGTCCACGAAGGACGGGGCGGCACTCATCTCGGTCCCGATCGACTTCGGGAAGCCGTCGACCAGATCCTTGTCGGCGCGGGCGCCGATCGAGCGGCGATCCTCGCCCTTGAGGCCGTTGCCGTCACGGGCGCGGAGCCGGAGCGAGACCGTGTACTGCTCGGGCCCGTCCGGGGGCATCACGTTCTCAGCCGGCGCGGCCGCG
>Ga0153956_1001986_pt1 | contig 16195 bp, 10 predicted proteins | sample TSFL040MetaG_FD_104704 | JGI IMG/M metagenome (GOLD analysis project Ga0153956, IMG submission 104704) | Attine ant fungus gardens microbial communities from Florida, USA - TSFL040 MetaG | ecosystem: Host-associated > Fungi > Mycelium > Unclassified | place: USA: Florida, Wekiwa Springs... | reverse complement strand
CGCCGCTTCCATCCGGTCCAGCACCTGCTGCCGCCGCGTCCGGTCTCCGGCCGCGACCGACTGGTGGAATAGATCGATCGCCTCCGGCGTGTTCCACACCTTGCGCGGATCGGTCGCGCGGTCGCCGATCAGCACGCCGTACATCAGCGAGGGATCGAGCCGCGCGGAAAAGACGAACATCATCGCCTCATAATCCCCGCTGGAATAGCGCGCGAGCTGCGTCGCCCAGTCGAGCGTCACCACCTCGATATCGATCCCGGCATCGCGGGCCATCGCCTGGACGAGGATCGCGGCGTCATACATTTCCGGCGGACTGTTGCTGGTGATCAGCCGGATCGGCTCGCCCTTGTAGCCCGAAGCCTTCACCAGCGCGCGCGCGGCGGCGAGATCGCGCCGCACCGGCACGCGCTGCGCAGGCCCGTAATAGGTGTTCACCACCGGGATCGGCGAACTGTCCGGCACGCCGGTGCCGTGCGTCACCACCCGCGTCAGCCCGACGGCGTCGATGCTGAGCGCCAGCGCGCGGCGCAGGCGGACGTCGCGCAGGACCGGCGCGCCGGTCTGGAGCAGGATGCCGTTGAAATCGGACGACCGCGCCGCATCGAGCCTGATCCCCGCAGCGCCCTGGATCGTGCTCAGCTCGTTGGGAGCCAGCCCGTCGAGCACGTCGATGCTGCCGCGCTGCAACGCCGCCACCGCCGCCGCGTCGTCCGGGATGATCGTGAAGCGGATGCGATCGACCAGCGCGCGCTTGCCGCCGCCATTGCCGTCGGGCGGGCCGGGCAGCGGCCGGTAATCCTTGTAGCGGACCAGATCGATATATTCGTTGTGCCGCCATGCGTCCCAGCGGAACGGGCCGGTGCCGATCGGATAGCGCCACTGCCCGTCCGGGCCGACCGAACCGCGCTGCGTGATCGCCGTGCTGCCGCAATCGACGCGCGCCAGCGTGGTGAGGAACAGGGGCGCGGCGCGATCGAGCTCGACCTCCACACTATAAGGATCGGGCGTGCGGATCGCCGTCACGGCGGCGATGCCGTTCTTGCTGAGATCGGGCTTGCAGCGCCAGCGGCTGCCCGGCGCGAGATAGCGGTCGAGCGACCATTTCACGTCCGCCGAGGTGAACGGCGCGCCATTGTGGAAGCGGATGCCGTGGCGCAGCGCGAAGCGATAGGTGCGGCCATCGGGCGAGACGCTCCAGCCGCTCGCCAGCATCGGGCCGACCGACCCGTCCTCGCGCACCGCGACCAGCCCTTCGGCGACATGGAGCAGCACCGCGTCGGTATTGGCGTCGCGCTTCATGCCGGGATCGGATGAGACGATATCGGCATTCAATCGCGAGCGCAGCACCGATCCGGCGAGCGGCGGTGGCGGCTTGCGGAACAGGAGGAAACCGCCGGCGACGATCGCGATCAGGATCAGGCCGGCGATGATTTTACGCATAAGCGGGCTGTCGCTCCGCCGACGCATCCGCCACCAGCGTGTAGCGCACGTAATTGGCGCCGGCATAAGGCTGCATCGCCACCTGCATCTCGCCGAGCGACGGACGCATCAGGAACGACGCCACCGTCGCGGTATGCCCGGTGACGCTCGACACACGCGGCGGCACGCAGATCGACAGCGGCGCGCCGGCGGTATCGAGCAGCACCTCGCGCACCTGATCGAGGCCGATCCTGGCGTGCGGCGCGAGCAGTCGCTCGGCGCGTGATTGCCGCCAGAAGCTGCAGGGCGAATCCGGAATGCCGGTTTCGCGCAGCTTGGCGAGCGCGACCGGGCTGAGCCAATGGTTGCTGTGCACGAGCAGGCCACCCTGCGGCTCTACCACGAAAGTCTCGTCGGGCGCGCATTCGAGGTCGTGGACGATGCCGGTCGGCGCGTGGCTGATCGCGAGATTGTTCGAGGCCGATTTGGGCGTCGCATAGGCCGCGCCGAACGCGAGCGAGGGATTGTCCTGCTGCAGCACCTTGCGGCGAATGAGCGCGAGCGGCACGCCGAGTTGGCGGTAATCGCGCTCGCATTCGAGATAATTGCCGGTGATCGCCAGTCCCGCGCCGTTGAAGCCGAACCGCGCCAGCCCGCCCGCCTCGGTGAAGGTCAGCATGTCCGGGCCGTTCTCGCCGCGGATGCGCAGGATGATGCAGGCATCGGCGCAGCTGACCTTCCAGTCCCAATTGTGCGCGTGGATCAGCACATTGTCGGGCGTCCGCTCGGGCTGGACGATGATCGTGGTGCAGCCTTCCGAGGCGCGCTCGGCGAGCAGCCCGGCGCGCAGCACCGGCTCCCTGGCGAGCTTCAGCAATTCGGTGCGCGCGTTCATCAGCACGATGTGCGACAACGGCAGATCGGCGCCCTCGGCGATGCCGCGCATTTCCTCGACATGATCCGCATCGAAATCGGCGATGATCGGGAGGTACGCCTCGACCAGTTCGCCGAGCGCGGACTCGGAAAGCCCCAGCCCCTTCATCTGTTCGATATAATGCGATGTGCCGCGCTTGATCTCGGCCGCAGCACCCTCGCCATAGCGAACGCCGCGTTCGCGGGGGCTTCCCCAAATCTCCAGAAGGCGGCAAGCATCCGTCATCGCGCGGCATCCCCTCTCGTCGTTCCGCGACCGGTAGCACTGTCTTAATGAATTTAAAAAGACAAAAATGCATTTTCATAGATTCAACGTGCATTGTGCGTGGAGCCGCTTTAGGTGATGGGGCGCAGGCGCGGGATCGGTGCGCCGTAAAATCGGGAGGAGAACGGCGATGACCGCCGACACGCCAGCACGCCGCGCCGGCCTTGCGAAGGATGTGCTCAACGTCGCCAGCGGCAATTTCGTCGAGATGTACGATTTCATGGTGTTCGGCTATTTCGCCAGCGCCATCGGGGCTGCCTATTTCCCCGGCAGTTCGGACATCGGCACGCTGCTCAAGGCACTGGCGACCTTCGGCGTCGGCTTCCTGATGCGGCCGCTGGGCGCGATCGTGCTCGGCGCCTATACCGATCATCACGGCCGCCGCGCCGGATTGCTGCTGACGCTCGCCCTGATGAGTATCGGCATCATCACCATCGCCTTTACGCCCGGTTATGTCGCGATCGGGCTGGCTGCGCCGTTGATCGTGCTTCTCGGCCGGCTGTTGCAGGGATTCTCGGCCGGCGCGGAACTCGGCAATGTCTCGGTCTATCTCGCCGAGATCGCACCGCCGGGACGCAAGGGATTCTTCGTCTCCTGGCAATCGGCCTCGCAACAGGTGGCGGTGGTGGTCGCGGCGAGCATCGGCGTGCTGCTCGGGCTGCTGCTCGCGCCCGATCGGCTCGACGCCTGGGGTTGGCGCGTGCCGCTCGGCATCGGCTGCCTGATCCTGCCGCTTCTCTTCCTGATGCGTCGCCACCTGCGCGAGAGCGACGCCTTCGAGGCGCGCGAATATCGGCCGAGTCCAACCGAGATCGGCCGGCACCTCTGGACCGCGCGCGGGCGCGTGCTGACGGGCATGGCGCTGGTGCTGATGACGACGGTGAGCTTCTACATGATCACCGCGTACACGCCGACCTTCGGCAAGCTGCTGCACCTGCCCGATCGCGCCAACCTGCTGATCACCGCTTTGGTCGGCGCCTCCAATTTGATCTGGCTGCCGCTGATGGGATCGCTGTCCGACCGGATCGGGCGGCTGCCGATCCTGATCGGCTGCACCGTCCTCGCAATCCTCACCGCCTATCCGGCTATGCTGTGGCTCGCCGCAGAGCCAAGTGTGGCCAAGCTGCTGATCGTCGAACTCTGGCTCTCGGCGCTCTACGCCAGCTACAATTCGGCGATGGTCGTGCATCTGACCGAGATCGTGCCCGAAGAGGCCGGCGCCTCGGGCTTCAGCCTCGCCTACAGCCTCGCGACCGCCGTCGGCGGCTTCACGCCGTTCATCGTGACGGCGCTGATCTCGGCGACCGGCAATCACGCGATGCCCGGCGCGTGGCTGACCCTGATCGCCGCAATCAGCCTGATCGCGGCGGTGTTCAGTCGCCGCTACGCTCCCGGGCCGCAATGAGGATATTTGTCTTTTTGATTTCAAAGAGACATTCTTGCCCATCGAGGCGAGGAGAGGAACGATGGTCGCACACACGATTTGCCGAATCGCCGTAATGTGTGCGGCTGTGCTCGCGCTCCTCGCCGCCCCTGCTTTCGCCGCGACCGATTCCTGCGCCGCGCTCAAAGCGCTCAAGCTCCCGCATGTCGAAATCCTGATCGCCGCGCCGGTGAATGACGGCGTCTTCACCGAGGACTTCGCGGTCGGCCGCGCTGCGCGCACCTATCGCGACCTCGAGCCTTTCTGCCGCGTGCGCGGGATCAGCCGCCCGGCGCCGGGGTCCGAGATCGGCTTCGAGGTGTGGCTGCCGATGCCCGATCGCTGGTCGCGCCGGCTGCACATGATCGGCAACGGCGCCTACGTCTCGAACGTCTCGTACAAGCAGATGATCGCGCGGCTCGACGACGGCGATGTCGCGGTGGCGACCGATACCGGGCATAAAGGCACCAACCTGATCTTCGGCTGGCACCATCCCGAGCGGATCGCCGATTTCGGCTATCGCGCGGTGCACGAGTCGGTGGTCGCGGCCAAGGCGATCACGCGGGCCTATTACGCCCGGCCCGCGCGCTGGTCGTATTTCAGCGGCTGCTCGACCGGCGGCTATCAGGCGCTCAGCGAGGCACAGCGTTATCCGAAGGATTTCGACGGCATCATCGCAGGCGCGCCGGGCAACAACCGCACCAGCCTGACGCTGGCCTTCCTGTGGAACTATCTCGCCAATCACCGCCCCGGCGACGACCAGCATCCGATCCTCGCGGCGAGCGACCTCGTGCTGATCAACCGCGCGGTGGTGGCGGATTGCGACGCGATCGACGGCGTGCGCGACGGCGTCGTCTCCGATCCGACGCGCTGCCGCTTCAAGCTCGCCACGTTGCTCTGCCAGCCCGGCGCCGCAGCGGGCACCTGCCTCAGCCAGGAGCAGATCGACGCGGCGGAGAAGATCTATGCCGGCCCCCGCGACGCCCGCACCGGCAAGCCGATCTATCCCGGCTATCCGTTCGGCACCGAAGGCGTGATGACCGGTCCTGACGATCCCCATCCCGGCTGGAGCGGATACTGGTCGGAAAGCGCCAATCCGGACGAGCCGTCGCGCGCCGGCGTGTTCCGCTACTGGGTGTTCGACGATCCCAAATGGAACTGGTGGCACTTCGACTGGGGCGGCGATGTCGATACGATGAAGGCGCGGCTGAGCCCGGTGTTCGATGCCAACGATCCCGATCTCTCGCCCTTCGCGCGCGCCGGCGGCAAGCTGATCATGTTCATCGGCTGGCAGGACCCGGTCGGCACGCCGATCGAGGCGATCAACTATTATCGCGCGGTCGAGAAGCAGGCCGGCAGCCAAGCCGCGGCGCAGGCCTCCGCACGGCTGTTCATGGTCCCGGGCATGGACCATTGCGCGGGCGGGCCTGGCGCGACCAACATGTCCACCGCGACGCGCGAGTCCGCCCCCCCGGTGCGCGACCCCGAGCACGACATGACGCTCGCGCTCTACGCCTGGGTCGAGCAAAACCGCGCGCCACGGAGCCTGATCGCGACGCGCTATGCCGACACGGGTGGGGATACGCCGCCCGCCAAGCGCCCAATCGCTTTTCAGCGCCCAATCTGCGCATGGCCCGATCGGCCGGCGTATCGCGGCGGCGACACGAAACTGGCGACGAGTTTCGTCTGCACGCCACCGAAGAAATGAGCCGCGCCGCACGCTAACGTCGCAAAAGTCACACCTCTATCGCGCGCGGGGCCCGCGAATGTTGAGAGTTTTGAGACTCGAACGCGGTTTTGCGTTGATGCGCCGGGAACGCGCCGCCCACGCGGCAGCGACGCGGCACCTTCGCCCCATGCACACCGCACCCACGCGGCAACGGCGCGCCACTCACGCGTCGCCGAAGCGGCAGCGACGCCCCGGTCTGGCGGCAAGACAATGAACGTATCAAAGAGCGACCGCCTGAGCGGTGCGACGGTCTCTCAAAGATTTTCCAACATTTGAAGAGGCGGATTTCGACCCTTTTCAGCCGTTTCATTCCTCCCCGAGCTTGCTTGGGGAGGGGGATCGTTTGCGCAGCAAATGGTGGAGGGGCGCGCCGAAGGCGGGGAGGTTCCCCGTTCGGACGTTATGGCACCACCGCCGCTTCGCGGCGGCCCCTCCACCAGCTTCGCTGGTCCCCCTCCCCCAGACAAGCTGGGGGAGGAATTATGCGCCCGCTTCCGAACCAATAGCGGACGCTTCCCCTATCCGAATACGATCGACGTCGGACTCCCTGTCTCCGCGACCGTGGCTGCGTCGCCAAGCATCCCGTCCGCGCCGACCGTGTAGCGCACGATGTTGTGCCCCTCCTCGTTCGCCACGAACAGCGCATGGCCGTCGCCGCTCAGCGCGAAGAAGCGCGGGGTCTTGCCGCCCGAGGGCACCCAGCCGCGCGGCGTGAGGCGGCCGCTTTTCGGATCGATCGCGAAGATGCCGATCGTGTCGGCGCCGCGGTTCGAGGCATGGACGTGGCGGCCGTCGGGGGAAACGGCGATCTCCGAGCCGCGGCTGTTGCCGGTGAAGGTGTCGGCCAGCGCGGAGACGATCTGGAATGGTGCGATGGCACCGGTCTTCGCGTCGAGGCGATAGGCGACGATGGTCGAGTCCAGCTCGTCGATCAGATACGCGAGCGTGCCGTTCGGATGGAAGGCGATGTGGCGCGGGCCCGAGGTTTCGCGCGCGGGCGTCTCGGCGACCTGGTGCAGCTTGCCCAAGCCGTCGATCGTGAACACCAGCACGCGATCACACCCCTTGTCGGGCACGACGATGAACCTGCCGCCGGGATCGAACTGCACCTGATGCGGCTTGGGGAACGGCTGCTCGACGCGATGCGGGCCGATCTTACCGTCGAACGCCACGACATCGACCGGCGCGCCGAGCCGCCCGTCCGCGCCGATCGGCAGGCTGGCGATGCCCGACTTCACGCCGTCCTGCACGATATGGTTGGCGACCACCATGAAACGATTGGTGGGATCCGCCATCATGTGGACCGGATTGCGCCCGCCGGTCGTAACGCGATTGAGAAAGGTCAACTGGCCCGAGGCGGGATCGATACGGAACGCGCTCGCCTCGCTGCCGTCGCCATGCGCGGTGTAGAGGAAACGCTTGCTGCGATCGAACGACAGCCAGGATGGGTTGACCAGATCGCCGACCAGCTGGACGCGATCCCACTTGCCGTCCGCGCCGATGCGCCAGACCGAAATGCCGTCGCCCTTCGCATTGCGCTCGCGGCTGGTGCGGCATCCGACATAAGCGAAACCCGGCATCGATCCTCCCCGCGCCGCGCGTGCGGCGGCGCCCGTTCCCAGCGCGACCGTCACGGCCATCCCGGCGATCACTTCGCGGCGTGACGCCGACAAGGCCGGTCGCTCGCTCTCCACTGGCATGGCTGATCTCCGGCCCGAACGCATCGCTTCTTGCGCTTTGTATTTCCGAATGTCAAAGAACATATTCTGTTCAAGGGGAGCCGCGATCATGGCCGAAGCGATCGACGACCGCGCGATCATGCGCCGCGTGTTCCGGCGCATCGTGCCGCTCTGTTTCGTGCTCTACATCGTCTCGTACATCATCCGCGCGAATATCGGCTACGCGGCTCTCCAGATGAATGCCGAGCTGGGCATCACCGACGAGGCGTTCGGATTCGCGGCGGGCATCTTCTTCATCGGCTATTTTCTGTTCGAGGTGCCGAGCAACCTGGCGATGGCGCGGTTCGGCCCGCGCGTGTGGATCGCGCGCATCCTGATCGGCATGGGCGTGGTGTCGATGATCACCGCCTTCGTGCAAGCGACCTGGCAGCTTTATGCCCTGCGTTTCCTGCTCGGCGTGGCGGAGGCGGGCTATTTCCCGGCGATCATCATCTATCTCACCGCCTGGTTCCGGGGGCGTGAGCAGGCGACGGTGGTGGCGATGTTCACCGCCGCCATCCCCGTCTCCTATGTGATCGGCACGCCGCTCAGCACCTGGATCATGGATCATGTGAGCGGGCTGGGGCTGGCCGGCTGGCGCTGGATGTTCCTGATCGAGGGGCTGCCGGCGGTGATCGGGGGCCTGCTCACCTATCGGATGCTGGTCGATCGCCCCGCCAATGCGCGCTGGCTGGCGCCTGAGGAGCGCGACTGGCTGGAAGGCGAGATCGCGCGCGAGCACGCAGCGACGGCGGCGCGCCACCTCAGCACATGGCGCGCGATCACCGAGCCGCGCGTGCTGTATCTGTCGGCGATCTATTTCGTCTATCAGGCGGGGAGCCTGGGCGTCGGTTACTGGCTGCCGCAGATCGTCAAGCACTCCGGCAAATCGCTCAGCAATGTCGAGACCGGGCTGATCGCTACCCTGCCTTATATCGTCGCGACCGTGGGCATGGTGCTGTGGTCGCGGCGTTCCGATCGCACCGGGGAGCGGCGATGGCATACGGCGTGGCCTTTGCTGCTGGCGGGCATGACGTTGGGTGGTGTGGCGTGGGTGGCCGGGCCGGTGCCCGCGACCATATTGCTCGCCCTCGCACTGACCGGCTTCTACGCATTCAAGGCGCCATTCTGGACACTCCCCAGCCTGTTCCTGTCGCGCGGCACCGCCGCCGTCTCGATCGCGGCGATCAACTCGATCGGCAATCTCGGCGGGTTCGCCGGACCCTATGCGGTCGGCGTGATCGCCAAGGCGAGCGGTTCGCCCAAGACGGGGCTGCTGTTTCTCGCGGTGCTGACGTTCGTATCGTTCGTGATGGTGATCGTCGCACCGCTTACCCCTCGCGAGGATCGCGCATGACTTTTCCCACGCGTGTCCTGACCAGCGGCGGCGAGATCTACACGATCGTCGATCTCACCGCGCTTGGCCTCGGCAAGCTGCCGGTCGTCCACCGCATCCTGATCGAGAATCTACTGCGCAAGAATGGCGGCGATGCGGAGGCGCGTGCGCTGATCGATGCCTGGATCGCAAACGCGACCAGTGATGCGGAGATCGCCTTCTGGCCCGGCCGCATCATGATGCACGATACGACCTGCGGCCCGGCACTGGTCGATATCGCCGCCGCGCGCGATGCCCTGGCGAAAGCGGGCGGCGATCCTACCGCGCTCAGTCCCGTGCTGCCGGTGAACGTCTCGACCGATCACAGCCTCGCGGTCGACTTTTACGCCACGCCCGATGCCGCCGCGCGCAACATGGCGCGCGAGCTGGAGCGTAATGCCGAGCGCTACAGCTTCATGAAATGGGCGTCCGCGACACTCGACAATTTCACCGTCCACCCGCCCGGCACCGGGATCATGCACACGATCAACCTCGAACAACTGGCGACGGTCGTGACGAGCGAGGCGCGCGACGGCACGCGCTGGGCGATGCCCGACACCTTGATCGGCACCGACAGCCATACCCCGATGGTCAACGGCATCGGCGTGCTCGGCTGGGGCGTCGGCGGGCTGGAAGCCGAGAGCGTGATGTTCGGGATGCCGGTGATGATGCGCGTGCCCGAAGTGGTCGGCGTGCGGCTGACGGGGCGGCTGCGGGAGGGGGTGACCGCGACCGATCTCGCGCTGGTGGTGACGCACGAACTGCGCAAGATCGAGCTGGCCGGGCGGTTCGTCGAGTTCTTCGGGCCGGGCGTGGCGACTCTCTCGGCGGGGGACCGTTCGGTGGTGGCCAACATGGCGCCCGAATACGGCTCCTCGACCGGCTATTTCCCGATCGACGACGCGACGCTGCGCTATCTCGGCGAGACCGGGCGCAGCGCGACGGAGGTGGCGCTGGTCGAGGATTATGCCCGCGCCACCGGCCTGTGGTTCGATCCAGCGGCGGAGCCGCATTACACCGAAACGATCGCGATCGATCTCGATACGATCCGGATTTCGCTCGCCGGGCCGCGGCGGCCGCAGGATCTCGTCGCCACGGCGGACGTGCCGCGCCTGCTCGGCGGGCGCGGTGAGGGTGTCATGCCCGCGCGGCCGGTCGGCATCGCGGCGATCACCAGTTGCACCAACACCTCGGACCCGCGCCAGCTGCTCGCCGCTGGGCTGGTCGCTCGCAAGGCGCGCGCGCGCGGGATGGCGCCGCCCGATTGGGTCAAGACCAGCCTCGCCCCCGGATCGTCCAGCGCGCGGGCGTTGCTCGAACGCGCTGGGCTGCTGGCCGATCTCGAAGCGGTGGGCTTCGCGATCACCGGCTATGGCTGCACCGTGTGCATCGGCAATTCCGGACCGCTCACTGCGCCGATGCTGGACGCCATCGCGGCGGGGAGCGCGAAGCCGGTCGGCATCCTGTCGGGCAACCGCAATTTTCCCGGGCGCGTGCATCCGCAGATCGAGGACGCCTTCCTCGCCTCCCCCGCGCTCACCGTCGCCTATGCGCTGGCGGGCGACGCGGCGATCGACATTGCGCGCGATTCGATCGGGCACGATGCCGAAGGCAAACCGGTGACGCTCGACCGGCTCTGGCCGAGCGGCGCGGAGATCGATGCCGCCGCCGCGCTGGCAATGCGACCGGACGACTACGCCGCCGCCTTCGCTGAAGCCGAGGCGAGTGCCACCTGGGCCGCTCTCCCCGCCGCCGACACCGCGCTCTATCCGTGGCATCCCGGCTCGACGTATCTCCGCCCCCCGCCTTTCGCGCGGATCGAGCGCGAGGAACGGCTCGGCCGGTATCGCGCCGCGCCGCTGATCGTGCTGGGCGACGACATCACCACCGATCACATCTCCCCCGCCGGCGCGATTCCCGCCGGCGGCGAGGCGGCGCGCTGGCTGATCGAGAACGGCGCGGACCCGGACGACCTCAACGTGTTTTCCTCGCGGCGCGGCAATTGGGAAGTGATGCTGCGCGGACTGTTCACCAATCGCACCGTGCGCAACCTGCTCGGCGAGGCGATTCCGCCGGGCGGCACGATCATGGCGAGCGGCGGCGAATCGCTGCCGCTATGGCAAGCCGCCGCGCATTATGCCGAAGCGGGCCAATCAGTCGTGATTGTCGCGGGCGAACGCTACGGCATGGGCTCGTCGCGCGACTGGGCGGCGAAGGGCGCGAGCCTGCTCGGCGCGCGCGCGGTGCTGGCGGCGAGCTTCGAGCGCATCCATCGCTCCAACCTCGTCAACATGGGGCTCTTGCCGCTGCGCCTTCCGGCGGATCGGCATCCGTCCACGCTCGGCCTGACGCCGGAAGACCGGATCGAGATCGACGCGCCCGCCGAAACGCTCACGCTCCGCGCCGCCGTGCCGGTCACGATCCATCGCCGCGACGGCGCCGTCGAGCGCTTCGACGCGATCGCGCAGGTGGAAACCGCGCTGGAGCTTCAGGTGCTGCGCGCGGGCGGGATCATCCCGCTGATCCTGCACGCGATGCATCGGCCCTGAAACTCCCCTCCCTGGAAGGGAGGGGTTGGGGGTGGGTGCGCGCGTCTGCGCGCCCAAAGACTCACGCGCGCGCCGCGAAAACCTTGGACGAGGCATCGAGCCTCGCCCAAGGTTAAACCCACCCCTTGCCCCTCCCTTTCAGGGAGGGGAGGATCAGCGCCGCGCCAGCGTATCGAAGAACGCGAACGTCCGATCGAGCGCCGCTAGGCTGTCGCGCTTGGTCGCCTCCGGCGTCGCATCGACGAAGCCGTGATTGGCACCGGGGAGCGGCAGGAGCTCGACCGGCGCACCGGCCGCCTTCATCTTCGCCGCCATCGTCTGGCTTTGCTGGAACGACACCTCCTCGTCGGCGGTGCCCGCGATGAGCAGCAACGGCGGCGTCTCGCGCTTCACATAGGTGACCGGGCTGGCGACGGTGAGCGTGTCCTTGCAGATCGACGGATCGCAGCCGAGCAGGGCGCTCAGCGTCTTATTCGTCAGCGCGGTGCCGGGATGGTCGCCACCGAGAGTAAAATCGAACACGCCGTACCAGAGCGCCGCGCCCTGCACGCAATCCGATTGCGACAGCGGCTTGGCGAGCTTCGCCTGCGATCCCGGCAGCCGCCCGGTCGAGGCCGGAGGATCGAAGGCGGCGATGCCGCAGCTCACCGCCGCCAGCCCGGCGAGATGGCCACCCGCCGATCCGCCCCACAGGAATACGCGGCCGGGATCGATCCCATATTCGCCCGCCTTGCTCCGCAGGAAACGGACCGCCGCCTTCACGTCCCGCACCTGCGCGGGAAATTTCGCCTCGCCGCTCAGCCGGTAATCGACCGAGGCGACGACGTACCCACGCGCCGCCAGCATCGCGAGCACGCCGGGCCAATCGGTGAACGCGCCGGACTGGCGCGCGTCGCCCCGGCTCCAGCCGCCGCCATGCACCCAGATCACCAGCGGGCGCGGCTTGGCCCTGGCGCGATCGGCGTGGAGGTAGAGATCGAGCTGGAGCGGCCGGTAGCCGACATAGTTGGCGAACTCGACATGGCCGAGCGCGACGATGCCGCCGGGGTAATGCGCCTCCACTTGCGGGAATGTGTCGTCGCGCACCGATTTGGCGGAGATTTGTGGCTGCGGCGTTGTGTTCGCCATCGTGATGAGAGCCAAAGCCGCAAGCCAGCGCCGCATCGTCGTTCCTCTCGCGCTACAATCTATTGCACTTATAGAGACAATAATACGATCCGTAACCCCTTCCCTCTCCCCTTGAGGGAGAGGGTTGCGCAGACTTGGGTCGGCTTCTTCAGCCGGCCCTAGTCGAAGCTGGGTGAGGGGTGGGCGGTCGCGTTGGCGACCGCGCGGAGCTTTGCTCCGCTTCACCCTCATCCAACTCCGCCTAATTCGCTGCGCTCATAAGGCTTCGTATCCTTCTCCCTTCAAGGGAGAAGGTGGAATCAGTGCGCGATCAACTCCGCGATGCTGTTCTCGGTTTCGCTGCGGATGCCCGCCTTCTTGTCGCTCCACGCCTTCCATTGCGGATCGCTCCGCAATTGATCGCGCACGCTGGCGGTGATCTTCTGGCGCTGCCCGAACGCCGTCATGTCGCGATAATGCTGGATGAACAGGCAGTCCCAGGGCGCGCCGGTGCCGTAGCGGTTCATGTAGAGTTCGTAGCCGCTGAGCGCGCCGGTCTGGATCCAGCCGTCGAACTGCGGCAGCACGTATCCCTTCACGTAATCGCGATACTCGTCCTCATTCCGGTATTCGTAGGGGATGATGTAATAGACCTCGCCGGTCTTGAGATCGTCCGGGTTCCGCGACCAGGCGAGATCGCTCGAATAGCTGGACACCGGATCGGCCAGCGCCAGCCCCGCCGCGTCCAGCCCGCCGGGCTGGTCATGCTCCAGCGCGTTCCATTTGCTCACCGCCTCGAAGGTCGGGAAGCGCAGGACGACCATCGCGTCCCACACCGCAGGCTGGCGATACCAGCTGTAGAAGATGCGGAAATCGGCGATCTGACCCTTCGCCTCCATCGCGCGCAGCCGGGGCGCGAGATTGGTGGCGAGATAGCGCCGGAACGCGACGCGATGCTCGGCGCTGGCGCGATAGCTGATCACCAGCGACTTGGGGCCGTCATCGAGCTGGCCCTGCGCCGTCGCCGCCGGGGCGGCGAAGAGCGCGAGCGCCGCGAGGCAGAGCGATTTGATCGGGGACATGGCTTTCTCCTCGAAAGAGGGCGGATCAGGCGGGGATCGGAACCGCGGCACCGCCCTTGCGCGGCCACAGCACCAGGATCAGCACGAACACCGATCCGGTGATCAGCGTCGAGAGCGGCAGGCCGATGTGCAGCGCCTCGGTCTCGGCGAGGAAATCACCCATCGCGGTGCCGGCGGTGCGGGCAACGGCGAGCGCGCCCCAATAGAGCCAGAAGCGATGCGCCCCGTCACGGCGCCACGCCGCGAGTGCGACCAGCAGCAGGACGCCGAGGCTCAGCGAGGCGTAACCCTTGCCGATCAGCTTCGAGCAGACGTCGCCGACGAAGGTGCCGAACACGCCCGCGCTCAGCATCGCCAGCCAATAGGCGACGCCGGTATTGGGCATGCCCTGCGCTTCCGCCTCGGCCTCGCGCCGCGCGTCACCCTGCGCCGAGGCCCAGGCGAAGATCGCGAGCAGCGCCGTCAGGATGATCCCGAACAACAGCCGCGGGATGATATGCTTGAAATAATCGGCGATGTTGGTCGCGCCGGTGCGGATGATGATGATCACCAGCCAGTAATAGAGCTCGCGCGGCGCGTGATCGCGGCGCTCGGCGAGGAACACGCAGGCCGCCAGCACGGCGAGCAGCGAGGTGCCGAGCCAGATGCCGAGATGCGCCTCATGCGCGTAGAGATCGCCCATGTTGGTGCCGAACAGGCTGGCGAGCAGGATCGCCGACCAATAGCGCGCGTTGACCTTGGGAATGTGGACGATCTGCATGTGTTGCTCCCGTGAAAGAGGGGTTGCCGGTCAGGCCGACGCGGCGGGGTTGAGAAGAGTGTCGGGCCAGCCGAGCGTGACCCGCAGGCCGCGCTCCGGCGCGTCGCCGAGCGCGATGGTGCCGCCCGTCGCCTCGACCAGATCGGCGACGATCGCGAGGCCGAGGCCGTGTCCGGCGCCGCTTTCGTCGAGCCGCACGCCGCGGCGCAGCACGCCCTCGCGCTGGTCGGCGGGAATGCCGGGCCCGTCGTCATCGACGATGAAGGTCAGCCGCCCCGCTTCGTGATTGGCCGCGACGCGTACGACGCGGCGGGCGTGCTTGGCCGCATTGTCGAGCAGGTTGCCGAACATCTCCGCGAAGCTGTCGGCATCGATGCGGATTTCCCATTCGCTCGGCACATCGGCATCGAACACGAGCGTCATGCCACGCTCGGTGCGTTCGAGGACGGCGAACAGGCCCTCGATCAGCGCGGCGGGCCGAGTCGCAGCGACGCCCTCGCCCGCCCGGCTGGCTGCGGCGCGCGCGCGGGCGAGTTCGGATTCGAGCACGGCGGCGGCGGCGCTGAGCGTCTGGTCGATCGCATCGGCCGCCTGCGCCGCACCGGCATTGCGGGCGACCCGGCTTTGCGCGGCCAGAGCGGCGAGCGGCGTCTTGAGCGCATGTGCGAGATCGGCGGCGCGGCGTCGCGCGCGGGCAAGATCGTCGCTGCGCGCATCGGCGAGCGCATTGATCGCGCTGGCGAGCGGATCGATCTCGCTGGGATGATCGCCCGACAGGCGCTGCGTCGGATCGCGCTCCATCGCCGCCAGCTCGCGCCGCACGCGGCGCAGCGGCCGCAACCCGAGCTCGACCTGCACCCACGCCGCCAGCGCCAGCGCGACACCGAGCGCGAGCAGGAACACGGCCATCTCGTGCGCGAACGAGGCATGCGCGCGGTCGAGCGGCTCGTCATCCTCGCCGATCCGCGCCAGCACCGGAACGCCGCCGATCCGCACCACGCGCTCGACGAGGATCAGATCATCCTCGAACAGGCCGGGTATCTCCGTCTCGCGCCAGTCCGCCACGCCGGACGCGCGATGATCCGATGCCCTGGCGAGCACCTTGCCGTCGAGTGATCCCGATCGCGCCGCCCCGGCGGGCGCGATCACTTCCCAGTAAAGCCCGCTGCCCGGCCGCCGCGATCGCGCGTCGAGATCGGCGGGATCGACGCGCGGCACGCCGTCGCTACCGATCGTGGTCGCCGCGATCAGCGCATTGCCCTCGTGCGTGAGGGTGATCGCCATGCGCTGCTCGGTATAATGTTCGAACAGATGCCCCATCACATGCCACGCCGCCCAAAGCGCGACGGCGATGGCGATCGCGGCGAAGGCGATCAGGCGCAGGCGGAGCGAGCGCATCACGCCGCGCCGCCGGTCAGGCGATAGCCGAAGCCGCGCCGCGTCACGATGCTGTCATTGCCGATCTTGCGCCGGATCCGCATCACCAGCGCCTCGATCGCATTGACGTCGGCGGTATCGGCGACACCGTAGAGATGCTCGGCGATCTCGCCCACCGCGACGGTGCGCTCGGCCTGATGCGCGAGATAATTGATCAGCCGGAATTCGAGCGGCGAGACGCGCACTTCCTCGTCGCGCACCAGCACGCGGCGGTGCGTGGTGTCGATCTTGAGCCGCCCCACTTCCAGCAAGGGCGCGGCATGGCCGCCCGCGCGGCGCAGCAAGGCGCGCACCCGCGTGACCAGTTCCTCCATCCGGAACGGCTTGGCGAGATAATCGTCGGCGCCCGCTTCGATCCCCTCGACCTTCTCGGTCCAGTCGCCCCGCGCCGAGAGAAT
>Ga0153956_1001985_pt1 | contig 16195 bp, 15 predicted proteins | sample TSFL040MetaG_FD_104704 | JGI IMG/M metagenome (GOLD analysis project Ga0153956, IMG submission 104704) | Attine ant fungus gardens microbial communities from Florida, USA - TSFL040 MetaG | ecosystem: Host-associated > Fungi > Mycelium > Unclassified | place: USA: Florida, Wekiwa Springs... | reverse complement strand
GCATATCGATCACCGTCACAACCGCCGGCACCAATCGGGTCGCGGAAATGGTCGGACAGCACGAGGTTGACCTCGGACTTGTATTCGGCCGCGCGCCTCGGCGGGATCTGATCGAACTGGCGCGCATGCGCCAATCCTTGTGTCTGATGGTCGCGCCTCATCACCCGATGGCGACACGAGAATTCTGCACCGTGAAAGATCTCGCAGGCCTGCGTGTGATCCTGCCGGACCCTTCCTTCGGCATCCGTCAGGAAATCGATCGTGCTTGTGCCAAGGCCAACATCCAACTCGATCTCTATAGCGAGACGAATTCCATCGCATTCTTGCGCACGATCGCCATGAAAACAGGCATAGGGACTTTCCTGCCCCGCGACTCCGCAATGCCCGAACTGATTGCGGGCTCATTGATCGCGATTCCCCTCCGCGACAAGCGTCTGGAGGCAACGCAAATCACCCTCGTGCAACTGGCAACAAGAAATACGACACCTTCGAGCCTTCGTGTCGCAAAGCTTCTCACTGAACGAATGAAGGAGAGAAAGAACTAGTCGGAGCTTTTGCAGAACAAGGCCCGGCAAATGCCGGGGCGACCCAAGTCCACTATGTCCTGCACGGAACCGCGTCAGAGGCCAGGCCGGTCGGACGCCATTCAGAAATAATGGCCCGGGCCTGCACCTGCCCGGAGTTCGATTGATTTAGTTGTTCTCTTCTTCCTACATTATGGTGACTAACCTCCGTTTTTCTGAGAAAGAGTGCAGCTTATCGGGGCTGGCTTAATAGGTGTATGACGCACGTGGGGTCACGCTATGTCACTGCTGGTAGAGGGGCGCAAGGTGCAGCTCCTTGCAATTGCAGATACGCCCGTCTTTGACTTATTCGCAGATCGCCCCTTTGAGGAACCCGTTGCGCTCTTTCTTCCCAATGGAAGCAAGTTCAATCCATACAGGAGGTTCAGATTTCCGGACGCCGGCCTGAAGAAGCTTTTTCCTGCTGGCCATAAAACCTCGGTGATATCCGCCGGTTATGCATCCATCATGCGCGGTAAGGCATCCGAGCGATTGGCGGAGAGTCTGGAAGAAGCCATCGCGTGGTCTGCGCAACAACCGCCTCGCGATACCGGCCACAAGACATCCGGCAGCTATCCTGAGTCGATTTACGCAGGCACGATAACGTGTCCCTATTCCAAATTGACCTTACGACCCGGTCAGCAGCTTCGAATCGACGTTGCGATACAGAACCGCAGCCCGCTGGACTGGAAGCCTTTTGATGAAAGCGGCATCGCGCTCGGCAACCATTGGCTGTCGCGCAATGGTGAAGTGACCATCTGGTCCGATGGAAGAACACCCCTGACGCAAACGATCAAAGCCGGTGGCCGAAGCCGAATGTTGATCGACACCATCGCGCCTCATAAACCCGGCGAGTATCTCCTGGAGCTTGATCTGGTGGAGGAAGGGGTCCGCTGGTTCAGCGAAAAGCACATGTTCCCTTTCCATATTTCTGTTGCGGTCGAGGATAGTCTTGCTGCACTCGCGAGCGATATCTGGAAAACCGGCGGCTGGCGAAGGTGGATACGAACAGCGTGGCGTTCTCTGTCAGCACGACATCATCGATAGCTTCTGCTAACAAGAATCCCCTGGCAATATGGACACGCCGGAAACACGTGACCGGCTAAAGTAACGATATTCTTTTGATGCTGTCTGCCATTCTTATGTTGAGGTTGATATGTCGGATGAATTGAAGCGTCGGCGCCCTGAGACAGCACGGGATTTGCGGAGTCATCGATGGTTCGGACCGGATGACATGCGCTCGTTCGGCCATCGTTCGCGCATGAAGCAGATGGGCTATGCGCAAGAGGACTTCGAGGGAAAGCCGATTATCGCGATCGTCAACACGTGGAGCGGATTTGCGCACTGTCACGCACATTTTCCGGATCGCGTGGAGGACGTGAAACGCGGCGTGCTGCAGGCCGGAGGATTTCCGATCGAAATCCCGGTGATGGCCCTGCCGGAGAACTTCGTGAAGCCATCGACCATGCTTTATCGCAACCTGCTCGCCATGGAAGTGGAAGAAAATCTCCACGCGCAGCCGGTCGACGGCGCGGTTCTGATGGGCGGTTGCGATAAGACAACGCCGGCGCTGCTGATGGGAGCCATCAGCGCCGGACTGCCTGCGATCTACATGCCCGCCGGTCCCATGCTGCGCGGAAACTGGCATGGACAGGTCCTCGGTTCGGGAAGCGATCTATGGAAATACTGGGACGAACGGCGCGCCGGAAACGTCAGCGATGCTCAGTGGAACGAAATGGAAAGCGGCATCAATCGCTCCAACGGCGTCTGCATGACAATGGGAACAGCCGCCACCATGACAGCAATGGCGGAAGTTCTGGGTCTGGCACTTCCGGGCTCGTCCTCAATTCCCGCACCCGACGCCAGTCATCCCCGCATGGCAGCAGCTTGCGGACGACGGATCGTCGAGATGGTTTGGGAAGATTTGCAACCGGCCGACATCCTGACCGCGGGCTCGTTCGACAATGCGATCATCACCAGCGCCGCGATCGCGGGATCGACCAACGCCATCATTCATCTGATCGCAATCGCCCGACGCGCCGGCATCAACCTCGCGCTCGAACATTTTGACGAACTGTCGGCGCGCGTCCCCGTCATCGCCAATATTCGCCCATCCGGAAAATACCTGATGGAGGATTTTTATTACGCCGGCGGATTACCGGGCTTGATGAAGCGAATATCGGGCCATCTCGACCTATCACAGATAAACGTGCTTGGCCAAACCCTCGCGGATGTACTGGGCGAAGCCAATGTCTGGAATGACGACGTCATTCGCACGATCGACCAACCCATATCCTCTGCCAACGGTCTCGCGGTTCTGCGCGGCAATCTCGCACCGGGAGGTTGCGTGATGAAGCCTTCAGCCGCGGAAGCGCGGCTTCTCAAGCATCGCGGGCCTGCTCTCGTTTTTGACGATTACAACCATATGGCATCGCAAATTAATCGCGACGATCTCGACGTGACGCCCGATCACGTTCTGGTCTTGCGCAATTCAGGACCAAAGGGCGGCCCGGGCATGCCGGAATGGGGCATGCTGCCGATTCCGACCAAGCTGGTCAAACAGGGCGTGCGGGACATGGTTCGAATTTCGGATGCGCGAATGAGCGGCACGAGCTATGGCGCCTGCGTGCTCCATGTCGCGCCGGAAAGCTACGTGGGCGGCCCGCTGGCGCTCGTCAGGACCGGCGACATTATCGAACTCGATGTTCAGGGGAGGCGTATCCATCTGGATATCGATGACGCGGAGATGGAAAGACGCAGGGCAACATGGGTCGCGCCTCCGCCGCGTTTCACACGCGGATATGGCGCGATGTTTTCACAGCATATCGGGCAAGCCGATATCGGCTGCGATCTTGATTTCCTGCAGGCGGGCGCCGCGACGCCGGAGCCCGAAATCCACTGAAGTATGCTGTCATGCCGTCCGGCGCCGGATTCTCAACGCTGCAAAATAGCCTCGATAGCAGCGGCGATCTCAAGCAGCTTGCGGTCCGCGTTCCTGCGGCCGATCAGCATGAGTCCAGCGGGAAGCCCGTTGATGGGCAAAGGCAACGACACTGACGGACAGTCGAGCATATTGGCGACGCGCGGATTGCGCAGTACAAGTCCGTTGGCCTCATGGAATCCCGCATCGCTTTCGACCGCCGACAACAGCGGCGCACGGATGGGCGTGGTCGGCACGATGAAGACTTCGTCAGACTCGAATGACGCTTCAAAGGCACGAACCGCCGCATCGCGAAGCCGCACCATCCGCACGTAATCGACCGCCTTGATATTGGCACCGGCCTCGATGCGCACACGCGTCTTGGGGTCGATGCCGTCGAGGCCGGTAACACCGAGATCAGCGAGGGTTGCACCAAGTTCGATCGAAGGGAAAGTCCCGATCTTGTCGATGGCGGCAACGTCGTCAAGCGCCTTGTCCATCGCACCGTCCGCGATCCGGAGGCCCGCCTTGCGCAGCCGCGCCAAGGTATCTTCGAATGCCGCCAGGATTTCCGGCTCGCAGCGATCGAACAACCGTCCGCGCGCCACTGTCAGCTTGAAGGAATTCGCAGACGCTATATTCAGCGAACTGCTTCCCTCACCCGATAGAGCCTGATCGGTGAGGGCGCAGTCACGCACGCTCGATGCAATGGGGCCAAGGGTATCGAGGCTCGAGGACAGCGAGAATGAACCGTCCAACGGGACGCGGCCCCGCGTCGGCTTGAAGCCAACGGCGCCGGACAACGCCGCCGGAATCCGGATCGAGCCGCCGGTGTCGCTGCCGATGGCGATCTCCGCCATGCCGTCCACCACCGACACCACCGCGCCTGACGACGAACCGCCCGGCACCCGCTGACGATCGCGCGGATTGCCCGGCGTGCCGTCATGCGGATTGGTGCCGAGCGCCGAGAACGCATATTCCGTCATCTGAGTCTTGCCGATGATGATCGCCCCAGCTGCGCGCAAGCGCTGGACGACCACCGCATCCTTCGCGGCAGGCGGCAGGCCGCGCAGAACCGCCGAGCCAGCCGTGGTCACCGTGCCCGCCACGTCATACAGCGCCTTCACCGAAATGATGCGACCGTCCAGCGGCCCGAGCGACTGCCCGGACGCCTCACGCCGATCGGCTGCCTCGGCCTCACGCCGGGCGCTCTCCGTAAAGACGGCGGTGAAGGCCTTCTTTCCTTCCAGATCAGGCGAGGCAATGCGCGCAAGCGCGGCTTCCAGACGTTGAACAGCGGACATCGATAAAGTCTCGTACGTGGCGGTGTTGGTGAGGAAGATGTATCCGGCCTGCCCTCAGGACACGACCGGAAGCACCTCGATGTCATAAGCATAGTTCAGAGAGCGCTTCAGCACCGGATCGTGCAATTCCATCTCGAAGCGCGCGGCCGGACGGATACCACCAATCGCGCCGGGCGTACCGCAAAACATCAGCGTGCCGGGCTGCAATGTTTCGGCATCGGCATACTTGCGGATAAGGTCGCGCGGCGTGCGCAGGCTTGCCACCCTGCTTTCCTGATACAGTACGCGCACGCCGTCGATGACAGCCCATGAACGCAGGGTGAGTTCGTCCCAGTGTCCTTCGACATCCGCGTAGGACCAGAGCTGCCGTCCCACGGGCTTGCCGCAAAGCTGTTTCGACAGCGCAATACCAGCGGCTTCCGCCTTGCGGTCGGTATGATCGGAGCCGATACCAATCCACAGACCATCAGCCATGGCGACCACGACCGGCTCGATCTCGCCGGAACTGTCCGGGCCGAGAACGACAAGCTGGTCGGCCTGAGTCAGCGTCTGCGCCGCCACCCGATAGTAGAGTGGCGTGGTCGAGGGGCGCGGCACGCCGATCGCCGCCAATTCCTCTATGTGATGCTCGATCGCGGCCACGTCACGCCCCGCCCAACCGGCGATCACCAGATTCTCGATGTTGATGCCGATCCGGTCCGTCCGGTCCTTGGCGATGCGATCAAACTGCAGAAGCATTCTCTTTCTCCGCTAGATGCGTGGATTGTTCGGAAATTTCACCGCGCTCGATCCGTAAGGTCCGATCGGCGATCGCATTGAGGAGCGCGGGCGTGGATTCAGTGATGAACAGCGCCAGATCCGGGCGGTGCTTGCGCAGTTCGCCCAGCGTCCGCGCATAGTCCAGCGCGAGCGCCGGAGCAAGCCCCTGAAACGGTTCGTCCAGCAGCAGCACCTTGCGCGCAATCATCAGCGCGCGGCCCAGTGCCACCATCTTCCCCTGCCCGCCGGAAACGCCGCCTCCGGGCCGCAGCCGCATCGCATGCAACTGCGGAAGAAATGTATAGATCTCTTCGAGCCGCCGCTTGATCTCAGCCCTGTCGAGATCAAGCGCAAGCCCCGGAAGACGGATGTTTTCCTCGACGCTCATTTCCGGCACCAGACGACGGTCTTCGGGCGCGTAGCCAATTCCGGCACGCGCGCGATAATATGCCGGCTGCTTGCGCAAATCCACGCCATTGAGGCGGATGTCGCCGCCGTCGAGCGGCAGAAGCCCCATAATCGCACGCAGCGTGGTGGTCTTTCCCGCGCCATTGCGCCCGATTAGAATCGTCGTCTTGCGTTCAAGAATCTCGCAGCAGACGCCGCGCAGGACCGGAACGCCTTCGATCGAGACCGCGACCTTGTCGAGCGCCAGCGTCATGCGACACCTACGACGTTTTTCAGGACGCGTTCGTCCTTGAAGATCTCGTTGGGATGCCCCTGGGCCATGATAGTGCCGGCGTTCCAGACCAGAACACGATTGGCATAGCGCGCCACCACGTCCATGTCGTGCTCTACGAACAGTGCAGTAATGCTGCGTTGGCGGAGCGCGCTCATCAGCGCCTCCATCAGGGAAAACCGCTCCAGCGTGCTGACGCCGCTGGTCGGCTCGTCGAGCAGTAGTAGACGCGGCTTCAGCGCCAGCGCCACCGCGATATCAAGCAGCTTGCGGTGACCTTCGGGCAAGGTGCGGCTGGCGCGATTGCGATCATCCCGCAATCCGATCAGGTCCAGCAGCGCTATCGCCTCGTCGCGCCGGGCTCGCGATCCGAGCGGGCGCACCATGGTCCACAGACCGTCCTTCGCCGCAAGCGCCAGCATCATGTTGTCGACCACGCTCTGGTCGGAGAACAGTTGCGGAATCTGGAAGGCCCGCGCGACGCCGCGACGCGTGATGGCGCGCGGCGTCAGTCCGGTGATCGCATGGCCGTCGAGAAGAACACTGCCTGACCGCGGCCGGACGTAACCGGTGCAGAGATTGAGCAGCGTCGTCTTGCCGGAGCCGTTCGGCCCGATCACCGCGAGAAATTCACCCTCGTTGATGTCAAGGCTGACGCCGTCGGCCGCCCTCACACCGCTGAATTCAACGTGCAGATCCCTCGCCTGCAGAATCGGAGCGCTCATTGGGCCGAAACCCCGCTACGGGAGAAAAGACCGTAAAGCCCTTTCGGCAGGAACATGATGACGGCGATCAGCGTCGCCCCCACGATCAGATTCCAGGCATCGGTGTAGGCCGCGGCCTTGGTGTGCAGGAGTTCAAGAAAGAGCGCTCCAATGAAAGCGCCGGGCACGCCGCCGATTCCGCCGAACACCGCGACCAGAACGAGATGGCCCGAGGCCGTCCAGAATGCGAAATCCGGAACCACGCGGCCGATAGCGAAAGCGGAGATCGCGCCGCCAATACCCGCGAGCATCGCCGACAGAACATAAGCCACCAGCAGAACAGCCCAGACAGGAACGCCAAGATATTCGAGGCGCACCTCATTGGCGTGAACCGCCGACAGGGCATGACCGAGCGGGCTATCGAGATAACGATGAACCAGAAACCCGACCAGCACCATCAATGCCACGCTGCCGTAGAACAACACGTTCTTGAAGGCAGGCTCGCTGAGTACAAGGCCGAACACATGCGGCACGGGAACCGGCATGCCGTCGGTGCCGCCGGTGATGCCGTAAAGCTTGGCGAACAGCGCATAGAACACCATGGAGACCGCAAGGTTGAGCATCGCGAAAAAGATGGCGCGATAACGGACAAGAAACGCGCCGACCACCGCTCCCGCCAGCCCCGCAACAACCACCGACAGCACCAGCAGGATGCCAAAATCCGATATGCCGCTCCCTGCGAAGAAAGCCACGCCATAGGCGCTGATGGCAAAGAACATGGCATGACCGATGGAAATCAGACCGGCGCGCAACAGGATGGCGACACCGAGCGCAGCGAAGCCCTTGGCGATGGCGATCGTGAGCACGAATTCGAGCCAGGGCGCGACCGTGGGCGCAACGACAAGCGCAAGAACCCCGAGGGCAAAGATAAGGGTGCGTATCATATCCGCCTCGCAGTGATCGAACCGAACAGACCATAGGGGCGAGCCAGCAGGACGATCAGCATTGCCGCATAGGGTGCAACCGCATCCAGCGAGGGCGCAAAATAGATCGCAAGCACCCGCGCCAGCGCAACGATCAGCGCGGCGAGCGCGGCCCCCTCGATCTGGCCAAGCCCACCGATGGCCGCGACAGCGAATGCCAGCACCATCGTGTCTGCGCCCAATCCGGGGGCGACCCCCGAGGTCGGCACTGCCAGCGCGCCGCCGAGGGCAGCCAGGAAAACGCCGAGCGAAAAGGCAAGGATGAAAATCCTGTTGGTGTCGATGCCGATCGATTGAGCCATCTCGCGATCGAACACCACGGCGGTAATCAGGCGGCCATAGCGCGTATGCTTGATAAGGAGGCGCAGACCGATAACGACAAGGACCGCCATCGCGATCAGGGCAATCTGATAGTTGAGATAGACGATGCCGCCGATGGCCGTCGAGCCCATCAACCGCATGGGCGCATCCTCGTAGAGAGATTGAACGCCGAACACGATGCGCTGCACATCTTCGAGAATGAGAAACAGGCCGAAGGTGATAAGGATTTGCACGGCCTCCGACTTTCCGTAGGTCCAGCGGATCAAGGTGCTTTCGATCAGCGGCCCGAGGATCACGGCGACGAGAACGGCGCTGAACAGCAACGCAACAAACGAGAGATAGGGATTGAGCTGCCGGCTGACGATAAAGAGGCAGAGCGATGCCCCGACATAAGCGCCGATCGAATAAAAGCTGCCATGAGCGACATTGAGGACGCGCAGCACGTTGAAAACGAGTGTGAGTCCCACTGCCGCAAAGAAGATCAGCGCGGCACTGGAGAGCGTATCCAACGCGAGCGGAATGATTGCATTCATCGTCGGTTCCATGCTCTCCGGCACGGCCTCCCGCGGATATATCGCGGGAGGCCAGGCGTCACGGATTACTTGTAGCTACCGGGCTTCGGAAGCGAAGCAGCAAAAGCCGGCGTCAGGGTCGAAATCCAGCCGATCGGATCCTGTCCTTCCTTCGGCATCAGCGCATCGCCTTTGTAACGCACCATCTCGCCGATCACCGGAAAGCTCTGGTTAGGCGACTTCACCGTCACCCCGACGATCTGATCGACCATGCCATCATTGTCCGCACGCGTCACGGTCGTGCCGGTGAGCGTCGGCACCTTGCTGCCGCGCATTGCATCGACGAGTTCGGCGCGGCTCGGCCACTTGCCGCCGTTCTTCTTCATCGCGGCTTCATAGGCTGCCTTCACATAGAGCAGCGTATTCGCCATCTTGATCGACGGGAACACCGGATACTCGCCATACTTGGCCTTATACGCGCCAACAAACGTTTTTGTTTGCGCGTTCGCCATAGCGTCTGGCGACATCCACCAGCCATCGCCAAGCACGCCGACGATCACACCCTCCGGCAGCGGCACGCGCTGCAGCACAGTTTCGCCGAGCGCAAGGACAACTTGACTGGAGCTGAAAAGACCGCGCGGCTGCGCTTGCCGCACGAAGTTTTCGAGATCCGCGCCCCAAAGGTTGGAGAACACGACATCCGGCCGCGCCGTGGTCAGGCGCGAAATTTCGGTCTGGTAGTTCGGCGAGCCCATCTTCGGGAAGAGTTCGGCCACCACCTGGATATCCGGGCGCAGAGCTTTCAGCGCGGCCTTGAAGATCGTCGCCGCATCATGTCCGAACGCATAGTCCGGATTGATGATCGCAACCGTCTTTACATCCGGCTTGCGGGCCAAAAGGTAAACCGCATAGGCGACGAATTCAGGAACGGTGTTGCCATTCGGACGGAATACATACTTGCTCTTGCCGTCCAGCAGAAGCTGATGCGTATCGCAATTCCAGCCCACCGTCGGCATCTGAAGCTGCTCGGCGAGAGGCGCCAGCGCGAGACAGTTCGCACTCGACAGCGCGGCAATCATCACCTGATTGTTCGCCTCGCCTGACAGACGGCGATATTCCGCGATCACGCCCTGGGCGCCCTGGGCTTCATCGACATAGGTCGGCACGATCTTCACGCCGCCGATGCCGCCGGCTGCGTTGATCTGCTCGATCATCAGGTCCGCAGCGTTCTTGCCGGGCATCCCGTAAGCAGCGGCCGGTCCGGACGTAAACGTGAAAATACCTAGCCCCAGCGAATCCGGCTTGGTCTGAGCGACCGCAGGCATGGCCTCTCCCAGGCAACCGATGAGCGCAAGTGCGGAAAGTGCCGTCCTCAACTTCATGATTGTCTCCTTAAAGTGAAAGCGGCCTTCGCCAACAGGTGAAAGCCGCCCTGTCCTCAGACCGGATCGAAATAATGGATTTCAACGAGCATGCAGCCATTGATGGACTTGAACGGTCCATGCTTCGCATGCGGCGGGCGGCAGGCGTAGGTGTTCGGCTGAAAGCTCTCGCCACCGTCGCCGTTCGCATCATTGCCGACAATCAAATCGCCGGAGATGAGATACACTTCTTCCCAATAGTCGTGGGAGAACGGCGCAGTGGTGTAGACGCCCGGTTCAAAGCGGAGCAGCCGCGTCCGTGTGCCGCGGTTGTTTGTCTCATCAAGAGAACCGGACAGAATCTTTTGCTGGATGCCTGCCGGATAGCCTGCCGGGGTCTCCCAACCGCTCTTCAGGTCAATCGTGTGGAATTCGTTATGCTTCTTGTTCACTGGCATTGTCGTTCTCCTTGAAGAATAGGTCAGGCTGTCCTGCCCTGTGCGGCAACAATGCCGCTCGGGCCATAGAAATCAAGCGTGGGCCGGTAACGCGAACCGAATTCGGAACGAACCGCGCCTCGGCCGAGCGAGCAGAACGTCCGCGCGATCATGTGAAGCAGCCTTGGCGATGGTCGGGTCTTTCCGATCAAAACAGGAATCTCCACAGCCGGCATGTCAGTAATGAATGGGGAGCGGCCACTCGGGTGTCCGCTCGGCTTCATCAACCAAGTCGCGATAACGGCCACGGAAGAAAACCAGCGGCGCGGGCGAGGACGGATGCGATGAATAGCGAACGACGCGCACCACGAAAATAACGTGGTCGCCGCCATCGTAGGTCGCATAGGGCTCGCACTCAAAATGAGCCAGCGCGCCGGAAATCAGTGGAGCTTCGGCATGACCGACGCTCGTCTTCACCTGATCCCATTTGTTGGAGAGAGCGCGCGCGAATTGATTGGAAACGTTTTCCTGCTCGCGCGCCAGCACGTTGATCGCGAAGCCTTTGGCTTCCTGCATCGCCGGGAGGCTGAGAGCCTTTCGATCGACGCTAAAGAGGACAAGCGGGGGATCGACGGAAACGGAATTGAACGAACTCATCGTCATTCCGACCAGATCGTCGCCCCTGCCGCGCGCCGTCACCACGGCTACGCCGGTTGCAAATTCCCCTAACGTACGCCTGAAAGCACGATCCTGCACGGACGCAACCTCATTGACGAAACCAGCCCCAAGTTCATTTGCAATATTAGCTTTAATATAAAGCCAATATGACGACAGTCAACACGTTTTGCCTCTGCCTAGCAAGCCACTCCCGCCACCTTTCTGTACCAAATATCGGGCAGACGCTGCTGCTGTTGTGGGCAGCGGCTAAACGCAATGCGCCTCAGCCGGACATGCGGACTCACGACGTATAAGCGCAAACCGTCTTCAATTCGGAGTAGAAATCGAGCGACCACGTCCCGCCTTCCCGGCCGATCCCCGAACGTTTGAAGCCGCCGAAAGCCGCGCGCTCGTCGCGAACACGCCAGCAATTCACCCACACCGTTCCGGCTTCGATTTCCATGGCGACCTTGCGCGCCCGCTTCATGTTCTTCGTCCAGACCGTCGATGCCAGACCATAGCTGGAATTGTTGACGCGCGTGACCACCTCGTCGTCATCATCGAAAACCGAAATATGTCCGCAGGGGCCGAACACCTCTCTCTGGCAGACTTCCGCATCGTCAGGCAGGCCGGTCCAGATCGTCGGCGCGAGCCAATAGCCATCCGCGAGAGACGCAGGCATCTGCAACGCGCCCCCGCCGGTGACGACCTGGGCGCCTTCCTGCTCGGCCCGGCGGTAAAAGCCCAGAACCTTGTCGCGTTGAATATCACTGATTGCCGGCCCCAATGTCGTCGCAGCAAGGCGCGGATCGCCCGGCTGAAGCTTCTTCGTGAGATCCGCAAGACGCTCGACAAACGGCGCAAAGATCTTGCGATGCACAAAGATGCGCTCGGTCGTCAGACATACCTGCCCGCAATTGTCGAACATGGAGCGGACGGTGCCTGCAGCGGCGGCGTCGAAGTCGGCATCATCGAAAATAACCGCCGCGTTCTTTCCACCAAGTTCGAGCGAAACCGGGCGCGGGCCCATGGCCGCGGCCTTCATGATTGCCTCTCCCGTTCGTGTTTCGCCCGTGAACGTGATCGCACCAACATCGGGATGCGACACGAGGAAACTTCCGGCTGCATCCGCGCCGTGACCATGCACGACGTTGAGAACGCCATCAGGCAGCCCGGCCTGATGCGCGATTTTAGCCAGCAGAACGGCGGTGCGCGGAGAATGCTCTGAAGGCTTCACGACAATGGTGTTGCCGCAGACAAGCGCTGGCGCGACCTTCCAGGTCAAAAGCAGCAGCGGAAGATTCCATGGCGCGACAATCCCGATGACTCCGATCGGCTGTCGCAGCACCATGTTGTCCGCAACGCCTCCCGCGAGCATACTCGTCTGAAACGGCTTGAGATGATCTTCGCGGGCAATCGCCGCGAACGCCCGGAAGTTCGCGATAGCGCGCGGAATTTCGACGTTACGGGTCGCGGTTATGGGCTTCCCGGTATCCTTGATTTCTTCGGCGACGAGTTCATCGATGTGCTCCTCGAGCTCGTCTGCAAGGCGTTCCAGGAACGCAGCACGCTCGATCATGGTGGTGTTCTTCCAGGGTCCTGACAGCGCTTTGCGCGCGGCATCGACAGCACGATCAACCTGCGCCTGGTCCGACTCGACTACCTTCGCAACGACCTCTCCGGTCGCCGGATAGCGCTTCTCGAAATAGTTGCCACCCTGCTCGCTATTGCCGCCGATGAAACACGAAATCACGTCGAAGTTTTGCATCATTCACCCACGGGTCCAGCAAAGGACGTTTGCGATTCGTCCGGGAACAGCGCGACGAAGGTTCGCGCCAGGAATTCTGGATTTAGCCACCTCGACGGTTTGCAAAAGCGCACCGGAATTCCGCTGCATGCGACGCTGTACGCCGTTTCTCCGACCGTCGAAATATCAAAAAATACTAGCTAACTTACAAAGCTAGTCAAGCAACGCGCAACTCGTCGGCGCGAGGAAAAATTTCGGCGCTGCAGCACAGCAAATGTCGGCCGCTCTGCAGCGTGCGAACGCAATCAACCGCTCATCGGTCAACAATCGGATTGGAAGAAGGACGTCTTGCAGCCGATCAGGCTGCGCGCTTTTTGCTTTTGCGCTTCTCTGCGGAATTCGCAGACTTCACAGCTGGCGCCTTCGACCACTTCGACGTGAAAGCGAGCATCGAAACCGCCTTGTCGCCGCAAGGGACGAGGCGTGCCAGCATCGATGACAGCAGCGCAAACTCGGCGGCGCTGAGACAGCCGAAAAGAGCGTCATTGACGGGAGCCTGAATGCTGGCAAGCTCATCGAGCAGCCGCTTCGCTTTGGGGGTCACCGTCAGCAAGACACGACGGCGGTCGCTTTCGTTGACGCGCTTCTTTACGAGATCGGCTTCGACCAGCTTCGACACTTCAATGGTGACAAATGCGCCCGACAGATGAAGGTGTTCGGCAACGCGGCTTACGCCGACTCCCTTCTCGCCCTGCAGATAGGCGATCGATATCAGGGTCGTATATGCGATGCCTGAAATTCCGAGACGCTCGCCGAATCCGACCCGGCATTGGTCGACACGCGCGCTAAATGCCAGAAAGTCATGAATGAAGGTGCGAAAAACCGCATCATCCCCTCCGGGCATCAGTTCTGGTTTTGTCACCGTCGATCCCGGCACGCGGGGCAACTCCTGATAGTCAGATTGGAATCAATTCAGCTTACCGGCTAACTGTAGGTATTAATTCAACAAGGGACAACGCAATATTCGCGCTCCCCTTGCCTGCATTAGCCCGCGGACTCGCATTCCCGGCCTGCTCATGACCTCCTCAGAGCGAACGATCCGGAGTCAGTTGCTTGCGGTTGACGCGAAGTTCGATGATCGCGGGACCGCCCGCCTTGACCGCTCGCGCGAAAGCCGCCGGGAAATCGTCATGTGCGTCGATGGCTTCGCCATGCGCACCATAGGATTTCGCCAGCGCTGCAAAATCCGGATTTAGCAAATCCGTCCCGCTTGGGCGGTTCGGAAAGCTCAATTCCTGATGCATACGGATCGAGCCGTACATCGTATTGTTGACGATGATGATGACGACCGGGAGCTTCTGCTGAACGACGGTTGCGAATTCCTGCGAGGCCATCATGAAACAGCCGTCCCCGGCGAGACAGACAACCCGGCGTTCGGGATGACGCAGTTGCGCGGCGACCGCGGCGGGCAGGCCATATCCCATGGTGCCGGACTTCGGAGCGATCTGGGTGCCAAGGCCGCGATAACGATAATAACGATGCAGCCAGACCGTGTAATTGCCCGCTCCGTTTGTCACGATCGCATCGTCAGGCAATGCCGTGTTGAGGTGATCAATCACCTTCGCAAGATCGAAAGGCGGGGAATCCGTTCGCGGCGCCTGATACTCGACATAGGCCTGACGCGATTCCGCCCGCCACGCATCCCAGGGCAAATGATCGAGAGGATCGAACTGCGCGAGAGCCTCCGCAAAACGCGACGAATTGGCAGGAATGCCGAGTGTCGGCACATAGACTCGCCCGAGTTCTTCCGGTCCGGGGAAAACATGAATCAGTGTCTGCTTCGGCGTCGGCACATCGAACAGCGAATAATGATTGGTGGTGACGTCGCCGAGACGATCACCGATCACGAGAAGCAGGTCCGCCGTCTTTACCCGCGCCATCAGCGGCCGGCTGCAGCCGAGGCTGATATCGCCGATATATTGTTCGGAGCGATTGTCGAGCACGTCCTGCGACCGGAATCCCGCGACGACCGGCAGATTGTTTTGCTCCACGAAGGTGCGGAACCTGGAAGCCGCCTCTACGGTCCAACCGAGATTCCCGACAATAACCAATGGACGTTGCGCCTGCTGCAGAAGCCGACGGACATCGCTCATCTGCTGTGCCGACGGCGCGGCATCAATGATCGTCGCCGGCGCGGCATCGGCGACACTGCTTGTCGCGCTCAATACGTCTTCGGGTATCGACAGGACCACTGGTCCCGGGCGCCCTTGCATCGCGACATGGAAAGCACGGCTGACAATCTCGGGAATGCGATCGACAGAGTCGATCTCCACCGCCCACTTCGTCATGTCATCGAACGTCCGGCTATAATCCATTTCCTGAAAGGCTTCGCGGCCGCGATGGCTGCGCGGCACCTGGCCGACAATCAGAATCATCGGCGTGGAATCCTGCCATGCCGTATGTAAACCGATCGCCGCCTGCATCGCGCCCGGGCCACGGCTTACCACGCAGATGCCGGGCCGCTTGGAGAGCTTGCCGTCAGCCTCCGCCATGTGGGACGCTGTCGCCTCGTGCCGGCACATAATGAACCGGATACCGGCATCAGGCTCATAAACAGCGTCGAAAATGGGCAGTGCGCTTTCACCAGGCACGCCGAACATGCGATCGGCTCCATTGCGCCGCAACGCAGACACCAGAATTTGCCCGCCATTGCGCAAGCCGGCTTCTCCGGTCACGGCCTGCGCCGATTGATGCTTGTTCATGTTGTTGGTCCCGATCTCAGTTGGACATGCGACAACGATTCGTCGTCACTCCTGGAAGACTTCCTGGCGGCGCTTGCTGATGGAAGGCATCAGGATCGAAATCAGCAATCCCAGTGACAACAGCAGCAGAACGAGACTGATCGGCCGCTGCAGAAACACGGTCGGATCTCCATGCGCCGTGATCAGGCTGCGGCGGAAATTCTCCTCCAGCATCGGACCGAGGACAAATCCCATCAGCAATGGCGCCGGTTCGGCATTCAGCTTGCGCAGGATGTAACCAAGCGCCGTGAACCCGACAGTCATGTAAATGTCGAAACTCGAGTTGTTGACCGAGAAAACGCCAATCGCGCAAATCACGACAATGACAAGATAAAGGATTCGATAAGGCACGTTGAGCAGACGGACCCAGATTCCGATCATCGGCAGGTTGATGATCACCAGCATCGCATTGCCGATGAACATGCTTGCGATCAGCCCCCAGAACAG
>Ga0153956_1001984_pt1 | contig 16199 bp, 15 predicted proteins | sample TSFL040MetaG_FD_104704 | JGI IMG/M metagenome (GOLD analysis project Ga0153956, IMG submission 104704) | Attine ant fungus gardens microbial communities from Florida, USA - TSFL040 MetaG | ecosystem: Host-associated > Fungi > Mycelium > Unclassified | place: USA: Florida, Wekiwa Springs... | reverse complement strand
TCACGTCCACCGGGCGGCTGGCGGCGCCAGCGGTCTTCAGCACCACCGGCACCCCGGCCAGGGGGGTGTCGGCCTCGATTTCATGGGGCAGGAAGGCGAGGTCGCCGCCTTCCGTCCACAAAAGGTCATCCAGCTGGCGCAGTTCCGCGGGGTCCTGATGCAGTATCAGGATGCTGTGACCGGCCTTCCAGGCCTTGTCCGTGATGCGACAGGCGAGGCGCAGGCGCGCCTCGCGGCTGTCGGTCGTCAGGACATAAAAGGCGACCGAGGGGTGGCCCATGGCAGCGGCGGCGGTCTCAGCCGCGCTGCTGCGAGCGCTGCACCAGGAAGTCGCTGAGCAGGGGCATGGGCCGGCCGCTGCTGCCCTTCTGCGCGCCACCCAGCCAGGCGGTGCCGGCGATGTCCATGTGCGCCCAGGGCATGCCTGCCGTGAACTTGGAGAGGAAGCCGGCGGCGGTGATGGCGCCGCCCTCGCGGCCGCCGATGTTGGCCAGGTCGGCGAAGTTGCTCTTGAGCTGCTCCACGTACTCTTCCGTCAGCGGCAGCTGCCAGGCGCGGTCATCGCTGTGCAGGCCGGCGGACACCAGTTCGTGGATCAGTTCCTCGTCGTTGCCCATGACGCCGGTGTGGTGCGCCCCGAGCGCGATGACGCAGGCCCCGGTGAGCGTGGCGATGTCCACCACCGCGGACGGATTGAAGCGGCGTGCGTAGTGCAGGGCATCGCACAGGATCAAACGGCCCTCGGCGTCGGTGTTGAGGATCTCGACCGTCTGCCCCGAGGCGCTGGTGTAGATATCGCCGGGCCGGGTGGCGGTGCCGCTGGGCATGTTCTCGCAGGTCGCGACCAGGCCCACCACGCGCAGCGGCAGGCGCGCTTCGGCGGCGAAGGCGATGGCGGCGATGACCGAGGCCGCGCCCATCATGTCCCACTTCATCTCGTCCATGTTCGCGCCCGGCTTGATCGAGATGCCGCCGGAGTCGAAGGTGATGCCCTTGCCGACCAGCACCACGGGAGCCTTGGCCGGTGCGCGCGGGCCGGTGTAGTCGAGCACGATGAAGCGCGGCGGCTGCGCACTGCCCTGGGTCACGGACAGGAAGCAGCCCATTTTTTCGCGCCGGATCGCGGCCTCGTCCAGAACCTTGACCTTTACCGTGGAATAACGCCGGGCCAGGGCCTTGGACTGGTCGGCCAGGTAGGTCGGGTTGCAGATATTGGGGGGCAGGTTGCCCAGGTCCTTCTGCAGGCCCATGGCCTTGGCCAGCGCCTCGCCATGCGCCAGGCCGAGCTTTGCCTGGGTGATGCCGGTGACGCGCACCGGGCCGGCGACGATCCGGTTGATCGCCGGCGCGGGCGGCTTGCGGCCGGTCTTCAGGTCGTTGATCCGGTATGCGGTCGTGCCGGCGATTTCCGCCACGCAGCGGCCGAAGTAGTAGTCGTCCAGTTCCTTCGCGGCGGGGCGCTCGAGCGCCAGGGCCAGGCTTTTGACGCGGGTACGGCCCGCGGCGGTGAGGGCGGTGGCGCAGGCCCGGCGCCAGGCCTTGCGGCCGTAACCGCGGGCCGCGCCCAGGCCCACCAGCAGCACGCGGGTCTGCTTCAGTCCGGGCTCGGACAGCAGCAGGGTCTCGCCGCTGCGGCCGCTGAAATCCCCGCGGCTGACGACGGCGGTGATCCGTCCGCCCGTGAGCTTGTCCAGGCCCGCGGTTTCCGCGCCCAGGCTGCCATCGTCGTACACGCCGGCGGCGATGCAGTCCACGCCCTGTTCCGGGTTCTTCGACCACACATCAAAACGCATCGAGATTCTCCCAGGCAGCCGCGGTGTGTATGCTTCCGCGGTGCGAAAAAAAGATTCGCAAGTTTAACGGAAATTCCGACGGCGGGAACGCTTTGGGCCGCATCCTCGATCGCTACATCCTGCGGGAGATCCTTGTCAGTGGCCTGGCCGTGACGCTGGTGCTGCTGCTCATCCTCGTGACCAACGAGGGTGCGCGGGTGCTGTCACGCGCCGCCGACAACCAGTACCCGCGCGGCGTGGTGCTGGAGCTCATCGGCCTGGGGGCCGTGCACAACCTCACCATCCTGGTGCCCATCGGGCTGCTGCTGGGGCTGGTGCTGGCTTTCGGGCGCCTGTACCACGACAGCGAGATGACGGCCGCGCTGGCCTGCGGCGTGGGCATGAACCGCATTTACGTGCCGGTGGTGGCGCTGGGGCTGATCATCTCCGGGCTGCTGGCCTGGCTGTCGCTGGACGTGGCCCCGACGGCCATGGCGCGTGTGCTCAGCCTGCGCAACGCGGCGGTGCAGGCGGGCCAGTTCGCACCAGTGGCGCCGGGACGGTTCCGGGCCTTCGGCGGCGGCAGTACGGTGGTCTATGCCCAGAGCGCCAGTGCCGACGGCACGCTCAGCAATGTGTTCGTGGAGCGCGAGCGCGATGGCCGGGTGGAGGTGGCCCTGGCACGGCGCGCCACGCATGCCATCGCGCCTGACCGGCAGAGCCTGACCATCACGCTGTATGACGGTGAGCGCATGGAGGGCGTGCCGGGCAGCGCGCAGTTCCGCATCATGCGCTTCGCGGTGCACACCATCCCGGTGCAGATGCCCAAGCTCGATGACGGCCTGGGGGACCTGGATGCCGCGCCGACCCGGGAACTGTGGGGCGCCACCGGGCGCGACCGGCAGGCGCAGCTGCAATGGCGGCTGGCGCTGCCGGTCATGGGCCTGGTGCTGACGGTGCTGGCGGTGCCGCTGTCACGGCTGCGGCCGCGCCAGGGCCGGTTGTCGCGCCTGTGGCTGGCGGTGCTGCTGTACATCGTGTACTTCAACCTGGTGTCGGCGGGCCGCGTGGCCATCGAGCACGGCACCATGCCCGCGGCCCTGGGCCTGTGGTGGACCCACGTGGCGGTGGTGGCTGGCGCGGTGCTGCTGTTCGCAGTCCCGGGGTGGCTGGAGCGCCTGCGTTACCGCGGCACCCCGACGGTGCCCGCGTGAACATCCTCGACCGCTACATCATCCGCCGCATCCTGGGACTGACCGCGCTGGTGCTGGTGGTGGTGCTGGCGCTGGCCGTGCTGTTCACCTTCATCGGTGAGCAGGGGGACACGGGGCAGGGGCGCTACACCGCGCTGGAGGCCTTCTGGTACTCACTGATGAGCCTGCCGCAGCAGGCCTGGGAACTGATGCCGATCGCGGCGCTGATCGGGTCGCTGCTGGGACTGGGGTCGCTCGCCAGCAGCAGTGAACTCACGGTGGCCCGCGCCTCGGGCGTGTCGATCGCGCGCCTCGCCGCGGCGGTGTTCATGGCGGGCGTGCTGCTGGCCGGCTTCGAGGTCGTGATGGGGGAGTTCATCGCTCCACCCATGCAGCTGGCCGCGCGGCAGCAGAAGGCCTTCGACCGCTTCAATGACGCCAGCCTGGGTGGCGGCGCCGCCTGGGTGCGCGATGGCAACCGCATCCTGCGCGTGCAGCAGTCACAGGACGGCCTGCGCCAGGGCGGTATGCTGGTGTTCCGCCTGTCCGATGACCATCACCTGCTGGCGGTGGGCCAGGCGGCGCGCGCGGTGCCGGCGGGCAAGCACAGCTGGCAGTTGCACGACTACTCGGAGACCCGCTTCAGCGGCGACCAGGTCACGGCCCACTCCCAGGCGGTGATGCCCCTGGAATCGAACGTCAGCGGCCAGTTCCTGCAACTGGCGATGGCTGAGCCGCGGGAGCTTGCCACCGGCGCGCTGTACAGCCTGATCCGCTACTACCAGGCCAACCAGCTGGACCCCAGGCCCTACCTGTTCGCGTTCTGGTCGCGGATCGCGCGCACGGCGGCCATCGCCTTCGCGGTACTGCTGGCCATGCCGTTCGTGATGGGGCCGCTGCGCTCCTCGGCACACGGCGTGCGCCTGCTGACCGGCCTGCTGCTGGGCATCGGGTTCTTCTTCCTGCAGCGGCTGATCGAAAGCGGCACGGTGGTGTTTGATCTCAATCCGGTGCTGCTGGCCTGGTTGCCCACGGCGCTGCTGGTGACAGTGACGCTGGGGTTGCTGTCCAGGGTGAGATAGCCGGAACCGGCCGGCCTGCCGCCGGGTCTGCCGCGACGTCAGCTGTCCATTGGCGGCACCAGCAGGCCCAGCCACGCCACGGTCGCCAGTACCAGCAGTGCGAGTGTGGTCTCCGCGAGCAGGCTGCGGCGCAGCGCCACGAGCGCCGACCGGGTGTCGTTGCCCGCCAGTGCGAGCCGCAGCCGCGGCGTCAGTCGCAGGCGGTTGAGCGCCGCCAGTCCCAGCATGCCGGCGAACAATCCCAGTTTCACCAGCAGCACCACGCCGTAGCGGGTGTCGAACAGGTCGCCGAGGTGCGCCGGCCCGATCAGGAACCCGCTGTTGATGATGCCGGTGAGGACCAGCAGCGCGACGATGGCGGGGCCCGCCGCGGAAAACCGCAACAGTCCCAGGGTGAGTTCATGCGCCGCGCCGGCTCGCGGTGTCCGCAGGCCGCGCAGCACGCCGGCGCACAGCACCACCAGGGCGCCGGCCCAGGCACCGGCGGCCAGCAGGTGCAGGACATCACTACCCTGATGCACCAGGCCCGCCATGCCGGTGCCGGCGGCGCCGTGGCCGGTCCAGGCAAAACTGGCCGTCGCCAGGCCGCTGCCTGCCGCCAGCAACATCCAGCGCAGGCGCCCGCCGGTCATCAGGCACAGCACCGGCAGGGATGCGAACAGCAGGGCACGCAACACCAGCACTGAACCGATGCGCGTGCCCGTGGTCACATCCAGCAGCGCGGTCCAGTCGCCGGTAAAGGAGGCCGCCGTGACTGACAACCAGGCCAGCGACGACAGTGCACCCAGTACCGCGGCAGTGATCAGCCCGCGATGGGGAAAACGCGCCAGTGCGTGGTCCGGGGCGGCCCCGGGCGCATGGCCGTACAGCTGGAACAGCGCGACACCGAACAGCGTCAGGGCACAGCCGTACTGCAGCAGCCGCGCGGCGCCGAGGACCGCGTCCATCGCAGCTTACTGCACCGTGAAGCTGTAGTGGCCGGTCATGCGGTGGCCATCATCGCTGGCGGCCGACGTCCATGAGATCGTGTACCGCCCGGGAGCAAGTGCTGCAACCGGTGCGGCTTCGAGGACCTTGGGGTCCTTGCTGTCCACGGCCGTCAGCGCCACGGCATGGCCCTCGGCATCGCTCAGCCTGAACGAGGAAAACTTCTTCGCCAGGGTTTCGCTGAACTGCAGGTGGATGAGCTTCGGCGCGCTGACCTTGGCATCGGTGGCCGGATCCGATTTCAGCAGGCGTGCATGGGCCTGGGCATCGAAGGCGTACAGCAGGACGGACAGGCCCAAGGTGGCCTGGAGGATGGAAGCCGAAGGGCGAGTGGGCATGGTGATCTTCCTGTAAGGATCTGATGCGCGCCGGAGATCCGGGGTGGGGGATAATGTACACAGGTGGCAGGGGGACGGGCATTTGATCGATAACGAGGACCACGGACCGAAGCCTTCGCAGCCCGGACACGCGCCGGGCCGGCGGCGATTCGTCCAGGGGCTGGCCCTGGCCTCGCTGGGCCTGGGCACGGTGTGGCGGGACCGCGCGCAGGCATTGGACCCGGCGCGGGTGGTCACGGCGGCTGGCGGCAACCGCATCGATCTCGAAATCGGGGCGCTGCCTTTCAATGTCACGGGCCGGCCCCGTATCGCCACGGCCGTGAATGGTTCGGTGCCCGGCCCGGTGCTGCGGCTGCGCGAGGGTGAAATGCTGACCCTCAACGTGACCAACCGCCTGCGGGAGAGCACCTCCATCCACTGGCACGGCCTGCGCCTGCCGTCCGACCAGGATGGCGTGCCGGGCCTGAGTTTCCGCGGCATTGCGCCGGGAACGACCTTCACCTACCGCTTTCCCGTCGTGCAAAGCGGCACCTACTGGTACCACGGCCACAGTGGCATGCAGGAGCAGACCGGGCTCTACGGGGCCATGATCCTCGAGCCGCGCGGACATGAGTCGTTCAGCTATGACCGCGAGCACGTGGTGCTGCTGTCGGACTGGATGGACGAGGACCCGATGCGGGTGCTGTCGAATCTCAAGCAGCAAAGCGACTATTACAACCACCAGCGCCGCACCCTCGGAACGCTGGTGAGAGACGTGCGCGAGCAGGGCTTCGAGGCCACCCTGGATGACCGCCTGATGTGGGACCGCATGCGCATGAGCCCGACGGACATCATGGACGTGGGTGGATCGGTGTACACCTACCTGGTCAATGGCCTGCCGCCGGCGGCGAACTGGACCGCGCTGTACAAGCCGGGCGAACGCGTGCGGCTGCGCTTCATCAATGCCTCGTCCATGACGACCTTCGACGTGCGCATTCCGGGCCTGCCGATGACCGTGGTCACGGCCGATGGCAGCGAAGTGGAGCCGGTGACGGTCGACGAGTTCCGCATGGGCGTGGCGGAAACCTATGACGTCATCGTCGAGGCCCGCGGGGACGCGGCCTACACCATTTTTGCGCAGGCCCAGGATCGCAGTGGCTATGCGCGCGGCACCCTGGCGCCGCGCACCGGCATGACGGCGGTGGTGCCGGCGCTCGATCCAGCGCCGCTGCGGTCGATGGCCGACATGGGCATGGCGATGCACGACATGGGCAGCATGGACACGCCTGGGCACGCGTCCGACCATGACATGGCCGGCATGGACATGTCAGATCACGATATGGCGGGCATGAAAATGCCCGGGCACCCGGCCGATCACGATATGGCCGGGCACGACATGCCCGGCATGGACATGTCGCAGCCGCAAAGCCGCCTGGGAGAGCCGGGTACCGGGCTCGAGGACAATGGCCGGCGCGTGCTGGTCTACACGGACCTTGCGGCGCTGCATCCGGATGCGGAAACACCGCCGGTCGACCGGGAGATCACGCTGCACCTCACGGGCAACATGCAGCGCTTCATCTGGGGTTTCGATGGCAGGAAGTTCTCCGAGGCCGGCCCGATACGCGTGAAGCTGGGGGAGCGCGTGCGTTTCGTGCTCATCAACGACACCATGATGGAACACCCCATCCACCTGCATGGCTTCCTGTTCTCGCTGGAGAACGGGCGAACGGGAAAACTGCCCCTGAAGCACACCCTCAACGTCAAGCCGGCCGGGCGCGTGAGCTTTGTATTCACCGCCGATACGCCGGGGCACTGGGCCTTCCACTGCCACCTGATGTACCACATGGAAGCGGGCATGTTCCGTACGGTGCTGGTGTCGTGAGGAGGCTCCAAGGCGTGATGCGGGCGCGGTCGACGGCCCTGGTGCCCGTTGCGATGTTGGCGCTGGCGCTGGGTGCCGCGAGCGCGCCAGCCCGGGCGCAGCACGCCGCGGCCAGTGCCGCCACGGCCGCTGCGACCGAGGCTGCGCCCTTCGGTCCGCCGGTCGAGGACAACATGCTGTATGCCCACGCGCTGCTTGATGAGCTCGAAGGCCTGTTCGGCGGTGGCCAGGACCCGGCGCTGCGCTGGGAAGGGGCGGCCTGGGCGGGTACCGACAGCGGCCGGCTGTGGTTCAAATCCGAAGGCCAGATGGTGAACGGGCGGGTCGAGGGTGGCGACCAGGAACTGCTGTACTCGCACCCCGTCAGTGAGTTTTTCGACCTGCAGGCCGGAGTGCGTTACGACCTGGATTCCGGGCCCGGCCGCGGCTGGGGCGCGATCGGGGTCGAGGGCCTGGCGCCATACCTGTTCCAGGTTGCCACCACGCTTTATGCAAGCGATGGCGGGCACTTCGCGGCCCGCACCAGGTTCAGCCGGGAACTGCTGCTCACGCAGCGGCTCATTCTCACACCCAGCGTGGAATTGAACGCCTACACCCGGCAGGACCCGCGGCGGGACGTCGCCTCGGGGGTGTCGGACATCGAGGCGGGCCTGCGGCTGCGCTACGAGATCAGCCGCAAGTTCGCGCCCTATGCGGGCGTGGTCTACGAGCGCCTCCGCGGCACCGATGCCGCCGGCAGCAGTTCGGGCTGGCGGGCGGCGGTGGGCGTCAGAGCCTGGTATTAGGCCGGGGTTTTGAGGACGCTGATGACCCGCGGTTCCATGTAGCCCTTCAGGCCCATTGAATGGTACTGGCGTCCCATGCCGGACTCCTTGGCGCCCCCGAAGGGAATCGTGGCCGAAGTCGCGCGGTGCTGGTTGGCCCAGGCCGTGCCCACCTCCAGGCGCGCGGCGAGCGTTGCGGCGCGTTGCGGGTCGCGGCTCCACACCGAGCCTGACAGGCCGTAGCGGGTGTCGTTGGCGCGCCGCAGGGCGTCTTCCTCGTCGGTGAACTGCAGCACCGGCACCACCGGCCCGAACTGCTCCTCCTGCACCAGGCGGTGGTGTTCGTCGATGTCCGCCACGATGGTGGGCGGTATGAAGTAGCCCGGGCCCGCGGGGATTTCGCCGCCGGCGAGAATACGCGCGCCCGAGGCCTTGGTGTCGCGGATGAAACCGACGACGCGATCGTACTGCTCGCGGTTCTGGATCGGGCCCAGCTGGGTGCCGGCGTCCAGGCCGTTGCCGACCCGCGCCTTACGGGCTTCCTCCGCAAGTGCCGCGCACAGTGCCGGGTAGATGCTGGCGTGCGCGTAGATGCGCTTGATGGCCATGCAGACCTGGCCGCTGTTGACCGTGGCGCCGAAGAACAGCTTGGGCGCCACGCTCTTGACGTCGACGTCGTCGAGCACGATGGCGGCGTCGTTGCCGCCCAGTTCCAGCGTCACGCGCTTCAAGGTGCCGGCGGCGCTCGCCATGACCTTCTTTCCCGTGGCCACCGAGCCGGTGAAGGAAATCTTGTCGATGCCCGGGTGCGAGGTCATCCACTGGCCGAGTTCGTCGCCACCGGCGACCACGTTGAGCACACCCGCGGGGAATACGTCCTTGAGCAACTCGGCAATCCTGAGCGTGCACAGCGGCGTATAAGGGGAGGGCTTCAGCACCACGGTGTTGCCGGTGTACAGCGCCGATACCAGCGGGCCGGCCGCCAGGTTGATGGGTGCGTTCCAGGGCGTGATGATGCCGACCACACCCAGCGGGAACCACTGCAGTTCGACATGCCTGCTCGCATCGTCTTCCAGCAGCTCACCCTTGATTTCAATTTTCGCCATGCCGACGGACTGGCTGGCGGCGCGGCTGATTTCATCGCGCGCCTGGCCTAAAGGCTTGCCCTGTTCCAGGGTCAGGAGGCGGGCAAGTTCGTCCTGGTGGTCGAGCAGGACCTGCGCCATGCGGCCGATGGCCTCCCGGCGTTGCTGATAGGAGGTATTACCCCAGGTGATGAATGCGCGTCGCGCGGCTGCCACGGCGCGGTCGAAATCCGGGCGCGTGGTATCGGGGCATTGCGCGAAAACAGCGCCCGTGGCGGGATTTATGACGTCAAGCCGCGGGCCTTCGGTGACCAGCTGGCCGTCGATGAGGTTGGCGAATCCGCCGAGCAGTGCGGGGGCGGAGGAATCCTGGCTGGATCCCGTGGCAGGCCGTGTGGGCATGGGTAGTCTCCGGCGTTGTATAAGCAGCCCTGTACGACTACGATAGCAAATTACCCGGGGCTGGCATCAGCCGCCCGCAACACCGGTTGGCACAGGCGCGCTCTTACTTAAAGTTGCGCGCGGGTTTTTAGAGATGACATCGTACACTCCAAACATCAAACCTTACGATCCGAACCCGAAGGCACCAAAGTTCAAGGCCCCGCCGGGCGCCTGCGACGCGCATTGCCATATCTTCGGTCCTCACGACAAATACCCGTACGCCGCCGACCGTACCTACACACCGCACGATGCGCCGCTCGAGCGTTTCCGCGAGCTGCAGAGGACGCTGGGTCTGACGCGCGCGGTGCTGGTCAACGCCAGCTGCCATGGCAGTGACAACACCGTGATCCTGGACGCCATTGCCGCCAGTGGTGGTCACTACCGTGGCGTCGCCAATCCCGACGACTCCTTCACCGAAGCCGACTACCGCAGGATGCACGAGGGCGGCGTGCGCGGCGTGCGCTTCAACTTCGTGAAGCACCTGGGTGGCATGCCCGACATGGGCGAGTTCCGCCGCATCATCGAGCGCATCAGGCCGCTCGGCTGGCACGTGGACCTGCACTTCGATGCCGGCGACCTCGTCGAGCATGCCGACCTGCTCGAAAGCATGCCGGTGCCGTTCATCATCGACCACATGGGCCGCGTGCCGACCAGGAACGGCCTCGAGCAGGCGCCGTTCCAGCAGCTGTTGAAGGTGTTCCGTTCCAACCCGCGCTGCTGGGTGAAGATCAGCGGCTCGGAGCGCATTTCCAGCAACGGCCCCCCGTTCACCGATGCCGTGCCGTTCGCGCGCGCGCTGGTCGAGACGGCGCCGGACCGCATCCTGTGGGGCACCGACTGGCCGCATCCGAACATTGCCAAGCACATGCCGAACGACGGCGACCTGGTCGACCTGGTGCCGCTGATCGTGCCGGAGCCGGCACTGCAGCAGCAGGTGCTGGTCGACAATCCGCACCGGCTGTATGAATTCGGCGCCTGAAGCGGCGCGCAACCATTACCGGAAAATTCGAGGAAATATTCATGGCGGGCAAAGCAGTGGTGGATCCGTTCGAGGACATCCCGGGCACGACGCTGTTCAACGCGGAGCGCTCCTACATCGGCTACCACCTGAACATGTTCTGCATGTCGCTGATGAAAAAGGCCGGTCGCGATGAGTTCAAGGCCAACGAGGACTTGTACCTGCGCAAGTGGCCGATGACCGACGAGCAGCGCGAGGCCGTGCTCAAGCGCGACTGGGGCCGGATGATCCAGCTGGGCGGTAACGTCTACTTCCTGTCGAAGCTGTTCTCGACGGACGGGCTGTCGTTCCAGTTCGTGGCGGCCTCGATGACCGGCATGACGCAGGAACAGTACGCGGACATGATGTTGCATGGCGGCCGCAAGGTCGACGGCAACCGCAGCAAATCAGAGTGGGTGAAGTAAAGTGGCCAAGATCGTCGCAAGCGTCAATTGTTCCCATGTGCCGGCCATCGGCGCGGCCTGGGACCTGGGCAAGACCGAGCAGCCGTACTGGCAGCCGGTGTTCAAGGGATTCGAGTACTCAAAGAAGTGGATCGCCGACCTCAAGCCCGATGTCGTCATCCTGGTCTACAACGACCACGCCTCGGCGTTCTCGCTGGAGGTCATCCCGACCTTCGCGCTGGGCACCGGTGCTGAATTCAAGCCTGCGGACGAGGGCTGGGGCCCGCGTCCCGTGCCGACCGTCTACGGGCATCCGAAGCTGGCCAGCCACATCGCCCAGTCCGTGATCCTGGACGAATTCGACCTGACCCTGGTCAACAAGATGGACGTGGACCACGGCCTGACCGTGCCGCTGACCCTGATGTTCGGCCAGCCCGAAGAGTGGCCCTGCAAGGTGATCCCGCTGGCCGTGAACGTCGTGCAGTATCCGCCGCCCACGGGCAACCGCTGCTACAACCTCGGCAAGGCCATCAAGAAGGCCGTCGAGGAATATCCCGAGGACCTGCGCGTGGTGATCTTCGGCACCGGCGGCATGTCACACCAGCTGCAGGGCAAGCGCGCCGGGCTGATCAACAAGGAGTGGGACAACAACTTCCTCGACCTTCTGACCCACGAGCCGGACAAGGCCGCCAAGATCCCGTTCATCGAATACGTGCGCGAGACGGGGTCCGAGGGCATCGAGATGGTCATGTGGCTGGTCTCCCGCGGCGCGCTCGAGGACAAGGTCCGCGAGAAGCACCGTTACTACCACGTGCCCGCCTCCAACACGGCGCTCGGGCATCTCATCCTGGAAAACGAGTCCTTCAAGGGATGAGCGAAGCGAATCCATTCGACGATATCCCGGGCACCACGCTGTTCGATGCCAACAAGTCGCGGGAGGGATATCACCTGAACATGTTCTGCATGTCCATCGGGAATGCCGACAACCGCGATGAGTTCAAGAAGGACGAACGGACGTACCTGGACCGGTATCCGATGACGGAGGAACAGCGCGAGTGCGTGCTGAAGCGCGACGCGCTGCGCCTGATCGAGATCGGCGGCAACATCTACTTCCTGGCCAAGTTGTTCTATGCGGACGGCCGCGCCATGCGCAGCGTGTGCGCCGGCATGGCCGGCATGACGGACAAGCAGTATGAAGAGATGATGCTGAGCGGAGGCCGCTCCCCGGACGGCAACCGCAGCAAGTCTGAATGGGCCTGAAGCGCCCGCGACAAGCCTGAAACAGCACCTGACAAAGCAAGATAGCAGAGGACCGCATATGAAGATCGTCGTCGCCGGCCAGGGTGCCTTCGGCATCAAGCACATCGAAGCCATCCAGAAGATCAATGGCATCACCATTGCCTCCCTCGCGGGCGGCAGCGAGGATTCCACGCGCGAAGTCGCCGCCAAGTACGGCATCCCGCACTGGACCACCAATCTGGACGAAGCGCTGTCCCAGCCGGGTGTCGAGGCAGCCATCCTGGCCACCCCCACCCAGATGCATGCCGCCCAGGCCATCCAGTGCCTGCGCGCCGGCAAGCACGTGCAGGTGGAGATTCCCATGGCGGACAGCCTGGCGGATGCCGAGCGCATCGTGCAGGTGCAGAAGGAAACCGGCCTGATCGCCATGGCCGGCCACACCCGCCGTTTCAACCCCAGCCACCAGTGGGTCCACAAGAAGATCAAGGCCGGTGAACTCAAGGTGCTGCAGATGGATGTGCAGACCTACTTCTTCCGCCGTACCAACATGAACGCGCTGGGCAAGCCGCGCAGCTGGACCGACCACCTGCTGTGGCACCACGCGGCACACACCGTGGACCTGTTCCAGTACCAGACCGGCGAAAATGCCGTGGTGGCCCGCGGCGTCGAAGGCCCCATCCATCCGGAGCTGAAGATCGCGATGGACATGTCCATCCAGATGAAGACGGCTTCGGGCGCCATCTGCACGCTGTCGCTGAGTTTCAACAACGACGGCCCGCTGGGCACGTTCTTCCGCTACATCTGCGACAACGGCACCTATATCGCCCGCTACGACGACCTGCTCGACGGCAACAACAAGCCGATCGACGTGTCGCAGGTGGACGTCTCGATGAACGGCATCGAGCTGCAGGACCGCGAGTTCTTCGCGGCGATCAAGGAAGGGCGCGAGCCCAACGCCAGCGTGGCGCAGGTGCTGCCGGCCTACCGGAACCTGGACAGGATCGAGAAGTCGTTCGTTTGAGGCGAAGCAAGCCGCGGCTGATACGGCGTCCACCGGCCCCCACTGCGTGACTGAATCGGCAGGACTGCCGGTTCGGCCGCCCGCACAACGACCAACGGTCACCGTATCAGCCGTGGATTTCAGGCATCAAGAGTTTTCATCATGGCCGGCGGGTGACGCTCGCCGGCCACCTTCAGGTCATCCACCAGTGCGCGCAACTGCTGCTCCTCGGCGCGGCTGAGCGGGACGTCCAGCGCGCCCAGGTTGTCGTCCAGGTGTTTCAGGGTCTTCTGACCCGGGATCGGCAACACGTCCGCGCCCTGGGCCAGTACCCAGGCAATGGCCAGCTGGGGCAGTGAGCAGCCCTTGCGGCTGGCGAATTCTCCCAAGGCCGCCACCACCCGGGCGTTGTGTCCGGCATTGGCGTCCTGGAATCGCGGCTGGTTGCGGCGGACGTCGTCCGCGGGCAGGTCGGCCAGGGTCGTGAAGTTGGCCGCCAGGAAGCCGCGGCCCAGCGGGCTGTAGGCCACCAGGCCCGAGCCCAGTTCCCGGCAGGCGGCAAGAATCCCGTTCTCGGGCTCGCGTGACCACAACGAGTACTCGCTCTGCACGGCCGCCACCGGGTGCACCGCGTGGGCGCGCCGCAGCGTCGCCGCGCTGCATTCGGACAGGCCCACATGGCGGATTTTGCCGGCGGTCACCAGGCGGGACAGCTCTCCCACGGAGTCCTCGATGGCAGTGTCCCGATCGATCCGGTGCAGGTAGAACAGGTCGATGTAATCCGTGCCCAACCGGGCCAGGCTCCCGTCCACCGCCTGGCGCAGGGACTCGGGCTTGTTGTCGATCAGCATCTGGCCGGCCGCGTTGCGGGTGATGCCGTACTTGCTGGCCAGGAACAGGCCGTGGCGGCGTCCCTTGATCACCGACCCCACGAATTTCTCGTTTTCCCCGTTCTGGTAGCTGGCGGCGGTGTCCAGGTGGGTGACACCCCGGTCGAGGGCCGCCAGCAGGGTACGGGTGGCCTGCGCATCGTCACGGCTGCCGTACCAGCCGATCAGGGTCATGCAGCCGAAGCCGAGCCCTGAGAGGGTGACGCCGGTTCTGCCCAGGGGACGCATCTGCATGGGATTCCTCGAAGGGGCTACCGGCCCGCGCCGGCTGCCGCATGGTAGCATTTGCGCCTCTTTTCGATGCCGCACCGGAAGAACAATGATCATCGACTGCCACGGCCATTACACCACCGCTCCCCAGGCCCTGACCGATTTCCGCGACGCCCAGAAGGCGGCGCTCAAGGACCCGGCCCAGACCCCCTCGCGGGACTCGCTGAAGATCAGCGATGACCAGATCCGCGACAGCCTGGAGAAGGCGCAGCTGAAACTGCAGCGCGAACGCGGCTCGGACATCACGATCTTCTCGCCGCGCGCCTCCACCATGGCGCATCACATCGGCAATGAGGCCACGAGCCTCGAGTGGTCGCAGATCTCCAATGACCTGATCGAGCGCGTCGTCGGCCTGTACCCGAAGAACTTCGTTGGCGTGTGCATGCTGCCGCAGTCGCCGGGTGCGGACCTCAAGGGCAGTGTCCGGGAGCTGGAGCGCTGCGCGAAGATGGGTTTCATCGGCGCCAACCTCAACCCGGACCCCTCGGGCGGCAACTGGACCTCGCTGCCGCTGACCGACAAATTCTGGTATCCGATCTACGAAAAGCTCGTCGAACTCGACATGCCGGCCATGGTGCACGTGAGTTCCTCGTGCAATCCCAATTTCCACGCCACCGGCGCGCACTACATCAACGCGGATACCACTGCGTTCATGCAGTTCATCCAGGGGGACCTGTTCAAGGACTTCCCGACCCTGAAGCTGATTATCCCGCACGGCGGCGGCGCGGTGCCTTACCACTGGGGCCGTTACCGCGGCCTGGCGCAGGACATGAAGCGCCCCCCGCTGGATACGCACGTGATGAAGAACGTCTTCTTCGACACCTGCGTGTACCACCAGCCCGGCATCGACCTGCTGCTCAAGGTCATTTCGGTGGACAACATCCTGTTCGGTTCGGAGATGGTGGGCGCCGTGCGCGGCGTGGACCCCACCACCGGCTTCAACTACGACGATACCCGGCGCTACATCGACGCCTCGGCGCTGTCGGCGGACGACAAGAAGAAGGTCTTCGAGGGCAATGCCCACCGCGTCTATCCGCGGCTGAAGGCGCGCCTGGCGGCCGCCGGTTTCTGATCCGGCCGTCCGTTCAAGCGCTTCCCGGCAGGACCCGCTGGCGTGGATAACATCACGCACACGCTGGTCGGTGTCCTGGTGGGCGAGGCTGTCGCGCGGGGTCCGGCGGCTTGTGATCCGGCGCCGGGCGCGGATCAGCCTGGCGCCTCCCGGCCCGCATCCGGCCTGGCCGGCGGTGTGCGGCGCAGCCTGATCGTCACCGCGTTTGCGGTCAGCAGCAATCTGCCCGACGCGGACCTGTTGTATACCTCGTTCGCATCAGGACCGCTGGTCTACCTGTTGCAGCACCGGGGATACACCCATACCGTGCCGGGCGCGCTGGTGCTGGCGCTGCTGCTGTACCTGGCCTGTGAAGGCTGGTTGAAGTGGCGCGGCCTGAAGCCGTCCACCGCCGACCGCGGCTGGATCGCAGGCAGCGCGCTGCTCGGGGTGCTGCTGCACCTGGCGATGGATTACACCAACAGCTACGGGGTGCACCCCTTCTGGCCGTTCCATGACGGCTGGCTGTACGGGGATTCCGTATTCATCGTGGAGCCGCTGGTCTGGATCGCCGCGGCGCCGCTGGTGTTCCTGGCAAGGACCGGGATCGCGCGGCGCGTGATCGCCGTCATTCTGAGTCTGGGCACGGTGGCGGTCGTCGTCAGCGGCTTCGTGCCGTGGCCGGCCGCCGTGGTGTTCGTGGCGCTGCTGCTGGCGTCCCTGGCGGCGGGACGGTGGCTGCGGCCGCGCGCGGCGCTGGTGGCGGGAGTGCTGATCTGGCTCGGCGTCACCGCCGTGTTCGTCACCGCCAGCCATGCCGCGGGG
>Ga0153956_1001983_pt1 | contig 16221 bp, 14 predicted proteins | sample TSFL040MetaG_FD_104704 | JGI IMG/M metagenome (GOLD analysis project Ga0153956, IMG submission 104704) | Attine ant fungus gardens microbial communities from Florida, USA - TSFL040 MetaG | ecosystem: Host-associated > Fungi > Mycelium > Unclassified | place: USA: Florida, Wekiwa Springs... | reverse complement strand
GCTGCAACAGGCGATCAGGGACACCAAGGGGATCAAACCCATAAAAGCCGAAGCACGCGACCTGTTCCGCCGTCCGCTGGTGGCACAGGAACTGCGTGACATCGACGCCGTCGTGTTCGATCCGCCCCGCGCCGGCGCGCAGGCGCAAGCGGAACGGCTCGCTGCCGGCAAAATCCCTCTCCTCGTCGCCGTCTCCTGCAACGTGCAGACTTTTGCACGCGATGCGAAAATCCTGATCGACGGCGGTTACAAACTGCACGGCGTCACGCCGGTCGATCAGTTCCGCCATACGCCGCACATCGAATTGGTGGCCCGCTTCACGAGATAGAGCATGATCCCGAAAAGTGGATACCGGTTGCCGGACCGGATCATGCTCCAAATAGAAAATAACCGCGTTCGATTCATCGCAGATGAAACGAACCCGGGTTGCCATTTCGCCCGCGCTGCGCTGGAGTGGCGACGACGCTGCCGTGCAAGAGCAGCATTGGAGGCGACGTGACAGTTCTCGATCCCATCAATCCCGACGTTCTGCCACCCGGTATTCGCTCGCGTTTCGTCGAGGATATCAACGGCCTGCGCATGCATGTGCTGGAAGCCGGCTTCGAGCATGGCGGCCGTCCCTGCGTGCTGCTGCTGCACGGCTTTCCCGAACTCGCCTACAGTTGGCGCAAGGTCATGCCGCAACTGGCTGCGGCGGGTTATCACGTCATCGCGCCCGACCAGCGCGGCTACGGCCGCACCACCGGCTGGAGCGCCGACTATGACGGCGACCTGCGCCCGTTCAACCTGCTCAATCTCGTGCGCGACGCGCTCAGCCTCGTCGCCGCGTTCGGCTACCGGCATGTGGACTGCGTGGTCGGTCACGATTTCGGCAGCTCGGTCGCCGCCTGGTGCGCGCTGACGCGACCGGATGTGTTCCGCTCCGTCGTGCTGATGAGCGCGCCATTCTCAGGCCCGCCGTCGCTGCCGTTCGACACCGCAAACAAGCCCGCCGCACCGAAAAGCAGCGATCCCGTGCATCGCGATCTCGCCGCGCTGCCGCGTCCGCGCAAGCATTATCAATGGTACTACGCCACACGCGAGGCCAACGATCACATGCAGCATGCGCCGCAGGGCGTGCATGATTTTCTGCGCGCCTATTATCATCACAAGAGCGCCGACTGGCCCGGCAACAAGCCCGAGCCGCTGCAGAGCTGGACGGCCGGCGAACTCGCCAAATTGCCGACCTACTATGTCATGGACCGCGACGAGACCATGGCCGAGACCGTCGCAAAGGAAATGCCATCACGCACCGCCATCGCCGCCAACACATGGCTACCCGACAATGAGCTTGCCTATTACAGCGCCGAATATGCCCGCACCGGCTTTCAGGGCGGGCTGCAATGGTATCGCTGCGGCACCACGGGCATCTTCAATACCGATTACCAACTGTTCTCTGGCCGCACCATCGATGTCCCCTCCGCTTTCATTTCCGGCCGACAGGATTGGGGTATCTACCAGCGCCCCGGCGCCATCGAGACGATGCAGCGCGCAGCCTGCAGCGATATGCGCGCCGTGCATCTGATCGACGGCGCGGGGCATTGGGTGCAGCAGGAGCAACCGAACGAGGTCAGCCGCCTGTTTCTGCAGTTCCTGCGCGACACGCCTCCCGCATCCTGACCTTGCCGGCGTCCCACGCCTGCGCCATTCTGCGAAAATCAGGTTTCCCGTGTCCCGGACGCGGTGCAACGCTTTTGCGTTGCTCCGCAGAGCCGGGACCGTCGCGAACGCCGGCGTCTGGCACGGTCCCGGCTCTGCGAAGCGGCGTTGCACGCCGCATCGCGTCCGGGACACGGGAGACCTCATTTCCTGCGTAGCCCGCATATCGCTCACGCTGGCTACTGTAGCCTCATTCGTGATCGTGGAGACTTGCCTTGGCATCACCCGTTTCGATTTTCGCCACCGCCACCGAAATGTCGGCAGCGCTCGCCGCAAAACAGGTCTCCGCCGTCGAACTGGCGCAGGACGTCATCGCACAGATCGAGCGCCATGACGGCGACGTCAATGCCGTCTGCGTCCGCACGTTCGAACGCGGCCTCGCCGCCGCCAAGGCTGCCGATGCGGCGCTCGCGCGCGGCGAGCGCAAGCCGTTGCTCGGCATCCCCATGACGGTGAAAGAGTCGTTCAACGTCGCGAACACGCCCACCACCTGGGGTTTCCCTGCGCAGAAGGATTTTATCGCCCCGGAAGATGCCCTCGCGATTACCCGCGTGAGCGATGCCGGCGCTGTGATCCTCGGCAAGACCAATGTGCCGATCTCCCTCGCCGACTGGCAGAGTTACAACGACATCTACGGCACCACCGGCAATCCCTACGATCTCGGCCGCACGCCCGGCGGTTCGTCCGGCGGGTCTTCCGCGGCACTTGCCGCCGGCTATGGCGCGCTGTCGCTCGGCTCCGATATCGGCGGCTCGCTGCGTGTGCCCGGCCACTATTGCGGCATCTACGCCCATAAGCCGACATTCGCCCTGGTGCCGAGCCGCGGCCACATCGCCCCCGGCCTGCCGCCGCTGCCGCCGACGCGCGATCTATCGGTGATCGGCCCGATGGCCCGCAGCGCAGCCGATCTCAGCCTGACGCTCGACGTCATCGCCGGCCCCGATCCCTGGCATGAGGGCGTGGCGTACAAACTCGAACTGCCTGCCCCGCGCCACAAAGCCATCAAGGATTTTCGCATTTTGGTGCTCGACACTCATCCGCAGATCGCCACCTCTGCCGATGTCCGCAACGCAGTCGCCGCGCTGGCAACCAATCTCGGCAAACTCGGCGCCGGCATCAGTCATGAGAGCGCACTGCTGCCCGATCTCGCACAAACCAGCGGCCTCTATATGCGCATGCTGGTCGCGGTGATGGCCGCAGCCATGCCGCCGGCAGAGATTGCCGCCGCGCGCGAACGTTTCACCAAACTGGACCCGAACGATCACAGTCCCGCGGCCGAGCGTCTGCGCGGTGCCGTCGCCACCCATACAGCCTGGCTGGCGGACGACAGTGCGCGCAATCGCCTGCGCGCCCAATGGCGCGCACTGTTCCGGGAATTCGATGCCGTCATCTGCCCGGTGATGCCGACCCCGGCCTATCCGCACGACCACACGCCGGATCAGGAGCAGCGCGTCATCGAGATCGACGGCGTGAAATACCCCTACACTGACCAGTTGCTGTGGCCCGGAATCGCCACGCTGCCGGGCCTGCCGGCAACCGCCATTCCGACCGCCATGTCGCCCGGAGGACTACCGATCGGCGTGCAGATCATCGGCCCCTGGCTGGAAGACCGTACGCCGCTCTATCTTGCCGAACTGATCGAGCGCGAGTTCGGCGGCTTCGTGCCGCCGAAGGGATTCGATCGTTGAGGCTCGTCATGGTCGAGCATGACGGCGCTCGGACGCTCACGCATCGAACATGATGACGCTACGCAGTGTCTTGCCGGCCTTCATGTTGGCAAAGCCCTCGTTGATTTCCGACAGCTTGATCTTGGCGGAAATCCAGTCCTCCAGATGCAGCTTGCCGCGCATGTAGAACTCGACCAGGCGCGGCATGTCCACGCGGAAATGGTTCGACCCCATCGACGAGCCCTGAATGCGGCGCTCGCGCAGGAAGTCGAATCCGTGCAGTTCGATCTTCTGGCCGAACGGAATCATACCGACGATGGTGGCGGTGCCGCCGGGTGCGAGCATGGCGAACGCCTGCTCCGCGGTGTCCTTGCGGCCCAGCACTTCGAAAGAATGATGCACGCCGCCATTGGTCAAATCGCGCACCTGCTGCACCACATCGCCGTTGCGCGGATCGATCACGTCGGTCGCCCCGAGCTTGGTCGCGAGTTGCAGCTTGGCCGGATTGGTATCGACCGCGATGATCCGGCCTGCGCCCGCGATCTCGGCGCCGTTGATCGCGGCCATGCCGACACCGCCGCAACCGATCACGACGACACTCTCGCCGGCCTGTACCTTCGCGGTGTTCACCACGGCGCCATAGCCGGTGATGACGCCGCAGCCGATCAGAGCCGCGAGTTCGAGCGGCATGTCCTTGCGGATTTTGACGATGGCGTTCTCGTGCACCAGCATCTGCTCGGCGAACGACGACAGGTTGAGAAACTGGTTCAGTTTCTCCTTGCGGCCCCATGACAGGCGATTGGATTGGCCGGGCAGCATCTTCACCGTGGTGTCGGTACACAGCACGGGACGGCCCGTGGTACAGTTATCGCAAGTACCGCAAAACACCGACAGGCAAGTGACGACATGATCGCCCGGCTTCACATAAGTAACGTCGGAGCCGACCTTCTCGACCACGCCCGCCGACTCATGACCAAGCACGGCGGGCAGCGGGTGCGGATACAGCCCCTCGATGAAATGCAGGTCGGAGTGACAGAGCCCGGCGACCCGCGTACGGATCAACACTTCGCGCGGGCCGGGATTCGGCACGCTGATGTCCTCGATCACGAGCGGCTGGTTAACTTCATGCAGGACGGCGGCCTTCATCGGGATTTCCTCTCACGGTTATTTTTGTTCAACATCGTCATTGCGCGTGAAGCGAAGATACCATGGAGACCGGATAGCGCTCCTCGCAATGACAGGATAAGCCTAAGCCGCCATCGGCAGTTCGCCAACCTCCGCGAGGCTGGCGGCGCGGTTGCCGGTAAGTTCTAAGCCGGCAAAAGGAGACGGACGACATGAGCGATCACGCCGTGACCATCGACACCGGCACAACCGAGCTGCTGTGCGAAATCCGCGCGCGCGTCGCCGTCATTACTCTCAATCGGCCGGAGGCGCGCAACGCCTTGTCGGATCATCTGACGCCGGCGCTGCGCACGATGATCCGCATCTGCGGCGAGAACCCGGATGTCGGCGCGCTGCTCATCACCGGCGCCGGTACTGCGTTCTGCTCAGGCGGCGACGTCAAGGGCATGGGTGCCCACCGCAAGCAGTCCACGCGCGACATGTCGTTCGACGAGCGCGTGACCGATCTGCAGGAGCGTCAGCGCCTGCTGACCGGCGCGCTGGTGGCCGTGCGCAAGCCGACCATCGCCGCACTTCCCGGCCCCGCGGCCGGCGCCGGCCTCGCGATCGCCATGGCCTGCGACATCCGCATCGCCGCGCAATCCGCCTTCGTCTCGACCGGCTATCTGCGTGTCGGCCTCAGCGGCGACTACGGCATTGCCTGGCTGCTGACGCGCCTGGTCGGCACCGCCCGCGCCCGCGAATTGATGTTCACCGCAGAAAAGGTCGAGGCCGACCGCGCCGAGCGCATCGGCCTGTTCAACCGCGTGGTGCCGGATGCCGAACTGCGTGACGCCGCATTCGCGCTCGCCCGCGACATGGCGCAAGGCCCGACCCTGGCGCTGCGCGCCATGAAGGACAATCTCGACGAGGCCCTCGCCTTCGATTTCGCCACCGCGCGCGACCACGAAGCCGAACGCCTGATCCGCGGCACCATGACGGCCGATCACCGCGAAGCCGTGCAGGCCTTCATCGAGAAGCGCAAGCCGAATTTCAAAGGCAATTAGCATCGGCGATCATCGCCGCCGGTCGCTGACCTGCATAGGGAATGGCCCTTGCCGCCGGCACGATCTTTTTCTCGAAGCGGACTTGCCGCCAGTCACCGGGCGTCGGCGTGAAGGAAAAACCGACCTTTCGCGCCAGAGCGAGCATCGCATCATTCGACCGCAGCGTATCGCCCGACACGCGGTCGGCACCAAGCTCGGCCGCACGACACGTCAGATTCCCGAGCAGCGCCGTCCCGATTCCGTGCCCTTGCATCGTGTCGTCGACGGACATGCCGATCTGGATGCTGTTCGTCTCATCGTCGAGCGCATAGCGCGCTTCGCCGATGATCGTCTCGACACCGTCGTGAGACGTCGTTGCAACGAGCGAGAAGCCGTCATCCGCGCCGATATGGACGAAGCGATCGAGCTGACCAGCCGGAAGCTCGCTCGCTGCCCCCATCAGACGATTATACCGCGAGGATGCCGACAGTCCGCGAAAGTAGCCCTGCAGCGCCTCCGCATCCGCCACCTCTGCAAAACGCAGCGTGATCGCCTCACCGCGCTGTGACAGCAGAACATCGACATGTCCAGCCAGATCGCGGGGATTGAAATACTTCATGATCGCCTCCCATGCCGCCGGACTCAGGCGCGCCAGAACGGCTTGTCCGCTTCTGCAAGCATCTCCGCCCAGCTCAACCCGATGTCGTGCAGATCTCGTTCGGTCCATTGCGCCAGTTCGCGGCGTTGCCGGCGGCGGTGCCACCACAGGCTGACCGTAGCCGCGATCTCCGACAGCCCCATCCAGGCATGATGATTTGTCATTGATTGATGCGCGTAAGCAGACATTTCGCTCTCCTGAAGCCAAACCTACGCCCGCGAATATCTGCTCGCTGAACCATCCCGACAAATGACATTGCGCGTCGCATCGCATGAGATAAACTCATGGTTTAAGTCGGATTGCCGGGAGAGACGTATGAGCCCCAGACTGCCGTCCCTGAACGGCCTGCGCGCGTTCGAGGCCGCCGCGCGGCATCTCAGCTTCACCCATGCGGCAGTTGAACTGAACGTCACCCAGACGGCGATCAGCCATCAGATCAAGCGGTTGGAGGAGGAACTCGGCGTCAAGCTTTTCATCCGGCAGAACCGTGCATTGGCGCTCACTGAGCAAGGCCGCGACTACCTGCCGGGCATACGTACCGCCTTCAACGATCTTCGCCTCGCCACGGATCGCCTGCTGCATCGCGACCGCGACCACGTCCTGACGGTCAGCACACTGGCCTCCTTTGCATCGAAATGGCTGCTGCCGCGCCTCTCCGCTTTCCAGGCCGCGCATCCGCATATCGACGTGCGCATCACCACCTCGACGGCGCTGGTCGATTTCACGGCCGGCGACGTCGATGCCGCCATCCGCTATGGCCGCGGCCGGTGGCCCGGCCTGCGCGCCGACTGGCTGACGGCGGATCATCTCTTTCCGGTCTGCAGCCCGAAGCTACTCATGGGGGATCGCCCGCTGCGCAAGCCGGAGGATCTCGTGCGCTACACGTTGCTGCATACGAATGCGAACCATAACGACGACTGGCGGCTGTGGCTCACGGCGGCCGGATTGCCGACCAATATCTCGAAGCAACCTGCCCTCGGCTTCGACCTGATTTTCATGACGCTCCAGGCCGCCATCGACGGCCTCGGTGTCGCCGTCGGCCGCACCACCTATGTGGAAGGCGACCTCGCCTCCGGCCGCCTGGTGATGCCTTTCGATATCAAGCTGCCGGCCGATGCCGGGTTCTACCTCGTCTCTCCCGAAGCGACCGCGGACACCCCGAATCTGCGCGCGTTCAGGCAATGGCTGCTGTCGCAGGCCCCGCCGCCGGGCTGATCGCGTTTCAGCTTGGTCCCTTGAAACAAACTGTGGCAGATTGTCGCAAACTGGCAGCGGAATCTGCCCGGCCATGCATGTCGCCGGCCGTTCGAAGATCGGGAGAACGCCAAATGGTTGCCACCCCCAATCCTGCGTCCGAAGCAGCCGCCACGCCCGAAATCAAATCGCGCCTTGCCGCCATCCTGCGCGCGACCAGCGGCAATTTTCTGGAGCAGTTCGACTTCTTCCTGTTCGGGTTCTATGCCAGCGCCATCGCCAAGGCTTTCTTTCCGTCGGAGAACGAAACCGCCGCACTTCTGAACACCTTCGGCGTGTTCTGGCTCGGCGCCCTGATGCGCCCGGTCGGCGCGATCCTGCTCGGCGCCTATATCGACCGGATCGGGCGCCGGAAGGGGCTCATCGTCACGCTGGCGATCATGGCGGCGGGCACCGTGACCATCGCATTCTGCCCGACCTATGCGACCATCGGCGTGGCCGCGCCGGTCATCGTGTTGATCGGACGCCTGCTGCAGGGCTTCTCGGCCGGCGTCGAGCTCGGCGGCGTGTCGGTCTACCTGTCGGAGATTTCGACGCCCGGCAATCGCGGCTTCTACACTTCGTTCCAATCGGCGAGCCAGCAGGTGGCAATCCTGGTCGCCGCAATCCTCGGCTTCGTGCTCAGCGAGATCATGCCGAAGGATGTCGTCGATGCCTGGGGTTGGCGTATTCCGTTCTTCGTCGGCTGCATCATCATCCCGTTCCTGTTCATCCTGCGCCGCACGCTGGAGGAGACGCCGGAATTCCTGAAAATGAAGAAACATCCGACCGCAGGCGAAGTGTTCGCTTCGGCGGCGGCCAATTGGCGGATTGTCCTGCTCGGCATGATGCTGGCGACCATGACCACCGTGACGTTCTATTTCGTCACCGTCTACACGCCCACTTTCGGCAAGAACGTGCTCAAGCTGACCACGCAGGACAGCCTGATCGTCACCTGCCTGATCGCGATCACCAACTTCATCTGGAATCCCGTCGGCGGCGCATTATCCGATCGCATCGGCCGCAAGCCGGTGCTGCTGGCGATCACCTGCCTCGCCTTCCTCACCGCCTATCCCGCGCTGAGCTGGCTGGTGAGCGCGCCGACATTCGGCAAGATGCTCGCGGTCGAGATGCTGTTCTCGTTCTATTTCGGCGTCTATAGCGGCACCATGCTGGGCGCGCTGGTCGAGGTGGTGCCGCCTCATGTCCGCACCACCTGTTTCTCGCTGGCCTTCGCCCTCGCCGCGGGCCTGCTCGGAACGTTCACGCCATTCGCCTCGACCTGGCTGATCGCACACACCGGCAATCGTGCCTCGCCCGGCTTCTGGCTGATGGCGGCCGCGGCCAGCGGGGCGATCGCCGCGCTGGCAATCTATCGCAAAGGCAGCGAGGCGACCGCGCAGAAGCCGGCCGCCGCGTAAGGCACAGCGAAGTGAACGCCGAAAGCAGTTGACGCAAACGCCGGTGTGCTAAAACACTGGCGTTCTGTTTTTGGAGTGCCTCATGCGCAGTCTCGCGATTCTCCTTGCCGGCTCATTGCTCGCCTTCACCGCACCTACCGTGGCGCAGCAGACACCGCCGGCTCCCGATTTTTCCAAGGTGGCGATCAAATCCACTGATCTCGGCGACGGCGTCTATATGCTCGAAGGCATGGGCGGCAACATGACGCTGGCGACGTCGAAGTCAGGCGCCATCCTGGTCGACAGCGAGTTCGCGCCGTTGCACGACAAGATCAAGGCAGCCATCGCACAGCTCACCCCGCAACCGGTGAAATACCTGATCGACACCCATTTCCACGGCGACCATACCGGCGGCAATGAAGCCTTTGCGGGCGAAGGCACGACCATCGTGGCCCATGTCAAGGTGAAGACCAAACTCAGAAAAGGTTCGGCGAACTTCCTGACCGGCGGGCAGAATCCGCCCGCTCCGAAAGCTGCGTGGCCGACGACGACCTATACCAACCAGCTCAAGCTGAGCCTGCGCGGCCGCATAGCCGAACTGCGGCATATCAAAAACGCGCATACCGACGGCGACACTTACGTTTACTTCAAGAGCGCGAATGTGCTCGCCACCGGCGACACCTTCACCAACGGCCGCTACCCGAATATCGACGTGCTCAACGGCGGCAACATCAAGGGCATGATTGCCGCCGCGGACACCTATCTGAGGCTTGTCAACGACAAGACCAGGATCGTGCCCGGCCATGGCCCGCTCGGCGACAAGGCGGCGCTGGCGGCCTATCGCGACATGCTGGTCACGGCACGGGACCGCATGACGAAGCTCGTCAAGGACGGCAAGACCGAGGCCGAGGTGCAGGCCGCAAAGCCCTTCGCCGATCTCGATGCGAAGTGGGCGCCGAATGAAACCGCCGGCAGGAATTTCATTCACGCCGTCTATGATTCACTGGCGCCGAAAAAGACAGGTCCGAAATCATGAAAGAGTTGCTCCCGCTCGCCGAAAAGGTTGCGATCGAGCTGATCGCGCGCAAGCAGACCATCGGCGTCGCCGAGTCCTCCACCGGCGGCCTGATCTCGGCGGCCCTGCTCGCGGTGCCCGGCGCGTCCGCCTATTTCATCGGCGGCGGCGTCATCTACACGCGCGACGCGCGGCGTGTCCTGATGGATATTCCCGATGATGCGTTTCGGGTGCCGGGCATGCGCTCGTCGTCAGAACCTTATGCGCAACTGCTGGCGAAGCAGATCCGCGAGCGGCTCGGCTGCGACTGGGGACTATCGGAAACGGGCGCCAGCGGACCGAGCGGCAATCGCTACGGCGACAACGCCGGACATAGCTGCATCGCCGTTGCCGGGCCGCAGCACGCCGTCATGACACTGGAAACCGGCAGCAACGACCGGCAAGGCAATATGCAGACGTTTGCGCAGACGGCGTTAATGTTTCTGCTGAAGAATTTGGGAAGATAGTCTCCACCTCTCATCGCGGCGGGCGCGGCGACCGGGAGAAAGACAAAGAATGCAAGATAATTAAGGGCTCCTTCACTGGATACCTTTATGGCTCCGGGGGCAGAAAAATAAAGCCGCAGTCTATTTTCGGCTGCGGTAAAGGGGCCCAGAGATGCAGATACTCAAATCCATTTCCGCACGTATGATTGTCGCCATCACGCTCGTCACCGCCGGTTCATGCGCCGTGCTTGCCGCCTTCAGCATGTGGCAGCAGCAGGCCATCATCGACACCGCCCTCGACCGCGAGGCGAAGAACGACTACGCGAACCTCACCGCGGCGCTGAATGCCGAAACCCGCACCGTACTCGCGGTCGCCAATTCCATCGCCTCCTTCGATCAGGTCAAGGAGGCCATCAAGGCGAACGATCGTCCCTTGCTGTTGTCGCGCCTTAAGGAAGCCTTCGAGCGCATCAAGCCGCTCGGCCTCGGGCTCATCACCGTGCAGGTGCCGCCGTCCATTGCCCTCGCCCGCAGCCATAACCCCAACGTGTTCGGCGACGACGTCGGCCCCCGCCGCACGATGGTGGTGCAGGGCCTGACGACCAAGAAGCAGGTGGGCGGCATCGAGCCCGGTCGCGACGTCCTCAACGTGTTCGGCGTTGCGCCTGTCATGAGCGGCGACACCATCCTCGGCGTCGTCGATGTCGGCACCCCGTTCGGCAAGGTGTTCGCGGACAGCATGAAGGCGCGGTTCGGCGTCGATGTCGGCATCCATCAGATCGACGGCCAGAACGCCAAGACTCTGGCATCGACGCTCGGATCGCATACCCCGGATATCGGCACGCTTCGCCGCGCCCTTGCCGGCGAGGTCGTCATTCAATACGGCGAACGCGACGGCAAGCCGATCTCCACCACCTTCGGGGCGATCAGGAGCTATTCCGGCGACGGCATCGCCGTGTTCGAGATCACCCGCGACACCAGCCGTTATACGGCTTTGATGCATTCGTCGCTGACCTGGCTCGGCATCATCTCAGCCTGCGTCCTGCTGCTGGCCGGCGCGGTGGCGACCTTCATGGGCCGCGGCATGGCGAAGCCGATCCGTGCGCTGGAAACCGCGATGCGCGACATCGCCGGCGGCAATCACAGCATCGAAGTGCCCGGCGCCGGCCGCAGCGATGAAATCGGCTCGATGGCCGCAGCCGTCGAAGTGTTCAAGACCGGCCTGATCGAAACCGAGCAACTGCGTGCCGCGCAGGACCAGCAGCGCGAACGTGCGCAGCTTGAGCGGCGCGACACCATGAACGCGCTCGCGGCGCGGTTCGAGAACGGCGTCGGCAGCGTCGTCAGCGCCGTCAGCTCGGCTTCGACCGAATTGCGCCACACCGCGCAGTCGATGGCGGCGACGGCCGAGGAGTCGATGAATCAGACCGGCGCGGTTGCCGCCGCCTCGGAAGAAGCGACTCAGAGCGCACAGGCCGTGGCCGCGGCGGTCGAGGAACTCAACGCCTCGATCAGCGAGATCGCGAAACAGGTCAATGAATCCGCCCGTGTCGCGGGCGATGCCGTTTCGCAGGCCAATGTCACCAATAGCGAAGTGCACAGCCTCTCCGACGCCGCCCAGAAGATCGGCGACGTCGTCAAGCTGATCAGCGAAATCGCGGCGCAGACCAATCTGCTTGCCCTCAACGCCACCATCGAGGCGGCGCGTGCGGGCGAAGCCGGCCGCGGCTTCGCCGTGGTCGCCTCCGAGGTGAAGGCGCTGGCGACGCAGACGTCCAAGGCCACCGATGAAATCTCGGCGCAGGTGTCGTCGATCCAGAACGCCACGCGTTCGTCGGTCGACTCCATCCAGAGCATCACCGCCACCATCGGCCGCGTCAGCGAAATCGCCAGCACGATCGCTGCGGCGGTCGAGGAACAGGGCGCCGCCACGCTGGAGATCGCGCGCAACGTCGCCGAAGCCGCCCGCGGAACCGGCGAAGTCTCGCAGAACATCGCCAGCGTCAACGACGCCGCGCGCGAAACCGGTGTCGCCGCCTCACAAGTCGTGGATGCCTCCGCCGAACTGTCGCGCAACGGCGAAGACCTGCGGACCCAGGTGGACGCCTTCCTGCGCGAAGTGCGGGCGGCGTAGCGTTTCGTTGTCCCGGACGGCGAAGTCGAGCCGTAGGGTGGGCAAAGCGAAGCGTGCCCACCATCACGCACGATGCTAAACGAGGTGGGCACGGCGAAGACGCCTTTGCCCACCCTACAGCCCCCTACTCCGCGGCCTGCACCGACGCGCCGCCAGCATCGCGATGCAATGCCTCGATGCAGGCGACTTCGTTCTTCGCGCCCATGATCAGCGGAATGCGCTGATGAATGGCGGCGGGCGCGATATCGAGAATGCGCTGCCGTCCCGTTGAGGCCGCGCCGCCGGCCTGCTCGACGATGAAAGCCATCGGATGCGCCTCGTAGACGAGGCGCAGGCGGCCGTCGCCATAACCCTTGCGCGCGTCGGCCGGATAGAGAAACACGCCGCCCCGGATCAGGATGCGATAGGCTTCGGCGACCAGCGCCGCGATCCAGCGCATGTTGAAGTTCTTCGCCTTGGCGCCGTCCTGGCCGGCGAGGCACTGCTCGACGAAATCGCGCACCGGCGCTTCCCAATGGCGATGGTTCGAGGCGTTGATGGCGTATTCGGCGCAATCCGCCGCGATCCGCACATCGGCGCGGATGCGGTGATAGCGGCCGGTGCCGCGATCCAGCGTGAAGATATCGACGCCGTTGCCCAGCGTCAGCACCAGCGAGGTCTGCGGACCGTACACCACGAAACCGGCGGCGATCTGCGCGCTGCCCGGTGAGGTGAACGGCGTCCGGCCGGGCACCGACGGCATGATCGAGAAGATGGTGCCGACGGTCATGTTGGTGTCGATATTCGACGAGCCGTCGAGCGGGTCGTAAGCGATATCGACGAGGCCGCCGTCGCGGATATCGGCCGTCTCGGCTTCTTCCGACGCCAGAGCGCCCCAAGCCACGTCCTGCAAGGCCGCGCGGATCATCTCGTCGGCGCGGACATCGAGGTCCTTCTGCACGTCGCCGTCGGCATTGGCGCTGCCCTGCGCCGCACCGGTGATGCCGGCCAGCGCGCCACGGCCGATCAGGTCGGAAACCGCAACGGATGCAGCAGCGATCGCCTCGACCGCCGCCGCAACCGCCCGGCGGAGCGGATCCTGACCGGCGAAACCGGCGGTGGCATGGGACAGATCGGGCGCGGCAGTCATGATGTCTCCGGCAGGCATGGCAGAACGTGGTTCTGGCATGGGAGACGACGGCCGGACAAGGCTGGAGAAGCACCAACCCACGGGAAACGATAAATAGCTTCGCGCTTTTTCTTCACCTCTCTCCGGTGGGGAGGGGTGAAGCAAGAAAGAGCGTCTACTTCCAGCTCACCATCGGCGGCATCGAGCTCAGGATGGTTTCGGTGTTGCCGCCGGTCTGCAGGCCGAACATGGTGCCCTTGTCGTAGAGCAGATTGAACTCGACATAGAGGCCGCGCGTTTCCAGTTGCTGGGCGCGCTCCTCGTCGGTCCAGGCTTCCTGCATCCGCGCGCGCACGATGCGCGGATAGACGTCGAGGAAGGCCGAGCCGACATCGCGGGTGAAGGCAAAATCCTTCTCGAAATCGCCGCTGCTGAGCTGATCGTAGAAGATGCCGCCGACGCCACGCGCGACGCCGCGATGCGGCAGGAAGAAGTAGTCATCGGCCCACGCCTTGAACTTCGCGTAGTAGCCGGGGTCATGCGCATCGCAGGCGGCGCGCATGGCGCCGTGAAACGTGACCGTATCCGGCGCGTCGGCGGTGCGCTCTATGGGCAACATCGGCGTGAGATCGGCGCCGCCGCCGAACCAGCCCACCGAAGTCGCCAGGAAGCGGGTGTTCATATGCACCGTCGGCACGCGCGGACTGCGCGGATGCATGATGAGGCTGATGCTGGTGGAGACGTAATCGAACTGCGCGCCGCCGCCCGGCATCGTCCGCGCCATCTCGGGCGACAGCCGGCCGTTCGCCGAGGAGGTGTGGATGCCGATCTTCTCGAACAGGCGCCCGCCGGACAGAAACCCGCCGACCCCGCCGCCGGAGCCGGTCTTGCGCGTCCACGGCTTGTACGTGAAACGCGCGGGCACGCCGGGAAACAGCCCGTCCGGCGCCTCGCGCTCCAGCGTCTCGATCTCGGCGCAGATGCGGTCGCGCAGCGATTCGAACCAGTCCCGGGCGCGCGAACGCTGGTGGAGGATGTCGGTCGCCATGTCTGTCGTCATGTCTGTCCTGTGCCATGAGGTCACGATGGTCATGCGCGTTATATGCGCCTTCCGACGCCATGGCACCTTGCGATGGATCAAAGTCGCGCAAGTTCACAGGGCGCCGGCCGCTGCCTCGCCAAGCCGGATGCGAGCGTGTATCAGGAGCGGCACACCCGTCCAGCCCTGATCGCATCGCGGAACCCGCCCTTGACCTCGTCTCCTGCAAAACCGTTTCTCGACGTCCTCGGCGGCCAGCGCCGGAGCACGCCGCCGCTGTGGATGATGCGGCAGGCCGGGCGCTATCTGCCGGAATATCGCAAGGTGCGCGAGCAGGCCGGCGGCTTCCTCGATCTTTGCTTCAACCCGGACTTTGCAACCGAGGTCACGCTGCAGCCGATCCGGCGCTTCGGCTTCGATGCCGCGATCATCTTCTCGGACATTCTCGTCATTCCCTACGCGCTCGGCCGCAGCGTGCGTTTCGAGGCCGGCGAAGGGCCGCGGCTCGATCCGCTCGATACGCCGGACAAGGTGGCGACGCTCGCGCGCGCGGCGGATTTCACCGTTCTGGAGCCGGTGTTCGAGGCGCTGCGCCGCGTGCACGCGGCGCTCGATCCCAAGGTCGCGCTGATCGGCTTCTGCGGCGCACCGTGGACGGTCGCGACCTACATGGTCGCCGGACGCGGCACGCCGGATCAAGGGCCGGCCCGGATGATGGCCTACCGACATCCGCAGGCGTTCGGCGCCATCATCGACACCATCGTCGACAATTCGATTGCCTATCTGCTGCGCCAACTCGAAGCCGGCGCGGAAGTGCTGCAGATTTTCGACACCTGGGCCGGCGTGCTGCCCGCAGCGGAATTCAGGCGCTGGTCGGTGGAGCCGACCCGACGCATCGTCGACGGCGTGCGGGCGAAAGTACCGGATGCGAAGATCATCGGCTTTCCGCGCGGCGCCGGCGCGTTACTGCCGGGCTATGTGGAAGCCACATCCGTCGATGCCGTGAGCATCGACTGGGCGGCCGAGCCGGGTTTCGTGCGCAGCAACGTACAGAACCGCGTCGCCGTGCAGGGCAATCTCGATCCGCTGGTACTGATCGCCGGCGGCGCCGCGCTCGACCGCGCGGTGGACGACGTGCTGGCGAATTACGCCCAGGGCCGTTTCATCTTCAACCTCGGCCACGGCATCCAGCCGGAAACCCCCATCGCCCATGTCGAGCAGATGGTGAAGCGCGTGCGGGACTGGCGGGGTTAGTCTTCTCCTTCCCTCAAGTGTGGCGCACCGCTTCCTGCGTAGCCCGGATGGAGCGCAGCGTAGTCCGGGATTCAGAGCCTCTGTATATCCGCCGGCCCCGGATTGCGCTGCGCTGCATCCGGGCTACGAAAACGGCTCGACCTGTCAAACAGCCACTTGGAAAACACGGGTTCGCCTTCTCGCGGCGCCTCAGCGTCCGAGGGATGAGCAGTTCTCCCCTCCAGGCATGAGGGGAGGCGGCGCGCCGAAAGGCGCGGGGGGTGGTTACTGTCGCGGTCGGTCTTCGCTGGATCGCCAGCTCAACCGGGTCCGCGCAACGCCTGACGGCGCGCCACCGCGACGTTCTGTCTGGCCGAAGGACCGTTCTTCCGGGCAACGGC
>Ga0153956_1001982_pt1 | contig 16222 bp, 15 predicted proteins | sample TSFL040MetaG_FD_104704 | JGI IMG/M metagenome (GOLD analysis project Ga0153956, IMG submission 104704) | Attine ant fungus gardens microbial communities from Florida, USA - TSFL040 MetaG | ecosystem: Host-associated > Fungi > Mycelium > Unclassified | place: USA: Florida, Wekiwa Springs... | reverse complement strand
GTTGCGGTCAACAAGGACGAAGAGGCCCCGATCTTCGAGATCGCCGACCTCGGCATCGTCGGTGACCTGTTCAAGGTCGCCCCGCAGCTGACCGACGCCATCAAGGCGCGCAAGGGCTAGAACGCACGTCGCAGAAAATGCTCCGGGACTTCGGTCTCGGAGCATTTTTTTTTGTTCGGATCCCATTGCGTTGATATCTGATTACGTATTACCTTTATTACTGTGTCAAAAACTGGCGATGCGGTGCCCGCGGATATCGTCGCCGCCGCGCTACGGGTCGCTGAACGCACCGCAACCGACGTCGCCGACGTGCCGATCCTGGCCATCGCCACCGAAGCCGGTATCTCGCGCTCGACGCTGATCCGGCGCCTCGGCGGATCGCGCCAGGTGCTCGACGAAGCGGTCCGGGCCGCCGGTGTCAATCCGGGTGGCCGTGCACCGGTACGCGACCGGGCCACGGCGGCCGCCGCGGAACTGATCAGCGCCGAGGGCTCGGGTGCGGCCACCCTGGAAGCCATCGCGCACCGGGCCGGCTGCTCGGTACACAGCCTCTATGCCACGTTCGGTGGACGAGATGCGTTGCTGGCGGCCATGTTCGACCGCTACGCACCGGTGTTGGACATCGCCACCGTGGTCGCCGCGGCCGATGACGACCTGCGCGTCACCGTCGGCAGGATCTACCGCGTCGCCGCGGAGGCGCTGATGCGTGAACCACGGGTGGTACCCGCCATGCTCGCTGATGCGATCAGTCACCCGGCGACCGCACCGCACGGCCTGTTCGGCCACGCCGTGCCCAGGATGCTGGCCACCATCGGGCCATGGCTGAGCGCCGAGGTCGCCGCCGGACGCATCCGCGATCTGCCGTTGCCGGTGCTGATCCAGCAGATGATCGCGCCGATCGCGATGCACACCATGCTGCGGCCCACCCTGGAATCGGTACCCGTGATCCAACTGCCACCGCTGGCCGAGTGTGTCGAGATGTTCGCCGATGCCTTCGTGAAAGCCGTTGGCGCCCAACCTAGCAACCGAGGGGGAAATGAGTCGTGACCGAGAAGACCACCTGCGTCATCGTCGGCGGTGGGCCGGCCGGCATGATGGCCGGCCTGATCCTGGCCCGCAGCGGCGTCGATGTGACGGTGCTGGAGAAGCACGCCGACTTCCTGCGGGACTTCCGCGGTGACACCGTGCATCCCAGCACCATGCGGCTGCTCGACGAGATGGGCCTGCTGGAGACCTTCGACAAGCTCGAATACAGCAAGGTCGAAACCATGACCCTGCCCGTCGGGGAAGTACCGGTGACCCTGGTCGACTTCCGTCGGCTGCGCCAGCCGCATCCGTTCGTGGCGATGGTGCCGCAATGGGACTTCCTGGACATGCTCGCCGACGCAGGTAAAACCGAGCCGCACTTCACATTGCGGATGCGCACCGAGGTCACCGGGCTGCTGCGCGACGGCGAGAAGATCGTCGGGGTGCGCTACATCGGCCCCGACGGGGACGGCGAACTGCGCGCCGACCTGACCATCGCCTGCGACGGCCGTACCTCGACGGCCCGTCGCGAAGCCGGCCTGGTCGCCCGCCAATATCCGGTCCCGTTCGATGTCTGGTGGTTCCGGGTACCGCGTTCCGCGGACGGCCAGTACTCGTTGATACCGCGCACCGCGCCCGGTCGCGCGCTGATTATGATCCCGCGGGTCGGGTACTACCAGATCGCGTTCATGATCCCCAAGGGAGCCGACGGCCAACTGCGCTCCCGCGGCTTAGGCGCGTTCAAAGATGAACTGGCACAGATGATTCCGGAAGCAGACCTAGAGGGCCTGGCGTCATGGGATGACGTCAAGATGCTCAATGTCGAGCTCAACCGATTGCCCACCTGGTATCGCGACGGCCTGTTGTGCATCGGCGATGCCGCGCACGCCATGTCACCGGCCGGCGGCGTCGGGATCAATGTCGCCATCCAGGATGCGGTTGCCGCCGCGCGCCTGCTGTACCGGCCACTGCTGGCGCGCAGCGTCACCACCGCCGACCTGGCGAAGGTACAGCGCCGGCGCACCCTGCCGGTGGTCATCACCCAGGCATTCCAACGGATCATGCAGAAGCAGATGCTGGGCCCGGCGCTGTCCGGTCGGCAGATCACGCCGTCGCCCATCCTGGCCACGGTGTTCGAGCGCTTCCCCCGGTTGTCGACGGTGCCCGCGTATCTGGTCGGCACCGGACTGCGACCCGAACACATTCCACCGGTCGCCCGGCGATAGACCACGGACTTTCCGGGGTTCGAGCAGCGCCGGCGGCTGCCAGGCTTCACGGCATGACAAATACGCGCGAGCAAGAACTGCAGAACGCAATGACGGTGCTGCAATGCGTCACCCCGCCGTTCATCCCCGAGGGAGCCGAGGCGATGACCACGATCATCGAGTGGCCGGCGGGCTCACCCGGCGCACCGCCGCACCGCCACCCGTCCGGACCGGCCTTCGGCTACGTGCTGGAGGGGGAGATGCTCTTCGAACTGGAAGGTGAGGCGCCGCGGGTGATCACGGCCGGTGAGGCCTTCTGGGAGCCCGGCGGCGACGTCATCCACTACTCCGATGCCAATAACCGCGACGATATCCGGCTGCGCTTCCTGGTCACCATGCTGTGCGTGCCGGGCCAACCGATGCTGGTCGTGGTCGATGACGACGAGCTGGAGGCCCGAAAGGACCGTCGGGTGCGCTGATCGGCGGATCCAGTGGTCCAACTGTCGGGTTCGGGCGCAAAGGTTTTCACCTAGCAGAGCTAATCGATCACGATGTTCGGCAGCCGGACATGAACTCGTTACGTTTTCGATGCCGTTGGGCCGATCAGCTGCGCGACCGTGCTGATCATGAGCACCGGTTCTGTACTCATCGCCCCTGATTCGACCAGCTCGTCGGCCGACATCCCGCAGTACACGCTGCTGTTGTCGTCCGACGCGGAACACATCGAAGCCGCCCAGCGCCTGCGGCACCATGTGTTCACCTCCGAACCCGGATACACCCTCACCGACGACAGCCCGGGATTCGAATCCGGAAGGGACGCCGACCGTTTCGACGAGTACTGCGATCATCTGTTGGTCCGTGAGGACCACACCGGTGAGTTCGTCGGCTGCTACCGGATGCTGCCGCCGCCGGGGGCCATCGCCGCCGGAGGCCTTTACACCGCAACCGAATTCGATGTCTCCGCACTCGACGTGCTGCGACCCTCGATGGTCGAGATGGGCCGAGCCGTGGTGCGCGCCGATCACCGCAATGGCGCCGTGGTGCTGCTGATGTGGGGTGGCATCCTGGCCTACCTGGATCGCAGCGGCTACGACTACGTCACCGGCTGCGTCTCGGTGCCGATCGACGGCAACGACGGCGAGCCGCCGGCCACCCAGATCCGCGGCGTGCGCGACTTTGTGAAGAAGCGTCATGCCAGTGAGTACACCGTGCGGCCGTACCGCCCGGTGATCATCGACGGCAAGCTGCTCGACGACATCGAGCCGCCGGCGCGGGTCACCGTCCCGCCGTTGATGCGTGGCTACCTGCGCCTGGGGGCCAAGGTGTGCGGTGACCCGGCCTACGACCCGGATTTCGGCGTCGGCGACTTCCCGGCGCTGCTGGGAAAGAATGAGGCCGACGTGCGCTACCTCAAGCGGCTGCGGTCGGCCGCCGCGGCCACCGATACGGCGACGCGATGACCACCCCGCACGCCTGGCTGCCCCAGGCGTCCTGCGACGCCAGTTGCATCCGGGTGGACCCCAGCCAGATCAGCCGCCGGTTCGTGGTTGTGCTACGCACGACCGCACGGCTGATCATGACGCTCGCGGTGCTGCCCACGCTGCCCCTGCTGGCGATACCGCTGCCGGGCCGCTCGCGGGTACAGCGGCTGTACTGCCGGCTGGTGCTGCGTTGCCTGGGGGTGCGGGTCACCGTCTCCGGTGGCCCGATCCGCAACCTGTCCGGCGTCTTGGTGGTGGCCGGGCACATCTCGTGGGTGGACATCTTCGTCATCGGTGCGGTGCTGCCGGGGTCCTTCGTGGCTCGTGCCGACCTCATCGAGTGGCCGGCCCTGGGCTTTCTGGCCCGGCTGATGAAGGTCATCCCGATCGACCGGACCAGCCTGCGCCGGCTGCCGGAGGTGGTGGGCACGGTCACCGAGCGGCTCACCGCCGGACAGACCGTGGTGGCGTTCCCGGAGGGCACCACCTGGTGTGGCCTGGGGCGCGGCACCTTCGCGCCGGCGATGTTCCAGGCTGCGGTGGATTCCGCGCGACCGGTGCAGCCGCTGTCACTGCGCTATCGGCACCGCAACGGCGCACCGTCGACCATCCCCGCCTTCATCGGCGAGGACACCCTGCTGGCGTCCATCCGCCGGGTGCTCACCGCCCGGCTCACCGTGTGCCATGTGCAGGTGCAGTCGCTGCAGTTGCCCGGCCAGGACCGTCGGGATCTGGCCGCCCGTTGCCAAGGCGCGGTGCACGATTGTGGCGAGTTGCCCATTGCCGCTGTTCACGGGCACGCGCTGGCAGTCTGACCGTGTCGGCCTGCCGGGTATCCTGGACAGGCCATGCGCCCTGCCTACCTGGATCACGCCGCCACCACCCCGATGCACCCCGCCGCCGTCGAGGCGATGACGGCGGTGCTGTCGGCCGGGGGTAATGCCTCGTCCCTGCACACCACCGGACGGTCCGCACGGCGTCGGATGGAAGAGGCCCGCGAGTTGCTGGCCCAGAAACTCGGTGCCCGGCCCTCTGAGGTCATCTTCACCGCGGGTGGCACCGAGAGCGACAACCTGGCCATCAAGGGCATCTTCTGGGCCCGGCGAGATGCGACGCCCGCGCACCGGCGCATTGTGACCACGCCGGTCGAACACCATGCGGTGCTTGATGCCGTGCAATGGCTCGTCGAGCACGAAGGCGCCGAGGTGACCTGGCTGCCGGTTTCGGACACCGGCGCGGTCACACCCCAGGCGCTGCGCGAGGTACTGGCCGCGCACGACGATGTGGCGCTGGTGTCGGTCATGTGGGCCAACAACGAGGTCGGCACCATCGCGCCGATCGTCGAATTGGCAGCGGTGGCAGCAGAATTCGATGTACCGATGCACAGCGATGCGGTGCAGGCCGTGGGTGCGGTGCCGGTGGACTTCGCCGCCAGTGGGCTGCGCGCCCTGAGCATCGCGGCGCACAAGTTCGGCGGTCCGACCGGTGTGGGGGCGTTGCTGCTGAGCCGTGACACCGCCTGTGTGCCACTGCTGCACGGTGGGGGCCAGGAGCGGGACGTGCGTTCGGGCACTTTGGATGTCGCAGGTGCGGTGGCGATGGCGACCGCGGCCGCGATCGCGGTCGACGCGATGGCCGACCATCGCGAGCGCATCGGCGGGTTGCGCGATCGCCTGGTGGCCGGCGTGTTCGCCGCGATCGACGACGTGGTGCTCAATGGCGGCCTCGGCGCCGACCGGCTGCCCGGCAACGCGCATTTCACCTTCCGCGGGTGCGAGGGTGACGCGCTGTTGATGCTGCTCGACGCCAAGGGTGTGGAGTGCTCCACCGGGTCGGCGTGTACCGCCGGGGTGGCCCAGCCTTCACATGTGTTGATCGCCATGGGCGCGGACCCGGCCAGTGCCCGGGGATCGCTGCGATTCTCGTTGGGGCACACCAGTTCCGACGCCGATATCGATGCCGTACTGGAGGTTCTGCCGGCTGCGGTCGAGCGGGCCCGGCAGGCGGCCGTGGCCAGTGCCGGATTGGGAAGGTAGACATGCGCGTTCTGGTGGCGATGAGTGGCGGTGTGGACTCCTCGGTGGCCGCGGCCCGCATGGTCGACGCCGGTCATGAGGTGGTCGGGGTGCACCTGGCGCTGTCCGCGGCGCCGGGCACCTTGCGGACCGGCTCGCGCGGCTGCTGCTCCAAGGAGGACGCCGGTGATGCCCGCCGGGTTGCCGACATCCTCGACATCCCGTTCTATGTCTGGGATTTCGCCGACCGTTTCAAGGCCGAGGTGATCGACGACTTCGTCGAGTCCTACGCACGGGGGGAGACCCCCAACCCGTGCGTGCGGTGCAACGAGACCATCAAGTTCTCCGCGCTGTCCGCCAAGGCGCTGGCGCTGGGCTTCGACGCGGTGGCCACCGGCCATTACGCCCGGCTGGAGGACGGCCGGCTGCGCCGCGCGGTGGACGACGACAAGGATCAGTCCTATGTGCTGGGTGTGCTGACCGCCGACCAGTTGGCCCATGCGTTGTTCCCGATCGGAGACACCCCCAAACCACAGATCCGCCAGGAGGCGGCCGACCGGGGCCTGGCCGTCGCGGAAAAGCCGGACAGCCACGACATCTGCTTCATCCCCTCCGGGGACACCCAGGCCTTCCTGGGCGCCCGCATCGGGCTGCGTCCGGGCCTGGTGGTCGATGCCTCGGGCGCCACCCTCGCCGAACACGATGGTGTGCACGGCTTCACCATCGGACAGCGCAAGGGCCTGGGTATCGCCGGGCCGGGACCGGACGGGATGCCGCGCTATGTGACCGCCATCGACGCCGAGTCCGGCACCGTGCACGTCGGGTCGCGCGCCGACCTGGACGTGTCGAAGCTGACCGGCATCCGGCCCGTGTTCACCTCGGGTACGCCGTTCGACGGACCCGTGGAATGCCAGGTGCAGGTCCGCGCGCACGGTGAACCCGTTTCTGCGGTAGCCGAATTCGTCGGGGATGAACTTCAGGTCCGGCTGCGCACGCCGATCAGCGGGGTGGCCACCGGGCAGACCCTGGTGCTGTATCGACCCGATGTCGAGGGCGACGAGGTGATCGCCAGCGCGACCATCGGCGGGACCGGCGCATGACCCTGGTCGCAGGCATCGATTCCTCGACCCAGTCGTGCAAGGTGCTGGTGTGTGACGCCGATACCGGAGCCGTGGTGCGGTCGGCGAGTGCGCCGCATCCCGGTGGCACCGAGGTCGACCCCGCGGCCTGGTGGCGCGCCCTGCATCGGGTGATCGATGAGGTCGGCGGCCTGGACGACGTCGAGGCCATCTCGGTCGGCGGCCAGCAGCACGGCATGGTCTGCCTGGACGAAGCGGGACAGGTCGTCCGAAAAGCATTGCTGTGGAACGACACCCGGTCGGCGGCCGCCGCCGAACAGTTGGTCGACGAGCTCGGCGGGGCGGCGCAGTGGGCCCGCCGGGTCGGGGTGGTGCCGGTCAGCGCCATCACGGCGGCCAAACTGCGTTGGCTGGCCGACGCCGAACCGGCACACGCCGACGCCACCGCGGCGGTCTGCCTGCCGCACGACTGGCTGACCTGGAAACTGTCGGGCTCGAATGACATTGCCGATCTGGTCACCGACCGCAGCGATGCCAGCGGCACCGGCTACTACTCGGCGGCCGCCGATACCTACCAATCCGATCTGCTCGAACTGGCCTTCCGCGGCCGGACGCCGCGGCTGCCCCGGGTGCTCGGTGTCGCCGAGTCCGGTGGCCGCCATGGCCGTGCCCGCTTGGGTGCCGGCGCCGGTGACAACGCGGCCGCGGCACTGGGACTTGCTGCGGGGCAGGGAGATTGCGTCGTCTCGCTGGGGACCTCCGGCGTGGTCAGTGCGGTCAGCGAGGTGGCGCCACAGGATGCATCGGGGTTGATCGCCGGGTTCGCCGATGCGACCGGCCTGCAGTTGCCGTTGGTGTGCACGCTCAACGGGGCGCCGGTGCTGGCGGCGGCGGCACGGCTGCTGAACGTCGAGTTCGACGAGTTCGACCGGCTGGCCTTGTCCGCGCCGGCCGGGGCCGACGGCCTTACCCTGGTGCCGTACTTGGAGGGGGAGCGGTCGCCGAACCTGCCCGAGGCGCTCGGTGCGCTGCACGGGATGTCGCTGGGCAATCTGAGCCCGGCCAACCTCGCCCGCGCGGCGGTCGAGGGAATGCTGTGCTCGATGGCGTTCTGTATCAACCACATGCGTGATTTCGGCGTCGATGTGCAGCGGGTGATCCTGATCGGCGGCGGTGCCCGGTCACGGGCGGTGCGGGCGATCGCGCCCGCGGTGTTCGGTACGACCGTGCAGGTACCGGCGCCCGGCGAGTATGTTGCGCTGGGGGCGGCCCGGCAGGCGGCCTGGACCCTCGGTGGCGGTCTCGAGCCGCCGCCGTGGCTTCCCGCCGACATTCAGGAATTCACTGCGCCGGCGACGCCGGAGGTGTTCGGCCGGTACCGCCAAGTGCAGGCGCTGACGCTGGGACAGTAGGCCTGCGCGGTGTCAGTGGTTCAGATCGGCGCGCCGGGGGAGCTCGGCACCCGGTCGGGCCACCACGTATGCCGAAACCCTTGCGGCCGAACGCAAGACATCTTCCAGCATGGTTACGCTGATCGCCGACAACTGAGCGCGGCGCCCGCCGCCGAGCAGATCCAGCGACCAGAGTGCGTCGAGCAGGCCGGTCATGAACGCATCGCCCGCGCCGACGGTGTCCACGACCTGCACCAGGGGCGCTTCGATGCGCGCCACACCGGCGGCACATACCGCCGAGGCACCGTGTTCGCCGCGGGTGACGGCCACGATCTTCGGGCCCATTTTCTGCCAGGCCGCGGCGATCTGTTCGGGGGTACGGGTCGGGTCGATCCAGCGCAGGTCCTCGTCGCTGGCCTTGACCACGTCGGCCCGCTCCACGATTCGTTCGATGCGGGCGATGGCCTGTTCGCGGTCGGTGATCAGTGCGGGCCGAACGTTCGGGTCGAAGCTGATAGTGGCATCGGTGCGGTAGGTATCCAGCAGCGCCGCGGTCGCCAGTGCGCCGGGGCCCAGCACCGCGGCGATCGACCCGGTGTGCGCGACCACGGGTGGATGCACATCGGCGGCACTGGGCACCTGCCAATCCAGGTCGAATTCGTAGGTCGCCGCACCGGTGGCGTCCAGTACGGCCGTCGCCGTCGGTGTCCGGGCCGCGGTGCTGCTGCCCGAAACGAGTGTGACACCAGAGTCTTTCAGGTGCGCCGTGACGCGTTGCCCGTTGTCATCGGTGCCGATGTGGGTCAGGAAGTCCACCCCACGGCCGAGCCTGCCGAGCCCGACGGCGACGTTGAGCGGGCTGCCCCCGACGTGCTCACCGATCGTCTGGCCGTCACGCTTGACGATGTCGATCAGCGCCTCGCCGATGACCAGGGCCCGGCTCATTTTTCGACCAGCGCTTGCAGGGTGGAGCGCGCGCCGACACGATGCAGCGAGTCCAGCGCCCAGGTGTACTCCTCAACGAACCGGGGTTCGGCAGCCAGGTCACCGAACACCTCGGTGTTCTGGATGAACGACAGTGGGTTGTCGCGCTGCGCCTTCGCCAGGGGGACAAGGCTTTCGGCGAGCTGGTCCTCGACCTTGATCGGTTCACCCTGCTCGTCGACGCCCTCGGCGTATCGGGCCCAGCTGGCGACGGTGGCGGCCGCCATCCGGATCGGCGCACCGGTGCGCAAGTTTTCCCGGATCACCGGCAGCAGCCATTTGGGAATGCGGTCCGAGGACCCGAAGCACAGGCGCACGATGGTGTCCCGCACGCCGGGGTTGGCGAAGCGCTCAAGCAGCGTGCGCTTGTAGTCGGGTAGGTCGATACCGGGGACCGGCTGCAGGGTCGGGGTGCCCTCTTCGTCCATGTAGCGCAACAGGAACCGCGCGAACAACGGATCGGCGGCGGCGTCGTGCACCAGGCGGTAGCCGGCCAGGTAGGCGAAGTAGCACAGCGCCTGATGGCCGGCGTTGAGCAGCCGCAACTTCATCAGTTCGTACGGCGTGACATCGTCGACCATCAGCACCTCGACGTCTTCGAAAGGTGGTCTGCCGCCGGATGATTCACCGAATTCGTCTTCGAGGACCCAGGCGGTGAACGGTTCGGCGGCCACCGGCCACTGGTCTTCGATGCCGGTGTCGCGGGCCAGTGCCTCGATGACCTCGGGGGAGGTGACCGGGGTGATCCGGTCGACCATGGAATTGGGGAACCGGGTATGGGCGGCCATCCAGTCGGCCAGGCCGGGGTGGTGGCGGTCGGCGTACTCGGCGAAGGCACGACGTGCGACGTTCCCGTTGCCCTCGATGTTGTCGCAGGACACGATCGTGGGGGAGGGCAGGCCCCGCTGCATGCGGCGGGCCAGTGCGGCGGTGATCAGGCCGAAAGCGCCCTCGGGTGTGGCGTCGGCCACCGAGTAGCCGCCCTCGGTGATGGTCAGTGACACGATTTTGGTGCTGGGTGCGGCGATCAGCTCGATGACCGATTCGGGGTCATCGGGTGCGTAGCGGTAGTCGACGATGGAACCGATCACCCGGGCGTGCCGGGTGCCGTCGGGATTCATCGAGACCAGCGTGTAGAGCCCGTCCTGGGCGGCCATTACCTCGGCCATCCTGCGGTCGGCCGGCATGACGCCGATCCCGCAGATACCCCAGTCCTTGGCCTTGCCCTGGTTGAGGAGGGTGTCGACGTACATGGCCTGGTGCGCCCGGTGGAACCCGCCCACGCCGAAATGCACGATGCCGATCCCGATGGCGTCGCGGTCGTAGTTCGGCTTGTCGACGGAAATCTCGGCGAGCGTGGCGTTGCTCAGTTTCATGCCTGCCTCGATTCGGCCGGAGGTGTTGTGTACGTCACAAGTGAATGTTAGCGTACTGAGCATCTACACGCACCCATGAGCATATGTTCACGTTAGAAAAGGGGAGGGCGCGCTGCAATGGCCACGTCAACGCATGTATCGGCAGCTCTACCGCTGCCGGATCACGCCGCGACGCCCGAGGATCTTCGGTTGGCGTTGCGCGCGGCCACCATGTACTACCTGGACGGACTGACCCAGGCCGAGATCGCCACCAAGTTGGGCGTGTCCCGCCCGACGGCGGGCCGGCTCGTCGCCCGCGCCAAGGCCAACGGGCTGGTGCGGATCGAGGTGGTCATACCGCCGACGCTCAAGGATGACCTGCATGCCGAGGATGAGCGCCGCCTCGAGGAGCGCTTCGGCCTCACCGAGGCGGTGGTGACCGGGCACCTGGGCCGCGCGTCGGCGGCGCTGCTGATGCGCCGGATCGGTAAGGATGACGTCCTCGGTTTCACCTGGGGGCCCGAACAGGTGGCCGCGGTCTCGGCGTTGTTGCCGGGCGTCGCCGGTTGTCGTTCGGTGGTCCAGTTGGACGGCGCCATGTCGAGCGGTTCGTACCAGACCGGCGTGGAATTCATTCTCAGCCGCAGTGCCGAGATGCTGCGAGCCGACGTGATGTGGTTGCCCGCACCGTTGTACGCCGATCCGTCGACGGTGCTGTCCCTGCGCAGTGATTCGGTGATCTCCAAGACGCTGGAAGCCGGTAGCAACTCCGACGCCATGTTCTTCGGTATCGGTTCGGTGTCCACCTCGATGACCCTCTTCGAAGGCAGCTTCCTTGATCTGAGCAAGCTCGATGAGCTCATCTCCCTCGGCGCGGTCGGTGAGATCGGTGGCCGGTTCTTCGACGCCGACGGCACTCCGGTGGACACCGATCTGGCCAGTCGTGCCGTCTCGGTGCCACTGGAGGATGTACGCCGCTGCGAGAAGACCATCCTGGTGTGCAGTGGCCCCGAGAAGTATGTGTCCACCCGGGCCGCGCTGCGGGGTGGGCTGGCCAAGTTTTTGGTCTGCGATATTGATTGTGCCCGTTGGCTATTGGATCACTGACGATCTCATGGAGGAAAGTATGACGACTCGACGAAGAGTCATCCGCAAGGTGATGGCGGCCGTTGCCGCCGTCGGGGTGGCGTTCACTGCCGGATGTTCCGGCGCCGGCAGCCTGGGTGCGGCGGACGACGTCGTGACCATCGCGCTGGTGTCGAACTCACAGATGACCGATGCGCAGAAACTGTCCTCGGAGTTCGAAAAGGCCAACCCGGGAACCAAACTCAAGTTCGTCACGCTCTCGGAGAACCAGGCCCGCGCCAAGATCACCATGTCCACCGCGATGGGTGGCACCGAGTTCGACGTGGTGATGATCAGCAACTACGAGGCCCCACAATGGGCGAAAAACGGCTGGCTGCACAACCTTTCCGAACTGGCCGCCAAGACCCCGGGATACGACGAGGCCGACTTCATCCCGACGCTGCGCAACGCACTGTCCTATCAGGGCAACATGTATGCGGTGCCGTTCTACGGCGAATCGTCGTTCCTGATGTACCGCAAGGACCTCTTCGAACAGGCCGGCATTCACATCAACCCGGACCCGAACTACCAGCCCAGTTGGCAGGATGTCGCGGGATGGGCACAGGAGCTCAAGAACCCCGGTCGGGCCGGGATCTGCCTGCGCGGCAAGCCCGGCTGGGGTGAGGTGCTGGCCCCGCTGGGCACCGTGATGAACACCTTCGGCGGCCGCTGGTTCGACGAGAACTGGAACGCCCAACTGGACAGCCCACAGGTCAAGAAGGCCGTCGAATTCTATGTCGACCTGGTCAAGCGCTCCGGTGAACTCGGCGCCGCCTCAACGGGTTTCCAGGAATGCGCCAACCTGTTCGGTCAGGGCCAGACCGCCATGTGGTACGACGCGACTTCCGCGGTGGCGGTCCTCGAAGATCCCAAGGCCTACCCGGATCTGCAGGGCAAGATCGGCTACCTGCCGGCGCCCATCGTGGAGAAGCCCAACTCCGGATGGTTGTTCACCTGGGCGCTGGGTATTCCCAAGGCGGCCAAGAACCCCGAGGGCGCCTGGAAATTCATCTCCTGGATGACCAGTAAGGACTACATGAAACTGGTAGGGGAGAAGCTGGGCTGGGCCCGCGTCCCACCCGGTAGCCGCACCTCGACCTACACGCAATTGCCGCAATACGAGGCGATCTCGAAGTCCTACGGACCGCTGACCCTGCGTTCGATCGAGAACACCGACCCGCAACATCCGACGGTGCAACCGGTTCCGTACACCGGGGTCCAATTCGTGGCCATCCCCGAGTTCCAGGATCTGGGTACCCGGGTCAGCCAGCAGATCAGTGCGGCGATCGCCGGCCAGAAGTCGGTGGACGAGGCACTTGCCCAATCCCAGGAATACGCCGAGGTCGTCGGCCGCAGTTACCAGGAGAAATGATGACCCTCACCGCAGACACCGAAGACGTTGTCGCCGAGCGGGTGCGAAAGATCCGCGAGGCCAAGGACATCGGCGTGAGCCGGGCCGAGGGCTGGCGGCGCCGCGGGCCGCTGCTGCCGGCACTGATCTTCATGCTGGTGGTCACCCAGATCCCGTTCCTGTTCACGTTGTACTACTCGACGCTGTCGTGGAACCTGGTGCGTCCGGGATCTCGGCACTTCGTTGGACTGAACAACTACCTCGCGGTGGTCAAGGACAGCCAGTTCTGGAGCGTCGCACTGAACACCGTGGTGCTGATTGTGGGCGTGGTGATCATCTCCGCAGCCCTCGGTTTGCTTTTGGCGCTGCTGCTGGACCGGGCGTTCCCCGGTCGCGGCGTGGTCCGCACCCTGCTGATCACTCCGTTCCTGGTGACTCCTGTTGCCGCGGCACTGATCTGGAAGACCACCATCCTCGACCCGACCAACGGCATCCTGAACTGGGTGCTGTCGCTGATGGGCATCGGCCCGGTCGACTGGATCGGTCAGTTCCCGTTGACCATGGTGATGGTCGAACTGATCTGGCAGTGGACCCCGTTCATGATGCTGTTGATTCTCGCCGGCCTCCAGTCGATGCCTCGCGACATCCTGGAGGCCGGTCGAGTCGACGGTGCCGGTGCGTTCCAACTCTTCCGGGAGTTGACGTTGCCGCACCTTCGGCGCTTCATCGAGTTGGGCGTAGTGCTCGGCGCGATCTATCTGGTCAACACCTTCGACGCGATCTACATGATGACCCAGGGCGGGCCCGGTATCGCCAGCGCGAACCTGCCGTTCTACATCTACCAACGTGCGTTCCTGGGCTTCGATATGGGTCAGGCCGCCGCCATGGGTGTGGTGGTGGTCATCTTCACCATCGCCATCGCGAGTTTCGCTCTGCGCTTGATCTTCAAATCGTTCACCGGCAAGGAAGAGGCGGCCTGACATGACTGCAACGCTGGAATCTGGTGTGGCGGCAAAGAAGAAGCCCCGCAAGTTCAGCCCGTGGGGCGTGGTGGCCTGGATCGCGGCCATCGGGTTCTTCTTTCCGGTGTTCTGGATGGTGCTGACGGCCTTCAAACAAGAAGGTGACGCGGCGACCAGTCCGCCGAAGCTGTTCTTCACCCCGACCCTGGACCAATTCGGTGCGGTGTTCGATCAGGGCATCGGTCCGTCGATGCTCAATTCGCTGTTCGCCACCGGGATGTCGACGTTGCTGGTGCTGCTGCTCGGCGTTCCCGCGGCCTTTGCGCTGTCGTTGCGCCCGGTGCGCAAGACCCAGGACGCGTTGTTCTTCTTCATGAGCACCAAGATGCTGCCGATCGTCGCGGCGATCCTGCCGCTGTACGTGATCGTCTCCAATATCGGTCTGCTGGACAACATCTGGGCCCTGGTCATCCTGTACACCGCGATGAACCTGCCGATCGCGGTATGGATGATGCGGTCCTTCTTCCTGGAGGTCCCCGGCGAACTGTTGGAAGCGGCCAGCCTGGACGGGGCCAGCCTGTGGCGCTCGGTGCGCGAGGTGATCCTGCCGCTGGTCTCGCCCGGTATCGCGGCCACCGCGTTGATCTGCGTGATCTTCGCCTGGAATGAGTTCTTCTTCGCGGTCAACCTGACCGCGGTCAATGCCCAGACCATGCCGGTCTATCTGGTCGGCTTCATCGCCGGCGAGGGGCAGTACTGGGCGGTGCTCTCGGCCGCCGCGACCATGTCCGCACTCCCGGTCATCCTGTGCGGTTGGTTCGCCCAGAACAAGCTGGTGCGCGGACTTTCGTTCGGCGCGATCAAGTAGACCTCCCTTCTCTCAAAGGATTTCACGACAATGGCATCGATCACCTACAAGAACGCATCCTGCATCTACGAGGGCTCCGACAAGCTCGCGGTGGACTCGCTCAACCTCGACATCAAGGACGGCGAATTCATCGTCCTGGTCGGCCCGTCCGGCTCGGGCAAGAGCACCGCGCTGCGGATGCTGGCCGGGCTGGAGGATATCGACGAGGGCGCCATCGAGATCGGCGGCAAGGACATGACCGGCGTGCCGTCCAAGGACCGCGACATCGCCATGGTGTTCCAGAACTACGCCCTGTACCCCAACAAGACCGTTGCGGAGAACATGGGCTTCGCGCTCAAGCTGCGTGGGGTACCCGCCGACGAGCGGCGCCGCAAGGTCGAAGAGGCCGCCAAGATCCTCGACCTCACCGAGTATCTGGATCGCAAGCCGGCCAAGCTCTCCGGTGGTCAGCGCCAGCGCGTGGCGATGGGGCGTGCGATCGTGCGTGAACCCCAGGTGTTCTGCATGGACGAGCCGCTCTCGAACCTCGACGCCAAGCTGCGGGTGCAGACCCGCACCCAGATCGCCGCCCTGCAACGGCGTCTGGGCACCACCACCGTCTACGTCACCCACGACCAGGTCGAGGCGATGACGATGGGCGACCGGGTGGCGGTGCTCAAGTTCGGCAAGCTGCAGCAGTTCGCCTCACCCAGCGAGTTGTACGACCGGCCGGCCAATGCCTTCGTCGCGGGCTTCATCGGTTCTCCCGCAATGAATCTGATCACTGTCCCGGTCACGGCCGACGGTGTCCAGGTCGGTTCGTCGCCGATGAAACTGGAGCGTGAGCAGCGGGGTCTGATCGGTGACCTGAAGGAGGTGACCGTCGGCGTCCGTCCGGAGTCCCTGGAGTTGACCACCGATCCGGACGGCATCGAGGTGACCGTCGACCTGGTCGAAGATCTGGGCAGCGAGGCCTACGTCTACACCCACGCCTCGGGCGGCGTCGAGTTGGTGGCGCGCAGCAACCCGCGCACCGCGCCCAAGCTCGGCGACACCGTGCGCCTGAGCCGCAATGCCGACGCAGTGGTGCACCTGTTCCACCCGGTCAGCGGCGAGCGTTTGGGCTGATCGAACCGGGGCGTAATACGGTTTCCCGGTGAATGTTTTCGGTACGGCCACCGGCGTCGGATCTTGGCCCGGCACATCGGCCCGCGAGGCCGCCGAGGTGATCGTCGGCGAGTTGCATGTGCTGCCGCACCTGCCGGAGCTGCCCGCCCGCGGCATCGGCGCCGACCTGATCGGTCGGGCCGGGGCGCTGCTGGTGGATATCGGCATCGACACGGTGCCGCGCGGTTACCGCATCGCGCAGGGTCGCAGCAGCACGTTGCGCCGGGCCGTGAG
>Ga0153956_1001980_pt1 | contig 16254 bp, 12 predicted proteins | sample TSFL040MetaG_FD_104704 | JGI IMG/M metagenome (GOLD analysis project Ga0153956, IMG submission 104704) | Attine ant fungus gardens microbial communities from Florida, USA - TSFL040 MetaG | ecosystem: Host-associated > Fungi > Mycelium > Unclassified | place: USA: Florida, Wekiwa Springs... | reverse complement strand
GAAGACGAATATCTCGCCGTGATCCGCGGCAAGACCGCCGAACTGTTCGCCGCCGCGAGCGAGGTCGGCCCCGTGATCGCCAACCGGCCGAAGGCGGAGCAGACCGCGTCGCGCTCGTTCGGCATGAATCTCGGCATCGCCTTCCAGCTCATCGACGACGTGCTGGATTACGGTGGCAAGGCCGCCAAGCTCGGCAAGAATGTCGGCGACGATTTCCGCGAGGGCAAGATCACCCTGCCCGTGGTGCTGGCGTTCCGCCGCGGCAACGATGTGGAACGCGCGTTCTGGATCCGCACGCTGGAAAAGGGCGAGATCGGCGACGGCGATCTCGATCACGCCATCGGCCTGATGACCAAGCACCGCGCGCTGGAAGACACCATGAGCCGCGCCCAGCATTACGGCGCCATGGCCGTCGACGCGCTGGCGCTGTTCCCGTCATCGCCGATGAAGACCGCGCTCGAGCAGGTCGTGGCGTTCTGCCTGGCGCGGTCGCATTGAATTCTGAACCGAGGTCGTCCCGGCGCAGGCCGGGACCCATACTCCCTGGCTTCTCCGTGAGGCAGCAAGACAGTAACTATCTTAAAAAATTGCGATGACAGGGGTGATGGGTCCCGGCCTGCGCCGGGACGACTCCTTCACTCTCACCGTCATCCTTCGAGGCTCGCCGCAAACGTGGCTCGCACCTCAGGATGACGGACTCGGAATTGCTGCTCGTGAACGAGCAATCAGTTCAGCACGCCCGCATGCACCCACCACGCCGGATAGGCCTGCGAAATCACCTGCGCGGCGGCACGCGCCTCGGCATCCGTCGTGTAAATTCCAAAGCATGTCGCGCCCGAGCCCGACATGCGGGCGAGCCGCACGCCGCCGGTCTCGCCCAGCGCCGACAGCACATCGCCGATCACCGGCTCGACCTTCAGCGCGGGCTTTTCGAGATCGTTGGTGCCGTGACGAATGGCGTCGATCCATTGATCGAACGACGCGCCATCCTTGGGCCAGCCCGGCGACAGCACCACGTCTCCGACACCGGCGAGGAATTCACCCTTGGCGAGACCCAATGCGGCGAACACATCCTTTGTCGCCACGCCGACACGCGGATTGACCATCACGCAGGGCATCGGCGGCACATCCAGCATCGCGAGATTTTCACCGACGCCGGTCATCGTGCAGGCTTTAGACGCAAGACAGACCGGAATGTCCGCGCCGGTCTCGCGCGCGACCGTCACGATGCGCTCATCATCGGCGGCAAGATCGTTCGCGCGCGCCAGCAGCCGCAGCGCAGCCGCCGCATCGGCCGACCCGCCGCCGATCCCCGCCGCGACGGGCAGATGCTTGTCCAGCGTGAAGTGCCCGAGCGTCAGGCCCGCAATACGCTCGCCCAGCAGCCGCGCCGCACGCACCACGAGATTGTCCGATGTCTCGCCGCAGTCCGGCGCGCCCGGTCCTCCGGTGGACAGGCTCAGTTCCCCGCCGGGCGTCAGCGTCAGCGTATCGGCACAGTCCGCAAACACGACGAGACTCTCAAGGTCATGATAGCCATCCGGGCGGCGGCCAAGAACGCGCAGGGTCAGATTGACCTTGGCGCGCGCGGTGTCTGTCAGCAGTGTCATTGGCAATGAACTCTCGCTCGTCATGCCCGGGCTTGTCCCGGGCATCCACGCCTGACTGCATGTCCCAAAGACGTGGATGGCCGGGACAAGCCCGGCCATGACGGCAGTGATAAATTGCAAATCATTCAATGGCAATCCGCGCCATGCGGGCGGACGCCACGCCCGGAAGGATTCAACCGCCCTTGCCGTCTTCCTTCTTCTTCTCGGCGGCGGCGGCATTGGACGTATCGTCCGGCAGGCCGTCGCGCAGCTTGGCCTCGATCTTCGGCAGTTCTTCCGCCTCGGGCTTGAGGTCCTTCGCATGCTGCCACTGGAACTTCGCTTCCAGCGTCCGGCCCACGCGCCAGTAAGCATCGCCGAGATGATCGTTGATGGTCGGGTCTTCCGGCTTGAGATCGATGGCGCGTTCGAGATTCTTCACCGCATTGTCGTAGTCGGCGATGCGGTAATAGGCCCAGCCCAGCGAATCCACGATGTAGCCGTCGTCCGGGCGCTGCTCGACCGCGCGACGGATCATCTTCATCGCCTCATCGAGATTGATGCCCTGATCGATCCACGAATAGCCGAGATAGTTCAGAACGTGCGGCTGCTCGGGCTGCATCGCGAGCGCCTTCTTCAGGTCGGTCTCGGCCTTGGCCCACTGCTTCGAGCGCTCGAAGCAGATGCCGCGGAAATAGTAGAGCACCCAGTTCGGCTTGTCGGCGTTGGCCTGCTGGTCGATGCCGCGCGTATAGGTCTCGGCGCAATCGGCGAACTTCTTGCGCGAACGCTCGATGTTGCCGAGCGCCATGATCGCCTCGGCATCCTTCGGGTCCTCGCCGACGACATCCTTCAGGATCTTGATGCCCTCGTCGGTGCGGTCCACCGCGTCGAGGTCGGTCGCGAGCTGAATCTGCGCGTTGCGCTTCAGCGGCGAACTGGCCGGAACGCGCTCGTAGATATTGATCGCCATCGCCGGCTTCTTCACGGACTCATAGAGATCCGCGAGCGAAAGCAGCGCCAGCGCATGGTTCGGGTTGAGGTACAGCGCGAGCTGCAGATAGACCAGCGCGAGGTCCTCGCCGCCGCGGCGCGTCAGCGATGCGCCGATGCCATACAGCGCTTCGGCCGCGCCCTGCTGCGGATTTTCCGCCAGCGGCTGCATCTTCTTGCCGGCCTTGGCTTCGCGAATGCCTTCCACCACCAGCGGATGCCGCGCGAGTTTCTTGTCGAAGGCCTCATAAAGCGCGGCCGCCGCCGCGTCGTCCTTGTTGCGCGAGAGCCAGCGCGCATAGGCGTCGGTGACGCGCAAGGCGGAGTCGTCCAGCTTGTAGGCGCGCTCGAACCGCACGCCCGCGTCCTTCTGCTTGTTGGCGAGTTCAAGGATCATGCCGGCATGGAGATCCTTGAAGATCGGATACCATTCAGGACCCGCGAGCTTGTCGATATTGGAGATCGCGGCCTGCGTGTGGCCCGCGCCATAGCTTGCCCAGGCCGACAACAGGGTCGCGACCAGATCGGTGATCGGCCCTCGCACCGACTGGTTGATGTTCTGCTGAGCCGCGGCGTACTGCTTCTGCTTCAGCGCGCGCACGCCGGCCACCAGCCGGGCGACGCGGTTGTTCTTGTCGATGACCAGAAGGCGGTCCGCGAGTTTCACCGCCTCGTCGATGTCGCCATCGGCCAGCGAGGCAATGAACGCGCGGTCGAGCAGTTCGTTGTTCTTCGGATCGGAACGCAATGCCGCGCGATAGAACGCCGCGGCCGCCGACGCATCGCGATCGACGCTAGCATGGCGCGCGGCAAGATAGCTGCCGGACACCGTGAGGCCGATCAGATCGCGCCCGCTCGGAAACGGAGCCGCCGACTTGGCGTCCTCGCCGGCGCCCGCCCGCGTCTGGGCGGCGAGCGGACCTGCCGAGGCGAGCACCGTGGCGAAGGCAAGCGTGGCAATGGTCACGCGATTGAAACGAACTGAAAGCATCACGCTCGCCGGCTCCATCTGATGGGATCGATGCGCGACCGGTCGATCGGTCAGCGGCACCGGGACAATGGCCCTTTTGCTCGTCATCCGCAAGGATTCGAGGGATGCCGGCCACGGAGCCGAGCTACTGTGGCGCAATCGTGGCGATACGCCCGTCTCGCGCGAACGTGCTTACATCGACTGATAGTTCGGCCCGCCGCCGCCCTCCGGAGGAACCCAGGTGATGTTCCCGTTGGGGTCCTTCACGTCGCAGGTTTTGCAGTGGACGCAGTTCTGGGCGTTGATCTGGAATCGCGGCGCGGAATTCTCATCGACCCATTCGTAAACGCCCGCCGGGCAATAGCGGTTCGACGGACCGGCATAGACATCGTGTTCGGAGGTCTTCTGCAGGTTCATGTCCTTGACCTTGAGATGGATCGGCTGATCCTCCTCATGGTTGGTGTTGGACAGGAACACCGACGACAGCCGGTCGAAGGTCAGCGCGCCGTCGGCCTTCGGCGCGGGGCGCGGCTGATGCGCCTTCGCCGGGTCGAGCGACTTCGCATCGTTCTTGCCGTGCGGCAGCGTGCCGAACAGCGAGAAGCCGAACAGCGTATTGGTCCACATATCGAGACCGCCGAGCGCGACGCCGATCACGGTACCGAACTTCGACCACAGCGGCTTGACGTTGCGGACCTTGAACAGGTCCTTGCCGACGGCGCTGTCGCGCCACGAATTCTCGTAGTCGACGATCTCATCATTGGCGCGGCCCGCGGCCAGTGCGGCGGCCACGTGCTCGGCGGCCTGCATGCCGGTGCCCATGGCGTTGTGGATGCCCTTGATGCGCGGCACGTTGACGAAGCCCGCGGCGCAGCCGATCAGCGCGCCGCCCTTGAAGGTCAGGCGCGGCACCGACTGATAGCCGCCTTCGGTGATCGCGCGCGCGCCATAGGAAATGCGCTTGCCGCCCTCGAACACGCCGCGCACCTTCGGATGGGTCTTGAAGCGCTGGAATTCCTCGAACGGCGAGAGATACGGATCGTTATAGTTCAGATGGACGACGAAGCCGACGGCGACGAGGTTCTCGTTGTAGTGATAGAGGAACGACCCGCCGCCGGTGGAATTGCCGAGCGGCCAGCCGAACGAATGCTGGATCAGGCCCTTCCTGTGCTTGGCCGGATCGATCTGCCAGATTTCCTTGAGGCCGATGCCGAACTTCGCGGGCTGGCTGTCCTTGTCCAGCGCGAACTTCGCGATGAGCTGCTTGGTCAGCGAGCCACGCGCGCCTTCGGCAAACAGCGTATACTTGCCGAGCAGTTCCATGCCGCGCGTATAGGACGGCTTGTGCGAACCGTCGCGCGCCACGCCCATGTCCCCGGTGGCGATGCCGCGCACTTCGCCGTTCTCGCCGTACAGCACTTCGACAGCCGCGAAGCCCGGATAGATTTCGACGCCGAGCGCTTCGGCACGCGGGCCAAGCCAGCGGCAGACGTCGCCGAGCGAACCGATATAGCAGTGATGATTGTTCATCAGCGGCGGCATCGCGAAGTTCGGCAGCCGGATCGCCGCGCTTTCGGTCGTCCAGTAGAAATGATCGTCCGTCACCTGGGTCTTGAGCGGACAGTCCGGATCGTCACGCCAGTCCGGAATCAGTTTGTCGAGCCCCGCGGGATCGATCACCGCGCCCGACATGATATGCGCGCCGACTTCGGAGCCCTTCTCCACCACGACGACGGAGAGGTCCGGATTGATCTGCTTGAGCCTGATCGCGGCGCTCAGACCCGACGGTCCTGCACCGACAATCACAACGTCGAATTCCATCGAATCGCGCGGGGGCAGTTCCTCGGTGCTCATGATCTCATCTCGAAATGACGTTTCAGAACGGTTCTAAGCATCGTTCTTCCCGATTTTGGGCGCAAGAACAACCCTGTTTCGCTGCGGCGCGATCCGGCCTAAATTGAAAACCGTGACAACACCCGAGCCCATGCCCACCGCACGCGACCTTCTGGCCTTCTATCTGGAGGCCGGAGTCGATTGCGCGTTGTCGGAAACACCTTTGAATCGGCTCTCGGAAGAGGCCGCGCCCGAGGAACGCGCGCCGTCGCGGCCTCAACAGTTTCGCACTGCGAACCCGGCGCCCATGCCGCCGCTCACGGAGCCCGCGCCGGCGCCCGATGCCGCCATCACCTCCGCCCGCGAGATCGCGCCGAAGGCCGCATCGCTGGAGGAACTGCGCGACCTGCTCGAACGCTTCGACGGCTGCGCGCTGAAATCGACCGCGACGCGGCTGGTGTTCGCCGACGGCAATCCGCAAGCGAAGATCATGTTCATCGGCGAAGCCCCCGGCCGCGACGAGGATCTCGAGGGACGGCCGTTCGTCGGCCGCTCCGGCAAGCTGCTCGACCTGATGATGGGCGCGATCGGCCTCGATCGCACCAACGCCTACATCGCCAACATCATTCCATGGCGTCCGCCGGGCAACCGCGATCCCTCGCCGCAGGAAACGCAGATCTGTCTGCCCTTCATCCGGCGGCAGATCGAACTGGTGAACCCGGACGTGGTGGTCTGCCTCGGCAAGCCATCGTCGCAGGCGATCCTCAATGTCACCGACGGCATCATGAAAACGCGCGGCCGCTGGTTCGACTACGACACCGGCGCGCGCAAGATCAGGGCGATGGCCACGTTCCATCCGGCCTATCTGCTGCGCCAGCCGATCTACAAGCGGCTGACCTGGCAGGACCTGCGGGCGATCCAGAAAGCCCTGAACGCCGGCGCCGCTTCCTGATCTTTTTCACACCGCGTGGACCGCGAAACGCGCATGGCGGCTATATCAATATCCGCCGTAGAATGATTTTCCATTTCCATCCATAAGCGTGAAAGGAATGACCAAACAATAACTTTTGGGTGGCATATGACGGTCCTTACGGCAGACGTTGTTGACGACACACGTGCGCGCACGAACGTCAAACGCCTCGCCGCCGCGCAGGCCTTGACCGGCGCCAATGCCGCCGTGATCTTCGCCACCGGAGCCATCGTCGGCGCGACGCTCGCGCCCGACGTCTCGCTCGCCACCCTGCCGATTTCGATCTACGTGCTCGGCCTTGCCGCAGGCACCCTGCCGACGGGAATGATCTCGCAGGCGTTCGGACGCCGCGCCGCCTTTATCACCGGCACCGGATGCGGCGCGCTCTGCGGACTGGTGGCGGCGCTTGCGATCTACTGGGCCTCGTTCGCCCTGTTCTGCTGCGCGACCTTTCTCGGCGGGCTTTATGGCGCGGTCTCGCAGTCCTACCGCTTCGCCGCCACCGACAGCGCCAGTCCTGAATACCGACCGAAGGCGCTGTCCTGGGTGATGGCGGGCGGCGTGTTCGCCGGTTTTCTCGGTCCGCAGCTCGTGCAGTGGACCATGGACCTCTGGTCGCCCTATCTGTTTGCGGTGAGCTTTCTGGTGCAGACCGTCGTTGCGCTGGTGGCGATGGCGGTGCTTGCCGGTGTCGATGCGCCGAAGCCGGTTCAAACCGATCTCGCGGCCGGTCGTCCGCTGTTGGAGATCGCGCGGCAACCGCGCTTCATCGCCGCGGCGATCTGCGGCGCGGTGTCCTTCACCGGCATGAACTTCCTGATGACGTCGGCGCCGCTCGCGATGAAGTTCTGCGGACTGACCATCAGCGATTCCAATTTCGGCATTCAGTGGCACATCGTCGCGATGTTCGGCCCGAGCTTCTTCACCGGATCGCTGATCTCGCGTTTCGGTGCGGCGAAGATCACCGCGTTCGGTCTTCTGCTCGAAGCCGTCGCCGTGGCGATCGGCGTGTCCGGAGTTACGGCGATGCACTTCTGGGGCGTGCTGATCGTGGTCGGCCTCGGCTGGAATTTCTCCTTCGTGGGCGCTTCGACACTGATCGTCGAAACCCACCGGCCGCAGGAACGCAACAAGGTGCAGGCGCTGAACGACTTCATCGTGTTCGGCCTGGTGGCGCTCGGCTCGTTTTCGTCGGGACAGTTGCTCACCAGCCACGGCTGGACGGTGGTCAACCTCGTCCTGCTGCCCGCGCTCGCCATCGCGCTGCTGGCGCTCGCAGCATCGTCCGCGATGCGGCAGCGACCCGCCTAACCGATCGCGAATTTCACCGCGAACAGGACCGCCAGCAGCAGCACCGCCGGCTTCGCGTCCGAGAAGCGCCCGGCGAGGATCTTCACCACCGCATAGGTGATGAAGCCGAGGCCGATGCCGGTCGCGATCGAATAGGTCAGCGGCATGGCGATCGCGGTCACCACCGCCGGTGCGTATTCGGTGACGTCATCCCACGCCATGTCGGCAAAGCCGCGCGCCATCACGCAGGCGACATAGAGCAATGCCGCTGACGATGCGTAAGCGGGCACCATGCCGGCCAACGGCGCGAAGAACAGCGCGAGCAGAAAGAACAGCGCGACGAATACCGATGTCAGCCCGGTGCGGCCACCCGCCGCGACGCCGGACGCGCTCTCCACATAGCTGGTGGTGGTCGATGTGCCGATCAGCGAGCCGAACATCGCGGCGAAGCTGTCGGCCATCAGCGCCTGTTTCATGCGCGGCAGCTTGCCGTCCTTGTCCAAGAGACCGGCGCGATGGGTGACGCCGATCAGCGTTCCGGCATTGTCGAACACGTCGATGAACAGAAAGCTGAACACCACGATGATGAACGTCAGCTCGCCGATGCGCGAGAAATCGAGTTGCAGCAGCGTCGGCGCGAGCGATGGCGGCAGCGACATCACGCCGTTGAAGTTCGTCAGTCCGAGCGGCAATCCGATCAGCGAGGCGATCAGGATGCCGAGCAGCGTGCCGCCGGGGACGTTGCGCGCATTCATCGCCACGATCAGCGCGAAGCCGAGCAGGCAGAGCACCGGCGCGGGATGGGCGACCCCGAGCGGGCCCGCGGTCACCAGCGTCGCGGGACTCGCGACCACGACCTTGGCCTGTTCGAGCGCGATGATCGCGAGAAAAAGGCCGAGGCCCGCGGAGATCGCGAATTTCAGATTTCGCGGGATGGCGTCGATGACATATTCGCGCAGCCGGAAAATCGACAACGCAAAGAACAGCGCACCCGAGCAGAACACCGCCGCGAGCGCCTGCTGCCATGTGTATTTGTAGCCGAGCACGACGGTGAAGGCGAAGAAAGCATTGAGGCCCATGCCCGGCGCCAGCGCGATCGGATAATTCGCCAGAAACGCCATCGCCAGCGTGGAGACCGCCGCCGCAAGGCAGGTCGCGACGAACACCGCGCCCTTGTCCATGCCGGTGCCGGCGAGGATCGCCGGATTGACGACCACGATATAGACCATGGTCAGGAACGTGGTGAGACCGGCGATGAATTCGGTGCGGACGCTGGTGCCGTTTTCGGTGAGCGCGAATTGGCGATCCAAAAATGTGTCGGAAGACGTTTCGGTCCGCTCGCCCATCGTGGCACCTTTCTATTTCGGCGCGGGCAATGCCGGACGCACAATGCTCCAGCCGATCCGCACCAGGGCCTGACGGCCCCTGATCCTGTGTTCGAACGCGCGCGGCACTTCCGGCACGAGACCGGGAAAGCGTTGTGCAATATCCGCAGGCGGCGTGCCCGCCGTATCCGCCGCGCGCCAGACCACGACGCCGCCGGTCTGATTGAACAGCGCGGGCGTCAGCCATGGCGTCTGCCCGGGCGTCGCATCGAACATCACATGCGGACGCGACGGCGCGGCAAAGCCGATCAGGGTCGCGAGTTGCGCATCGCCCGCCACCGCGGCCAATGGCCGTCCCGTGCGCCGTTCGAAGTTCTCGCCGAAGAAGTGGCCGATCTCGGTCGCGGGCAGCGAGGTTTTCGCTTCGCTGCCGGCGATCCATGGCTGAATGAACGACAGACCGAGAACGGCGATGGCGGGCGCCGCAACGATCAACAGCCAGACGGAGCGCAGGAATTGCTGGCGCCGCAGCGGAATGAGATCGCCCGAAGCGACGATCACCGCCAGCCCCGTGAGCAGCAACGCGATGCCGTCGCCGCCGACCACCTGATCGCTGCCGAACAGCGCCGCGAAGAAGCTGAGGCCGATAGGCGGCACCAGCGCGAAGACATAGACGAACAACCTCGCGAAAGGATCGACCGACGGACGGTAGATGATCGGCGCGTCTTCCGGCTTGCGCTCCATCAGGCGCGAATTCGCGATCAGCAGAATGGCGATGCCCGATACCGCCACCAAAAGCCCGGCCAGAAGCCAGCCCCAGCCGAGCACTTTATCCTGAAGTTCGGTGATCACTGGCCATTCCGGCAGCACCGGCACGTCCGCGCGCTGCAGCCAGATCGCATAGGGCAGCACCAGGACCACAAGGATCACCAGCGCATACAGCGGATCGGCCGACAGCAGGGCACGCCGGCCTTGAGGCGTGACCAGCACGAAGCACGCCAGCAGCGCCAGCAACGGAATTGACGCCGGTGTCGTCAGCAGCAGCAGGCCGATTTCCACCGGCAGCATGAACCACGCATCGCGCCGTCCCTGCCCCACGATCTGCCATGCATGAAGCAGCACCAGCGCCCAGAGCGGCCGCGCCAGAACGAGCGGACCGAACTCGGCACCCGGAAACGAAAAAGCGGTGATGGTCGCGGTCAACAGCACGGCCAGCACCGCATGCTGCGCGCCGACAATGGCGCGGCTGAGATTGAACAGCGCCCAGAATGTCAGGATGAAGCAGAGCTGCGCCAGCAGGTAGACGCCGAAGATGTGATTGCCCGCCAGACGGAAGGCCACATCCGCAAGCCAGAACGCAAATGGCGGCCCGAGCTGGGTGCCGACCTGATGCTCCCGCCCGAAGGCCAGCACTGTCGCGACCTCGCCCGGCGGGCTTCCATAAAGCAGCCACGGCAAAAACAGCCACAGCGCCGCCTGCGCCAGCACCGCCAGCCAGAACATCAGGCGAGGCCGTGCGCGGACCAGTTCAACGATCAGGGATGTGAAACGCATGAAACGTCCGGACCGCGGTGCGAGCAGCGTCCAGTGATAAAGCCCGCGGCACGGCGAGGCAACCGGAGCGCTTACGCGGTCAGGACAACATCCTCAGATATCGTCAGCGTTTCGATCAGATCCAGCATCACGGCTTCATCGAGCCCGTGCTTGCGGCGGGCGGCCGCCACCGGCGCGAAAAAGCGGCGATGATGGATGGTCGGACCGAGCCGGTCGAGCGCTTCGAGATGCGCCGGCACGCCATAACCCATGTGCCGTTCAAAGCCGTAACCGGGATGATCGAGCGCGAGGCGGCACATCAGCCGGTCGCGCGACACCTTGGCGACGATGGACGCCGCGGCGATGGAGACGACAAGACCGTCGCCGCCGATCACCGCCTCGCAGTCGCAGGTGACGTCGATCCGGTCGCGCCCGTCGACGAACACATGCTTCGGTGCCTCCGGCAGCGCCCGCACCGAGCGCGCCAGCGCCCACAGCGACGCGCGCAAAATGTTGTCGCGCTCGATCCGCGACGGCGGCGCGACGGCGACCGACACCAGCGCGGTGGCGCAGATTTCCTCGAACAGGTCTTCGCGGCGTTCGCGCGTCAGCCGCTTGGAATCGTCGAGCCCCTTCGGCACCCGTTTGGGATCGAGAATGACGGCGGCAGCCACCACCGGTCCCGCCAGCGGACCGCGCCCCGCCTCGTCGCAGCCCGCGACCGGCCAGACGCCGCGCTTGAACAGCGCGCGCTCGCGGCGGAACGTCGGCGGCGCGACCGCGATCACGCCCTTGCGTGGCGCCGCTTTCGCCGTTGCTGCTGATGGCTTGCGAATCATGGCGCGATGCTGGGGCGGTGCGCCCACCATCGCAAGCCGGAACTTTCATCCATGCCCGTTATTCAGGGACGCTCCCGAACAAGCGCGCTCGTCTCCCTCTCCCCGCCTGCGGGGAGAGGGCCGGGGTGAGGGGCGAAGTCCGCAAACGAAAAAGTGCCCCTCACCCGGATCGCAAGAGCGATCCGACCTCTCCCCGTAAACGGGGGAGAGGTGAAGAACGCCCCTGCAGGCTCTCAGAACAAATCGAGCTGTTCATTGATGCGCCTGGGCCGCGCGAAATGCGCCGTGGTCAGCTTCGAGCGCCGTTTATTGAGTCCGAGCTTTTCGCAGGCGATCTCGAAGCGCCGTCCGATCATCCACGCCATCGGCCCGGTTCCCTTCATCCGCGTGCTCCATTGCGAGTCGTAGTCGCGGCCGCCGCGCATGTCGCGGATCAGCGTAAAGACATGGCGATAGCGGTCCGGATAATTCGCCATCAGCCATTCGCGGAACAGGTCGCGGACCTCGAGCGGCAGCCGCAGCAGCACGTAGCTTGCTTCCTTCACGCCGGCATGGGCCGCGGCATCGAGAATGCGCTCGATCTCGGAATCGTTCAGCGCCGGGATCACGGGCGCGACCATCACCGTTGTCGGAATGCCCGCCTCCGCCAGCATGCGCAGCGCTTCCAATCGCTTCGGCGGCGTCGAAGCGCGCGGCTCCATGGTGCGCGCCAGCTTCGGATCGAGCGACGTCACCGAGACCGCGACCTTGGCGAGATTGCGCTTGGCCATCCGCGCCAGAATGTCGATGTCGCGTGTCACCAGCGCCGACTTGGTGACGATGCCGACCGGATGCGCGGTGCGCTCCAGCACTTCGAGAATGCCGCGCATGATTTTGCGCTCGCGCTCGATCGGCTGATACGGATCGGTGTTGGTGCCGATCGCGATCATGCGCGGCTCGTAGCCCGGCGCGGCGAGTTCCTTCTCCAGAAGTTCGGGCGCATCCGGCTTGACGAACAGTTTGGATTCGAAATCCAGCCCCGGCGACAGGCCGAGATAGGCGTGGGTCGGCCGCGCGAAGCAATAGACGCAGCCGTGCTCGCAGCCACGATACGGATTGATCGAACGGTCGAAGCCGATATCGGGCGAGTCGTTGCGGGTGATGACTTTGCGTGCGGTATCGAGGGCGACCGTGGTCTGGAATGGCGGCAGCTCTTCGAGGCTCTGCCAGCCATCGTCGAAGGCGACGCGCGCCTCCGCCTCGTAACGTCCGCTGGCGTTCGACTGCGCGCCGCGGCCCCTGCGCCGCTGCCGGTCGATGGCCACCTCGATCTCGGCAAAAGGCGAAGGCGCATCCGCCGGCCCCTGGTCCGGGGATTGGGACGGCGCGACCGGCGGATGTCTGAGGGCATGGGACGCTCTGCTCATGCCGCCAACATAACATCGAATGAGAACAAAACAAGAACTTCAATGTCTCATCCCCAGAGAGGATCGCCCGGTGCCTGCTTTGAATGCCTGCCGCAAAAAGCTGCACCGAATGGGCTGTTCTGCCTGTGACAAGATGATAACCATGCGCCTGCAGGCATTTGGCGCAGCATTCCGGTCATTACCTTATGATCAGCGTTGTCATTCCCACCGAAGGCGTCGAACAGCCGGTCGTGGCCACGCTCGCGGCCCTGGTTCCGGGCGCGGCGGCAGGAATCATTCAGCGCGTGGTGCTGGTCGATCGCCCGGGCTCGGACACCATCGAACGGGTGGCCGATGTCGCCGGATGCGACTTTCTGAAATTCGAGGGATCGCGCGCCGCGGCGCTTGCCAAGGGTGCCGAACAGAGCCGTTCGCCCTGGCTGCTCTTCCTGCGTCCCGGCGCGGTGCTGGAAAGCGGCTGGATCGATGAAACCACCCAGTTCATGGAGAGGATGTCGGCCAGCGGGCAGCGGCGCGCGGGCATCTTTCGCTATGCCCGCTCGCCCTATGAAGAGGCCACGGTGCGCGACGGCGTGCGCCTGCTGGCGCGCCTCATCTCCGGCCCCTCGGCCGATCAGGGCCTGCTGATTTCCCGCGATCATTATGAGCGGATCGGCGGTTATGCACCTCAGGTGCGGCGCGCGGAGGCCAGACTGATCTCGAAGCTCGGCCGCACAGGCCGCGCCATGCTGCGGACCCGGATTTTCGTGGCCGCCTGACATTAGTTGACCGTGTCAAATTACTAGTTGACAACGTCAATAATCAGGGAGCAGATTTCGTCCAGGACGAGATATGCCCATGCCAGCCCCATCCGAACTTCCCGACGGCGCCGCGATCGCCGCCATCCGACGGTTCAACCGCTTCTACACCCGCAAGATCGGCGTGCTCGAGCAGCACCTGCTCGAAAGCCCGTTCACCCTGACCGAAGCGCGCGTGCTGTTCGAACTCGCGCAGCGTGACGACATGACCGCCCGCGACATCGGCACCACGCTGGGCCTCGATCCCGGCTATCTCAGCCGCATCGTCCACGCCTTCACCGAAAAGAACCTGATCACGCGCAAGCCCGTGCCGTCGGACCGGCGGCAATTCCGGCTTTCGCTCACGGCCAAGGGCCGCCTGGCATTCGGCCGCCTGAATCAGGAATCGCAATCCGATGTCGCGAACATGCTGAACGCGCTGCCGGCTGACGACGGACAACGCCTCGTGGAAGCCATGACCACCATCGAGCGGTTGCTGGACGACGAGACGCCCCGCCCCGCACCCGTGCTGCGCACACACCGGCCCGGCGACATGGGCTGGATCATTCAGCAGCATGGCGCGCTTTATGCGCGTGAGTACGGATGGGACATTTCCTTCGAAGCCTTATGCGCGGAGATCGCGGCGCAGTTCCTCAAGACCTTCAATCCGGCGCGCGAGCGCTGCTGGATCGCGGAGATCGACGGCCGGCAGGTGGGCTCGGTGTTTCTGGTGAAGCACACCGATGACATCGCCAAGATCCGCCTGCTGCTGATCGATCCGGCGGGACGCGGCATCGGCCTCGGCAAGACGCTGGTCGATGAATGCATCGCGTTTGCGCGCGCCAGCGGCTATCGCAAGATCACGCTCTGGACCCAGAGCATCCTGCTCGCCGCGCGCGGAATTTATCAGCGGGCGGGCTTCGTGCGTATCGCCACCGAGCCGCATCACAGCTTCGGACAGGATCTGATCGGCGAGACGTGGGAGCTTGAATTGTGAGGCGGGGGCGTGACACGCGGCACTCCCGCGTCACGCCGGACATCATCGCGTACCACGCCGCCAGAGCCCGGCGGCTGCGTTTGCGCGCCTATCGTCAGGCCCTGCGGATGGTTCTCGCCGCCATGACGCGGGCACTCCGAAGGATTCGCTCCTGATATTCAGCCCTTCGCCTTGCCCCGCTTCAGGTGCTCGTCCAACCGCGGCATGATCTCGACGAAGTTGCACGGCTTGGTGCGGTAATCGAGTTGATGCGACAGGATGCCGTCCCAGCCGTCCTTGCACGCGCCCGGCGAGCCCGGCAGGCAGAAAATGTATGTCGCACCCGCGACACCCGCCGTTGCGCGGCTCTGGATGGTCGATGCGCCGATCTTGGCGTGGCTCAGCATGTGAAACGCGATCGAGAAACCATCCATCCGCTTCTCGAACAGCGGCTCGATGGCTTCCGGCGTGACGTCGCGGCCGGTGAAGCCCGTCCCGCCCGTGGTGACGATCGCATCGACACCGGGATCTCCGATCCATGCTTTCACCTTCGCGCGAATCGCCTCGACGTCATCGGTGACGATATCGCGCGCGGCGAGATGATGGCCCGCCGCCGTGAGACGATCCGCCAGTAGGGTGCCCGACTTGTCGTCGGCCAGCGACCGCGTATCGGAAATCGTCAGCACCGCGATGTTGAGCGGGATGAAGGGGCGGGTCTCATCGGTTGAGGACATCGCGTTCTTCCTTGGCCGTCACCCTGAGGCGCGAGGCGCTTCTTACGCCGAGCCTCGAAGGGCGACGGCATTGACATCGTCATCCTTCGAGGCTCGCAGCAAAGCTGCTCGCACCTCAGGATGACGGTCCTCGTTCTTCTATAGCTGCACGCCCGGAGCGAACGTGTTGCAGGCCTGCACCGTGCCCTGCTGGTAGCCGGTCATGAACCAGCGCTTGCGCTGCGCCGCCGAGCCGTGGGTAAACGAGTCCGGCACGACGCGCCCTGTCGCCTGCCGCTGCAGCGTATCGTCGCCGATGGCGGAGGCCGTGGTCAGCGCGGCGTCGATGTCGCCCGCTTCCAGGAAGCCCGGCCGCTTCTTCTCCTCGCGGTTCACCCAGACGCCGGACAGGCAATCGGCCTGCAATTCGATGCGGACCTGAATGGCATTGGCCTCGGCCTTGCTGCCCGCCTGCTGCTGCATCTGCGTCGCCTTCGGCAGAATGCCGAGCAGGTTCTGGATGTGATGCCCGGCTTCATGCGCGATGATGTAGGCTGCGGTGAACTTGCAGGCATTGCCCGAGCAGCCGCGGAAGCGCGTCTCCACCTCGCGGAAGAATCCGGTGTCGAGAAAGATCTGCTTGTCCGGCGGACAATAGAACGGGCCCATGGCCGACTGCGCCATGCCGCAGCGGCCGCCATTGGTGGCGTTGCGGAACAGCACGATGCGCGGCCCGCGATAGGTCTGGCCGCCGGCCTTGAAGATTTCGTCCCAGCGGTCGTCGATTTCGCCGAGCACGCCGGCGATCATGTTGCCCATCTCGTCGGTCGGCGCGCCGGCCTTCGGCGGGCTGCTGGTCCTGCGGTCGGTCTGATACGAGGGGGCCTGCTGCTGGCCGCCGGTGAGAATTTCCGCCCCGCCGATCAGGATGCGCGGATCGATGCCCACCGCCCAGCCGATCAGGCCGAGAACAATGACGGTTCCAATGCCGAGGCCACCGCCTCCGCCCATCGGGAATCCAAAACCGCCTCCGCCGCCAAG
>Ga0153956_1001979_pt1 | contig 16257 bp, 16 predicted proteins | sample TSFL040MetaG_FD_104704 | JGI IMG/M metagenome (GOLD analysis project Ga0153956, IMG submission 104704) | Attine ant fungus gardens microbial communities from Florida, USA - TSFL040 MetaG | ecosystem: Host-associated > Fungi > Mycelium > Unclassified | place: USA: Florida, Wekiwa Springs... | reverse complement strand
TGCACCCATGCGCGCGACGCGGGTTTAGGGCATCGGCGCCACCATGCCCAGCAGATCGGTGTCGCCGGTCTTCTCGCCGGCTCCCGTGATCAGCGCATGCGCTTGGCCGCGGTGATGAGTCTGGTGATTGAAGAAGTGCATGACGAGATAGCCCGCCGGCATCGTCATCTCCATGCCGGACGTGCCGCTCTTCCAGGTGATATTGCCGCTTGTCCATGCCGCGTCCACGCGCGACGCCCAATCCTTGATACGCGCATCGGCCTCCTGCCGCGCGGCGCGCAAGCCCTCGAAATCCGCGAACATGCCGCCGGACTCCTTCTGCACGACGCTCGGCTTCTCCCAGCCGTCGAAGCGCGACATCCAGATGTGATCGGCCCAGACCAGATGGCTGAGCGTGCCGTGAACGGATCTCCAGAACGCGCCGCGATCGGCGCGCCGCACGTCGTCGCTCAAGCGCGCCGCCGCATCATAGAGCCGCGCATTCATCGCAGCGTTGTACGTCGCCATGGTGCGGACATAGCCGGGTTCGACGAGAGCCATGCAGGAGTCCTCCAGAGACGCGCAACGCTTCGCGCCGCGAACCTTCAGCGTCAATCTTGATCGCCGCATTCCACACAAACTTCGTGCTGCACCGCAAAAAGAATATTCCTTACGAATAGGAATATACTTGACAGCCGGATGCCGCAAGCCTAAAAAAGAACAAAGGAAGAACTATTGGGTATTAAGCCATGGAAGACAAAGACATTCCCGATCCCGATTTGCAGAAGGTCAGTGGTTTCCTGCGCGAGCAGGCGGAGCTCTGCCACACGCTGACGAAGTCCGTGTTCGACACGTTCTGCACCGAGCCCCGCGCCGCGCAGGAGAAAACCCTGAAGATGATGACGCGCCTCATCGACGCTTCGGCCGTCGCTGCGGGCGCCATGAACCGACTCAAGGGCACGCAGATCAACCAGACCATCACCATCCGCCGGATGGAGAGGCTGGGGGCATCCCCTCAAATTGCAAAAACGAATGGTGGTGGTCCAGCGTGAGCGAACCACAAAAGAGACGGCGCGGCGGACAGCCCGGAAATCGCAATGCGCTCAAGACCGGCTGTCACACGGCGCAGATGCGCGCCTTGCGCCGCGAGGTGGCGCGCGCCATCGCGCAGGTGAAGATCGGTGTCGCGATGGCGAAGTTATGCGGCAGCAAGGTCACGCAGCGCACGCAGATCATTGAGCTGCATGCCGCCATAGAGCAGGGCGACGAGTTTCCTCTTCGCCAGATGCGCGAGGTGACCGTTCACCGTTTTGCGCGACAGCCCGGTCAATTCCGCAAGCTGGCTCTGCGTGACGCCGACGACGCAGCCATTGCGCGCGTCGTTCCCGGCGAGGAACAGCAGCCGCGCCGCAACCCGCGCCCGCGGCGGCAGGTGGATCATGTTCACGGAAAGCGCCGCCGCGCCCGCAAGCTGCGTGTAGAGCAGGGCGGTGACATGGCGCGCCGTGTCGGGCAGGGTGCGGCCGATCGCGCGCAACACGTGATCGGGCACGAAGAGCAGCATCGAATCCTCGTTCGCCAGCGCGGTGACGATGCGCGGCCCCAGCGCCTGGCTGAACACACGGCCCGCCGGCGCGATGTCGATCAGCACGTCATTGCCCGCGATGGTGCTCACCATCATGTCCACGCTGCCGCGCAGCACGGCGTAGAGCCCGGTGATCTCGTCGCCCGCGCCATAGACCCATTGGCCGCGCGCCACCTCCACCACGCGGCCCTTCTCGGCCAGCGCGGATTTGAGCGCGGCGGGCAGGGCGGCGAACCAGCCATTCTGTTCCAGAACCGCCAGAATCCCGGCTTTGGTGGGCGTTTCGGCCATGACCAGGACTGTAACGATCGTGACAATTTAGTCCAGCCGCGGGGCGTAGCCTTCATCCATAAGAACAACATCGGAGGACGCCATGAACGCGCACACGAAGATCGAAGGTTTGACCGTCGTCCCGCGCGAGAATTGCGGCGCGGAGGTTCTGGGCGTCGACCTGAACAATCTCACCGACAGCGAGTTCGCGGCGGTGAAGAAAGCCTATGCCGATTACGGCATCATCTTCTTCCGCGACCAGAAGCTCACCGAGGATCAGCACATCGCGTTTGCGAAGAAGTTCGGCGCAATCGACGTCAACAAGTTCTTCCCGCATATCGACGGCTATCGCGAGATCGCCAAGGTCGGCAAGGAGAAAGAGCAGAAGACGAACATCGGCGGCGGCTGGCACACCGATCATTCCTACGACCAGATCCCCGCGATGGGCTCCATCCTCGTCGCGCGCATCCTGCCGCCATCGGGCGGCGATACGCTCTTCGCCAATATGTACGCGGCTTACGACACGCTGGATGATGAGACGAAAGCGAAGATCGCCAATCTGAAGGCCGTCCATTCCAACAGCCACGTCTTCGGATCGAAGGCCTATTACAACAACGAGGAGCGCACCGAATTCGCCAATGACGAAGCCGTGGGCGAGGCGGTGCATCCGGTGGTGATCACCCACCCGCTGTCGGGCAAGAAGGCGCTCTATGTGAATCCCGGTTTCGTGCTGCGCTTCGAAGGCCAGACGGTGCAGGAAAGCCAGCCTTTGCTGCACAAGCTCTTCGCCCACGCGATGAATGCGCGCTTCCACACCCGTTTCGACTGGAAGCCCGGCTCCATCGCCTTCTGGGACAACCGCGCCACGTGGCATTACGCGCTCAACGACTATCACGGCCATGAGCGCCTGATGCACCGCATCACCATCGCGGGCGAGGCGCTGCATTAGGGTCCGGTTGGACCTTGGTCCAATCGTCCGGCTTTGTCCGGCGTCCTAGCGTTCCTGTTCAAACGACGGGAGGCTTGCGATGCCGACGATCCGGCCATCGCTTTTGTGTGCGATGCTGGCGATGGGCGTTTTGTCCGGTTCGCCCGCCCTGGCGGCGACGGTGCCGATTCCGATCCTGGGTTTCGGCAAGAACCTCAGCGCCGCCGATCAGCAATTGCTGTCGCAGGCGGTGCGGCAGGCGCTGGAAGCCGGCAAAGCGGGCGCCAGCGCGGACTGGTCCGATGACAGCACCGGCCATGCCGGCCGCGCGACCGTGCTGCGCGTCTATCGGAAAGGCGATGCGCCTTGCGGCGCCGTCGAGCACGTCTTCACGAAAGGCGGCGGCGATCGCTACGAGCTTCCCTTCTGCCGCCAGCCCGACGGCTCCTGGAAGATCGCCTTCTGACCGCCGCCCCGAAGCTTACGGCTTCACGAATTTGTAGACGAACTGATCGGTCTTGCCGCGGATCGATTTGTCGAACACCGGCTTGGTGTGGTCGTCGGCCGGATTGGCGAGCACCTTGCTCTCGCCGGCGAATTTGAATCCCGCCGCTTCGACTTCCTTCTTCACCACCGCCGGATCGATGCGATGCAAGGTATCGGTGTCGCGAATGCCCGAACCCTTTACCGCCGCGTGATCCAGCACGATGAACACGCCATGCGGCTTGAGGTTGTCGAACACCGCCTTGTTGAAAACCGCCAGATCGACCGGTCCGGCGAACTTGTCATGCAGGTCGTGATAGTTCTGCGAAGTCCAGATCACGTCCGCCTTCTGCGGGATCGGCAGCTTCGCGATGGATGCGTGGATGTAAGTGACATTCGGATAATCCGGCATCGTGCCGCTTGGCACATCGATCTTGAATTTCTTGAACTCTTCGTCGAACTCCGTCGGCTCGAAAGCATACACATGCCCCGTCGGTCCGACGACATCGGAGAACAGCCGCGAGAAGTAGCCCTTGCCGGGAATGAGATCGACAACGACATCGCCTGTCTTCACGCCTGCCAGCGCGAGCATGTCGGCGGGATGACGGTCGGCGTCGCGGGCGGTGTCGGTTGCGGGCCGGTTCTTGTCGGCGATGGCGGCGGCAACGGATGCGGATGGCGCCTTGGCGTAAGACGGCGCGCCGATCAGCAGCGCAATGCCCGCGGCGATCATCATTGTTCTTTTCATGCGGTCCTCCCCTGGAAAGAGCGGAGCCTATCACCGGATGCCGCGGCTGACAGGCATTTCATGCGTGTCATGCTTGTGTGCGCCACGCCACAGTCGCGCGATTTCCGCATGGCAAACGCTGTCAATCGAAGTCCCGCACGTTATAGCTGTCACGGCGAAGTGAGGGATGACCATGCGGGCGGGTGTGCTTTCCATTGCAGTGCTGCTGGCAGCCACGTCGTCCGCGCTGGCCGATCCGGTGGAAACCGTGGTGGTGACGTCGGCGCGTCTGCCGCAGCCCGTGGGCAACGCCGCGTTCTCCGTCACGCCGCTCACCGCCGATCAACTCGCGAGCTCCGATCGCTTGGATGATGCCCTGGAGCAGGTGCCGGGCCTCTCGCTCTTCCGCCGCTCCAACAGCATCAACGCCAACGCGACGACGCAAGGCATCTCGCTGCGCTCCATCGCACCCAGCGGCGCAGGGCGAACCGCGGTGTTGCTCGATGGCGTTCCGGTGAACGATCCCTTCGGTGGTTGGGTGATCTGGGGCGCGCTGCCTTACGAGGACATCGGCGGCGCCGATGTTGTGCGCGGTGCCGGCGCAGGTCCTTACGGCGCGGGCGCGCTCACCGGCACGATCCTGCTCACCGAACGCGACACGGCGAGCGGCGTCGCCATCGCCGATGCATCCTATGGCAGCCTCGGCACCGCGCGCGCGGGCGCCAGCGGCGGCATTCAGGATGGCGACTTCGATCTCTTCGCCAGCGCCGCCGGCGAACGCTCCAATGGCTGGATTCCTATCCGCGAGCCGCGCCGCGGTCCCACCGACAATCACCTGTGGCTCGACAGCGGCGAAGCCTCGGTGCGCGCGCAACAGCAGCTTGGCAGCGGCATCACGCTGTCGGCCCGCGCGGAATACTACGACGATGCCCGCGGCGGCGGCATTCAGGGCGTGGAGTCCGAAGCCAAAGGCTGGATCGGCAGCGTCACGCTGGCCCGCCCGAACGAAGGCGATCATCTCGGCTGGCGCGTGCAAGGCTGGTTCATCAGCAGCGGGTTCATGAACACCTCCGCATCGGTGCCCGCCTTCCCGGCGCCGCGCAGCACGGCCACACCGGCCAACGACCAGTATGCGACGCCTGCGCTCGGCATCGGCGGCAACGCGGCGCTGATCGGATCGCGCGGCGATTTCCGCTGGGAAGCCGGCGGCGATGTCCGCATGAACAGCGGCGAGTCGCGGGAGTACTATCTGTTCGACGGAACGGATTTCGACAACAAGCGCCGCTCCGGCGGCATGGAAACGATCGGCGGCCTCTATGGCGAGGGCGCCTATGATGACGGCGTGTGGCTCGCCACGCTTGGTGTGCGCCTCGATTACTGGTCCACCGCGCAAGGCCATCTCGTGCAATCGGTTCGCGCGACCAATGCGGTGCTTCTCGACAGCGACTTCAAGGGCCGCGAAGGCACCGTGCCCACCGCGCGCGCCGGCGTGCGCCGTTCGATCTTGGGCGACCAGTATCTGCGCATCGCCGCTTATGAAGGCTTCCGAGTCCCCACGCTCAACGAGCTTTATCGCCCGTTTCGTGTCGGCAACAACAACACCACTGCCAATGCCGGTTTGAAGCCGGAAAGACTCTACGGCGCGGAAGTCGGCTGGGGCGGTGCGCTGGGCAGCGACGTCGCGTGGAATCTCACCGGCTTCTGGAACAAGCTGCACGACGCCATCGCCAACGTGACCATCGCGTCGTCGGTTGCGGGCGTGACATTCCAGCGCCGCAATGCCGGCGATATCGACGCGCTTGGCGTTGAAGGCGACGCCGCGTGGCGCCTGAACGATGCGCTGTCGCTGCGCGCGGCGTTCTCCGTCACCGATGCCCGGGTTCGGGAAAATCCCGCCGCCATTCCGGCCGGGCAGCCGTCGCTCACCGGCAATCGCCCGGCGCAGGCGCCGCCCGTCACCATCACCGGCGGTGCGACGTGGTCGCCGTTCAACAAGGTGAAGCTCGACGCCGACCTGCATTGGGAAAGCGCGCGTTTCGAGGACGATCAGAACACCATGCGCCTCGGCTCCGCTTTCGTGCTGGACCTGAAGGCATCCTACCTGCTCACGGATGCGCTCTTGGCCTTCGTCGCCGTGGACAACGCGACGAATGCCGACATCGCCACCGCGCAGGCTGCCGATGGCACGATCTCCTACGGCGAACCGCGCATGTGGGAAGTAGGCTTGACCTATCAGCCCTAAGGCAGTCCCAGATCACGCGCGATGATGCCGCGCAGGATCTCCCGCGTGCCGCCGCGCAAGCTGAAGGACGGCGCGGTCTGCAAAAGATAGGTCAGCACATCGGTGAAAGGATTGCTCACCGACAGATCGACGTCATCTCGCGCGATCGCCTGGATTTCCTTCGGGATTGTCTGTTCGAGCGTGGTGCCGATGTCCTTCACGATGGAGGCTGCGACGGCCGGCGATTTTCCAGCCTGCAGCTCGCCCGTCACGGACAGCGACATCTGGCGCAAGCTCCACATCTCCGCCGTCATGCGGCCGATGAGCAGGCGCTCCGCTTCGGTCGGATTGTCGCCGACCATGCGGAGGAATTCGAGGAAGAGCCGCAACGAAGACAGATAGCGTTCCGGCCCGCTACGCTCGAACGCCAATTCCGCGCCCACCTGCATCCAGCCGTCGCCGGGGCGGCCCACGACGCGCTCTTGCGGAACGAACACATCGTCGAAGAACACTTCGTTGAAATGCGTGTTGCCGGCCATGTCCTCAATGGGCCGCACGGTCAGGCCCTTGCTGTTCTTCACGTCGACGATCATCTGCGTGAGGCCGGTGTGGCGCGTTTCGCCGTCGTCGGTCCGCACCAGCGCGATCATGTAGTCGGCATGATGCGCACCGCTCGTCCAGATCTTCTGGCCATTCACGCGCCAGCCGCCATCGGCTTCGCGTGCCCGCGTGCGAACCGACGCCAGATCGCTGCCGGAATTGGGCTCGCTCATGCCGATGCAGAAGCACAGCTCGCCTTTGGCGATGCGCGGCAGGAAGAACTGGCGCTGCTCCTCGGTGCCGAAGCGCAGCATCAGCGGCCCACTCTGGCGGTCCGCGACCCAATGCGAACTCACCGGCGCGCCCGCCGCGAGCAGTTCTTCCAGCACCACATAGCGCTCGGCATAGCTGCGCTCATGGCCGCCATACTTCTTCGGCCATGTCATGCCGATCCATCCCTTCGCGCCCAGCGCGCGGGAGAATTCCTGCCCATAGCCGCTCCACGACAGCGCGCGCTTGCGCGACGGCATGTCCTTGAGTTGCTCTTTCAGGAAAGCGCGCACTTCGCCGCGAAGCGCTTCGGCTTCGGGCGGCAGATCGTAGGGAGCGAATTCGAATTGCAGCATGGCGCCAGTGTGGCGCGCAGGCGGTGTCAGCGCAACGTCACACGCGCGTCAGGCGGAATTGGCCGACGTCGATGTTTCCGGCGCGGAAGCCTCCCTCGCAGGACGCGAGGTAGTAGTCCCACATGCGCTTGAAGCGTTCATCGAAACCGAGCGGCTGGATCATCGGCCAGCGCGCATCGAACACCTCGCGCCAGCGGCGCAATGTCTCGGCATAGGAAAGCGCAAAGGTGCGCGCTGTCTCGAACCCCAATCCCTGCAGCGTTGCTTCCCGTTTCAGGGCGGACGGCGAGGGCAGCATGCCGCCCGGAAAGATGTACATCTGAATGAAGTCGACCTGCCCGCGATATTGCTCGAAGCGGCCGTCTTCAACGGTGATGATCTGCAACGCGGCCACGCCGCCCGGCTTCAGCCGATCGCGCACGACGCGGAAATAAGAGGGCCAGTGTTCTTCGCCGACGGCTTCGAACATCTCGATGGAGACGACGCGGTCGAACGACCCCTGAATGTCGCGATAGTCGATGAGCCGGAAGTCGGTCAGGTGCGAAAGCTGCGCTTCATCCGCCGCTTTTTTTGCAAATGCCAGCTGCTCGGTGGAGAGCGTGATTCCGGTGACCTTGCAGCCATATTCCCGGGCCGCGAACATCGCAAAGCCGCCCCAGCCGCAACCAATCTCCAGGATTGTCATGCCTTCGCGGAGGTCCAGCATCTCCGCCAGCTTGCGCCATTTGTTGCGCTGCGCGTCTTCCAGCGACTGGTTCGGGCTTTCGAACACCGCCGACGAGTAGGTCATCGTCGGATCCAGCCATTGCGAATAGAACGCGTTGCCGAGGTCGTAATGCGCAGCGATATTCTTGCGGCTGCCTTTGCGCGTGTTCGCCCGCAGTTTGTGGGTCATCATGCGGGCCCATTCCAGTGGCGCGATGCCGGTCAGCGTATCGGCCAGCTTGTGCATGTTGCGCGCGCCGAACTCGAACACCGAAGCAAGGTCCGGACTCGTCCAGTCGCCATCCATGTAGGATTCCGCCAGCCCGATCTCGCCGCCAAGGAGCAGGCGGCGGAAGCTGCGGGCGCGGGCGATATCGAGAACGGCTTTCGCGCCGTCCTGTGCAGCCTTGATCGTGCGCTCGGCGCCGTTCGTGAAACGCAGCACCAATTCGCCCTCGGTGATATCGCTCACGGTGCGCGCCATCAGATGGCCCCAGAGGGGCGGGCGCACAAGGTTGATCCGTGCGGGCATCTGACTGTTCGGTTCGTCACCCATGGTGTTCTCAGGATCCGGCAGGTGTCGGCTTTGTAATGTGAGCATGGGACGGCACGCGCTTCAACCAGAGACGCAGGGCCTCCAGATGAATGGCTGCCACAATTTTAAGCGTCATCAGCGGATGTCGCAGGATAGCCAGCATCAGGGTCTTGTCGCTAAGTGTTTGTCTCTTCCCGGAAAACACCGCGTTGAGGACAAAGTTCCCGCGCTCGCTCTCGCGAATGGCGATCAGTACGCTTTTGCCAGGCTGTTCGACACGGAACTGATAGGCGCAGTCCATTGAAAGAAACGGCGAAACGTAGAAGTCCTTGTCGCACGACTGCTGAATGCTTGCGCCGTTTGCCGTCACCGGAAGGACATAAGTGTGACGCTCGCCGAAGGTGTTGTGGACTTCATAAATGACGGCCGCGAGGCTTTCATCCGCGCGGCGGCAGAACCAGACGGACAGCGGGTTGAACACGAAACCCCAGAGGCGCGGGTAGCAAAGCACTTCCACGCGCCCGTCCGCGACAATGCCCGCGCCCGCGAGTTTGGCCTGTACCCAATCTCTCAACGGGCGGCCGTCGCCGTGATCTTCGTCGTGAAAGCTGACGACGCGGCGGCGATTGTGCGCGAACAGCCGCGACCGCAAGGCGAACCCATCGATCTCGTCCAGATCGAGCAGCAATGAAAACACCCGATAACGGAAGGAATGGCGCTTGGGTGAAACGCGCGTATGGCTCACGAAACCGTTGTAGATGGCATTCATGCGGGAGCGCCCGCGAGTTGGGGTATCCGCACGATCCGGCCGGATTCTTTCGCAACGCGCCACGGCCGGCGCAGGCCGGTGGCATCCTCGGCGGCCGCAAGCCCGGATTGCAGGGCATCTTCGTGAAAGCCTGAACCGAAATAGCTGCCGCAGAACCAGGTGTTGCGCACCCCTTGCAAATGCCACAACCGCTGTTGCGCTTCCATCGCCGCTGCATCGAACACCGGGTGATCGTAGTGATACATGCCATGCGTCATCTTTTCGCGTGGCATCTGCCGGGGATTGAGCGTGACGAACAGTGGGGCACGACGCTCGATATTCTGCAGTTTGTTCATCCAGTAGGTGACGCAAAGATCGTCATTGAGGCGGTCGTCGGTGTGGCCGAGGTAGTTCCAGCTCGCCCAGGCCATTCGACGTTTGGGCATCAGATGCGGATCGCAATGCAGGACCGCCTTGTTGGGCCGATATTGGATGCTGCCAAGAAGCGCGCGTTCTTCGGCGCTGGCATCGCCCAGCATGGCCAAAGCCTGATCCGCGTGCGCAGCGATGATCACGCCGTCATGGCGCGCGCTTTCGCCGTGATCGTCGATGATCGTCACGCCCGTCGCGTCGCGGAGGATCGCCTTCACGCCACGGCCGAGCCGAATGTCGTTTCCGTAGCGGGCCGTCAGTTTCGTCACGTATTCCCGCGACCCGCCGACGACGCTGCGCCATTTCGGCCGGTTCACCAGTTTCAGCAATCCATGATCGGCGAAGAACCGCGCGAACGCGGCAATGGGATGGGCGCGCATGTCCTCCAGCGACGATGACCAGATCGCCGCCGCCATGGGAAGCAGATGGAAACGCGCGAACGCGCCGGAATAGCCATGCGCGTCGAGATAACTTCCCAGCGTGGTGCGCGTGTCTTCGGCGCTCAGCGTTTCCGATGCCTCGCGGTAAAAACGCACAAGATCGCCCCACATCGCTCGATAGTCGCGTCGCAGGAAATTGGACGGCTGGGCGGCCAATCCGCAGGCCGTGCTGGAATATTCGAAGCCGCCTTTGTCCAGCGATACCGCGAACGTCATCTCGCTTTTCTGGGTGCGCACGCCGAGATGCCGGAAGAGGGCGGTCAGGTTCGGATAGTTCTGCTCGTTGTACACGATGAAGCCGGTATCGACCGGAACGCGTCCGATAACCGTATCGACATCGACGGTATGGGTGTGCCCACCCGTCCGCCGCTCGCGTTCATATACGGTGACGCGATGATGGCTCGACGCGAGCCATGCCGCTGACATCCCGGCGATGCCGGAACCCACCACGGCAAAATGCTTCCTTTTTGAAGAAATCGGGCTGCCGGGCGTTACGGCGTAGGGGGCGTGCAAGGGCATATCCTTTGCTGGATGCTTTGCTTACGTCGCCCGGTGTCGCCCGGATCAAGGCCGAATGATCCGGATGCGCGCCATTTGCGTAAACCGGTTATGATGGCGCATGCTTTGCCGCTTGCCTCGATCCGGTTCGTTAGCCCCTCCTGGCGCCGAAAGGCGGGGGCGAGCGTGCGCCATCACGCTTTTCAACCGGTTCGGATGAACGATACCAGGTCTGAATTACCGGCCGATATGACGGCACTGCTGGCGACAGTGGGTGCCAAGCGCGACCGCGCGGCGTTCGAGATTCTTTTTGTCTACTTTGCGCCGCGAGTAAAAAATTATTTGCTGCGGCTGGGTGCGAATGCCGCGCTGGCCGATGATCTTGCGCAGGAAGCCATGCTGACGGTCTGGCGCAAAGCCGAGATGTTCGATCCCGCGAAAGCTTCCGCTTCGACGTGGATCTTCACGGTCGCGCGAAATCTTCGGATCGATGCGATTCGCCGCGAGCGGCGTCCGGAAATCGACCCCAATGATCCTGCCTTCGTGCCGGGAGAAGAACCGCAGCCGGACGACCGCATGGCACGCGACGGCGAAGATGCGAGGCTGCGGGACGCACTGACGAAACTTTCGGCGGATCAAGCACAGGTCGTCCAGATGTCGTTTTTCGCCGACAAACCCCACAGCCAGATCGCACGCGAACTCGGCTTGCCTCTTGGCACGGTGAAGTCGCGCCTTCGCCTGGCCATGGCACGCATCAAGGCTGTGTTGGGAGATGAAACATGAGCATCGTGCATCATCCCACCGATGAACTTCTGCTCAGCTACGCTGCCGGCGCAACCGATGAAGCGACCTCGCTGATCGTCGCCACGCATCTGGCGCTGTGCCCGCGATGCCGCAGCACGGTCGCGAAGGCAGAGGCGGCGGGCGGCGCGCTTCTTGAGTCCGGCGGCAGCACTCCGCTTTCCAGCGGCGCCCTGAAATCCGTGATGTCGCGTCTGACGGAGCCGGAACGAAAGGCTGCCCCGGCTTTCCGCGCGCCATCGAATGTGCCCGAGCCGCTGCGCTCCTATATCGGCGATGACCTGGACGCGATCCGTTGGACGAACATCGCCGGCGGGATTTCCTTCAAGCCGCTTTTCAAGAGTGGCGCCGCCCGCGCGCAACTGATCCGTTCCAGGCCCGGTGCGGGCGTCGGCTTGCACACCCATGCCGGCGAAGAGTTCACATTGTGCCTGGCTGGCGGTTACACCGACGTTACCGGGCAATACGCGCGCGGCGATCTGCAATCCACAACGCCGGATGTTTTACACCGTCCCTTGGCCGATGAAGGCGAAGATTGCATTGTGCTGGCGGTGAGCGATGCGCCACTGGTGTTCCAGAACTGGGGAATAGCCCTGATCGCAAAGTGGTTTGGGTTTTAGATTCGCCGCGCTTCCCTCTGCCGCTCTATGCTGACCTCCAGCGACGTGGAGGAACCCGCACATGGAACTCGTCAATCTCGGCAAGACCGGCCTGAAGGTTTCCAAACTCTGCCTGGGCTGCATGACCTACGGCTCGAACAAATGGCGCGGATGGATTTTAGGCGAAGAGGAATCCCAGCCGTTCTTTCGCGAGGCAGTGGAAGCGGGCGTCAACTTCTTCGACACGGCCGACGTCTATTCCATGGGCGTGAGCGAGGAGGTCACCGGTCGCGCGCTCAAGAAATATGCCGGCAGCCGTGAAGGCTACGTGCTCGCCACCAAGGTGTTCATGCCGATGGGGAAGTCGCCGAACGAAGGCGGGCTTTCCCGAAAGCACATCATGCACGCCATCGACAATTCGCTGCGCCGTTTGGGCCATGACTATGTCGATCTCTACCAGATCCATCGTTTCGATCCGCACACGCCGATGGAAGAGACGATCGAAGCGCTGCATGATGTCGTGAAGGCGGGCAAGGCGCGTTACGTCGGCGCGTCCTCCATGTATGCGTGGCAATTCGCGAAATACCTTTCGCTGGCGGATGCGATGGGTCAAACGCGCTTCGTCTCGATGCAGAACCACTACAATCTGGTTTATCGCGAGGAAGAGCGGGAGATGATGCCGCTGTGCCGCGACCAAGGCATCGGTGTCATCCCTTGGAGCCCGTTGGCACGCGGATTCCTGGCCGGCAATCGCCGCCGGCAGGACAAAGGCGAAACCGCGCGCGCCCAATCCGACGATTTCGCGCACCAGATGTACTATCAGGACAGCGATTTCGACGTGGTCGATCGCGTCAGCGAGATCGCAAAGAAGCGCGACGTTCCCAACGCGCAGGTGGCGCTCGCATGGCTGATGCAGCAGCCCGGAGTCACTGCGCCGATCGTCGGTGCGTCGAAGCCTCACCAGCTGGGCGACGCCGTCGCTGCGACGAAGCTCAAGCTCGACGATGCCGAGTTGAAAGCCCTGTCAGAACACTACAAGCCGCATCCCGTGCTGGGACATCGCTAGACGATCAGCCGTGCGGCCGGCGGCCTTGCTGCTGAAGCGGTAGCGGTTCGTCCGGAACCTGCGTCGGTCCCGGCGTCGTCGGAACGGGCGTGGCGGGCACGCTTTCAGGCCCCGGCTCCGCCGAAGGCGCGACCGGCGTCGTGGCGGCCGGCAGCGTTTGCGTCGCTTCTTCGTCGGCTTCCGTCCAGCCGCCACCGAGCGCGCGATAGAGATTCACGTCGGCCTGGATGCGTGCCAGCTTGATTTGCACCAGCTGATCCTGCGCGCTGAACAACGTCTGCTGTGCGGTCAAGACAGTCAGAAGATCGGTCACACCTTCGCGATATTGGATTTCCGAAATGCGGAACGCTTCAGAGGCCGCCTTCACTTCGTCGGTCAGCAATTGCTCCTGCTGCGTGAGGCTGGCGACCTGTCCGAGCGAGGTTTCCACATCCTGGAAGGCGGTGAGCACTGTTTTGCGATAGGTGGCAATCAGCTCAAGCTGCTGGCCTTTGCTCAGGCGGTACTGGCCCACCAGATTGCCGCCATCGAAGATGGTCTGAAGAACAGACGCGCCGGCGCTCCATGCGAAATTGGAACCCTTGATCAGGCTTCCAATCGCCGCGCTGGCGAATCCGCCCGAACCGGTCAGGCTGATGGAAGGGAAGAAGGCCGCACGCGCGGCATCGACATTGGCATGCGCCGCGGCGAGGTTCGCTTCAGCTTCGGCCACGTCCGGGCGGCGGCGCAGCAATTCGGACGGCAAGCCGGGACGCACGGAGGGCGCTTCGATCTTGTCGAGATTCTGCCCGCGAACGTCGAAGCCTTCCGGCAGCGTTCCGAGCAGAATTGCGAGCGCATAGCGCGCCTCGCGCTCGGCTTCCTTGAGCGGCGGAATCTGCGCCTTCTGGCCTGCGACCTGCGCTTCCTGCTGCGCGAGATCAAGGCGTGACGAGACGCCGTTCGTCACTTTCGCCTGCGTGATGGACAGAACGCGGTTGGCCGCGTCGATGTTCGCCTGTGCGATGGCGACGCGCTCGCGCAATGCGAGGACGTTGAAGTAGGTCGAGCCGGTGCCGGAGATCACGGTCAGCGCCACCGCTTCTTTCGCGAAGCGCGAGGCCTTCACCTGTTCGTCGGCGGAGCGCAGATCGTTCTGCGCCTTGCCCCAGATGTCGAGCGCCCAGCTCGCATCGCCGGTCAGGCTGAAAGAGTTGGTCGTCAGCGCCTTGCCGCCGAGCGTGCTGAACGGCGTGCGCTGGCGCTGGCCGCTTCCGGAAATTCCGATTTGGGGCCACAACACCGAGCCTGCGATTTCCGCCTGCGCCTTGGCCTGCAACACCTGTGCGGTGGCGACAGCGAGATCGAGGTTGTCGCGCTGCGCCTGATCGATGAGTCCGTTCAGCTCATCGCTGCCGAAGCCCTTCCACCAATCGGCCTTGGGCCACAACGGCGCGTCGGCCGTGATCGGGGCGGTGAAATTGGAGGGCATGTTCTTCGCGGTCAGCTGCTGGGGGATCGGAGTCGTGCAGGCCGAAAGGACCAGCGCGAGCGCGACCGCGGAGGACGAGAGCAGAACGTTCTTCATGGAAATTAGACCCGCTGCGATGGATGGCCGGACGGCCCCGTGGCCGACTTCATAGCCGGTGGCTTGCTGAATACAAGGTAGCCCCGCGCACAGATGTAGATGCGATTGCGGCATTGGCAAGGCCGCGCATGTCGCATCGCAGCATGTTCCGGGCGGCTGCACTACTGTGAAATCATAACACCCCTAATGGGCGGGGAAGTCCCTGTTACGGTTGGGTGTTCTTGGGGGTGACAAATCGTTTAGCGGAATGAGAATTTGGGTGGCCCGGAGAAAGTGGGGCCAAGCCAGCACCATGTTTCGGGGTCCAGGTGCTGGCTTGGCACCCGCGCAACCTTGCCCATGTGGAGCGCCGATGCGGGCACGGTCACGATTCGGAGGCAGCCCGCAACGCGCGGATTGCCGAAACCCAAGCGCTACAGTGCAGCCGGACAATCGGTGAAGGGAATTCAGAAATTGTATCAAACTGTCGCCCGCCGCCGCGCGTGCAACTCATGAAACAACTTTCTGCGCCAACGAAAAACGCGGCGCGAAAGTTCCGCGCCACGTTTCTTGCAAACCGGTTATTCGATCAAGCGCCGCCGGCCGGCTTGCGTACCACTTTGAACCGAGAGAGTTGATCGTTGGCCAGCGCGAAGTCAGGGCGGATCTCGACAGCTTTCTTGTAGTCGATATAGGCGTCGCGAATGTTGCCGACCGCTTCATTGGCGATCGCGCGATCGTAGTAGGCGATCTCGGGCTTGTTGGCGTTCAATGCGAGACCTTTGGTGATGTCTGCAATGGCTGCCTGATAATTCTTGAGCATGATCTGGACCGAGCCGCGATCCACATAACCTTCGCCGAGAGACGGATCGATGGCCAATCCGCGATTGTAGCTGTCCAGCGCCCCTTCGGGATCATCGGAGCGTGCCTTTACGATTCCGAGGTTGATATAGGTGGCGGCCCGATCACGGGAACTGAGCGCGGTTTCCTGGAGCGCCAAAGAACAGAGCCGGACGCCTTCCAGGGACGAGCCGCCATATTCCGCTGCCTGATAACAGCTGCTGGCCAAGGTCCCGTTCAGGACACTGACAGCCGCATCGGCCGGCACTGCAAGTCCGACGAAACCCAATCCCAGAACCGCGATAGCGGTTGCTCTCCGAAACATCGTGTCACCCTCCACAAGTGCTACGACAGGATGTTGCATCCTGCCACAGTTCGATAAAAGACACATCGCTGTGAAACCGGCACAGGCTCTCCACGTTGAGAAAGCCTGCAAGACCTTATTCAATCAGCTTTTTTCCGATCGTTGTTGCTGTAGATCTTTTCGCCGCTCGTTACACGTAACCGTGAGGGATTCCCATGAATTGGGCCTATGTCCTGCCGATCGCGCTTTTGTGCTGCTCCAATGTCTTCATGACATTCGCTTGGTACGGGCAGCTCAAATACCCGAACACCGCGCTTTGGATTCTCATTCCCGTGAGCTGGAGCATCGCATTCTTCGAATACTGCTTCGCGGTTCCGGCAAATC
>Ga0153956_1001978_pt1 | contig 16271 bp, 17 predicted proteins | sample TSFL040MetaG_FD_104704 | JGI IMG/M metagenome (GOLD analysis project Ga0153956, IMG submission 104704) | Attine ant fungus gardens microbial communities from Florida, USA - TSFL040 MetaG | ecosystem: Host-associated > Fungi > Mycelium > Unclassified | place: USA: Florida, Wekiwa Springs... | reverse complement strand
CACCGCGATGGTGGCGTCGCACAGAAGCTGGAAGTTCACCGCCGGCATGCCCCACACCACCGCTTCGAACGCGCGATGCTCGATCACGCTGCGGTTAAGCTGCTCGGCGGAGAGATCGTGAAGTCTGGCAAGCGAGGTTTTCGCGTCGGCTGTTGCTCGTGTTTGTGGAATTGCTGGCATGGCCGCGCTCCGGAAACCGTGCCGAAATCTGCGAAACTCTCGTCCCGACGTCGATTGGCCTTAGGTCCAAGTCAGCCCGGAAACAGGAACACCACCGCAAACCGCGCGCCCCAGCGTGCGCCATCGGGCGCAGCGGTGGATGCGTAATACCGCGCGCCGAGCTGGAGACTGACCGGCTGGCTGCCGAATTTGTAGATGTGACTCACCAGAAGATTGAGCGGCACCGTCCAATGGTCGCGTTCCCAATCGTAGGTCGTCTCGGTGTTGAAGGTGATGCCCGTCGTGTCCGGCCAGGTATAGCCGACGAAGGGCTGCAGGAAGGTGTTGCTGATGTTGGGATGGTCGCGCTCGCCGCCGTAAGACCAGATGTGGTTGGCGAGCATGCCGTAGGTCCATCCGTTCTGCTGCTTGAGGACGATGGCGGTCGGACCCGCGCCCCATTTGCGGCTGCCGATGGTGCTGTCCGTTCCCGTAGGCCACAGGAATGCGGGGCCGACCGCCCAGATCACGCCACCCGGCGCGGGATTGGGCGAGAAGAAGAAGCTCTGCGTCGTGTCGCCGAGGCCGAAATGATCGCCTTGTCCCGCGAACGTCTCCTGCTGGTCGATCACCGGCAGGATGGTGCGCACGATCAGGTTCCAGTTGTCGCTGATGTGAAACGGAACGACCGGCTGGATGTTCAGCGTGATGCGGTCGCCGTCTTTCGGCCCCGCGCAGCAATCGTAGTTGAACTGGAACGGAACGCTGATGAGGTCCGATACCGGGTTGGACAGCTTGTTGGCGAGATCGTTTTCGCTCTGCCCCTGCGCGCTGGCCGATGGCGAAGCCAAAACGAGGAAAGCGAAAGCCAAAAGCGAAGCGAACCGGCGCATGAACTTCTCCCTGCTTGTCGCGCACGACCTTGGCTTTTGTTTTGACGGCGCGACATTGGACGAAGGTCCAGCGCGAAAAGCGGAACGGCGGTGGCGACCCATGCTCGCCACCGCCGTCCATCCCACCCGTTTAGTATGGCGACATGCCAAACAGGACGAGACACAGAGAACCTGCAAAAAGAGCAGCGAAGAACCCGGTATCGGAGATCGGCCTGTACCGCATGGCGCCCGTCGTCTTCCTCAACACGGGTCCAGCATGGCAAATGCACGCGGGAGGCGAAATTGGACTTTGGTCCAAGCTCAGTCGAATGGACCGATCCGGAAGGTCACGCTCGCAATGGCCACAAGGCCGATCAGCAGAAGCAATATCGCGACCACGAGCGTGAATGAGATCGGAAAGCGGCTTTGCCCATGGACCAGGCCTTCGCGCACCATGTCTTTCCGTTCCTGGCGCAGGCCCAGCATGAACTGGACGTGATAGACGATCCCGATCGCGACCATGCCGACGCCCAGATAGACCAATGTTGCGCCGAAATTGCGCGCCGCGTGCATGTTGCCGGTAAGCAGGCTCTTTTCCTGCAGATGCTGGAAAAACTGAAAGATCGTGAAACCAAAGCTGATGAGCGACAACGATGTGCGGATGACGCTCATCAGCGTCCGGTCTGCGCTCATGCGGGTGCGCTGGAACGACATGCCTGTGCGCCGCCCCGACATCTCCGAGCGCTGCGTCGAAAGGCCGGTGCGGTGTTCGGACAAGGACGTTCGATGTTCGGAAAGCGCCGTCCTGTGCGTCGACAGTTTCGTGCGATGCTGAGAATAGGCAACGGACGCGTTGTCGGCATTCGAGGTATCGACGTCCGGAATCGACGGGAGCTCGGAATTTTTCGAGATGTCCCTGGCAACGATTTCGTCGATGGATGGCCGGGTCGTCATGGCAAGCCTCACAAGAAACGAAAGAACACGGAAACGAACGCCGCAATGCCGATCAGCAGCAGCACCATCGCCGAAATGAAGGCCGGCGTGTGATGCGGCTTCTCGGTGAGCCCGGCAATGGCGCGGAACTGATCGGACCAGAGGTAGCGAAGCTGTCCCCGGTACTGGATGGATGAGATGGTGAGCGCGAGGATGCCGGCGGCGATCAACGCAAGCCCAAGATTGCGCGGCATCTCCTCGGCCATCGCGCGGCCGTTGCGCGCCGACATGCCCTGCATCTTCTGGAAGAACTGAACGATGGTGAATCCAAAGCCGATGAGCGACACGCCGGTACGGATCCACGCGAGATAAGTGCGCTCGATGCCCAGCCGCGTTCGTATCCACGAGAAATGGTTGCTCACGCTCGCCTGAACGTCGAAACGTTGTGCCGCCTGGAAGCCGCTCACAACACCAATCCCGTCAGTTTCTGGAAGAGGACGTCCGGCGATACGGACATCAGGACGATCGGAACGAACGGCAAGATGGTCGCCGCCAGCAGCATGACCAGGTTGGCGATGCTCACCGGAAGCACCGTCATCCCGTAGGCATTCGCGACGATGGAATAAAGATCGGTCGTCGCGGAAAAATCGGGAACACCCAGCGCCTCCGCATCGGCTGCGCGGCCGATCCACTTTTCCTCCATCTGCCGGCCGACACGCGAGGCGAGCGCGCCATATTCAAAAATGCCCGCGCGCCAGGCCGCCATCAGCCGGGGCGCGAACACGAACAGCGGCGCAAGAAAAAGGACGGCAATGATGGTGCCCGTGCCGAGCACCACGTAGCGGAACGAAAGTATCGATGCGTTGTCGTGCATCACCCGATTGGCGACGGTGCCTGCGACGATCATTGCCATCGCGAAAGCCACGGCCGAGAATCCTTGCAGGGAAAGACCGACGAATTTCAGACCGCCCGCACGGTCGGGGTGCGCGGAGATGAGACGCAGCCGCAGGCAGGACACCAGAAACAGGAACCGCGTCCATATCCCGAGCCGCCACAGCCATCCCACCAGCAGGATCAACAGGATCGGGACGGAGACGAAGCCGTGCCAAAAGCCTGCCGGGGACACGGACGCGTCGGGGCCGTGACCCATGCGATGCCATTGCGGATAGATCTGCAGCGGTATCGCGATCGCCAGCACGACCGCAATCGCGATGGCGAGCAGCGCAACCACCACTTCGAGGCGCACGGAATCGCGCAGGCGCTTGGTGGAAATTTCTATCGCACGAAACGCTTCCAGATCGGACGGCCGGATCAACCCGGCGTCGCTGAAATGCCGTGCGATGGCATTGAGCCGCGGCAGGCACACCGCTTCCGCGAGCACCAGCAAAGGCGCCGCGATCAGGGAACGCGCATGTGCGCCATAGTCGGTGAGAAACGAATGGAAGCCGCCATCCTGCAGGAGAAAGCCTTGCGCCGCAGACAGAACCAGAAGCGGAATCCAGCCGGCACATATCGCAACGCCCGCGCGGAAAACATAGTTCGGCCGCTCCGGACTCATCAGCCCGGCCCACGCTTGAAGCTGCATGGGAGGCCCGCCATCGAACAGCGATGAAGCGGAGCCGAAGCGGGTGTGGTCGTGTGGCGTTGGTTGCCGCATTGAGAGGAATAATTCGGACTGTTCTTCCGTCACGTCAGATGCAAAACCCGGCAACATCGCGCCGTCAGGCATGGCGCGCTCCACTAATTGCGTTCGTGCGGTCCGCGCGGCTCTACCTGCTTGAGCCGCGATAGAAGACGAAACGCCAGTGGATCCGCGGGTCGCGAGACCAGTTCATCCCGGAGGTGTTCGAGCAGATCGAAGAAATGCATCGGCCGCCTCCAGAATTGCCCAGGATCCACTGGCGCATGGTGGAAGGACGAGAAGCGGCTTCAGGGGCTGGGGTGTGCCGAACGACCATCCTTCGCGATGAAATGATGCCGAGTTAAGTGCCAGTGCCTCAATTGGACCTAGGTCCAACCGGCTCGAAACCGGAAGAAGGATCGGGAGGCACTTCTCCACGCGAGACGTGCCAGAGTCAGAAGGAGACCGTGGCATTCACGGAGACGACGTCGCCCTTGAAGGTGTTGCGCGTGTCGAAATCATGCTCCCACTTCGCGCTGAAGCTGACGGGCGTGCTGCCGAATTTCGTGCTGTAGCCGAGTGCGGGACCGATACCGAAAGCCTGCTCCTTGAACGGGCCCAGCTTGGCGCCGCTGCCGCGATCCGCGCCGATCTGCTCCACGATATTGCCCTGGATTCCCGCTTCCCAGGCGAGCCCTTCGCCGAAGCGTTTACCGATCGCCCAATCCACATGCAGGATATCGCCGGACTGATAGTCGGTCGCGTCGTTGTTCGATTGCGTCACATAGGTGACGGCGGCCGAGAGATCCCATCCATCCGCCGGATTGAAGTAGGTCAACGCGAATTGCGGCATGAACGCCCAGATGTTCCGCCCCACACTCAGCTCATGCGGATCGTAAGCGCCCGTCGGCACCAGAACGAGCGCGCTGAACGACCAGTGAAAATTGCCGTCGTGCCAGCCCAGGACCAGCGGTGCGATCAGCGAGTCCGAGAAACCGTCCTGGCTCTGCGAAATGCCCAGCGTTCCCAGAGGCGTTACCACCGATGCATCGAGATCGGCCCACGCATAGATTCCCGCTGCGCTGAAAGCGTATGTGCCGCCGAACAGCGTTGCATCGGTGACATAGGTGCCCATCAGCGCATCGACGTTCATGGTCACGTCCACGCCCAGTTCGACATTTCCGTTGCGGACTTCTCGCCCCGCCGAGCCGTGATAGTAATAATAGATGTCGGAGACGTAGACGCCCGGCTGCGGCGGCACATAGCCCGCCATGAATCCGCTGAACCCTTTCAGGTAGGGACTCAATCCGGTCTCCACGGCCGCGGCGGGAGATCCGGCGAAAGCGACGATCAACGAAATGAGGGCGAATGTCGGCTTGCGCAAAGATCGGGCTCACAATTGTGTCCGCAGACGCCCGGAGGCGTGAGAGCTTAGGGGGAGAGATCGCTCCACCAGGCGTCTTTGGACCTCGCCATTGGGCCGTTTCCGGCGCCGGTGCTCAATTGGACCTTGGTCCAAGCTCCTCATTTCGGGGATTTGCGTTTCTCGTCCAAGCGATCGCGCAGTTGCTGCGCCCAATAGGCGAATGCCTGGCGTGCCTGCGCCATGTTGCTCACATTGTTGATGCCCCAGACATAGCTTTCACCGAATTGCGGCGTCATTCCGGACGGCGCGTCGTTCAAAACGCCTCGCCCACCTGCACATAGACCGATTTTTCGCCGTCCTTGTTGATTGCGCCGTCGACGCCGACATTTACGCCGTAGTCCTTGGACACGAGGACGCGCATGCCCACGCCGCCGGCGACCAGCATATCCTGGAATTTGTCGACGGATGGCGCGACGGAGCCGATTCCGCCGAAAGCCACGAAGCCGATCCGCCAGAACGCATGTACGCGCAACTCTTCCTGCGCGGCGAACATCGCCTTGTCCTGATAATGTCCCGCCGTATAGCCGCGGAGATCGTTGTTGGTCCCGAACATGCACAGATCGAAGATCGGCACCTGCCCGTTCACCAGGCAGAGCGACGCATGCGAGGCGAGAACGACGTTGGTGTCGAGGCTGTCATAGCGGCTATAGCTCGCCGTCGTGCGCAGGAAGCCGTTGCGGGCTACGAAGTCGTGCAATCCGAAGTTCACCTCTCCCTTGATAAGCTCGCCATCGTTCGGCGAATAGGAGCGATCGCGCGAGTCGTAGGCCGCGGTAAGCCCGAAACTGTAGATGTTGTTTTTGATTTTCGAGATCGGCCCGCCATTGTCCAGAAGATCGCCGGCTATATCCGGCAAGTTGAACTTCGTCTTGATGTTCACGTAACGCGCCTGGACACCGAGATAGAAGTCCGGCGCCACGCGCGCAGAAAAGCCTCCGAGAATGAGATCGCCGCTCTGCGTCAGCGACACATGGGCGTTGTTGCGCCCCGCCGAAGAACCGATTCCATAGAAGTCATAGGTGATGCTCGCATAGCCGCCCTCCGCCTTCGCTTCGTACCGGTCCTCGTCGAAGATGATGTCGGCCATGGCGCCGCCACCCCAGCTTCCGCTGCTCGTGTAGAAGCCGGCCGCGCCGATGGTCGACGGTTTGGATTTTTCGTCCGTCTTGAAAAGCACAGCAGCGCCCAGGCCGCCGCCGCTACCGATGGAGGGATTCGAAATCGGGACGGGCACGACAAGGAAGTTGGCGTCATTGAAGAAGCCGAGTCCCTGCCCCTTCTTGAGTGAGTCGCTGTCGAGCGCGGTATTGGGTTGGATGCCGCCCAGCGCCTGATCGGCGAATGAAGCCGTTGTGCCAAAAAGCGACAGCAAGCACGCCGAAAGAGCGGCGTGAATCGGAAACCAGCCCCACGGACGTCCTGTCTTCGCGAACATGCGATCCCAAGGCGCGTGGCTGCACCATTGGTGACCGTCACCGAGTCGTTTCGCAAGTGGCCTCGAGAGAAATACTTTAATGAGGCGTTAATCAGCAAAGCCTGATAAAATATTCATGTAGATGAACGAAGAGGTACTCTGAATTCGCGAATAGAGGTTTTCGCGATCAGGAAAGGTGCTGTTGATCGGCAATGTCGTCGGCCTCGGCAAATTCGGGCCATGCTGCGGAGGGACAGTTCGCGATTTGATGCGCTTATCGAGGCGCTGTCCTCGGTTGGGTTGCCATTGTTGTCAATGGACTGGCAAAGCGCGATTCCCGACGGCAATCCCACTCTTCAGACACGCATCAACACGTCTCACGCGCTGACGCGTTCCACGCGCGTCGTTGTGCTGGTCATCGGCTTGATGATCGGCAGCACCGCGGTTCTCAGCACCATCGACATACTCACCTTCACGTCTGATCTGAACGGTTGGGTGAATTTTCAGGGTCACTGGTGGCGATATCGCATTCTTGCAGCGATCGCCATCCTGTTCGCCACCGAAATAATCCTTCTCTTCGCGGTGATCATGGAGGATCGCCGGCGCCTGCAGGTGGAAAAGCTCCTGTTCGAGAGCGAGGACCGCATGGCATTCGCGGCGGAAGCGGCCGATCTGGGGCTTTGGCGATGGGATTCGGAAAGCGACCGGTTCTGGTCGACGGCGCATTGCCGCGAAATGTTCGGCATTCCGGCCGGTGCAGAATACACGATGACGACGATGGCCGAAGCCATTCATCCCGAAGATCGCACGATGGTCATGGGCGCCATGCAGAACGGCATGAGATCGGAAAGCACCTATGAAATCGATTACAGGCTGCGGCTCGGCGACGGGCATATGCGCTGGGTGAGAACCCGCGCGCGCTCCTACAAGAACCGGCAGGGCAAGGTTCTGTACATCGCCGGTACGGTTTCCAATATCTCCGAGCAGAAGAAGATGCAGGTGGAAGTCGAGCGGCAACAGCAATCGCTCGCGCATCTGGCGCGCGTCGGGGTCATCGGCGAGCTGTCCGGCGCGCTCGCACATGAATTGAACCAGCCTCTCACCGCGATACTGAGCAACGCGCAGGCCATACAGCGCATGATCCGGCAACAACCCCTCAACATCGGCGAGCTGGAGAGCGCGATCGGCGACATCATCGAGGACGACTCGCGCGCGGGCGACGTCATCCGGCATCTGCGCGCGCTTTTGAAGAAAGACGAAACGCAGCACGATATTCTGGACTTGAACGCGCTGGTGGCGAATGCGCTGAACCTCACGCGCAGCGATCTCATCTCCCGCCGCGTCGTCACGACGACCCAGCTGTTCGCGGGCAGGCTTCCCATCAAGGGCGACGCGGTCCAGATCCAGCAGCTTCTGCTCAATCTGATCCTGAACGCCTCCGACGCGATGAGCGACAGGCTCGCGCCGGGTGGCGTGCTGACGATCGTGAGCGATCTCGTGGCCGGCAGCTTCGTTCATCTGAGCATCTCGGATACCGGCCCGGGCATCGCGTCCGAGGTACTCGAAAGGCTGTTCGACGCCTTCTTCACCACCAAGGTTCACGGTCTGGGACTAGGTCTCTCGATCTGCCGCGCCATCGTCACCCGCCACGGCGGGAAGATATGGGCGGAGAACAATCCGGGCGAAGGGGCCACGTTTCACATCTATCTGCCGCTTGCCGAGGGAGCCGCGCCATGACGAGTCACGCATCGCCTTGTGTCTACATCGTGGATGACGACCGGAAGGTCCTCACGGCCCTCTCCCGGCTTCTCACCGTGACCGGCTATCGGGTGCGCGCCTTCGAGTCGCCGCGCATGTTCCTGGCGGAGCACGACCCGGAGATTCCCGGTTGCGCGCTGTTCGATGTCGGGATGGCCGAGGTGGACGGCCTCGCCTTGCAGGACATTCTCCAACGCGGAGGCCGCAGCCGGCCGATCATCTTCATCACCGGCCATGACGATGCGAAGACCAGCGTGCGCGCCATGAAAGCCGGTGCCGTCGACTATCTCACCAAGCCGGTGCAGGACACCGAATTGCTGGCCGCGGTGCAGAACGCGATCGATGCCGATTTGCGGGCGCGGCGCGACAACGCGGAAGTCGTGGAATTGCGCCGAAAGCTGAGCCTTCTGACGGCACGCGAAGCCGAAGTCATGAATCAGGTCGTCCGCGGGCGGCTCAACAAGCAGATCGCTTTCGATCTCGGGATCGTGGAGAAGACCGTCAAAGTCCATCGCGCCCGCGTGATGGCGAAGATGGACGTGCGGTCCGTGGCGGCGCTCGTGCACGTCGCGGAAGCGCTGGGCATGCACGCGCCGGGCACGCCGACGAACTGAGCCATGTTTTCCTTTCGATTCCGGCATAAAGCCTCGCCCATATCCCTAAAGACCAATGGGCCGGCATCGACCGTCGTGTTATCCGCAACAGAATCGACATCGGCAACCCGCGGCATGGAGATGGGTACGCGAGCGATGCGCGTTGCAATTCTCGACGACGACCCTTCCATCCGCGCGGCCATCGGCCGATTGCTGCGGACGTCGAACATCACGGTCACGACTTATGCGACCAGCATCGAGCTTTTCGATTCGATCGCCGGTTTCGCGCCGGATTGCCTCGTTCTCGATCTGCAGATGCCGGGGATGACCGGGGTGGATGTGATGCATTATCTGTCGCGCCGGGGCATGCGGTATCCCACGATCATCATCACCGCCCATGACGAAGCGGGATCGCGCGAGATGTGCCTCAGCAACGGCGCGACGGCGTATTTGCGCAAGCCCTTGGACGCGGACGAGCTTTTCCAGGCCATCGGCGCGGCTGTCGAGAGAACGGCCGGACCCTGATGGCTTCGGTTGGACTTAAGTCTAATTGCCCGAAAGCCCGTCCATCCCCCGAAATGCCGGGATGCGTGCAGGCGATCTGGAAAACGAACTGGACGGCGAGATCACGCGGCTGAAACTGCGCGATATCGTCATAGGCTCCGCCGTCGCCGCGGTGCTTCTCGCGATGATGCCGGGCCATGTTTCGCGGAGCGCCGCGCCCGTAGCCCGTGCCCGCGTCGCCACGCCACTTCTGCCAAAGCCGAAATCCGTCTGCGCGAAAGGCGACACCCGTTCCGCGCATTGCCCCGCGCAACCCGGCGTGCGGCATCATGCGATGATGGAATATCCGTCGCATCGCGCGCCGGCTCCGCACATCGTCGATATCCGCGTCTGATCCTGCTTGGACCAAAGTCCAATTGAGAAAGCGCTTGTCTCGTAAGGACAATCCGCCGTCGCACGCAGGATGATGTCCATGCTTCAACAAAAATTCGCTGCGCTGTTTCGTGCATTGGCTTTTGCCGCCGCTCTGATCCCTTTCGGACAGGCGATGGCGGCCGACGCGCCGCCCGACAAGCTGAGCGCGGAACAGCTCGACGCACTTGTGGCGCCGGTGGCCCTGTATCCCGATCAACTGCTCGCAAAGGTGTTCATAGCGTCCACCTATCCGCTTGAGATCGTAGAAGCCGCGCGCTGGGTCGATCAGAACGGCAATCTCAAAGGCAAGGCGCTCGACAACGCGCTGGCCAAGCAGAATTGGGACGACAGCATCAAATCGCTGGCCCACACGCCGACCGTCCTCAAGATGATGAACGACAAGGTCGACTGGACGCAGAAGATGGGTGATGCGTTCCTGGCGCAGCAGGACGACGTCATGGCCTCTGTGCAGCGGTTGCGCGCGAAGGCGCAGAGCGCCGGCAGCCTGAAATCCACCAGCCAGCAGAAGGTGGAAGTCCACGATCAGACGATCGTCATCGAGCCGGTGCAGCCTGATGTCGTCTACGTGCCTTACTACAATCCCCAGGTCGTTTACGGCGCGTGGGCTTATCCGGCTTATCCGCCTTATTACTGGCCGGCGCCGCCGGGTTACGCCTATGGCGCGGGGATCGCCGCCGGCATCGGCTTCGCCACCGGCGTCGCCATCACCGCGGCTTTCTGGAACAACGGCTTCGACTGGCACGGCGGCAACGTCTATGTGAACAACAACGTCAACTTCAACAATTTCAACCACTACAACAACTTCAACAACATCAACCGCAACAACATCAATCGCGCCAACGTCAACAACTGGAAGCATGACCCGTCGCATCGCCGCGGCGTGAACTACTCCAACAACCAGCTCCGCCAGCAATATGGAAAAGGCAAGCTTCCGGGTGCCGATTCGCGGCGCGACTTCCGCGGCTTCGGCAACCAGAACGGCGCGGGCCGCAACAATCTGAACGCCGATCGCAATGGCGCGCTCGCCAACCGCAACGCCGGCGCCAGCCGCTCGAATTTCGATCGCGGCAACATGGGGCAAGGCAACCGCAGCGGATCGATTGGGCAAAACAATCGCGGCGGATCGTTTGCGCAGAACAACCGCGGCGGCAATTTCGATCGCGGCTCATTCGGCCAGGGCGGACGCGGCGGCGCATTCGACGGCGTCGGCAGTGGCGGGCAGACGCGTCAGTTCAGCCAGCGCGGCCATGCTTCGATGAGCGGCGGATTCCGCGGCGGCCGTGCCGGCGGCGGACGCCGGCGCTAGGAGGACAGGCATGAACACCAAAGGCAAAACCGCAGCCATCGCCGCCACCGCCGTGTTGTGGCTGTTCCTGGCAGATCGCGCATTCGCAGCGGATAATGCACAGCGCAGCTTCACCACGCCGCAACAGGCGGCGGATGCGGCCGCAGATGCGATCCGCCACAATGACAACGCGGCTCTCGCAGCAATCCTCGGCCCCGGCGGCGATACGATCATCCAGTCGGGCGATCCCACCGCGGACCAGGAAGAGCGGCACGCCTTCCTCGATGCTTACGCGGAATCCGCCGAGCTGGTTCATCAGAACGCCACGCACGTCACCCTCACGGTGGGAGAAGATGAATGGCCGATGCCTATTCCGATCGTGAAGACGGGCTCTCGCTGGGTATTCGATACCGCGGCCGGCAAACAAGAGCTGCTTGCGCGCCGCATCGGGCGCAATGAGCTGTTCACGATCGAATCCTGCCTCGCCTTCGTGGACGCGCAGCGCGAATACGCGTCCGAAAATCGCGGCGACGGCGTTTTGGACTACGCGCAGAAATTCGTCAGCTCGCCCGGCAAGGAAGACGGTCTCTACTGGCCGGAAAAGGCCGGCGTTCCGGAAAGCCCGCTCGGCCCGCTGTTCGCGGATGCGCAAGCCGAAGGCTATTCGCTCCATGCCCGCGCGGATGGAGCACGACAGCCTTATCACGGCTACTACTACAAGATCCTCACGGCGCAGGGGCCCGGCGCTTCGGGCGGCGCGTATAATTACGTCGTGAAGGGCCACATGATCGGCGGCTTCGCGCTTGTCGCGTGGCCGGCGACCTATGGCGTCACGGGCAATACGACATTCCTTGTCAATCAGGATGGCGCGGTCTTCGAGAAGGATCTCGGCCCGCGCACCGCCGACATCGCTGCTGCGATGACGCGCTTCGATCCGGTGAACTGGTCGCGGACGCGGGGAACGATCGCGGAGAAATAGCCATGCACATGCGCGCGGCACTTCTGGGCGGCATTGCTGCTCTCGCGATCACCGCCTCGCCCGCATGGGCGCAGCCCGAGGGATGGTATCTGGGCGTCGGCGCCGGATGGACGACGCTCGATCCGGTGAAAGCGAGCGTCGATCCGCCTTTCGGTCCGGCCAATGGCAGGGTCACCTTCAACGACACCGCTGCCGTGCATCTCGATGCCGGTTACAAGTTCGCTTCGCCGATCCGGCTGGAAGCGGAAGTCCAATATGCCGATTTCGACGCCGACAACCTGAAAGTCTCCGGCGCGCCGACCATCGGGATCACGGGAGACGGCGCGGTTACCTCCGTATTCGCGAATGCGTTTTACGACATTCCCCTCTCCCGCAATTTCGCGTTCACGGTGGGCGGCGGATTGGGTGTGGCCCAGTTCGATTCCAGCATCTCGGGGCAGCTGGCCAACGGCATTCGCGGTTCGGATTCAAACTTCAGCTGGCAACTCATCGGTGGCCTCACCGTGCCGATGGGCGATCGTTTCGAGCTGCAGGCCGATTATCGCTATCAGGGATTCGGCAACACGGATCACACCTTCTTCAACGGCTTCAATTCGCCGATTCAGTTGAAGAACAAGACGATCCAATCGGTGATGGTGACCCTGCGCTGGTACGTCGAAGGCCACGAACCGCCGCCATCACCGCCCCCGCCGCCACCGCCCCCACCGCCGCCCGCCCCACCGCCGGTGAAGACCTTCATCGTCTTCTTCGATTTCAACAAATCGGATCTCACATCTGAAGCCACACAGGTGATCGCGCAGGCCTCGACCACCGCCAAGGAGAGCGGCGCGGTGCGCGTGCTCGTGACCGGCCACACCGATACGGTCGGCAGCGCATCGTACAACCAGACACTGTCGGAGCGGCGTGCGGCGTCCGTGAAGGCGCGACTCGTCGCGGACGGCCTCGCCGAAGACTCCATCGCCACCATCGGCAAAGGTTTCGACGATCCGCTCGTCAAGACCGGGCCCAATGTGCGCGAACCGCAGAACCGCCGCGCGGTGATCGACCTGGGAGGCACGGAAAGCTGACGGGAGGCAACGATGAACATCCAGATCAGCCGCTTCGACCTTTTGATCGCCTTCGCACTGGGTGCGGTGATCGCAATCGCCGGCGGGCACCTCTCCCCCGCTGCGGCGCCAATTCAGACACAACGCGACGTCGCAATCATCATCCCCTCCGCGAAAGCCTCGCCGCCGCGCGACCCTGATGCGGGCGCGATGGATGCGACACCGGACAGCAACAATTGGGATCCGCGCGACGGCGAAACCCACTACGGCCAAAAGAGCGGCCCGGACGACGATCAGGACGATGATGACGACGACGATCTCGACAGCAGCTACGATCTGCCCGATCCGGCCGACGTCACGCCCATTTGAGTTTCAGAAAATACAATGCGTAAAAAAGCGAGGCATGATCGCTCATGCCTCGCGCTGGTGGGCACGTTCGAAGCCCGTTCAGCCGCGCTGTCCCCGATGCCTGCTGTGGACTTCCTGGCTCAACGCGTTGACGGCGCTGTTCGCCTGATCGGCGCTCTGCTGCGCGGCTTGCGCGGCCTGTTGCGCGCTGGTCGCCGTCTGCTGCGCGGATTGCGCAGTGGATAGCGCCTGATCAGCCGTCGACTGCGCCTTGTGGACTTCGTCTTCCGTTGCGCAACCGCTGAGCATCAGCGCGGCCGTCGCCGCCGCCAAAAACGCTCCTCTGCCGAATGTCCTATGCATGAGACAACTCCTTTCCAGATGCATGCGGCCGGAGCCGCCTACTCGCATACATATCCAAGCCACCATGTCGGCAACCGCCAATTGGACCATGGTCTAACCATACGGAACACACGCGGCGTCCTATTCTTCAAGCGATCGAGCGAGGCCTGCTGTGTGGCAGCCGACGAACCGGACCGTGATGCGACTGCTGTGGGCGATGATTGTCGCGTGCGTGATCGCGCTCGCCGGAATTGCCGGCAGCATTCCCGCCAAGGCATCGGACGGCTTCGCAGGCAGCGATGACACGGTGAATGCGACGCAAGCCGCGATCCGCGAGGCGTTGTCGACGCCGGATGAATCGGATTCCGGTCTTCAGGTACTCGCCACATTCTACCAGTCGCGTGACTTCAAGCCGGTATGGAGCGGAAGCGATGAAGCGCGGTCACGCGCCGATCTCGTGCGGGAAACGCTCGAGCACGCTTATGAACAGGGCTTGCGCGCACGCGATTACACGAACCCTCTGTCCCAATGGACCGGCAGCCCGGAAACCGGCACCGACGCTGCGGATTTCGATATCGCGATGACGAGATCGCTGTTCCGCTATGCCCACGATGTGCGGCTGGGTCGCGTCGCGCCGAACGACGTTTACAAGGATGTGAGCTTGCCACCGGAACGGCTGGATGCCGCAGCGGCGCTTGCAAGCGCGTTGGCCAACGACGCGATGAAAAAATTCGTCACGGACCTGCCGCCACAGCATCCCGGCTACCGCGGACTCGCGAAGGCACTGGCGATTTATCGGGATATCGCCGAACAAGGCGGTTGGCCGAAGGTGCCGGCGGGCATCGCACTCGACGGAAAAGACCGCCGTCAGGCGCTGCTGGCCGCCCGCCTCTCCTTCGAAGATTCCGATCTCGCGGAGGCCATCGATCCGTCCGCGGCCGATCTGCGCATCGCTTTGCTGCGCTTCCAGCGACGAATGGGGCTGGACGACAACGGCGGGCTCGATACCGATACGCTCGCCGCATTGAATGTCTCTGCGGCCTATCGCGTGAAGGAAATCGCGGCGAACATGGAGCGTTGGCGCTGGGTGCCGCGCGGTTTCGAACGCGACTACATCTATGTCAATGTGCCCGATGAGAGCGTTGACTATGTGCACAACCGCACATCGCTGCTCCACTCGCGCGTTGTCGTCGGCATGAAGGCCAGCCCGACGCCCATCATGCGGACGGCGGTGGAAGCCATCGTCGTCAATCCGCCGTGGGATATTCCCGACGATATCGCGGCGAAAAAGCTGCTTCCCAAACTCCGGCAGGATGCAAGCTATCTGGCGTCACGCGACATGGTGCTGGCGGATGGTCCAAGCGACGATCCACATGGAACGAAGATCGACTGGCATCACGTAACGGAAGACAACATCCCATACCAGATCCGGCAGAATCCGGGATCGGACAACGCGCTCGGCATGTTGATGCTGGATTCCCCGAACACGTTCGGCGTTTATCTTCACGATACGCCGCACAAGGAGCTGTTCCGCATGGCCATGCGGGAAAAGAGCAACGGTTGTGTGCGTGTTGAAGAAAGCCGCGCGCTGGCATCACTCGCACTGCAAAGCGAATCCGACGACGAGGATCTCGATGCGATGATCGCGAGCGGGAAAACCGAGCGTGTGCCTCTGTCGGCACCACTGCCCGTCTACATGCTTTACTGGACCGCCATCGCCGACGCGAATGGCGGCATGCAGTTCCGCCCTGACCGGTATGATCGCGATCCGCCCTTGATCGCACGGTTGCGTGGCGACCCGCCGCCAAAGGAAACCCGCCCGCAAAAAGATTCCCCGGCGTCCGGCAGCAAGCTGGCGACCCGGTCGGAGCGTTGACCACCCCGGCTCGGATAAAGGGCGGGACCACATTGGCTTGTGTAACGATCGCAAATGCCGCTATATGACGGCCTCAAAATTAGATAAGTCCTTGATTCTAATAAGAGTAGCCGATAGAACGCCCGCGCGAATGTCAGATTGAAAGCCGGTGCGTTCTCCAGCGGAGCTGTGGCCGAGAGGCTGAAGGCGGCGGTTTGCTAAACCGTTATACGGTTGAAAAGCCGTATCGAGGGTTCGAATCCCTCCGGCTCCGCCAGTTCTTTCGCGCGTTCAAAGAACCTGGGAGAGCGCCGCAGTACGGCGCGATGTCCCATTCGCGCGAAGAGCTTGCGCGGCATGATGTTCGCGATACCAGTCCACGAAATTCCGCAGGCCTGTTTCGATCGATGTCCTGGGCTCGAAGCCCAGATCGCGGCGGCTGGCCTCGATATCCGCGAAGGTGGACGGCACGTCGCCGGGCTGCATCGGCTCCAGGATGATCTCCGCCTTGCGGCCGATGTTTTTTTCCAGCACGGCGACGAAGTCCGTCAGCTTCTGCGGTTTGTTGTTGCCCAGATTGTAGAGCGCATGCGGCGGCGTTCCGCTCGCCGGGCGGTCCAATGCGCGGAGCACGCCCTGCACGATGTCATCTATATAAGTGAAGTCGCGCCACATCTCGCCGCGGTTGAAGATGCGTATCT
>Ga0153956_1001977_pt1 | contig 16272 bp, 15 predicted proteins | sample TSFL040MetaG_FD_104704 | JGI IMG/M metagenome (GOLD analysis project Ga0153956, IMG submission 104704) | Attine ant fungus gardens microbial communities from Florida, USA - TSFL040 MetaG | ecosystem: Host-associated > Fungi > Mycelium > Unclassified | place: USA: Florida, Wekiwa Springs... | reverse complement strand
TGCTCGTCGAGCGCGGCATGCGCGTGACGATCATGAAGTTCGATCCGTACCTCAACGTCGATCCCGGCACGATGTCGCCGTTCCAGCACGGCGAGGTGTATGTCACCGACGACGGCGCGGAGACCGATCTGGATCTCGGCCACTATGAGCGCTTCACCGGCGTGTCGGCATTGAAGTCCGACAACGTCACCTCGGGCCGCATCTATCAACGCGTGATCGAGAAAGAGCGCCGGGGCGGCTATCTGGGCCGCACCGTGCAGGTGATTCCGCATGTCACCGACATGATCAAAGAATTCGTCATGGACGGCATCGACGACCTCGACTTCCTCCTTGTCGAAATCGGCGGCACGGTGGGCGATATCGAAGGCCTGCCGTTCTTCGAGGCCATCCGCCAGCTCGGCAACGAACTGGGCCGCGACCGCGCGGCGTTTCTGCACCTGACGCTGGTGCCTTACATCGAGGCCGCGGGCGAACTGAAAACCAAGCCGACGCAGCATTCCGTGAAGGAATTGCGCGCCATCGGCATCCAGCCGGACATTCTTCTGTGCCGTGCCTCGCATCCCATTCCGGAGGACGAGCGCCGCAAGATCGGCCTGTTCTGTAACGTCTCTGCGGAGAACGTCATTCCGGCGCTCGACCTCGACACGATCTATCGCGTGCCGATGGCCTATCACGCAGCCGGTCTCGACGTTCAGCTCCTCAAGCATTTCCACATCGCCGACGCCCCGCCGCCGGATCTGTCGCGGTGGCAGCAGGTGGTGGAGCGGGTGAAGAACCCGGAAGGCGAAGTGCGCATCGCCGTCGTCGGCAAATACATGCAGGTGAAGGACTCCTATAAGTCCCTCTCCGAAGCGCTGACGCATGGCGGCATCGCCAACAACGTGAAGGTCCACATGGACTGGATCGACAGCGAGATCTTCGAGCGCGACGACGCCGCCAGCTTCCTCGAAAACGTCCACGGCATCCTCGTGCCCGGCGGTTTCGGCGAGCGCGGCACCGAAGGCAAGATCGAAGCGGTGAAGTTCGCGCGCGAACGCAAGGTGCCGTTCTTCGGCATTTGCTACGGGCTGCACATGGCGGTGATCGAAGCCGCGCGCGATCTGGCGGGCCTCGACGGCGCAGGCACCACCGAAATCGGCAAGCCGAAATATCCGGTCATCGGGTTGATGACCGAGTGGGTCAAAGGCAATCAGGTGGAGAAGCGCGTCGCCGATGGCGACATGGGCGGCACGATGCGCCTGGGCGCCTACGACTCCGTGCTGACTCCAGGGAGCCGCGTCGCGGAAGTCTACGGCACCACGAATATCAGCGAGCGCCATCGCCATCGCTACGAAGTGAACACCGAATACACGCCGCTGCTGGAGAAGCAGGGCTTCAAGGTATCGGGCTGGTCGCCCGACAAGCGCCTGCCGGAGATCATGGAGATTCCCGATCACCCCTGGTTCATCGGCGTGCAATTCCACCCGGAGCTGAAGTCGCGTCCGCTGGAGCCGCATCCATTGTTTTCTTCGTTCATCGCGGCGGCGGTCCACCAGAGCCGGTTGGTTTAAGGGGGAACTTTTCCCCGCATGGGGCGTTTTTCCGCATTGGGGCGGCCGGAAAAGTCAGGTGTCTGCAGAAAACGACGATAAAGAGCCGCGCGATTTCGCAAGTGCGTTAATCGAGATCGGGCAGAGCCGCGACCGCGAGGCCCATCTGCAGCGGGAAATTGAGCGTGGCGCGGCAGATGCCACCCGCGCGCTCGCCCAACTGCGCGACAGCGAGCGTCATTTCAAGCTTCTGGTGCAGAGCGTCACCGACTACGCGATCTACATGCTCGCGCCCAATGGCATCGTCGCCAGCTGGAATGCGGGCGCCGAACGCATCAAGGGATATAAGCCGGAAGAGATCATGGGGCGGAACTACGCGGAGTTCTTCACGCCCGAAGACCGCGAGGCGGGGGTTCCCGGCAATGCGCTGAAAGTCGCCACCGAACACGGCCGCTATGAGAGCCAGGGCTGGCGCCTGCGCAAGGATGGAAGTCGCTTCTGGGCGCTCGCCGTGATCGATTCCGTGCGGGACGAGCAGGGTGAACTGCTGGGTTTCGCCAAGATCACGCGGGACATGACCGAACAGCGCGAGGCGCAGCTTCGCCTGGAGCATGCGCAGGAAAAGCTCGCGCAATCGCAGAAAATGGAAGCCATCGGTCAGCTCACGGGCGGCGTCGCGCACGACTTCAACAACCTGCTGATGATCGTCAGCGGCCAGGCGCAGTTGATGAAGAAGCGCGCGAAGGATCCCAAGGACATCCGCTCGATAGACGCGATCGAGCAGGCGGCGCGCAGCGGCGCAAATCTCACGCGCCAGCTTCTCACATTCGCGCGCCGCCAGCGGCTGATGCGCGTTTCCGTGGATTTGGATGAACGGCTGAGAGCGATTCACGACCTGCTTTTGAGTTCGGTTGGCGGCGCGGTGAAACTGGAGATCGCGGTGGCGCCGGGCACCTGGCCGGTCGAGACGGACGTGGGTGAGCTGGAACTGGCACTGGTCAACATCGCCGTGAATGCCCGCGACGCCATGCCGAGTGGCGGCGTGCTGTCCATCGAAGCCCACAACGAAACACTGGACGGCCACGGCGTGACATTGCTGGAAGGCGACTACGTCGCGCTTTCGCTTCGCGATACCGGCACCGGCATCGTGCCGGATGTTCTTTCCAAGGTTTTCGAACCGTTCTTCACCACGAAGGAAGTAGGAAAAGGCACGGGGCTCGGCCTTTCGCAGGTTTATGGCTTTGTGCGCCAGTCCGGCGGCGACGTGCATGTGTCGAGCCATGAAGGCGAAGGGACCGCCGTCACGCTCTTTCTTCCGCGCGCGCGGGAAGGGGCGGCTGTGCAGGCGCCAAAGGCGCTGGAGACTGAAGTGCTGCATGGCAGCGGAACCATCCTGGTCGTCGAGGACAATGCGCAGGTCGGCGATGTGAGCACGCTGCTGCTGGAGCAACTCGGCTACAAGGTTGTCCGCGTCGACCGCCCCGATGCGGCGCTCGCGCTTCTCTCCAAAGCGAACGACATAGAAATGGTGTTCACCGACATCGTCATGCCGGGCGATATGGACGGCCTGGCTCTGGCGCGTGAGATCGGGCGGCTTCACCCCCGGTTACCCGTTCTGCTCGCCACCGGCTACAGCAGCGCCGCGGAGCGTGCCGGCGCGGAGTTTCCGATTTTGCGCAAGCCCTACGACCAGAGCACGCTGGGTCTGGCGATCAAGGCCGCGCTCGCGGGAAGCAAGCAGTCCGCCACCGCGTAAGCCTCAAGCCAGTCTCAGCAGGCGGCGCTTCTCGCGCTCTTCCTTGATGGCACGCGCGCGTACCCGTAGCAGGTCGCGCCGCGCGACGAGGCCCACGACACGGCCCGAGCCGCGCTCCAGGATCGGCACGCGGCCGAAATCGGACACCGCCATGCGGTCGGCGAGATGGCCCGCCAACTCGTCCGAGTAGCAGGTGAACATCTCGTCGCGGATCTGCGTGTCCGCGAGCGTCTGCGCATTGCCCCAGCCTTCGCGCGACCAGCGCAACACGTCGGCGCGCGACACCATGCCGGTCAGCTTTCCATCCGCATCGACGACAGGATAGCTCTTGTGCCGCTTGGGGCCTTCCGCCGCCATGAAGAAGGCGATGGCTTCCTCGATCGGAATGGAGCCTGCCAGCGTGTGCACCGGCTTGGCCATGATCTGGTCCACGCGCGTCTGCAGGAAAGGATCGATGGTATATTCGCGCATGATGTGATGGCCGCGCCGCGCGATGCGCTCGGTCAGGATCGAGCGGCGCATCAACAGCACCGTCGTCCCAAAGGCGGCAACGGATGCCACCAGCACCGGCGCCAGAAGATGGTGGTTGCCGGTGAGCTCGACCGCGAACAGCGTGCTCGTCAGCGGCGCGCGCATCGTGCCGCCGAGGATCGCCGCCATCCCGAGAATGGCCCAGAAGCCGGCGTCGGCGAACGGCAGATAATGCGCTTCCAGTGAACCCAACGCGCCGCCCATGATGAGCAGCGGCGCCAGCACGCCGCCGGAGGTGCCCGACGACAGCGCGACGATCCAGACCACACATTTGCCGATCAGGAGCGCGATGGCGTCGTGCATATCCAATGTCCCGTTCACCAGGGCGTGGATGTTGTCGTAACCGACGCCGAGCACCGCCGGATCGAGCCAGCCGCCGATGCCCACGACCACGCCGCCAAGCGTGGGCCACCACATCCAGTGGATCGGAAGCTCGTAGAACAAGTCTTCCACTTTGTAGAGGACGATCGTCATCAGGCCCGATTGCAGACCCGCGACGATGCCGATGAGGGCGCACAGCCCGAGACCCCACCACGGGATCATCGGGGCGATCCCATAGGCAAAGAGAGGTCCCGGGCCGAGCAACCAGGGCCGCCACATGGCAGCGACCATTGCTGCGGTGACCACGGGCACGAAGCTCCGCGGCTTCCATTCGAAAAGAAGAAGTTCGACGGCGAGAAGCACCGCTGCGATGGGCGTCCCGAACACGCCGGTCATGCCGGCGGCGGCACCTGCCACGAGCAAGGTCTTCCGTTCGGCGGAACTCATATGGAAGAGCTGCGCGAACAACGACCCCAGCGCGCCACCCGTCATGATGATGGGGCCTTCCGCGCCGAACGGGCCGCCGGTGCCGATGGAGATGGCGGAGGAGAGCGGCTTCAGCAGCGCCACTTTGGGCTCGATGCGGCTCTGACCGAGCAGAATCGCTTCGATGGCTTCGGGAATGCCGTGGCCGCGGATTTTCTCCGAGCCGTAGCGCGCCATGAGTCCGATGATGCTGCTGCCCGCGACGGGAATGAAAATCGTCCAGGCCGAAAGATGCAGGCCCATGAACGACACGCTGGCATCGGACAGGCGCTGGAAATAGATCAGATTGGTGATGAGCGCGATGAGCTTGAGCAGGACCCACGCGGAGGCCGCGCCGCCGGTTCCCACGACGGCCGCCATCGCCGTAAGCTTGAGGAGGCTGCGGTCGGCGGTGAAATCGCGCAGAGTGTCCCGGAATGCGGCCGGAGCGTTGGGAAGATTCGACATGAATGGAATTTCGGGCGAAGCAATTTCGGAAGCGGGCTATTATATCGTGATGCGATATAATGCAATGCAGCGCGGCGGAGATCGGCCATGACCGTGAAAGGCCGCGCAAAGCTTGCCGCAGCGGACTACCGCAATCTTGCCGAATTCCGGTTCCTGCTGCGTCGATTCCTGGTTTTCAGCGAAGACGCTGCCCGGGCGGCGGGGCTGGCCCCGCAACAGCACCAGGCCCTTCTGGCGATCAAGGGATTCGGAGGCGCCCCCACCATCGGCGACCTGGCGGAGCAACTCGTCATCAAGCACCACAGCGCCGTGGGACTGGTGGATCGGCTGGTGAAGGCGGGCTATCTCAAGCGCGCCCAGGACCGGAGTGACCGCAGGCGCGTGACTCTCGCGCTGACGGCATCGGGCGAGAAACTCCTTGCCGACCTGTCATCCACGCACCGCGACGAACTGCGGATGCTGACGCCGTCGCTGAAAGCCCTGTTCGCGAAACTGGAAAGATAAGCCTCGCGGGCGTCCGTGGCGACAACCCCTCGCTGTGGGCCGCGAATTCTCTTATAGGATGCCGCTGCCGGCGGTCAGTCCGCCCGGCTCACGCGACTGGATAAGCTCATGCCTTCATTGACTCTCGACAACTGGAATATCTCGATCGGTGACAGCCAGAAGCTCGTTGTCATGGCCGGGATGAACGTCCTTGAAGACGCACAGATGGCAATGGATGTCGCAGGCCATCTAAAAGAAGTCTGCGCGAAGCTTCAGTTGCCTTTCATTTTCAAGGCGAGCTACGACAAGGCCAATCGCTCGTCGATCAAATCCTATCGCGGTCCCGGGTTGGAAAAGGGGTTGCGCATCCTTGCCGACGTGAAGCAATCGCTGAAGGTCCCGGTCGTTACCGACTTCCATACGGAAGAACAGGCGGCGCCTGTCGCTGCCGTGGCCGACGTCCTTCAGATTCCCGCCTTCCTCTGTCGCCAGACCGATCTTGTCGTCGCCGCGGCAAAGGCCGTCGATGCCTCCGGTGGTTGGCTGCAGGTGAAGAAAGGCCAGTTTCTCGCGCCGTGGGATTGCAAGAATATCCTTTCGAAAATCGGCGAAGTTTCAAAACGCCCGATGACGATCTTGTGCGAGCGCGGTGTTGCGTTTGGCTACAACAATCTCGTCGTGGACATGCTGGGCTTGGGTGAAATGCGCAAGCTCGGCGCGCCGGTGACGATGGACGCCACGCACGCGGTCCAGCTTCCGGGCGCTGACCCGCGCACGGGCGGCGCATCGGCGGGAGGGCGCAGGGAAGGCGTATCCGTGCTGGCGCGCGCCGCCGTTGCCGCGGGCGTGGATGGAATCTTCCTCGAATTCCATCCTGATCCCGACAAGGCGTTGTGCGATGGACCGAGCTGTCTCGCACTGAACTCGGCGGAAGCGTTGTTGGCGGACCTCGTTGCGATCGATGCGATCGTGAAGCGGAAGAAGGCCTAGGCCGCTCCCGCGCTCCACGACATCACGACGCCGATCACCGACAGCACGAGCAATCCCAGCGTCGCCAGCATCGTCAGCGAGAATCCGACGCTGCGGCTGGCGGGATCGCGCAGATAGGCCTGCATGTAGATGAAGCGCGCGACGATCCAGATCAGCCCCAGCGCCGCCGGCAGCCACGTCACCAGCGTGAAGGTGAGCGTCGCCACCCACAGCATGGGCATGAACAGCGCATATTGCTCCAGCGAGTTCATGTGAACGCGCACCGCGCGGTCCATGTCTTCATGGCCCGTCATGGCCGGCGCCTTGATGCCGTGCTTGCCGCGGGCGCGGCCCACTGGAACGCTCGTATAGAACAGCATCAGAACCGCCAGGATGGTGACGGCTTCCGTCAGTGTGAGACCGGATACCATTTTCGTTTCCCCCGATAGTTTTTCAGACCGCGTTCACCGCGCTCCATGTCATGAATATGCCGATCACTGCGCAGATGATGAGCGCCAAGGCCGCGAGGGTGGAAATGACGAAACCCGTCTCGCGCTTCTCCGGCGCGGTCATGTAGCCGCTCTTGTAGATGATGCGGCCGATGACCCAGACCGCGCCGAGCACCGGCGGCAGCCACGACAGATAGAGGATCGTCATCGCGGGCGAGAAATAGACGGTGGCGAGCCACAGCGCCGGCACGAACACCACCAGCCATTCCAGCGTGTTCGCCTGCACGCGCACGGCGCATTCGAACTCCGTCGGTCCGGTCATGGTCGGCGCTTTCACGCCATGCTTGGCGCGCGCCCGGGCGACCGAAATGCCCGTCCAGATGTAAAAGAGCAGTGCGAGAATCGTGATGAGCGCGGTCACCAGCGTGACCGGCAGGTCGATGACGTTCATAAGCCCTCCCCAGAGCGAATGTCTTTGAAGGGCTTATAGCGGGATTCGGGGCGTTGCGCGCAGATCGCCGCGGGCGCTCCCCCGCGGCGTCTTACGCATGGCTGGTCAGGCTTAGTGCTGGTCGCCGCCGTGATCGTGGCGGGCTTTGCGTTCGGCGATCTTCTGCTCGACGGCCTGCTTCTGGTCCGGCGTCAGGGCGTCGAATTTCGTCTGCATGTCGGCCTTCAGCTTCGCCTTGTCGGCGTCGCTCATGCCGTCGAACTTGGCGCGCATGGCCTGCATCTGGGCATGGCGCTGATCGTGGGACATCGACGACCAATCGACGCCGTTGGCCTTCTGCTGCTCCATGTACATGGCGCGCTGCTCGGGCGTGAAGAAGCCATGCATGCCGCCGCCATGGTCCTGCGCGAAAGCAGAGGCCGGGGCTGCGAGAATCAGAGCGGAAAGGGCGAGGGTTGAAAAACGCATTTTTGAAGTACTCCAACGAAGTAATGCGCTCCTCCAATTGCGTCTGTGGCGGGCATTTGTGGCGGCGTCAAGGCGCAGTTGAAGCCCCGTCCCCCATCGCCTAGAAGTCGCCCGGCCCGGCCGGCCCGCCTTACGGAGATTTCACCATGACCGCCATCGTCGACATCACCGCCCGCGAAGTTCTGGACAGCCGCGGCAACCCGACCGTCGAGGTGGACGTGTTGCTGGAAGACGGCTCGCTTGGCCGCGCCATCGTTCCGTCAGGCGCCTCGACCGGCGCGCATGAGGCGGTGGAACTGCGCGACGGCGGCAAGCGCTATGGCGGCAAGGGCGTCGAGAAGGCGGTCGCCGCGGTGAACACCGAAATCTTCGATGCGATCTGCGGCATGGACGCGGAAGACCAGACGCGCATCGACCGCATCATGATCAAGCTGGACGGCACGCCGAACAAATCCCGCCTCGGCGCGAACGCCATTCTTGGCGTGTCGCTGGCACTGGCGAAGGCGGCGGCGATCTCGCTCGGCCAGCCGCTCTATCGCTATGTCGGCGGCCCGATGGCGCATGTGCTGCCGGTGCCGATGATGAACATCATCAATGGCGGCGTGCATGCCGACAATCCGATCGACTTCCAGGAATTCATGATCATGCCTGCCGGCGCGCCGACCTTTAAGGAAGCCCTGCGCATGGGTGCGGAAATCTTCCACACGCTGAAGAAAGGCCTCCACGATGCCGGCCACAATACCAATGTCGGCGACGAGGGCGGCTTCGCGCCGAACCTGAAGAGCGCCGACGAAGCGCTGGGCTTCATCATGAAGTCCGTCGAGAAGGCGGGCTACAAGCCGGGCGAAGACGTCTATCTGGCGCTCGATCCCGCTTCGACCGAGTTCTTCAAAGACGGCAAGTATGTCCTTGAAGGCGAGGGCAAAACCTTGTCGCCGGACCAGATGGCGAAGGTCTATGAGGACCTCTGCAAGCGCTATCCCATCATCTCCATCGAGGACGGCATGGCCGAGGACGACTGGGCCGGCTGGAAGGCGTTGACGGACGCCGTCGGCAAGAAGGTGCAGCTCGTGGGCGACGATCTCTTCGTCACCAATGTGAAGCGTCTCGCCCAGGGCATCGAAAAGCACACGGCGAACGCCATTCTCATAAAGGTCAACCAGATCGGCAGCTTGACCGAGACTCTTGAGACCATAGATATGGCGAACCGCGCGTCGTACCGCTCGGTGATGAGCCATCGTTCGGGCGAAACGGAAGACACCACCATCGCGGACCTCGCGGTCGCGACGAACTGCGGTCAGATCAAGACCGGCTCGCTCGCCCGCTCGGACCGGCTTGCGAAATACAACCAGCTTCTGCGCATCGAGGAACGCCTGGGCGACCAGGCGGTCTATGCCGGACGGAGCGTCCTGCGCGCCTGACGCGTTGGAAAGACACGAGACAGATCCATGGCCAAGAAAAACAAATTCAAGCCGGAAGCCTATGCCGCGCCCACGAAGGACACGCGCTACGAGGGAACTTTCGAGGTGCTGATACCAATTCCCGGCCGCGTGAAGCCCGCGCGCGCCGCCGGTCAATTCCCGACGCAGAAAGCCGCCGAGGACTGGATCCACAGCCCCGAAGGCATCGACATGATCGAAGAAATCTTTGCCAAGGGCGGCGCCTGACGGCCGCCATGAATTCGTAAACGCCTCGCTGTTCCAATTTACGTTTTCGAATCCGAGACTTGGCTCTCGCTTTTCACTTGACCGGCCGAATCAGCGTGTGATTCGTTGGCGGGATGCGAATCAGGCGAAGCGTGCTGCGAGTTTTCGGCGCGTCGGTCATCCCGGCGATCTGCACGGCTGTCATTGCCTATTTCGGCTACTACGCGATCAGCGGCACGCGCGGCTATCACGCCTACGACACCGTGAGCGCCGAGCTCTCTGCACAGCAACAGAAACTGGCATCGGTGCGCGGCGAAAGATTGCGTCTGGAACACCGCATCCAGCTGATCGAAAATGGTGACCGCGACACGATCGAGGAAGTCCAGCGCGAAGAGCTTCTTGGCAGCACCCCCGGTCAGGTTGCGGTGCCCCGCGAAAGGCACTGAATCCTGTAAGGATTCCGAATTTTCTGACAATCCGTCATGGCTTGCTAAACTGCGGCTCCCTTGCCAAAACCGGGCGTTGCCCGGCTGGGCATGACAGGAGTTTTTGCATGGCAAATGCCAAGCCGGCGCCTCAATCCGATCCGTCCGTCGGCGCCGATCTGCAGAAGAAATTCTATCACGACATGCTTCTGATCCGCCGCTTCGAGGAGAAGGCGGGACAGCTTTACGGCATGGGCCTCATCGGCGGCTTCTGCCATCTCTATATCGGGCAGGAAGCGGTCGTCGTCGGCATGCAGGCCGCGCTGAAAAAGGGCGACCAGATCATCACCGCCTATCGCGACCACGGCCACATGCTGGCCACCGGCATGGATCCGAAGGGCGTGATGGCGGAACTCACGGGCCGCTCGACCGGCTATTCCAAGGGCAAGGGCGGCTCGATGCACATGTTCAGCGTCGAGCAGCACTTCTATGGCGGCCACGGCATCGTCGGCGCGCAGGTGCCGATCGGGACGGGTCTGGCGTTCTCCAACAAGTACAAAAAGAACAACGCGGTCTGCGTCACCTATTTCGGCGACGGCGCGGCGAACCAGGGCCAGGTCTATGAGAGCTTCAACATGGCGGAGCTCTGGAAGCTGCCGGTCGTCTATGTGATCGAGAACAATCAGTACGCGATGGGCACCAGCGTCGAACGCTCCAGCGCCGAAACGCATTTCTACAAGCGCGGCGCGTCGTTCAACATTCCGGGCGAGCAGGTGGACGGCATGGACGTCGAAGCCGTGTACGCCGCCGGCCAGAAAGCCGCCCAATATTGCCGCGAAGGCAAAGGCCCGATCATCCTGGAGATGAAGACCTACCGGTATCGCGGCCACTCGATGTCGGATCCCGCGAAATATCGCACGCGCGAGGAAGTGCAGGAGGTGCGCGAGAAGCGTGATCCCATCGAGCATTACGCCGCGCGCATGACCGAGCGCGGCACGGCGAAAGATGAAGACCTGAAGGCGATGGACAAGGACATCCGATCCATCGTGAACACTGCCGCGGAGTTCGCGCAGGAAAGCCCCGAGCCCGCCGCCGAAGAACTCTATACGGACGTGCTGGCATGACACAGATTCTGATGCCCGCGCTTTCGCCCAAATCCTCTGTTGTCATGGCCCGGCTTGACCGGGCCACCCATTTGCCGCGTGTCCACGCGGCAGAAAGACTCCACGCCCACCTGGGTGGCCCGCTTTTGCGGGCCATGACAATTGCGGGTGTGAAATGACACAGATTCTTATGCCGGCACTTTCTCCCACAATGGAGGAAGGGAAATTGGCCAAGTGGCTGGTGAAGGAAGGCGACACGGTGAAGTCCGGCGATATCCTCGCCGAGATTGAAACCGACAAGGCGACAATGGAATTCGAAGCTGTCGATGAAGGCACCATTGGCAAGATCCTCGTGCCGGAAGGCACCGAAGGCGTGAAGGTCAACGATCCCATCGCCACGCTTGTCGGCGATGGCGAAGAAGAAGCCGCAGCGCCGGTCGCCGCGACGCAGCCGAAGAAGCCCGCGCGCGAAGAGACGAAGGCGCAGGCCGAGGTCGAACAGCGCAAGGCGCCGCCCGCGAAACGCGTAGAAGCCGCGGAAGCCACGCTGAATGAGCCGGATGTGCCGGAAGGCACCGAACTCGTCGTCACCACCGTGCGCGAAGCGTTGCGCGATGCGATGGCGGAAGAGATGCGCCGCGACAACACCGTGTTCCTGATGGGCGAGGAAGTCGCGCAATACCAGGGCGCGTACAAAATCAGCCAGGGCCTGCTGGAAGAGTTCGGCGACATGCGCGTGATCGACACGCCGATCACCGAGCACGGTTTCGCCGGTCTGGGCGTGGGCGCTGCATTCGGCGGCCTTAAGCCCATCGTCGAGTTTATGACCTTCAACTTCGCCATGCAGGCGATCGACCAGATTATCAATTCCGCCGCCAAGACGCGTTACATGTCCGGCGGGCAGATGGGTTGCCCCATCGTGTTCCGCGGCCCGAACGGCCCCGCCGCGCGCGTCGCCGCGCAGCACAGCCAAGATTATTCAAGCTGGTACGCGCATATCCCCGGCCTGAAGGTCATCGCGCCTTACTTCGCCGCCGACGCGAAGGGCCTACTCAAAGCGGCGATCCGCGATCCTAACCCGGTGATCTTTCTCGAAAACGAAATCGTCTACGGCCGCTCCTTCCCGGTGCCGAAGCTGGACGATTACATCGTCCCCATCGGCAAGGCGCGGGTGGTGAAGAAGGGCGCGCATGTCACGCTCGTCGCGCATTCCATCTGCGTCGGCATGATTATCGAAGCAGCGGAGAAACTCGCCGCCGAAGGCATCGACGCCGAGCTGATCGACCTGCGCACCTTGCGCCCGCTCGACACCGCGACCGTCATTGAATCGGTGAAGAAGACCAACCGTCTCGTCACCGTGGAGCAGGGCTGGCCCGTGTGCTCCATCGGTTCGGAAATCTGCTCGGTCGTCACCAGCGAAGCCTTCGACTATCTCGACGCGCCGCCGACCAAAGTCACCGGCAAGGACGTGCCGATGCCGTATGCCGCCAATCTGGAAAAGCTCGCGCTGCCGCACGTCGAAGACATTGTCGAAGCCGCCAAAGCCGTCTGTTATCGGACCTGACACATGGCGAAGAAGAAGAAGACAGCGAAAGTCGAAAAACACTGGCACCGCGGCGGCTGCCATTGCGGCGCGGTGGCGTTCGAAGTGCGCACGCCGGACGAGATCGAGCTGGTGGACTGCAACTGCTCGATCTGCCGCAAGACCGGCTATCTGCATCTCATCGTCGGCGACAAGGATTTCAAGCTGGTGCGCGGCGAGAATGTAATCTCCGCCTATACCTTCAACACCGGCGCGGCGAAGCACCTGTTCTGCTCGGTCTGCGGGATCAAGTCGTTCTACATTCCGCGCTCGCATCCGGACGGTTACAGCATCAATTTCCGCTGCCTCGATGCCGGCGAATTTAAATCCGTCGTGACAACCGAATTCGACGGTTCGCATTGGGAACAGAATGCGGGGGATCTCGCAGCGTTGGAGAGTAATTAGTGGCGACCAACATCCTCATGCCCGCGCTTTCGCCCACGATGGAAGAGGGCAAGCTCGCCAAGTGGCTGGTGAAGGAAGGCGACACGGTCAAATCGGGCGACATCCTCGCCGAGATCGAGACCGACAAGGCCACGATGGAGTTCGAGGCTGTCGATGAAGGCAAGGTCGGCAAAATCCTCGTTCCCGAAGGCACCGAAGGCGTGAAGGTGAACCAGCCGATCGCGGTCCTCCTCGGCGAAGGGGAGGACGCGGGCGCCGCGCCGCCGCCGTCCGACATCCATTCGGCCATGGCGTCGATCAAGGACGCGATATCGAAGGAATCTGGTGAGACGAAGGCGGCGAAAGCTGAATCGAAATCTTCTCAACCTGCACCAGCTTCCCGCTCTCCCCTTGAGGGGGAGCCAAAATCGCGCAGTGATTTTGGTAGGGGCCCTGGCGCCATGCCCCTCCCCGAACAGCCAAGTGGCGCTTCGACGGTCGATCGCGGCCGCGATCTCCACCCTCAAGGGGAGGGTGAAAAGGACCGCATCTTCGCATCGCCGCTCGCGCGCAAGATCGCGGAGCAGAAGGGTGTCGATCTGTCGTCGCTGCAGGGCTCCGGCCCGCGCGGACGCATCGTGAAGGCCGATGTGGAATCCGCGAAGCCGGGCGCCGCCGCGAAAGCGCCTGCTGCGAAGTCCGCGCAACCGGGCACTACGCAAGCCGCAAGCATCCCCGGCATCACGCCGTTGCCCGATGCCAGGCTCTTCTACAAGGAAGGCGAATACGAAGAGGTCCCGCATGACTCCATGCGCAAGACCATCGCCAAGCGCCTGACCTCGGCCAAGACGCTCATCCCGCATTTCTATCTGACCATCGATTGCAACATCGACGGGCTGATGGCGACACGCGCCAAGCTCAACGCGCAATCGCCGAAAGACGGCGGCTACAAGCTCTCCGTCAACGACTTCGTGGTGAAAGCGTCCGCGCTGGCGTTGATGCGCGTGCCGGAAGTGAATGCGAGCTGGACGGAGACGTCCATCCTCCGCCACAAGCGCGCGGACATCGGCGTGGCGGTGGCGCTGGACTTCGGCCTCATCACGCCCATCGTCTTCGGCGCGGAGGGCAAGGGCCTCTCCGCCATTTCCAACGACGTGAAATCGCTGGCCGAACGCGCGAAGGCGAAGAAGCTCAAGCCGCAGGAATATGAAGGCGGCAGTTTCTCGATCTCCAATCTGGGCATGTTCGGGATCAAGGATTTCACGGCCGTCATCAACCCGCCGCAGTCCGCCATCCTCGCCGTCGGTGCGGGCGAGCAGCGCGCGGTGGTGAAGGACGGCATCCTCAAGACCGCGACCATGATGACGGTCACGCTCTCCTGCGATCACCGCGTCATCGACGGCGCCACCGGCGCCCGCTTCCTGCAGGCCTTCAAGGGATACATAGAAGAGCCGTCATCGATGCTGCTATAGTCCGCATCCGAGGGGACGATGGGCGAATACATAGCGACACACGATCCGGCGGCGGTCTCGGCGGTCCAGCACGCGGCGGCGGCGCTGGCGCGCGACGGCGTGTCGGTTGGCACATGCCCCAATTGCGGCGTGCCGCTGATCGGCGATTACTGCGCAGTGTGCGGGCAGGAAAAGAACATCCATCGCCGCTCCGTCGCGGGCATCCTGCACGACTTTTTCGAGGACATGCTCAACTTCGACAGCCGGATCGTGCGCACGATCATCGCGCTGCTGGTGGAGCCGGGCGAGATCGCCATCGCCTTCCGCGAGGGCCGCACGCGCCGTTACGTGCCGGCGCTGCGCCTCTATTTCTTCGTCACCCTGATCTTCTTCCTGCTCCTGAGCGCGACGAAACTTGCGATCATCCAGCTCGAGCTAACGGCAACGCCGGCCAAGATGGTCCGCACGGCGGACGGGCAGATCCACTACATCAATCCCGCTTACGATCCGACGGATCCCGATCTGAAGAAGCTCGAAAAATACCTGCCGAACAAGCTGGACAAGAACGGCAAGGCCGAGCCGCGCTACATGATCGGCTCGCAACTCTATTTCTTCGCGCCGATCGGCAAATACCATTCGACGCTGACCAAGGACGAACGCGCCCATCTCAACGACATGAACGGCGCCTTCAACGTGAACGTCGATACCGGAAAAGCCAAAACCCCGGCGGAAAAGAAGAAGGCCGACGCGGAAAAGAAGAAAGTCGCGAGCTGGATCGAGCGCAACATCTTCGGCGGCGTGCAGCGCATCGCCAACGATCCCGCGGCGCTGAACGGGCCGATGACGGAATGGATTCCGCGCGCGCTGTTCCTGCTCATGCCGCTCTACGCACTGTTGCTGGCGCTGTTCTACTGGCGGCAGCGCAAGGACTATTATTTCGTCGACCACCTGATCTTTTCGCTGACGGTTCACACCTTCACGTTCGTCGCGCTGATCGGCGCCGCGGCGCTCGCGCAATTCCTCACCGGCGGCGCCGTAGCGGCCATCCTGTTCTTCGCCATCGGCCTCTACATCTTCATCGGCATGAAGCGGTTTTACAGTCAGGGATGGCTGATCACGACGCTGAAGTTCGGAACCGTTTCGTTCATTTATACGTGTTTCTTCCTGCTGCCCACGCTGGGCGGCATCATGCTGCTCGGCTTCTTCGGAGATCCTTTTGGCTGAATCTTTCGACGTCATCGTTCTGGGTTCCGGCCCCGCCGGCTATGTCTGCGCCATCCGCTGCTCTCAGCTGGGACTGAAAACCGCCATCGTGGAGCGCGAGCGCCTCGGCGGCATCTGCCTCAACTGGGGCTGCATCCCGACGAAGGCGCTGCTGCGGTCGTCCGAAATCTGGCACCTGATGCACCGGCTCGACGAGTTCGGCTTCAGCGCCGACAATTTCAAGTTCGACATCGGCAAGATCGTGACGCGCTCGCGCAAGGTGTCCGAGCAGCTCTCGAACGGCGTCGCCTTCTTGATGAAGAAACACAAGATCACCGTCATCAGCGGCGAGGGCAAACTCTCGGCCAAGAACAAGGTCACCGTCGCCAAGGACGGCAAGAACACGGACTACGAGGCGAAGAACATCGTGCTCGCATCCGGCGCGCGGGCGCGCACGTTCCCCGGCATGGAGCCGGATGGCAAGCTGATCTGGACCTATCGCGAAGCGATGGTGCCGCCGTCGTTCCCGAAATCGCTGCTGGTCGTCGGCTCCGGCGCCATCGGCATCGAGTTCGCGAGCTTCTATCG
>Ga0153956_1001976_pt1 | contig 16275 bp, 12 predicted proteins | sample TSFL040MetaG_FD_104704 | JGI IMG/M metagenome (GOLD analysis project Ga0153956, IMG submission 104704) | Attine ant fungus gardens microbial communities from Florida, USA - TSFL040 MetaG | ecosystem: Host-associated > Fungi > Mycelium > Unclassified | place: USA: Florida, Wekiwa Springs... | reverse complement strand
AGCTATCCGGACAATTCGCGCTTCTGGCAGGTGATCGACAAGCACAAGTTCACGACCTTCTACACCGCGCCCACCGCGATCCGCGCCCTAATGCAGACCGGCGACGAGCCGGTGAAGAAGACCTCTCGCAAGAGCCTGCGCCTGATGGGCTCGGTGGGCGAGCCGATCAACCCGGAAGCCTGGGAATGGTATCACCATGTCGTCGGCGACGACCGCTGCCCGATCGTCGATACCTGGTGGCAGACCGAGACCGGCGGCATCCTCATCACACCGCTGCCCGGCGCGACCAAGCTGAAGCCGGGCTCGGCGACGCGGCCGTTCTTCGGCGTGCTGCCGGAGATCGTCGATGCCGACGGCAAGGTGCTGGACGGCGAAACCACCGGCAATCTCTGCATCGCGCGCTCCTGGCCCGGCCAGATGCGCACGGTCTATGGCGACCATGAGCGGTTCGAGCAGACCTACTTCTCGACCTACAAGGGCAAATACTTCACCGGCGACGGCTGCCGCCGCGATGCAGACGGCTATTATTGGATCACCGGCCGCGTCGACGACGTCATCAACGTCTCGGGCCACCGTATGGGCACGGCGGAAGTGGAATCGTCGCTGGTGGCGCATGAGAGCGTGTCGGAAGCCGCAGTGGTCGGCTATCCGCACGACATCAAGGGCCAGGGCATCTACGCCTATGTGACGCTGATGGTCGGCGTTGAGCCCACCGATGCGCTGCGCAAGGAGCTGGTCGCCTGGGTCCGCAAGGACATCGGGCCGATCGCCTCGCCGGACCTGATCCAGTTCGCGCCGGGCCTGCCGAAGACCCGTTCGGGCAAGATCATGCGCCGCATCCTGCGCAAGATCGCCGAAGACGAACCGTCGGCGCTTGGCGATACGTCGACACTGGCCGATCCGACGGTGGTCGACGATCTCGTCGAGAAGCGGCAGAACAAGAAGAAGGGGGCGTAACGGCGCTTTCCCACCAATTCCCACCGACTGTGGGACGCCCTTCACACCGACTGTCATCGCCCGCGTAGGCGGGCGATCCAGTAAACGGCAACGTCCCGTCTCATTCTCCACCGTCAGTGTTTACTGGGTCGCCCGCTTTCGCGGGCGACGACAGATTGCGTCAAGCCGGCCCGCCCGCTCTTTCCCGATTTCAGGCGAGTGTGGTTTTCCGGGCATTTACTTTGTTTCACAGTTCCCCTCATTAACCGGCCGAAACTTCCCGATGCCGCGATTAAGCGCCTGCTCACAAGAGCGGGACGACCTCGTCCGGCCAATACCGGCGAGTCGAATTTGGAGAGACCGATGTCTTCGAAGACCGCAGGCGCGCTGGCCATTGCACTCGTTGCCAGCGCCTTGTCCGCCACGTCCGCGCAAGCGGCCCCCAGCGTCGTCCATTTCCACGGCGATTATGCCCCCGGCACCATCGTCGTGAAGACGGGAGAGCGCAAACTCTATTACGTGATGGAGCCCGGCCTCGCCGTGCGTTATCCGGTCGGCGTCGGCAAGCCCGGCAAGCAATGGGCCGGCGTCACCAAGATCGACGGCAAATATCGCCAACCCGCCTGGGCGCCTCCGGCCGATGTGAAGCGCGACAACCCGCGCATCCCGGATGTGATCCCCGGCGGCTCGCCCGCGAACCCGATGGGCGTCGCGGCGATGACGCTGGCCGGTGGCGGCGAATATGCGATTCACGGCACCAACATCCCGAAGTCGGTCGGCGGCTACGTCTCTTACGGCTGCGTGCGCATGTACAACGAGGACATCACCGACCTGTTCTCCCGCGTCTCCGTCGGCACGCCGGTCGTCGTCACCAAGCGCTGAACACGCTTTTTCATTTATCGATCGCACCAGCCATCACGATGGCCGCCGTCGTAGCGGCGGGCGTAACCGCCGGCCAGCAGCGCCGCCGACACATTCGGCGTGCGGCGGGTCGCGGCATCGGCAACCACGCGCCCGGGATATTTGTCGGGACCGATATTGGTGATCGTGACACCGCCCTCCTTGAGCAGCCGTCTCAGGGCGACCGTCGCGTCTTCGGCCAGGCGAATTTCCGACCTGCACCGTCCCTTCAATTCCGGCGCATCGATGCCCCTCAAGCGGATATGCGCAGTGAGATCGTCGCCCGGCGCGAGATGCACGCGGGCGCTGAATGTGTCGCCGTCGATGGTGTAGAGCACGTCGACCTGATGACGGTCGCCGCCGGCGCGCTGCACGATAGCGTCCGCATCGCGGGCGCTTTGGGTGTCGTCACGCGCATCGAACGGCAGCCAGCGCTTCAGCGGCAAGGCACTGCCCGCAGCCATGCCCAGCACGAAAACCCACGGCCACAGGCGCGACAACCGCGCCCGCCACGGCGACGCATGATGAATGCGCGAGAACGGCGGCATGGGGTGAGCTTATAGATGATTGAAAAAGAAAATTGCAGCGACGCGCGGTTTACCTCTCCCCTCTAGCGAAGCTTCGCTTCGCGCGGGGGGGGGGGAGGTGAAACAAGAAGCCGCCGCCTCAAAAATCCGATGCGATGCCTTTGCGCTCCCAGTCGCCGAAGCGGGTCGGCTCGGGGCCATCTGGCCCCTGGAACTCTTTCGCAGACGGCGCGGAAGCCGCGGTCGCCGCGCGGCGCGCTTCGGCTTCGGCCAGGGCTCGCTGCGCCGCCGGCGGCAACACCTTCTGCGGTGCCGGCTCGGGCACGATGGAGCTGTCTGCGGATGTGTCGTTCATTTCAATGATCCCTGCAAATCAATGATCTCTGCAAACGGCAACCGAGAACTTGCAAAGGCGCCACGCATTACCGATGGTCGAGCGAATGCCGTTCGACGGTGAGCATATAAGGGCGATTCTTACATTTGGCATATTCGCATGCGACAGAATCAACCCCGCCTGATGATGCCTGCCGCGTCGTCCCGATCTCCGTCCCCCACCGTGATGTTGCTGCATGTCGCAAGTCAAATACGCCCCGCCCCCCGAGGTTCCCGGCCTCGCCGCGCGCCGCATCGCAGCCGACATTCTCGACGGCGTGCTGCACAAGCATCGGACGCTCGACGACCAGCTTGAAGGCGCGGCCGCCCATCCCGGCCTGAAAACCCTGTCGGATCGCGACCGCGCGCTAATGCGCCGCCTCGTCGCGACCATCCTGCGGCGGCTCGGCACGCTCGGCCAGATTCTGTCGCGGCTGCTCGACCGCGGCATTCCCACCGATGCACCGCGGGCGCAGAGCGCGCTGCTGATCGGCGCCGCGCAGATCCTCTGGATGGATGTACCGGATCACGCCGCCGTCGATCTCTCGGTGCGCATGGTGCAGTCCGACCGGCGCGCGGCGAAATATGCCGGCCTCGTCAACGCCGTGCTGCGCCGTTGCGCACGCGAAGGGCAGGATCTGATCGCGGAAACCGCCGGCCAGAGCCTCGACATTCCGCCGTGGCTCTTGGCGCGCTGGTCCGCGCATTACGGCGAGACCGCCGCGCGCGATATCGCGACCGCGCTCGCGCATGATCCCTCGCTCGATCTCACCGTGAAATCCGACGCCGATGCCTGGGCGACCCGTCTGCATGGCGAGGTGCTGCCGACCGGCACGGTGCGCACGCTGCTGCAGGGTGCGGTGACCATGCTGCCCGGCTTCGACGACGGCCAGTGGTGGGTGCAGGACGCCGCCGCCGCGCTGCCGGCGCGGCTGTTCGGCGACCTCAAGGGCCAACGCATCGTCGATCTGTGCGCGGCGCCCGGCGGCAAGACGGCGCAGCTCGCCCATCGTGGTGCGGAGGTCGTCGCCGTGGACCGCTCGCCGAACCGGGTTGCACGGTTGCGCGAAAATCTGGCGCGGTTGTCGTTGCATGCGGAGAGCATCGTCTCCGACGGCACCGAATATGCCGGAGAAGGCTTTGACGGCGTGCTGCTCGATGCGCCGTGTTCCTCCACCGGTACCATTCGCCGCCATCCCGATGTCGCCTGGCTGAAGCAGGAAGCCGACATCGCCATGCTGACCGCGCTGCAGCGGCGCCTGCTGGCCAAGGCCGTCACCCTGCTGAAACCCGGCGGCATGCTGGTCTATTGCACCTGCTCGCTGGAACCTGACGAAGGCGAACACGCCATTGCCGATCTGCTGGCGACGGACTCCAGCATCCGCCGTATGCCGGTCACCGCCGGTGAGGTCTTCGGGCTCGCCGAGATCGTCACATCCGACGGCGATCTGCGCACCCTGCCGAGCCATCTGCCGCATGCCGATCCACGGCTGGGCGGGCTCGACGGTTTCTATGCGGCGCGGCTGATCAAATCCTGATATCCACGGGGCATCCCCTGATTCGGTGAGGCGTCCACAGGGCGCCTCCTTGTGCTGTGTGCGGGCGGCGTTTCCGGCTAAAAAGGATTCGCAACGATATTTCTCCATCCACCTCAACCTTCGGCTCAAGGCGCGTGGTCGCTCATCGCAGACGTATTTCGAGGCTGATCCTCGGCCGCTTCGCGCGGAGCGCACTCGCGCGCGCGTCCGGCGGCTCGGCGGCGATCTCGCGGCTGTGGCCCGGACGCACCGATCGCCTGCTGATCGCGCCGCACGACCTGCGCACCACCGACGCGACCCGCGCCGCGGAGATTTATGCCGGCCGATTCGTCTTCGCCGGCAAGATCGTCACCTGTCACGGCCGCTCGATCTTCGATCTCGAACCGCCGTCGGAAGACTGGGAAGTCTCGCTGCTCGGCTTCGGCTGGCTGCGCCACCTGCGCGCGGCCGACACCGCGATCACCCGCGCCAATGCGCGGTCGCTGATCGACGACTGGATGGCGAACACCGCGCGCAAGCGCCCCGTGGGGCGCCGTCCCGAGGTGATCGCGCGGCGCGTGATTTCGCTGCTGTCGCAGGCGCCGCTGGTGCTTGGCGATACCGACGGCAAATTCTATCGCCGCTATCTGCGCACGGTGGCGCGCGAAACCCGCGCGCTGCGCTACGCGCTGCCGAGCGCGACGGACGGCCTGCCGAAGATGCAGGTTCTGATCGCGCTGTGCTACACGTCGCTGTGCCTCGCCAACCAGGCGAGCAACATCCGCGGCGCGACCAAACGGCTGTCCGACGAATTGCAGAAACAGATTCTGCCCGATGGCGGCCATGTCTCGCGCAATCCGGGCGCGCTGATCGAATTGCTGATCGACCTGCTGCCGCTGCGGCAGACCTTCGCGGCACGCAACATCGCGCCGCCGCCGGCGCTGCTCAATGCCATCGACCGCATGATGCCGATGCTGCGCTTCTTCCGCCACGGCGACGGCAATTTCGCACTGTTCAACGGCATGAGTTCGACGCCATCGCATCTGGTAGCGACCCTGCTCGCCTATGACGACGCCCATGGCGTGCCGATGGCCCATATGCCGCATGCCGGCTTCCAGCGCCTCGAAGCCGGCGCCACGACGGTGATCATCGATACCGGCCCGCCGCCGCCGCCGAATGTCAGCCACGAAGCCCATGCCGGCACCCTGGCGTTCGAACTGTCGGCCGGCGCCAACCGCATTGTGGTCAATTGCGGCATGCCCTCGACCAGCCGCGACAACTGGCGGGCCTTCGCGCGCTCGACGCCGGCGCATTCGACGGTGAGCTATCACAACGCCTCATCGAGCCAGTTCGTCGAACGCGGCGCAATGAAGAAGTTTCTCAAGGGTTCGCCGATCACCAACGGCCCGCACGATGTCGAAAATGATCGCGAGGTGACCGCCGACGGCACCGTGCTGACCACCGCGCATGACGGCTACAAGGCGCGCTTCGGAGTCGAGCATCGCCGCATCCTGACCATCGCGGCCGACGGCAACCGCCTGGATGGCGAGGATATCGTCGCGCCGGTGCCGGGCGCGCGGCTGAAGGGCAACGCCACCGACTATGCGATCCGCTTCCACTTGCACCCATCGGTGAAAGCGAGCCGGCTGAGCGACGCCCGCGGCGTCATGCTGGTGCTGCCGAACCGCGAAGTCTGGACCTTCGAGGCGCTGGACGACAAGGTCGATCTCGAAGACAGCGTGTTCCTGGCCGGCAATGACGGCCCGCGTCGGACCGCCCAGATCGTGATCCATCAGAATGTCCAGCAAACCGGCAACGTGCGCTGGAACTTCGCCCGCTCCAACACCTCGCCGTCGCAGACCTCGGCCCGCCGCGATGCCCGGCGGGAGCCGGAATTGCCGTTGTAACTCCCGCCCCTCAGGATAAGGGCCGGAGAAGGAAAGAAGTCTCTCCCCCAAATCTCTGGCATACCATCACTCCCGGTTTCGGTCCCCGCCAAACCGTGCTACGCGGCTGCCTTCTCCATGGGATACACCGTCATGACCGACCATCCGCGCAAGGTAACTCGCGCTCTCCTGTCCGTTTCCGATAAATCCGGCCTGATCGAATTCGCGCGTGCGCTGTCCGCCCACGGCGTCGATCTGGTTTCCACCGGCGGCACCGCGAAGGCGATCGCCGCGGCCGGGCTCAAGGTGTCGGACGTGTCCGATCTCACCGGTTTCCCCGAAATGATGGACGGCCGGGTCAAGACGCTGCATCCGAAGGTGCATGGCGGCCTGCTGGCGATCCGCGACAATGCCGAACACAGGAAGGCGATGGCGGATCACGGCATCGCGCCGATCGATCTGCTGGTCGTGAATCTCTATCCGTTCGAGGAAACCGTCGCGAAGAACGCCTCTTACGAAGACTGCATCGAGAACATCGACATCGGCGGCCCGGCGATGATCCGCGCGGCCTCGAAGAACCACGATGACGTCACCGTGGTGGTCGAGCCCTCGGACTATCAGGCCGTGCTCGACGAGCTCGCCACCCGGGGCGGCGCCACCACGCTGACGCTGCGCCGCCGCCTCGCCGCCAAAGCCTATGCGCGCACCGCCGCCTACGACGCCGCGATCTCCAACTGGTTCGCCGAGCAGCTCAAGATCGAAGCGCCGGATTTCCGCGCCGTCGGCGGCAAGCTGGCCGAAGCTTTGCGCTACGGCGAGAACCCGCACCAGACGGCGGCATTCTACCGCACGCCCGAACTGCGCCCCGGCGTCGCCTCGGCGCGGCAGGTGCAGGGCAAGCAGCTGTCCTACAACAACATCAACGACACCGATGCGGCCTATGAATGCATCGCCGAATTCGATCCCCAGCGCACCGCCGCCTGCGTCATCGTCAAGCACGCCAACCCCTGCGGCGTGGCGGAAGGCGGCAATCTCGTCGACGCCTATCGCAAGGCGCTGGCCTGCGATTCCACCTCGGCCTTCGGCGGCATCGTCGCGCTCAACCGCACGCTCGACGCCGAAACTGCGAAGGTGATCACCGAGATCTTCACCGAAGTCATCGTGGCCCCTGATGCGACCGACGAGGCCATCGCCATCGTCGCCGCGAAGAAGACCCTGCGCCTGCTGCTGGCGGGCAGCCTGCCCGATCCGCGCGCGCCGGGCTTCACCGCCAAGACCGTCGCCGGCGGCCTCTTGGTACAGAGCCGCGACAACGCCGTGGTCGACGACATGGTGCTGAAGGCCGTGACCAAACGCCAGCCCACCGAAGCCGAACTGCGCGATCTCAAATTCGCGTTCCGCATCGCCAAGCACATCAAGTCGAACACGATCGTTTACGCCAAGGATCTCGCCACCGTCGGCATCGGCGCCGGCCAGATGAGCCGCATCGATTCGGCCCGCATCGCCGCCCGCAAGGCGCAGGATGCGGCCGTCGAGATGAGGCTGACGCAGCCGATGACCAAGGGATCGGTGGTCGCCTCGGATGCCTTCTTCCCGTTCGCGGACGGTTTGCTGGTGGCGATCGAAGCCGGCGCGACCGCGGTGATCCAGCCCGGCGGCTCGGTGCGCGACGGCGAAGTCATCAAGGCCGCCGACGACGCCGGCATCGCCATGGTCTTCACCGGCGTCCGGCATTTCAAGCATTGATCTTGTTTCCTTCTCCCCTTGTGGGAGAAGGTGCCTTCGCGCAGCGAAGGCGGATGAGGGGCACGGCTGGGCTCGGTGTTTGTGGCACCCCTCACCCGTCTGCGCGCCTTACGGCGCGCATCCACTCTCCCACAAGAGGAGAGGGAAAGAAGCAGAAACCGGCTAACTCTGCCGCACCCGCGCCAGCAGCGCCGATCCCGCCAGGAAGAATCCCACCAGCACCGCCATCCCGGCTTTCTGGCTCGCCGTCGCTGCGGTCACGATGCCGATCATCAGCGGGCCGATGAACGACGTCACCTTGCCGGTCAGTGCGAACAATCCGAAGAACTGCCCGATGCGATCCTGCGGCGCCAATCTGATCAGCAGCGTGCGCGAGGCCGCCTGCAGCGGGCCGCCGGCCATGCCGATCAGGCAGCCGAGCAGTAGATAGGCTTTCTCCGCCGGCGCCCCGAACAACCCGCCGCCCGGCTGCGGCGGCGTCACCTTGACGAACAGGATGGTTTCCTTGTCGATCAGGAGGATCGCAACGATGGCGAACAGCAGCAGCAGCATGCTGCCGGCGATCACGCGCTTCGGCCCGAGCGCATCGTCGAGCTTGCCGCCGATGAAGGCACCCTGCGTGCCGGCGACGGCGAGAATGATGCCGAACGTCCCGATCTGAATCGTATTCCAGCCGAAAGTGCCGGCCGCATAGATGCCGCCGAAAGCGAACAGCGAGACGAGGCCGTCGGTGTAGATCATGTTGGCGATCAGAAACGCCGCCATCGATTTGTGCTGCGGCAATTCCCGCAGCGTCTGGCCCAGCTCGGACAATCCCGCGCGCACGGCGTTGGCGGCGGATGCCCGCGCCGGAAAATCCGGCGTCAGCAGAAACATCGGCAGCACGAAGATCACGAACCAGATGCCCGACAGCGGCCCCGAAATACGATCGCCTTCGAACGTCGCAGGATCGAGCCCGAAGATCGGCGTCAGGCCGAACAGCGTCTTGCCGCTGACCGGATCGGCGGCCATGAAGCCGAGCACGATGATCAGGCTGAGAATGCCGCCCACGTATCCGAGCGCCCAGCCCGACCCGGACAACCGCCCGATCTTATCCGGCGGCACCAGTGTCGGCATCATCGCATTGTTGAACACGGTGGCGAATTCGACGCCGATGGTTGCAAGCCCATAAGCGATCAGCAGCGGCGGGATCAGCGTGGCATCGCCCGGCTTGCCGATCCACATCACGCAGGCGCCGAGCACGAAGGCCGCACCGAAGCCGGCGATCCACGGCTTGCGGCGGCCGCTCGCATCGGCGACGGCGCCGAGCACCGGCGACAGCAACGCGATGGTCAGGCCGGCGGCGGCGGTGGCGAAGCCCCATAGCGACTGCCCGGTTGCCGGATCGGCCGCAACCCGTGTCGCGAAATAGGGTGCGAACACGAAGGTGGTGATCAGCGTGAAATAGGGCTGTGTCGACCAATCGAAAAACATCCAGCTGATCACGGCCCGACGCGGCGGATAATGCGTCGGAACAGCCGCGACAGACGAAGGTGATGCGTCGGCAACCGCCATGGATGATCTCTCCGTCGAGCCTGCGTGTTGTGTCGCACGATTCGCAAGCCATATAGCATGCATGGCGGCGAAGCGATCATGCCCGCCGGCTGCGGAGTGATCGATGATGCGTTTTGCCTTTCTGCGCCGTGCCTGCATGGCGGCACTCGCGGCCCTGTTGATTCTGCCCGCAAACGCACAGCAATCCCGCGACAACTATATTCCCGCACCGGCCGGCACGCTCAAGCCGGTCACCGCACGGCACGGCATGGTGGTGGCGCAGGAGCGGCTGGCGGCGCAGATCGGCGCCGACGTCATGGCGCGCGGCGGCAATGCGATCGACGCGGCCGTGGCCACCGGCTTCGCCATGGCGGTCACCTATCCGCGCGCCGGCAATATCGGCGGCGGTGGTTTCATGGTGATCCACACGGCCGGCGGCAAGGACGTCACCATCGATTACCGCGAAACCGCGCCCGCCAAGACCACGCGCGATATGTTTCTCGGCAATGACGGCAAGCCTGACATCGCGAAATCGCGCGACAGCGCGCTCGGCATCGGCGTGCCCGGCACGGTCGCCGGCCTCGCGCTCGCGCTGGAAAAATACGGTTCCGGCAAGTTCACGCTAGCCGATCTGCTGCAACCCGCCATCGCGCTGGCGCGCGATGGTTTCGTGCTCACCGACGACGGCGCCGATACATTGCCGGAATGGCATCGCCGTCTCGCACGCTGGCCATCAACGAAACCGATCTTCTCGCGCGCCGACGGCACGTCGCTCCGTGAAGGTGACAGGCTTGTTCAGACCGATCTCGCCAACACGCTGACGGTCATCGCACAACAAGGCCCGCGCGGCTTCTACGAAGGCGCGGTCGCGGACAAGCTCGTCAAGGGCATCAACGACGCCGGCGGCATCTTCACCGGCGACGATCTCAAGACCTATCGGCCCGTCATCCGCGAGCCCGTGCGCGGCACCTATCGCGGCTATGACATCGTCTCGATGCCGCCACCGTCGTCCGGCGGCACGGTGCTGCTGGAGACGCTCAACATCCTCGAAGGATTTCCGCTTCATACGATGCAGCAGGGCTCCGCACCGTCGCTGCATCTGCTGATCGAAGCCATGAAGCGTGCTTATGCGGATCGCGCGCGCTATCTCGGCGACCCCGCTTTCGTAAATGCGCCGATCGCAACGCTGATCGCGAAGGACTACGCCGCAAGGCAACGCGCGACGATCAGTGCCGAACGCGCCACACCCTGGAGCAACGCGCTCACGCCGAAGCCGCCGCGCGAGGGACAGAACACGACGCACTATTCCGTCGCAGACGATGCCGGCAATGCCGTGAGCAACACCTATACGCTGAACTTCAGCTACGGCGTGGGCCTTGTCCCTGACGGCACCGGCGTCCTGCTCAACAACGAACTCGACGATTTCACGGCATCGCCGGGCGCCTCCAATGCCTATGGCCTCGTCGGCTATGAGGCCAATCTGCCCGGGCCGGGCAAACGTCCGCTGTCCTCGATGACACCGACCATCGTGCTAAAGGATGGCAAGCCCGTGCTGGTGACGGGCTCCCCCGGCGGCAGCCGCATCATTTCGACCACGCTGCAGGTGACGGTGAATGTGCTCGACTACAAGATGGACGTGATGTCCGCCGTCGCCGCGCCGCGGCTGCATCATCAATGGCTGCCCGACGACGTCCGTATCGAAAACGGCTTCCCGGAGCCGACGCTGGCCGCGCTGCGGGCGATGGGGCATCGCATCGTCAAGCCGATGGGACAGACCTCCGCGAATTCCATCGCCGTCACCGCCGACGGCCTGCTCGGCGCGCCCGATCCACGCACACGTGGCGCAGCGGCGATCGGCAACTAAAGCGCGATCCGGCGCGGTTGTCCGCATGGCAGACTGGCGCTGACGGGTAGCTTCACGCATTGCCAAAATGTCGCACCCCCGGCAACGTCCCCGGCACGGCGGCGCGTGCACGCGCCGCGATCGGCCTCGCAACCGAGGCCTCCAAGGGAGAAAACTGCGTGAATTTGAGGATTTTGAAGGCCGTTGCGGCCGGCATGATGCTGATGTCTTCGACTGCGGCGCTCCGCGCCGAGGACGGCGTGCTGCGCGTCGGCATCATCACCGACATGAGCGGGCAGTATGCGGACGGCAACGGCAAGGGCTCGGTGATTTCGGCGCAAATGGCCGCCGAGGAAATCGGCGGCAGCGTCGCGGGACGCAAAATCGAGATCATTTCCGGCGATCACCAGAACAAGCCGGATGTCGCCACCGCCGTGGTGCGCGACTGGATCGACAACAAGAACATCGATGTGGTCGCCGAGGGCGTGAATTCCGCCGTCGCGCTGGCCGTGCAGAACCTCACCCGCGAGCGCAAGAAGATCTTTCTGATCTCCGGCGCCGGTTCGTCCGACATCACCGGCAAGCAGTGCTCACCGACCTCCGTGCAATGGACCTATGACACCTATGCCGCGGCCAACGGCACCGGCCGGGCGATGGTCAAGCGCGGCGGCGACACCTGGTTCTTCCTCACCGCCGACTATGCGTTCGGCCAGGCGCTGGAGCGCGACGCGGCGCATGCGGTGACGGCGGCGGGCGGCAAGGTGATCGGCTCGGTTCGCCACCCGTTCAGCACGGCGGACTTCTCGTCCTTCCTGCTGCAGGCGCAATCATCCGGCGCGAAAGTGCTCGGCCTCGCCAATGCCGGCGCCGATTTCTCGACGGCGGTGAACCAGGCCACCGAATTCAACATCCAGAAGGACATGCAGATCGCCGCTTTGCAGGTGACGCTCACCGACGTGCATGCGATGGGCCTCGCCAATGCGCATGACCTGATGTTCACCGACTCGTTCTACTGGGACCGCACGCCGGAAACGCGCGCGTTCTCCCAGGAATTCTACAAGCGCCACGGCGCCATGCCGACCGCCTATCAGGCCGGCGTGAATTCGGCACTGCGCCATTACTTCAAGGCGGTGGCGGCGACGAATTCCACAGACAGCGAGAAGGTGATGGCCTGGATGCGCGCCAATCCGGTCAACGATTTCTTCGCGCAGGGCGGCAAGGTCCGCGAGGACGGCCGCATGGTGCACGACATGTATCTGATGCGCATCAAGAAGCCGTCCGAATCGAAGCAGCCGTGGGATCTGTACGAGACGGTGGCGACGATTCCGGGCGATGAAGCCTTCCGCCCGATGAACGAAGGCGGCTGTCCGTATCTGACGCACTGAACGCTTTCGGGCCGGATCGAACCTTGTCCCGGACGCGGTGCAACGCTCTTGCGTTGCTCCGCTGAACCGGGACCGTACCAAACGCCGGAGTTCGTAACGGTCCCGGCTCTGCGAAGCGGCATAAAAAATGCCGCATCGCGTCCGGGACACAAGTCGGCTACAAATTATACCCGGGTAATATTGACATGAATATCGCCCGGGTATAATTCACGTCCATCTTGAATCGAGACGGACGCCTTCCGATGACCGAAACTGTTGCCCCCTTTACGGCTTTTGCCGGCTCGAAACTGCTGGCGTCCGGGCCATTGGCCGAGGTCGCCGTGGCCGTGAAGATCGCGACGGGCGGGATCGGCGATCCCATCATCATTTTCGATAACACCACCGGCCGCCCTATCGATCTCGATCTGCGCGGCACCCACCGCGAAATCGTGGCTCGCCTGCCGCAACCGGCATCGTCGGAGCCCGGCACCGGGACATCCACGGAACCGCGCGGCCGCGGCCGACCCAAACTCGGCGTCGTCGCCCGCGAGGTGACGCTGCTGCCGCGGCACTGGGACTGGCTTGCCGCCCAGCCCGGCGGCGCCTCGGTGGCGCTGCGCAAGCTGGTGGACGAAGCGCGCCGCGCCAACGGCGACCGCGACCGCGCGCGCGCCGCCCGCGATGCCGCCTATTATTTCATGTCCACCATGGCCGGCGACCTGCCGAATTTCGAGGAAGCCTCGCGCGCGCTGTTCGCCGCCGATCGCCGCCGCTTCGGTGAACTGATCGGGGGCTGGCCGGTCGATATCCGCGATCACACGGTGCGGCTCGCCTTTACCGACCGCGCCTGACTGCCCGACGTGGCGCGCTGCATGCGCGCCGCCGCATGCTCTTATTCAGGACGATCCATGATGCCCCCGGAAAGACCTCTGTGGCAGGCTTTTCTCGCCTTCGTCGGCCCGATGATGGCGAGCAACATCCTGCAATCGCTGTTCGGCACCATCAACAATATCTATATCGGCCAGTTGATCGGCGTGAATGCGCTGGCCGCGGTGTCGGTGTTCTTCCCCGTGATGTTCTTCTTCGTCGCCTTCGTGATCGGCCTCGGCACCGGCGCAGGCATCCTGATCGGCCAGGCATGGGGGGCAGGGCAGCGCGACAAGGTGAAGGAAATCGCCGCCGCTGCACTGCTGGCAACGCTGGTGATCGGCGCCGCCATCTCCGTGCTCGGCGGACTGTTCAGCCGCCCGCTAATGATCGCGCTGGCGACGCCAGCCAACATCCTCGACGAGGCGACGGCCTATGCGCGCATCATGATGCTGGGGATGCCGCTGACCTTCTGCTTCCTGCTGTCGACCTCGCTGCTGCGCGGCGTCGGCGATACCGTGACGCCGCTGACCGGGCTCATCATCTCCACGCTGCTCGGCCTCGTCATGACGCCGGCGCTGATCCTCGGCTGGTTCGGCCTGCCGCCGCTCGGTGTCGCCAGCGCGGCCATCGCCTCCGCGATCTCGACCGCCATCGGCCTCACCTGGTTCGCGATCCACCTGATCCGGCGCAATCATCCGCTGGCGCCGGATCGCGCCATGCTGCGGCACCTGCGTGTGAATCCGGCGCTGCTCGGCCGCATCCTGCGGCTCGGCATTCCCACCGCAATCCAGATCGTCACCATGTCACTGGCCGAACTGGCGCTGCTCGGCCTCGTCAACGGCTTCGGCTCCGACGCCACCGCCGCCTATGGCGCGGTGAACCAGGTGATCAGCTATGCCCAGTTCCCCGCCATGTCGATCGCCATTTCGGCCTCGGTGTTCGGCGCACAGGCCATCGGCCGCGGCGATGCCGGACAGATCGGCGCCATCGTGCGCACCGCATTGATGCTGAATGTCCTGCTCACCGGCGGCCTCGTCGCTTTGATCTATCTGTTCTCGGGCGTGGTGATGGGTTTCTTCATCGCCGAACCGTCGGTTGCCGACCTCGCGCAGCATCTCCTGCATATCGTGCTGTGGAGCAACATCGTGTTCGGCATGTCCGGCATCTTCTCCGGCACCATGCGGGCATCGGGCACCGTGTTCATGCCGACGCTGCTGTCGGTGCTCGCCATCATCCTGATCGAGGTGCCGAGCGCCATCGTGCTGAGCCGGCATTACGGCGTCACCGGCGTCTGGTATGCGTGGCCGATCACCTTCTGCGCCATGTTCCTGCTGCAGGCGAGCTATTACCGCCTGGTCTGGCGCAAGCGCACCATCACCCGCCTGGTCTGACGACGCCGTTCCGCCATCACGATATGATGACCGTCATAAAAAGAGTGGACGCGGCAGCGATGTCGCGCCACACTCGTTTGCAGCGATGGCCGGCAAAAGGCCATGGACATACGGGAGGCAATCTTGGCGCAGACGGTTCAATTCCTGTTCGATTTCGGCAGCCCCAATGCGTTTCTGAGCCATGAGGCGATTCCGGCGATCGCCGCGCGGAGCGGCGCGACATTCGACTATGTGCCGGTGCTGCTCGGCGGCATCTTCAAGGCCACCAACAACCGCTCGCCCGCCGAAACCTATGCCGGCGTGAGGAACAAGCGCGAATTCCACCAGATCGAAACCGAACGCTTCCTCAAGCGCTTCAAGGTGCAGCCCTATGCGTGGAATCCGCATTTCCCCGTCAACACGCTGAACCTGATGCGCGCGGCCGTCGCGGCGCAGGTCGAAGGCGTATTCGAAAGATACATCGAAGCCGCGTTTCACCACATGTGGGTGGAGCCGAAGAAGATGGACGATCCCGAGATCGCCATCGCCGCGATCACGTCCTCCGGCCTCGACGGCGCAAGACTGTTCGCGCGCGGGCAGGATGCGGAGGTGAAGGCGAAACTGGTCGCCAATACGCAGGACGCCGTGGAGCGCGGCGCATTCGGTTCGCCGACCTTCTTCGTCGGCAAGGAGATGTTCTTCGGCAAGGAGCAACTCCGCGAGGTCGAAGACCTCATCAACGGTGCCGATATTTAAGGAGCAACCCATGCAGAAGCGCAATGCCACTGCCGCCGTGATCGGCGCCGGCGATTTCATCGGCAGCGAGATCGCCAAAAGATTCGCCGCGGAGGGCTTCACCGTTTTCGCCGGCCGCCGCAACGGCGACAAACTGGCTCCGCTGGTGGCGGAGATCGAAGCCGCCGGCGGCAGCGTGCAGGCGCGCTCGCTCGATGCGCGCAAGGAGGACGAAATCGCTGCCTTCCTCAATGACGCCGACGCCCATGCGCCGCTCCAGGTCTGCATCTTCAATGTCGGCGCCAACGTCAATTTCCCGATTCTCGACACCACCGAGCGGGTATTTCGCAAAGTGTGGGAAATGGCCTGCTATTCCGGCTTTCTCGCCGGCCGCGAGGCGGCGCGGCTGATGCTGCCGCGCGGGCAGGGCAACATCTTCTTCACCGGCGCCACCGCCAGCCTGCGCGGCGGTTCCGGCTTCGCCGCTTTCGCCTCCGCGAAATTCGGTTTGCGCGCGGTGGCGCAGGCGATGGCGCGCGAACTCGGGCCAAACAACATCCATGTGGCGCACCTGATCATCGACAGCGGCGTCGACACCGAATGGGTGCGGCAGCGCCGGCTGGAATCGCTCGGCCCGAACGCGCTCGACAACCCCGACCTGTTGATGCCGCCGGCT
>Ga0153956_1001975_pt1 | contig 16280 bp, 12 predicted proteins | sample TSFL040MetaG_FD_104704 | JGI IMG/M metagenome (GOLD analysis project Ga0153956, IMG submission 104704) | Attine ant fungus gardens microbial communities from Florida, USA - TSFL040 MetaG | ecosystem: Host-associated > Fungi > Mycelium > Unclassified | place: USA: Florida, Wekiwa Springs... | reverse complement strand
GGTGAGCGGGGCGTTACGGTGCTGCATCCGGGTCCTCCTTGAGGTCTTGGGCGTCGAACACCCACAGCCTCTCGGCGGGCCCGGATCTATCTCATGGCGTTCGGAACGTCGTGAGGCACGTCAGCTAGGCCGGCCAGCCCCCCCGGCTGTTCCTTATGCGCCTATGAGGCGCATAAGGAACAGCCGGGGGCGACGACCAAGGCACGGGCCCTCCCGTCCACGGCCCGAGCGGGCTGTGGCCGTGGCCGGGAGGGCCGCTCCGTGGGGGGAGAGTGGAGGGACCGTGCCGGGAGGGTCACGGGAGGTGCGTTCGCAGTTAGCGACAACATGTGTCGCTAACTGCGAACGCGCTCCGGGCCAGGCGTCATGCGGGGCCGGGAAGTGTGACCTCCCCGGCGTCTCCCCGGCGTCTTCGTCACGGGCCCTTGACGTCTTTCCCCGCGAAGCCTCACGTCCTGGGCGCCTCATGGGGATCCCAGCCTGCCAGGACCCCCTTGAGGCGCCCAGGACGCACCTCGGACGGCCGCCAGCGCCTCGAACCTACGCCGCCCGAGTCTCTTTCCGCTGCAACCGCACCACCGCGTCGACCAGGACCGCCAGCAGCAGGACGCCGCCGGTGACCATGAGTTTCACCGGGGAGGACAGGCCTAGGAGGTCCATGCCGTTGGAGATCGAGCCGATCACCAGGGCACCGAGGAGGGCGGTCCAGACCGAGCCGCGGCCGCCGAAGAGGCTCGTGCCGGCGATGACCGGGCCGGCGATCGCCAAGAGGAGGAGTTCGTTGCCGCCCGAGTTCTGGTTGACGGCGAAGAGGCGCGAAGCGGCCATGATGCCGCCGACCGCGGCCATCGACCCGGAGATCGTGAACACCGCGATCCGCACCCCGTTGACGCGGATGCCGGCGCGGCGGGCCGCCTCGGCGTTGCCGCCGACCGCGAAGACGTGGCGCCCGAAGGTGGTCCCCTTGACGATGTACTCCATCGTCACCACGAAGCCGAGCAGGATCAGCAGCGCCAGCGGCACGCCGCGATCCGAGTTGAGGATCGCCACGGCGGCGATGACGATCGCCGCGATCGCCACGAACTTGACGATCAGCGGCAGGGGGTTGCGGTCCGCCAGCCCCGCGGCGACCCGTTTGCGGAAGCCGATCGCGAGCACCGTCCCGTAGGCGACGATCACGACGATCGCCATGATCCAGCCGACCGTGCTCGAGTAGAAGATGTTCGCCAGGCCGGTGATCTTGGGGTCGGTGACGTTCAGCGAGCCGGTCTTCCCCAGCACCTGCAAGAGGGCGCCTTCCCAGGTCAGCAACCCCGCCAAGGTGACCACGAACGAGGGCACCACGAAGCGACTGAACAGCGATCCCTGGGTGGCCCCGATGGCGGCGCCGACGGCGACCGCGGCGGCGATCGACAAGTAGGCGTTCCACCCGTGTTTGACGTTCAGGACCACCATCACGGCGCCGCACAGCCCGCTGACGGCACCGACCGAGAGGTCGATCTCCCCGAGCAGCAGCACGTAGACGATGCCGACGGAGATCAGCCCGATCGTGGTGATCTGCAGCATCAGGTTGGTCAGGTTCTCGGCCGAGAGGAAGCGCGGTTCCTGGACCTGGAAGATGATCGCGATGACGATCAGGCCGAAGACGACCCGCAGCGAGGAGAGGTCGCCCTGGATCACCCGGCGCAGCTGGTGCCGGGCGCTGAACTTCTCCTCGGCGACGGCCTCGGTGCCGTCCACGGTGTCGACGGTGTCGGTCACTCCGTGCCTCCTTCGGCAGGTTTGTCGGCGCCGGCGGGCGCGTCGGCGGTGGGCGACAGGGCGCGGGCGGCCGCTTTCGTGCCGCGGCCGTCGCCGAGGCCGGTGATCGCGGCGACCACCTGATCCTCATTGGCCTCGCTGGCGCGGAATTCACCGGCGCCGCGGCCGAGGCGCAAGACGAAGATGCGGTCGGCGATCGCGAAGACGTCGGCAAGGTTGTGGCTGATGACGACGACGCCGAGATCGCGGTCGCGCAGGCGTTTGATCAGGGCGAGGACCTGTTTGGTCTGCGGCACGCCGAGGGCGGCGGTGGGCTCGTCCAGCATCACCACCTTCGGGTCGCCGAGCAGCGAACGGGCGACCGCGACCTGCTGCCGCTGCCCCCCGGACAGCATCCCGACCTCGCTGCGAAGGCTGGGGATGGTCACCGCGAGATTGGAGAGCAGCTCCCCCGCCTCGTGCTCCATCCGCACCTCGTCGAGCCGGCGCGAGGCCACGCCGACGCCGGGCGAGACCTCCTCGCGGCCGAGGAAGAGGTTGGCGACGACGTCGAGGTTGTCGGCCAGGGCAAGGTCCTGGTAGACGGTCGCGATCCCCAGGTTCGTCGCGTCCTGGGGTTTGTTGATCGACACCTCGTTGCCTGCGAAGCGGATCGTGCCGCTGTCGGGCGGGTTGATGCCGGCGATCGCCTTGACCAGCGTCGACTTGCCGGCGCCGTTGTCGCCGACGAGGCCCACGACCTCGCCGGCGTTGACGGCAAAGTCGACCCGGTCCAACGCGCGGACCGGGCCGAACTGCTTACTGATCCCCTCCAACTGGAGGAGGGGCTGACCTGGGCTCATGCTCAGCCCGAGATCCCTTGTTCTTTGCAGGCCGCGGCAAAGGCGCCTTCGCACAGTTCTTCCGGACTGACGAAGTTTTCGGCGATCACCGTTTCCTTGATGTTTTCTTTCGTGACCGGGGTCGAGGTCAGCAGCACAGACGGCACATCGGTTTTGCCGTTGTTGATCATCTGCGTTTCTTCCTTGGTTTCGACTTCACCGGTTTCGCCAAGCGAGATCGCCATTTCGGCGGCGATTTCCGCCTCCGGGACGATCGGCTTGAAGATGGTCATGTACTGCTGACCGACGAGGATCCGCTGGAGCCCCGCGACGGTCGCGTCCTGACCGGTGACCGGGATTTCTTCCGGATTGATCCCGGCGCCTTTCATCGCCGCGATCGCACCCCCGGCGGTGTCGTCGTTGGCCGCGTAGATGCCGGCAAAGCCGTTCTTGCCGATCGCGGTGATCGCCTGCTGGGCCTCGCGCTGAGCGTTTTCAGCGGTCCAACCCGGCGTGTCGTATTCCTTGGCGATTTCGACGCCCGCTTTTTCGAAGGCGTTGTGCGCGCCTTTTTTGAACAGGGCGGCGTTCGGATCGGCCGGATCACCGTTGATCATGATGATCGGGCCTTTCGGGCTGCCGTCTTCTTTGAGTTTTTCGATCAGCGATTCCGCCTGCTGTTCGCCTACCCGTTCGTTGTCGAACGACACGTAGCCGGCGACTTCACTGTTTTCGATCAGACGGTCATAGCTGACCGTCGGGACTTCCTGGGCGTGCGCTTTTTCGACGATCGCGGCGGCCGCTTTGGAGTCCATCGGGTCCACCACCATCACTTCGGCGCCCTGGGTCAGCGCGGCTTCACCTTGGCTCGCCTGCTTTTCGACGTCGCCGCCGGCGTTGAAGTAACTGACTTCGCAACCGGAGCACATTTCTTCCACAGCTTTGTAGAAGGCCGGTTTGTCGTTAGTTTCATACCTGGGCGTTTCGTTTTCCGGCAGCAGCAGGGCGATCTTCAGACTGCCGCCGCCACCCCCGCCGCCGCCACCCCCGCCGCCGCCGGCTTCGTTTCCTTCTTCGGCGCCGGTGTTAGCGGTGGTGTCGCTACCGCCACCACACCCGGCCACCACCGCGGCGATCGCGACCAGCGCGAAGGCCACGAAGAGAACTCTCTTCATACAGGTTGATCGGGGCATCACTCCTCCTTTTGATCTCCCCCCAACGTTCCCCGCGACCATACTCCCGTGGCTTGTCGTCCACGCCTATTTGCAGGGGTTTCCTCCTAAGGGACAACTAACCCTTAACTGGCTGGACAAAACGTCCAAGCCGAACTACGCAGCTACCGGAAGTTTGGCTCGCTTGGCGCTCTCGGACGGCCGAACCAACTCTTTAAGGAACCGGCCCGTGTATGACTCTTCGACGGCCGCGATCTCCTCCGGCGTACCGACGCCGACGATCTCACCGCCACCTTCACCGCCCTCGGGGCCGAGGTCGATCAGCCAGTCGGCGGTCTTGATCACGTCGAGGTTGTGCTCGATCACCACCACCGAGTTGCCGGCGTCGACCAACCTGCCGAGCACGTCGAGCAGCCGCTGGACGTCGGCGAAGTGCAGGCCGGTGGTCGGCTCGTCGAGGATGTAGAGGGTGTCCCCGGTCGCCACCTTGGAGAGCTCAGTGGCCAGCTTGATCCGCTGTGCCTCGCCGCCAGAGAGCGTCGTCGCGGGCTGCCCGAGGCGGATGTAGTCGAGGCCGACGTCACGGAGGGTGCGCAGCCGGCGGTGGATCTTCGGCACGTTCTCGAAGAAGCCGACCGCGTCCTCGACCGACATGTCGAGCACGTCGGCGATGTTCTTGCCTTTGAAGTGGACCTCGAGCGTCTCGCGGTTGTAGCGCTTGCCGTGGCACTGCTCGCAGGGCACGTAGACGTCGGGCAGGAAGTGCATCTCGATCTTGATCTGGCCGTCGCCCTTGCAGACCTCGCAGCGACCACCCTTGACGTTGAAGCTGAAGCGGCCCGGCTTGTAACCGCGCGCCCGCGCCTCCTGGGTCTGGGTGAAGAGCTGGCGAATGTGGTCGAAGACGCCGGTGTAGGTGGCCGGGTTGGAGCGCGGCGTGCGCCCGATCGGCGACTGGTCGATGTTGATGATCTTGTCGATCTGCGAGAGGCCGTCGATCCCGTCGTGCGCGCCCGGTCGCAGTTTCGCCTGGTGCAGGCGGTTGGCGACCGAGGGGTACAGCGTCTCGTTGACCAGCGTCGACTTGCCCGACCCGGACACGCCGGTGACGCAGCAGAAGACCCCGAGCGGGACCGTCACGTCGACGTCCTTGAGGTTGTGTTCGCGGGCGCCGCGCACCGCCAGCGCGCCTTTCGGGGCCCGACGCTCCTCCGGCACCTCGATCTTTTTCTTGCCCGACAGGTACTGGCCGGTGAGCGAGGCGGGGTCCTTGGCGACCTTCTTCGGCGTCCCCGCCGCGATCACGTGGCCGCCGTGCTCGCCCGCGCCGGGCCCGAGGTCGACCAGGTGGTCGGCGGCCATCATCGTGCCCTCGTCGTGCTCGACCACGATCACCGTGTTGCCGAGGTCGCGCAGCCGGTCGAGGGTCGCGATCAGCTTCTCGTTGTCGCGCTGGTGGAGGCCGATCGAAGGCTCATCGAGCACGTACATCACTCCCACGAGACTGGAACCGATCTGCGTCGCCAGGCGGATCCGCTGGGCCTCGCCACCGGACAGCGTCCGCGCCGTGCGGGCCATCGAGAGGTAGCCGATGCCGACGTTGTCGAGGAAGGTCAGCCGTTCGGTGACCTCGCGCACGATCAGCCGCGCGATCGCCCGCTCGGTCTCGGTCAGCTCCAGCTCTTCGATCCACTCCTTGGCGCGCCGCGCGGAGAGGTCGCAGTACTCGGCGATGCTGAGCCCACCGACCCTGACCGCGAGGCTCTCCGGCCGCAGCCTGGCGCCCTCGCAGGCCGGACAGGGCTGCTCGGCCATGTAGCCCTCGATCCGCTCCCGGTTCGTCTCCGAGTCGGTCTCTTCATAGCGCCGTTGCAGGTTGTTGACGATCCCCTCGAAGCGCACCTTGTAGGAGCGGCGGCGCCCGAAGCGATTCGTGTAGGTGACCTGGTGGCGCTCCTCGCCGGTGCCGTGGAGGAAGATCTCTTTCTCCGCCTTCTTCAGCTTCGACCAGGGCGCGTCGACGTCGACGTCGTAGCTCTCGGCGACCGAGGCGATCAGCCGCCGCCAGTAGGCGGTGACGCCGCGGTTCCAGGGCTGCAAGGCCCCCTCGCCGAGCGACAGGGTCGGATCGGGGACGACCAGCTCGGGGTCGATCACCTTCTGGAAGCCGAGCCCGTGGCAACGGTCGCAGGCGCCGTGGGGCGAGTTGAAGGAGAAGATCCGCGGCTCCAACTCCGGGATCGAAGTGCCGCAATTGAGACACGCGAACTGCTCGGAGAAGAGCAGATTCGGTGCGTCATCGTCGACGAACTCGACCTCGATCAGCCCGGCGGCGATGCCCGCCGCGGCCTCGACCGACTCCGAGAGGCGGCGCCGCAGCTCCGGTTTCATCACCAGCCGGTCGACCACGATCGCGATGTCGTGTTTGAACTTCTTGTCGAGCACGATCTCCTCGTCGAGGCGGCGTAGCTCGCCATCGATCTCGGCCCGCGAGTAGCCCTCCAGCCGCATCTGCTCGAGCAACTTCCCGTACTCGCCTTTGCGCCCGCGGACGACCGGCGCCATCACCATGAATTTGCGCCCGTCCTCGATCGTCATCAGCCGGTCGACGATCTGCTCCTGGGTCTGGCCGGTGATCTCCTCGCCGCAGCTCGGGCAGAAAGGATGGCCGATCCGTGCCCACAGCAGGCGCAGATAATCGTAGATCTCGGTCACCGTGCCGACCGTCGAGCGCGGGTTCCTCGAGGTGGTCTTCTGGTCGATCGAGATCGCCGGCGACAGGCCCTCGATCGAGTCGACGTCCGGCTTCTCCATCAGCCCGAGGAACTGCCGCGCGTAAGACGACAGCGACTCCACATAACGCCGCTGACCCTCGGCGTAGATCGTGTCGAAAGCGAGGCTCGACTTGCCCGAGCCGGACAGCCCGGTGATCACGATCAGCGCGTCGCGCGGCAGCTCGAGCGAGACGTCCTTGAGGTTGTGCTCCCGGGCACCGGAAATGACGATCTTGTCTGAGGCAGGCACGGATAACGAGTCTACCCAGGCGAACAGATGTTCCCCCGCCCTTCATCCGCCCCCCCCGCCTCCGCCCCCCGCCGCCGGGCCCGAACAACCCCGCGATTTACGGCCTTTTCCGCAGCGGCCAGGCCGTCAAGGGGGGAGAACTCGGGGTGCCTTCGCACTTAACCCGAACATGTCAAGACAAGTGCGAACTCACCAGCGGATGGCGAATCTCGCTGCTCGCCAGTACGGAATCGTCACCCGGGATCAGTTGACCTCACTCGGCTATACGGACCGAATGATCAATCACGCCCTCCAGACCGGAAGGCTCCAGGCCTGGCACCGAAACGTATTCGCCGTCGGTCACGGTGGATTGAGTCGACATGGGCTCTGCATGGCCGCCGTGCTGTTCCGCGGGGACGGCGCCCTGATCAGCTATCAATCGGCCATCTGGCTCTGGGGATTCGAGAAGAAGCTCGAGATCCCCATCAACGTCAGCGTACGCTGGCGCGGACACGGCCAGGGCGCGATCGGTCTCCATCACTGCCCTGCCCTCCGGGACGAGGACTTCGCGATGACCGAGCGCCTTCCGGTGACCTCGGTGCCGCGGACGCTGCTCGACTACGCCTCGACCGCCGAGCAGTACCGGCTGGAACTCGCGATCGACCGGGCAGATCGCCTCGACCTCCTGGACCCGGCGGCGATCGACCGCATTCTCGACGACGTCCAGGGACATCAAGGGTGCCGCCGACTGGAGAAAGCCCTGACGATCTACCGAGAGAACGGGTTCACCAGGTCGGGCGGCGAGAAGAAGATGCTTGCCGTGCTGGCCGACGCGGGCATCCGCAGGCCCGCGGTCAACAACTACATCGAGGGCTATGAGCTGGACTTCTACTGGGAGGATGAGGGGTTCGCGGTCGAACTCGACAGCTGGGAGCACCACCGGTCCCGGCGCTCTTTCGAGGAGGACCGAAAACGTCAAGAGAACCTGACGATGGCCGGCATCGAGACCATCCGCATCACCGGAACCCGTCTGAAACACGAACCAGACCGGGTCGCAAGCCGCATCGCGGAACACCTCGACCGCCGCAGCCACCCCAAGGCCGCCTAAGGCCCTGAGTGAGTTCGCAGTTAGCCACAACTGTTGTCGCTAACTGCGAACGCGCCCCGAAGGGGGAGGTGCTACAGGGCGGCGGAGAGCTTGCGGCGGTAGGTGCGGGCGACCGGGTCGGCGGGGTCGAGGTCGGCGAGGATGCCGACGATCGCCTTGCGGATCAGGTCGCGGCGCTCGGCGGGGTCGAGGCCGGCCGCCGCGGCGTCGCCGTTCTGGGACAAGGCCTCGAGCAGGACGTCCAGGGCCGCCGGGCGCTCGCCGGCGTCCAGCGACGGCCACGCCTCGGGGGCGATGCCGGCCTGGGACAGGCGCACGCGGGCGGCGATGCCGGCGGCGGCGAAGTCGTCGGGGAAGCCCTCGACCGCTTCCAGCGCCTCGGGCTCGGCGCCGCGCGCCAGGCGGGCCTTGGCGAGGGCCAGGGCGATGTCGACGCGGCGCGGCTCCAGTTCGGAGGCCTCGCGGAGGGAGAGCTCGTCGCCCGCCGCCAGCAACTGGTCGGCGCGCGAGGGCGCGAGGCCGTCGAAGAAGGCTTCGACCTTGGCGGGCGGCACCGCGCCGACGAATTCGTCGACCACCTGGCCGTCGCGAAAGGCCTTCACCGCCGGGATGCCCTGGATGCCGAAGCGGGCCGCGAGCGCCTGGTTCGCGTCGGTTTCGACCTTCGCCAGCACCACCTCCCCGGCGCGCTTCGCCTCGGCTGCCTCCAGCGCCGGACCCAGCTGCCGACAGGGGCCGCACCACTCGGCCCAGAAGTCGACCACGACCGGCACCTCCTTGGAGCGCTCGATCACGTCGCGCTCGAAATCGGCCTCGGTGGTGTCGATCGGCATCGTCAGGCCCCCGCCGCCGTCATGCCGTCGAGGTCACGCCGCAACTCGCGCAGCTCGTCGCGGATCCGGCCTGCCTCCTCGAAGCGCAGGTCGTCGGCCGCCGCCAGCATCTCCTCCTCCAGCGCGACGATCGTCCGCTCCAGCTCCTCCGGGCTGTCGAAGCGCTCCGCCGCCTTGCGCCGCCGCCGCGCCGGCGCCCGGTCTTCCATCGCCAGCAGCTCCGACATCTCGGAGATCCCCTTGCGCACCGTCGTCGGCGTGATCCCGTGCTCCTCGTTGTAGGCGATCTGGATCGCCCGCCGGCGGTCGGTCTCGCGCATCGCCGCGCGCATCGCGTCGGTCTCCTTGTCGGCGTACATCAGCACCCGCCCGTTGACGTTCCGCGCCGCCCGCCCGATCGTCTGCACCAGGCTCGTCTCGCCGCGCAGGAAGCCCTCCTTGTCGGCGTCGAGGATCGCCACCAGCGACACCTCGGGCAGGTCAAGGCCCTCGCGCAGAAGGTTCACGCCGACCAGCACGTCGTACTCCCCAAGCCGCAGGTCACGGACGATCTGGATCCGTTCGAGCGTGTCGATCTCGGAGTGCAGGTAGCGCACCTTCACCCCGTACTCCAGGAGATAGGCGGTCAGGTCCTCGGCCATCTTCTTGGTCAGCGTCGTGACCAGGATCCGCTCGCCTCGCTCGGCCACCCGTTTCGCCTCGTTCATCAGGTCGTCGATCTGGTTGCGGGTCGCGCGCAGCTCGATGTAGGGGTCGACGATCCCGGTCGGCCGCACGATCTGCTCCACCGTCCGCGACGATTCCGCTTTCTCGAACGGGCCCGGCGTCGCCGAGACCATCACCAGCGCCGGCACCCGCTCCAGGAACTCGTCGAACTTCAGCGGTCGGTTGTCGATCGCCGAGGGCAGCCGGAAGCCGTATTCGACCAGGGTCTGCTTGCGCGAGCGGTCGCCCTCGTACATGCCGCCGATCTGCGGCACGGTCTGGTGGCTCTCGTCGATGAAGCAGACGAAGTCGTCGGGGAAATAATCGATCAGGGTGTGCGGCGGGGTGCCGGGTTCGCGGCCGTCGAGGATGCGCGAGTAGTTCTCGATCCCCGAGGTGAAGCCGAGCTCTTTGATCATCTCCAGGTCGTAGGAGGTCCGCTGGCGCAGCCGATGCGCCTCCAGCTGTTTGCCTTCGTTCTCGAGTTCGGCGGTCCGTCGTTCCAATTCCGCGCGGATCTCGGCGACCGCCCGGTCGATCGTCTCGTCTTTGGTGACGTAGTGCGACGCCGGCCAGACCGAGACGTGGTCGATCTCGTCGATCACCTCGCCGGTCAGCGGGTCGAAGTGCTGGATGCCTTCGATCTCGTCGCCGAAGAGGGCGATCCGGTAGGCGGTCTCGGCGTAGGACGGCATGATCTCCAGCACCTCGCCGCGGACCCGGAAGTGGCCGCGGCCGAGCACCGAGTCGTTGCGCTGGTACTGCATCTTGACCAGCTTGCGCACCACTTCGTCACGGTCGATCTCCTTGCCGACCTGGAAGAGCTGCATTTTTTCGTTGTAGACCTGGGGCGAGCCGATCCCGTAGATGCAGGAGACCGAGGCGACGATGATCACGTCGCGCCGCGCGAACAGCGACGCGGTGGCGGCGTGGCGCAGGCGGTCGATCTCGTCGTTGACCGAGCTGTCCTTCTCGATGTAGAGGTCCTGCGCCGGGACGTAGGCCTCCGGCTGGTAGTAGTCGTAGTAGGAGACGAAGTAGTTCACCTCGTTCTCCGGGAAGAACTCGCGGAACTCGTTGCAGAGCTGCGCGGCAAGCGTCTTGTTGTGCGCGATCACCAGTGCCGGACGCTGCACCGCGGCGATCACCCCGGCCATGGTGAAGGTCTTGCCGGTGCCGGTGGCGCCGAGCAGGGTCTGGAAGCGTTCCCCGGCATCAAGGCCCTCGGCAAGCCCCGCGATCGCCTTCGGTTGGTCGGCGGTAGGGGTATAGGCGGGGTTCAGGTTGAAATCCGGCACAGGTTGACGATAGCCAACGGGCAAGTTTGGAAAACTGCCCGGCGATGAAAGCCTCTCGCACCGCCCTCGCCGCCTTCTTCTCCCTTGCCGGGATCCTGCACTTCGCGCGGCCCCGGCCTTACGAAGCCATCGTGCCGCCGCCGTTCCCGAAAAGGGAGTCGGTGGCGATCTCCGGCGTCGCCGAGGTCGTCGGTGGGCTCGCCGTCCTCCACCCCGCCACCCGCCGCGCCGGTCGCTGGTGGCTGATCGCCCTCCTGCTCGCGATCTTCCCGGCCAACCTCTGGATGGCGATCAGCCCAGAGAAGGTCCCGGGCCTGGGCGACAAGATCCCCCGCTGGGCCCTCTGGGCACGCCTGCCGCTTCAGCCGCTGGCGATCCTCTGGGTCTGGCGCGCCACCGAGCGCTGAGGGGCTGTCGCCGGCTGGTGCGATGTTGATGGGGACGGGCGGGGGCGCGGGGGGCTTGCGGCCGTCCGAGGGGGCGGGGGTTCGGGGGGCTTGCGGCCGTCCGAGGCGGGGCCTCGTGGGGCCTGCGGCCGTCCGAGGTGGGCCCTGGGCTCCTCATGGGGGTCCGGGCAGGCTGTGACCCCCATGAGGAGCCCAGGGCACGGGAGGTCTGCGGGGAAGGCGTCGAGGGTTCCTCACGTCCTCCGGGAGGCTCGCGGGCGAGGCCGAGGGTTCGTCACGTATCCCGGAGGGTCCCGTCACAGGTCGGGAGGAGGTCGGACTTACGTGACGTCCCCGCGCGTGAGTGTCCACGCCTCGCCCCTGTCCGTGACGAAGATGCCGGGGACGTCACACCTTCAGGCCCTCGGAGGGCCCCGCCCAGGACCGAGTTCGCAGTTAGCGACACATGTTGTCGCTAACTGCGAACTCGCCTCCTGGCGTGACCCGCGAGGCATGAGGAAGACGGGAGGAAGCGTGACGTCCCCGGCGTCTTCGTGACGAGGTCCGGGATCGGTGAGGGATCCGTCCCTCCTTCGTGACTCTCCCGTCTCTCTCCCGTGAGGCACCCGTGCGTCTCCCGTGACCCTGCGGCGCCACGCACCCTCTACCCCTCCCCACGAGACCCGGCCCTCTCGTGGCGGCCACAGCCTGCCCGGGCCGCCACGAGAGGGCCGGGTCCCTCGGCCGTCCCTTCCCGGGCTCCCCGGGCCCCCCGGCGCCGGCCTCAGGGGCCTGGACCCTCCCGGGCGACAGCTTGAAGAGGCCTGGACCCTCCCCGCGCGCCAACTCGATGTCGACGGGCCGAAAACGCAGAGGGCTCCGGCGCCCGGGCCCACCTCAAGGCAGGAACCGTTCGAGCACTTCGCCTAGGCCGCCTAGGAAGCCTTCGCCGTTCAGGAGCTTTTGGGCGTCCTGGACCAGTTCGATTCCCTGTTCGAGCGGTACGTGTTCGACCAGGGTGCGGGCGGGGCCGGCGAGGATCGGGCTCAGTTCGCCGTCTTCTTCGGCGTCGTCGACGGCGCGGAGCAGGCCCGCGCGGATCGCCTTGGTCAGCTTCTCGTCGTCGATGTGGAAGCGTTCGGCGAAGCGTTCCCGGTTCTCTTTGGTGGCGAGAGCGCGGGCGAGGCGCTCGCGGCTGACGCCGAGGCGGCAGGCGGCGCCGTCGAGGGCCGAGAGGGTGAAGCGCTCGGCGAGGCCTTCCAGGCCCCCGCTGGTTTCGGTCGGCGGCCGCGGGTCGCAGGGGTTGCGGACCTGCACCGGTTCGTAGGAGGCGCCGCCCGCGGCGGCGTAGATGCCGACCAGCGCCAGCGAGAGGACCAGGGCAGCACCGATCAGGATCCGACCACGGCTCACAGGTCGATCCTCCGCGCCAGGCCGATCGGCACCAGCGCCAACAGGCCGATCAGGGCGGCGATCCCGAACGAGGGGCTGAAGGCGTGGGTCGCCCCGGCGTTCAGCTGCTCCTGCAGTTCTTCGCGCAGCTCCACCACTTCGCTCCGTTCCCCTTCGTCTTCCGGCAGCGGGTCGAAAACGTGGCCGAGGTTCGGCACTTTGCCGTCCTCGGTTTTGAGATGTTCGCTGATCTCCTTGGCCAGGGACAGCTTCAGCAGCGGCCGGATCGGCGAGTCGAGGATCACCGAGGTCCCGGCGTTGATCGCCTGCCTCTGCTGGACCGCGATGTCGTGGGTGAAGACCGGGGTCAGCGCGAGCAGGCCGACGACGACGCCGGCATGACGGGCGGAGATCGTCCAACCGCCGTGGATCGCCTGCGGGGCGCGGCCGGCGAGCGCCGTCTCGGTCAGCGCCGAGAGCACCAGCGAGAGGCCGATCCCGACCAGGATCTGCGGCGGCACGGTCAGCGCCACCTCCGCCTTCGGCAGCAGCGCGAGGCCGCCGAGCCCGCCCGCGAGGAGCAGCGCGCCGGCCGCGGCCCGGGCGCGCTCGTCCTCGACCCAGCCGGAGACCCGCGCGCCGAGCACCGCCGCCAGCGGCATCACCGAGACGACGATCGCGGCGCCGATCGGGCTGAGCCGCCACCCTTCGATCAGCAGCAGGACGAGCAGGAAGAGCGCGGCGGCGATCGCGGCGGAGACCATCGCCAGCGCCACGTTCGCCCACAGGTGCGGCCTGCCGACTCGGGGAGAGATCTCCGCCTCGATCACCCGCGTCGACATCTCGTGGCGGGCGACGGTGAGGATCGGCACCGCCGCGGCGAGCGCGATCGGCACCTGGATCAGGAAGATCGACTGCCAGGAGACGAGCTGGGTGAGGATGCCGCCGACCGCCGGGCCGAGCGCGGCGCCGGTCGCCCCGGCCGTCGCCCAGACCGCGGTCGCGCGGCGCTCCGAGCCGACCGTCGCGGGCAGCAGCTCGAGCGCCGCCGTGACCGCGAGAGCGCCGCCGAGCGCCTGCACGGAGCGGGCGATGATCAGGGTCGAGAGCTGGTCGGCGAGGCCGCAGGCGAGGCCCGCCCCGGCGAAGATCGCGAGGCCGACCGCGGCCGACCGTCCCGGCCCCAGCCGCCGCGCCAGCATCGCCGCCGGCACCGCGGCCACCGCCATCACCAGGTTGAAGGAGACCAGGACCCAGGTGACGCCGAAGACCGAGGTGTCGAGATCCCGGTAGATCTCCGGCAGGGCGAGGACGACGATCGAGGAGTCGGCCAGCACGATGCCGACCGCCAGGGCCAGCGCCCAGACCCGCGGATTCCCCCTAGCTCCCTTAGCCCCCTCCATAGCCAAGCTCGGAAGCGTACTTTTCGCGGTACTCCTTTTGCCGTTCGAGTACGAGTTCGACGTAGGCGCGCGTTTCCGGGAAGGGGATTTCCTCGACCGAGAGGCCCGCCCCGCCCCACTTGTCGGCGTTGCCCGGGCCGGCGTTGTAGGCGGCGAGCGCCGCCGCCTTGTCGCCGTCGTAGCGTTCCAGCAGTTCCTTCAGCAGGAAGGTGCCGTAGCGGATGTTGATTTCCGGGTCGGAGAGGTCGGAGAGCTTGAAGGTGGTGCCGCCGCTCTGCTTCTCGATGAACTGGGCCGCTTCCGGGGTGATCTGCATGAGCCCGCGGGCGCCGGCGCTCGATTCGGCGTCGGAGAACTTCGACTCGGTGTCGATCACCGCCGCGATCAAGGCCGCGTCCACCCCCTTTTCGGCGGCCTGGCGGCGGATGATGTCCTCGTGCTCCAGCGGCAGGCTGAACTGCTGGATCGCCTTGTCGAAGGCGCCGCCGGCGACCAGGACGCCGACGATCAGCCCGACCACCACGGCGATCCCGCCGTAGACCGGCCAGCGGCTGCGACGGCGCCGCCGCGCCCTGGAGATGGTCCGTGCCCCGCTGCTCATCCCCTCAGCTTCGCGAGCAGCGCGGACAGGGCCGCCTCGAGGTCGGCGACCGAGCCGTCGTTGACGACCACGTGCTCGGCCCGCTCGGCCTTCTCCTCCTGGGTCAACTGGCGCGCCTCGCGGGCGTCGACCAGCGCGTGGCCGCGGGCGGCGGCGCGCTCGCGGCGGACGTCTTCGGCGGCGACCACCGAGACCGTCGTGTCGAAGATCTTCTCCCGCCCGCCCTCGAAGAGCAGCGGCACCTCGATCACCGCGAACTCGACCTCGTCGGGCAGGCCGGCGATCCAGGCGGCGGTCTCGGCACCCACCGCCGGGTGGATCCTCGACTCGAGCCAGCCGAGCTCCTCGGGATCGGCGAAGACGATGCCGCCGATCCGGCCGCGGTCGGTCGGGGCGCCGTCCGGGGCCACCTCGGGTCCCCAGCGCGCCACCATCTCCTGGCGCAGCGACGCGCCTTCGAGCAGGTCGTGGACGACCGCGTCGGCAGAGAGCGTTGCCGCGCCCAGGCGTCCGAAGGCCGCCAGCGCCGCAGACTTGCCCGCGGCGATACCGCCGGTGAGCCCGATCGTCAGCGGCGCCACACGGCCCCGCCCACGTCTAGCCCTGCTGCTCGGGCTCGCTGCTGTCGCTGTCGCCGCCGGGAGCGGCCTCGTCGGCTGCGCCGGCGTCATCGCCCTCAGAACCCGCCTCGGGCGCGGAAGGCTCGGCGACCGGTGCCTCGGCGACGGGCTCGGGCTCGGAAGTTGCGGGCTCGGCCGGGGCGATCGCCTCGGGTGCGGCCTCCGGCGCGGCGGGCTCGACGGCTGCCTCCGGGGCGGCGGGCGCGGGCGCCTCGGCGGCGGCCTCGGCTTCCACCGGGGGCTGCTCGACTTCCTGGCCCTCGACCGCGGCGTCCTCAACGAGGTCGACCGCGGGATCCCCGACAGCGCCGCTCGTGTCCTCAACCCCGACGCCCGCGTTGGCGGCGTTGGCGGCGGCGATCTGCGCGCTGAGGTCCTGCATCGGCATGTTCTGGCCCTCGACCCGCTTGATCGAGAGCGAGAGGCGACGCCGGTCTTCGTCGATCTCGAGGATCTTGACGTTCAGCTTGGAGCCCGGCTCGACCACTTCGGAGGGGTTCTCGACGTGGTGATCGGCCAGCTCGGAGATGTGGACCAGACCCTCGACGCCCGGCAGGATTTCGACGAAGGCACCGAAGGCGACCACCTTGGTCACCGTGCCCTCGAGCACGTCGCCCGGGCGGTGGGTCGAGATCACCCGCTGCCACGGGTCCTCCTGGGTCTGCTTCAGACCAAGGGAGATGCGCTGGCGATCGCGGTCGATGTCGAGGACTTTGATCCGCACGTTGTCGCCGATCGCCACCACTTCCGAGGGGTGGTTGACGTGGCTCCAGGAAAGCTCGGAGATGTGGATGAGGCCGTCGATCCCGTCGAGGTCGACGAAGGCGCCGAAGTCGACGATGTTGGAGATCTTGCCTTCGACCACCTGGCCGGGCTCGAGCCGGCCGAGGATCTGCTCGCGGACCTCCTTGCGCTCCTCCTCCAGCACCGCGCGGCGCGAGAGGACGACGTTGTTGCGGGAGCGGTTCAGCTCGATGACTTTGCACTCGAGCGTCTGGCCCATGAACTCGTCCAGGTTGTGGACGCGGCGGATGTCGACCAGCGAGGCGGGCAGGAAGCCGCGCACCCCAAGGTCGAGGATGAGGCCGCCCTTGACGACCTCGATGACGCTGCCTTCCACCGGTTCGCCGGAGTCGGCGGCGACCTCGATGCGGCGCCAGGCTTTCTCGAAGCGGGC
>Ga0153956_1001973_pt1 | contig 16292 bp, 14 predicted proteins | sample TSFL040MetaG_FD_104704 | JGI IMG/M metagenome (GOLD analysis project Ga0153956, IMG submission 104704) | Attine ant fungus gardens microbial communities from Florida, USA - TSFL040 MetaG | ecosystem: Host-associated > Fungi > Mycelium > Unclassified | place: USA: Florida, Wekiwa Springs... | reverse complement strand
GATGCGAACTTCGGAATCAAAGGGACACTAGCAAGTTTATGATTCTCGTGTGGTTTAGGTTCAGAAGTTCGCTTGAAAAGCGTGTCGAGAAAATGAAGCGAACTTCTGAACCACCACACTAGCACGTTTGGCCCAATTCGGATGGCTCAATCCGTTGTGCCGCGTAATTGTCCAAGGTGCCGGCGGCGTCCATAGCCGCTCGCCAGGCGAAGACCATGGCCGGCCCGATCATGGTGCCAGGCCCCGGATACGTTCCCTTGAATATCGAGGCGGCATCGGTACCGGCGGCGTACAGTCCCTTGAGCGGTGTGCCGTCCGATCTCCGGACGCGGCCTCGCGAATCGGTCCGCAAGCCGGCGCTGCTCGCGAGATCAGCCGGCCAGACCGTCACGGCATAGAATGGTCCGGGTCCGACCTTCCGCAGGCAGGGATTAGGCTTGTTCCTCGGATCTCCGTTGAAGCGGTTCAGCGGGCTGCTACCGCGGCCGAACTCCTCGTCGATGCCGCTTTCGGCGTATCCATTGTAGCGCTCGATCGTCTCGGACAAGGCTTGACCGTCGCAGCCAATCTTGCTGGCGAGGTTCGCGATCGTGTGTCCCTCGATCAAATAGCTCGCCTCGATGAAGCGTCGCAGGTCGCGCGTTCCTGGATGGATGAGGCCGATGCCATAGTCGGAGACGAACCTGCGGTCGCAGATGAGGTACGAAGGTACACTTGCTGGCGCGTGGTTCGATCGCAGCATTCCCTGAACGAAATCGTGGTACGAATTGGCCTCGTTGACGAAGCGCCGTCCGCTGGCGTCGACAGCCAACAATCCGGGCTTCGCGCGGTCCAGCATGATGTGCGGAAAGACGGAAAGGTGGCCGTCGGGCTGCCTCATCACGGAGCTTGGCATCCAGAGCGCCCGGCTCTCGAACCCTCCCTCGATCTCTCCGGACGCATGCTCACCGGCGAGAATGCCGTCTCCGGTATTGCTGTCGGGAGAAAGTGAGTAGCGTCGGGTGTTCTCCTGAAGCAGTCGCTCGCGGAGTTCCGCGCTCCAGCCGATGCCGCCGGTCGCCAGCACCACGCCTTTTCGCGCTCGTATGGCGGTTTGGCCAATTGGGGTGGCGAGCACGGCGCCGACGATCTCATCGTCGATCTTGATCAACTCCCGAATCGCGGTCCTGTACCGGATCTCGACGGCCAGCCGGCGCAGGTCCGAGAGCAGTCGCGCAACCAGCGCGTTGCCCATGATAAGCCGCGTTCCCCGCTTGAATGTCAGCCGATCACAGGCGTGCCGCAAGAGCAGGCTCGCGACATGTCGGAAGTTGCTCCACGAACGGAGGGGCGCGACCAGGGGCGGAATGTCGTCCTTGCCGACCATCATTCCGCCGAGCACCATGAATTCTCGACGGGGCGGCCGGACCCGCTCGAAATCGGCGCCAAGCGATCCGCCGTCGAAAGGGAGCGCGCCCAGCGCGCGTCCTCCGACCGCGGCACCGGGCAGGTCGCGGTAGTCGGGATGAACGGGAGGAGCCGCGAAGACCACGCTCGTCCTGCGCTCCAGATAGTCAAGCATGACTGGCCCGGACGCCAGAAAGGCCGAGAGCCTTTCATCCGAAACGCCGTCGCCCAACATGCCGGCAAGGTAGGTTTTCGCTGCCTCTAGCGAGTCCGGAACGCCCGCTTTCCTGCTCTGGCTGCTCCCGGGTATCCACACCGAGCCGGCCGAAGTTGCCGTCGTTCCTCCGACCATGTCGGACTTCTCGCAGAGGACGACCTGCAATCCCTCCAGCTTACCGACGAGCGCGGCCGTCATGCCGGCCGCTCCGGCGCCGATCACCAGCAGGTCGGTCTCGCTATCCCAATGGCGTTCATCGGTTGACCGCATGCCGTCTCGCTTAGAGAAATCCGGTCGATATCCAGGGCACGAAGGCGACCAGGAGCAGACCGATCAGGAGTGCGACCATGTAGCCGGTGATCGGCTTCAGCCCCTCGTCCGGATGAACACGGCCGATGGCGCAGGCCGCATAGTAGCCGACTCCGAAGGGCGGAGCGAAGAGCCCGACGCCCATGGCGAGGACGATGACCATCGCATAATGGACCTCGTTCACGCCGACCTGCTTCGCAATCGGAAACAGTAACGGGCCGAACAGCACGACCGCCGGGATTCCTTCGAGCACGCTGCCGAGCACCACAAAAGCGGCGATAGACACCAGAAGAAAGGTTGGAACACCGCCCGGGAGCCCTGCCATCGCGTGGGCGATGTCGCGCGAGAAGCCGGATTGCGTGAGCGACCATGCCATGGCGGTGGCAGCCCCGATGATGAGAAGGATCGCGCCCGAAAGCGCGGCGGTCTCGACCAGCATCGGATAGATGCGCCTCCCATCGAACTTGCGGTAGATCAGCAAACCTGCGAGCACGGAATAAGCGATGCCGATGGTCGAAACCTCGGTCGCGGTTGCCACACCCTCGATGACGGCCCCTCGGATGACAAAGGGGAGAGCGACCGCGGGCAGTGCGGCGATGAACGTCCGAGCGATTTCCCGGGCTGATGCTTTCGTCACGTGCGAGAGATCCTCGCGGCGATTGCGGCGCCACACCACCACGCAGAGGATGGCGCCGACCACGACACCCGGCAGCAGCCCGCCGGTGAAAAGCGAGGCGATCGAAATGCCGGTAACGGATCCGATGGTGATCAGAACGAGGCTTGGCGGAATGGTCTCGGTCTGGGCGCCGGTCGCAGCCAGCAACGCGACCAGTTCGCCGGGCTTCGAGCCTCTCGCCTTCATTTCAGGAAAGAGTGCAGGCGCGATCGCGGCCATGTCCGCGGCCTTCGAGCCCGAAATGCCGGAGACAAGATACATCGCGCCGATCAGCACGTAAGACAGGCCGCCGCGCACATGCGCGAGAAGACTCGCCAGGAAGTTGACCATGGCGCGTGCCATCCCCGTCATCTCGATCAGGAGCCCCAGGAAGACGAATAGCGGGACCGACAGCAGGATGAGATTGGAGATACCTTCCTCGATGCGACCAACGACCACCACGATCGGCGTGTCGGTGGTCAAGGCCTGATAGGCGAAAGTCGCCAGCCCGAAGGCAAATGCGATCGGGACGCCGGCGAAGACGAGGCAGGCCACCACGCCGACGAAGAAGATCAGAAGATTAATGTTGCCAAGATCCTCGAAGGCCGGCTGAAGCAGATATAGTCCGCCGGCGACGATCGCGCTGGCCAGGAGCGCGCCCAGGGCGTGTCGCCAGTTGCCAAGCGCGATGAGCCTTACCGCGCAGACGGCGATCATGATCGCGAAGCCCGCCGGCAACGCAGCAGCGCGCCATGCATCTGAAATCTGCATTGCCGGAGTCGTCACCGGGATCTCTTCGGCGGCAAAATCCCAGGCGGACGGAAAAATCAACAGGAGGAATGTGAGGCCCCCGACCAGAGCGACGACATCGAGCGCGAGACGAACCGGAGGCGGCAGCATGCCAACGAGCGCGGTCATGCGCATGTGCTCCGATCGGTGCAGCGCCACGGCCGAGCCCAGCATCGCGAGCCAAAGGAACAGAGTCGAGGCCAGCTCATCCGACCAGATGATCGGATGATGAAACACGTAGCGGGAGATGACACCGCCGAGGAGCACAAAAACCTCGATCAGGACGAGAGCGGCTGTCGGGGCTGCTATCGCGATGCCAAGCGCCCTGTCCAGCTTACGCAGAAAGCCGCCGTGCGTCGCGATCGGAACCTCCGATTGGATCGGAGGCTTCCCCGTTTGCGCTGTGGCTGCCATTGCCACGCCGGTCAGGCGAGATTGCCGGAGTATTTTTCCAGCACGGCCCAGGCCTCGGGTCCGTACTTCTGCTTCCAGTCCGCATAGAAGCCGGCCTTGGTGAGCGCTTGGCGGAAGGGTGCCTTGTCCGGCCGGTTGAAAACGAGGCCTTTGGCCTTCAGGCTTGCCTCGAGGTCGGTGTTGAGCCGCTCGGTCTCGGCCCGCTGCTTCTCGGTCGCCGCCTCAAAGGATTTGGTGATCAGCGCGAGATCGTTGGCCGCCAACGACTTGATCCGTTTGCCGTTGGCGATGATCCACAGGCCGTCCCACATATGCTCGGTGATCGAGCAGTATTTCTGGACCTCGTAGTATTTGCCCGACTCGATGATGGTGAGCGGGTTCTCCTGACCGTCGACGATTTTGGTTTGCAGAGCGGAGTAGAGTTCGTTGATGGTGATCGAGGTCGGCGACGATCCGAGAGCCGTGAACAGCGAAACCCAGACCGGGCTCGGCGGAACGCGCATCTTCATGCCCTTGAGGTCGTCGACGGACTTGATGGGCCGGTTGCTCGTCGTGATGTTGCGATAGCCGCTGTCGAGGATCTTTGGGAAGGCGTAGATACCGACCTTGTCGAGTCCGGCACGGATGCTCGCGCCCAGATCGCCGTCCATTGCCTGCCAGACGTGGGCATAATCGCTGAAGGCAAACGCCATCCCGCTGATGCCCGCGATGGGAGAGACCACCTGCATCGAGATGCCGGATGCCGTCATCATGTCGAGGGCGCCCGACCTCACCTGCGTTAACATGGCGGCGTCCGAGCCGAGCTGCGCGTTCGGGAAGAACTGGATATCGATGCGGCCGTTGGACTGCCGGCGGATCTCGGCGCAGGCGGCCTCCATTGCTTTCGAGGAGGGATGGCTGTCCGCGAACTGCCCGCCAACCTTGAGGTTGATTTTCTTGCCTTGTGCGATCGAGGGCGTAGCCAGCATCGTAGCCAGCGATCCGATGGCGGTCGCGCCGAATTGTCGTCTGTTCATTGTCATTGTCATTGTTTCCTCCTGCGTCAGAATTGTTGGTTGATGGAGCCGGATCAAGCCTTGTCAGATCAGGCCTTGCCGGCCTTCGCGAATTCGGCGAGCGCGTCGATAGCCAGCACGTAACCGGTGGCGCCGAGACCGGCGATTACGCCGGTCACGCCATGCGACATCAGCGACTTCTGGTACATGGGCTCGCGCTTGTGGATGTTCGTGATGTGAACCTCAACCTTCGGACCGTCGAACATCTTCAACGCATCCAGCAGCGGGATCGAATGGAACGACAGTCCGGCCGGATTGATCGCGACGCCAATCTTGGTTCCGCGCGCTTCATGCAACCAGTCGATGAGAGCCGCTTCGGAATTGGATTGGCGGAAGTCGATCTCCACGCCGTGCTTCTTTCCCTGTTCGACGCATCGCTTCCTGATGTCCTCCAGCGTGTCGCGTCCGTAGATCTCAGGCTCTCGCACGCCGAGCAGGTTCAGATTGGGCCCATTCAGGACCAGGATCGTTCCCGACATTGAATTTCCTCCGGGCCCCGCCGTCGGGGCGCTCATGCCACCACGGGTCTAATCATCAGTCAAAAGTAAAATCAACTGGTGATTTTAATTTCAATAGATGTTACAGGATTCACCTGAAGATGTTCCAATGCCGCTTCTCTCCCTTGCCGCGTTGACTGTGCTCGAACTTCCGCCATCCCGTCTTGTCGACGCGGCGGCAACCTGCGGCTGGAGGACTCGTCACAGTTGAAGGACACGAAGGCTCGTCTCGCTGAGACCGGCAGTCGCGTGGCTGACCTGGAAGCTGACCTGGAAGCTGTCGCGTTCAGACCCGAAACCATCGTTCCATCTCTGGAAGCGTTTCTCGAAGCGGGTTGCGAACTCGGCGCAAAACACACGCTGGTTGCTGCCTACGATCCAGACCTAAGCCTTGTTGCCCCAGGTTCCGAGGTTGCCGGCCTTCAGGAGCGGCGATGCGCTTCCGACCAGCGCGAGTTCGTCCGCCATCCGCAAGAGCCTCGGTCCGAAGCGAACCATCATCTCTTCCGTGAAGCGGGAGGACGGACCGGCAACGATGAGTGCGCCGGTAGCCGGCTCGCCCTTGCGTTTCACGACTGCCGCCATCGAGCTCATTCCGGGGGCGTAGACATCCCGGATAACGCTGAAGCCGCGTGTCCGATGGTCCTGAAGCATTTTGAGCAGCGCCTTGACCGTCGTTGGGGCGTTCGGTCCGAAATGCTCTGGCTCGCCCAAGCCCTGTCGCGTGACCGCTTCCGTCGCCTGCTGATCCGTGAGCGTCGCCAGCCACGCCTGACCGGCTGCGCTGCACGACAGCCTGAGATCGATGCCCATGTCGGGATCGTACAGTAGGCCGACCTTGGCTCCCTCGGCCTTGGCGACGAGCGTGAGACGGTCGCCATCAAGGATCGCCAGGCGTACGAGCTCCTCCGTCTCCCTCGCGAGCCTGTTCATGAGCGGCTGGGCGATGTCGATGATGCCGGACTTGCTGAGGAAGCTCATGCCCATCGACGCGAGCTTCGTCGTGAGCGCGTAGTCGCCCCGCTGCGGCAGCGATCGCACGTAGCCGTATTTTATCAGTTCGTTGAGGGTGCGGTGGCAGCCGCTGCGGATCTGGTTGAGATCGGTCGAGATGGAGGCCAGAGGCGCCCCGTCCGGACGCGCGGCCAGATACTCCAAAATCGCCAGCGCCTTTTCCATCGAACCGCTCATGACGTCTCCTTGGTTGCAATCAGCATATCTTTCAAAATTTGAAAGATAAACAAATAACGTGGACTCCCTGCTGCGGTTTTGTTAATCGCCGATCGCTGCCTCCGGCGGCCAAACAAGATCACGAGCGACAACGAGGAGACCCGAGATGAGGAAGACCGGTATCGGACGCCGGCAAGTGCTCACCACCATGGCGACGCTGCCGCTTGTGAGCATGCCCTTCGTCCGCCGAACCTTTGCGGCCGAGTTCAGCTTCAAGATCGCGCATCCGCTCGCGGCCACCCATCCCACGAACGTCCGCCTCCTGGAGGCCGCCGATCAGGTCCGCAAGGACACCGACGGCAAGGTTGAACTGCGGATCTTCCCGAACGGGCAGTTGGGCGGCGAAGTCGATCTTCTCAATCAGGTGCGCGCCGGTGCGGTCGAAGGCTATGTGATCGGCGGTCTCGTCGTATCGAGCGTGGTCCCGGCCGCCGCGCTCGACGGCACAGGTTTCGCCTTCAGCGACGCGTCGAAGGTCTGGCCCGCCGTCGACGGCAAGCTGGGCGACTACATCCGGGCCGCCCTGATCAACGCGAACCTCTATGCGACCCGCACCGTATGGGATCTGGGATTCCGGGAAATCACCACGTCCGTGAAGCCGATCAAGACGGTCGACGACGTCGCCGGCCTGAAGATCCGCGTGCCAGGTGCCGCAGCCTACACCGGCTTGTTCAAGGCGCTCGGAGCGGCGCCGACCAGCATCCAGTTCAACGAGGTTTATCCCGCGCTGCAGACGAAGGTGGTCGACGCGCAGGAGAACCCGCTGGGTCTGATCGTCACGTCGAAGTTCTACGAAGTGCAGAAGTTCTGCTCGCTCAGCAACCACATCTGGCAGGGCAACTGGGTTCTGTTCAACGGGCGCATCTGGAAGAGTCTCCCCGCAAACCTGCAGGAGATCGTCGAGAAGCGTTTGAATGACGCGGGACGCGCACAACGCAAGGATCTGGCCGATCTCGACCAGAGCTTCCGCGATACGATGACCAAGGGTGGAATCCAGTTCAACGACGTGGACGCGCCTTCCTTCCGCGCCAAACTGAAGGGGGCCGGTTACTACGCCGACGTCCGCAAGACCTTTGGAGATCAGGCGTTCAAGCTCCTCGAAGAAGCTGCCGGCAGCTCGCTCGGATAGCCCGGTGCCGGGCGTAACTGAAAGCGTGCGGTTTCGCTACGCCGGTCTGATCGACCGAATGGACCGGACCGTCGGCGTCGTGGTCGAAGGCGCCGCCGCCACCCTGCTGGTGGCCGAGACGGTACTGCTTTTTTGCGGTGTCGTCGCGCGCTACGGATTTCAAAGTCCCATCGTCTGGTCCGACGAACTGGCCGGCGCCATCTTTCTCTGGCTCAGCATGTTGGGCGCGGTGATTGCGCTGCGCCGCGGAGAGCACATGTGCTTCGCCGCGCTGGCGGCCCGCGCCAGCCCGCAGGTGCGGGCGATGGTGCAGACGCTCGTCCTGACCTGCATCGCGATCGCCCTGGTCCTGTTGCTGCGGCCGGCGGCTGACTACGTTGAGGACGAGTCCTTCGCGACGATGCCCAATCTGGGTGTCCCTTCCAGTTGGCGCGTGCTCGGCATCGAAGTCGGACTGATCTTGATGCTGGCGACGGTGTGCGTGCAGTCGCTGAAGAGCGTTCGCCTGGTTCACGCCCTTGTTGCGTTGGCGATCGCGGCCGCGGTCGGGGGCGCGTTGTGGGTTTCGACGCCGTTCCTTCTCGCGATCGGGAATCTCAACCTGCTGGTGTTTTTCGTGTTGCTGGTGGGGGTGGCGATCGCCATCGGCATCCCGATCGCGTTCGCATTCGCCATCGCGACCGTCGCCTACTTGGCCTTGATGACCCATGTGCCGCTGAACCTGGTCGTCAACAGGCTCGATCAGGGCATGTCGCAGCCCCTGCTTCTCGCGATTCCGATGTTCATCTTCCTCGGGTTGCTGATCGAATTCGCCGGGCTCGCCCGCGCGATGATCGCGCTTCTTTCGATGCTGCTGGGATCGGCGCGTGGCGGCATGTACTACGTGCTTCTGGCTGCCATGATTCTGATCTCCGGGATCTCCGGATCCAAGGCGGCGGACATGGCCGCGGTAGCGCCGGGACTGTTCCCGGAGATGCGGCGTCGAGGCGCCAACGACGGTGACCTGGTCGCTTTGCTGGCCGCGTCCGCCGCGATGGCGGACACCATCCCACCAAGTCTGGTGCTCATCACTTTGGGATCGGTCACGGGCATTTCGATCGCAAGCCTCTTCACGGCCGGGCTGATCCCGGCGCTTGTTCTCGCGGCCGCCCTATGCGTCCTGATCTTCATCCGGTCGCGTAACGATCGTCCTGTGCGTTCGACGGAATCGGAGAGGCGAGCCCTACCCAAGGCCTTCGCTCTGGCGCTACCGGCTTTGATGCTGCCGTTCGTGATCCGAACCGCCGTCGTCGAGGGAGTTGCGACCGCCACCGAGGTCTCGACGATCGGCATCGCCTACACGCTGCTCGTGGGTGCGACTATCTATCGGCCGCTGCAATGGAGGCGGCTCTACCCCATGCTGGTGGAGACGGCCGCCCTGTCGGCTTCGATCCTCTTCGTCATCGGGACTGCGAACGGCATGGCCTGGGCGCTCACGCAATCAGGCTTCTCCGCGAGCCTGGCTGCCACCATGCAGGAGGTCGCCGGCGGCAGATACGGCTTCATGGCGATCACGATCGTCGTGTTCGTTCTTCTCGGCAATGTGCTCGAGGGCATCCCGGCGATCCTATTGTTCGGGCCGTTGCTGCTGCCGGTCGCGCACGGTTTCGGTATCCATGACGTCCATTACGCGATGGTCGTCGTCATCGCGATGAGCATCGGGCTGTTCGCACCGCCGTTTGGCGTGGGCTTCTATGCGGCCTGCGCGATCGGGCGCGTTGCCCCCGATGCGGCTGCCTCTCATGTGTGGCGCTATTTGGTCGTGCTGACGCTGGCATTGGCATTGATCGCCTTGGTCCCGTGGTTTTCCACCGCGCTGCTGCATGGCGCAGGCTGAGTTTTCGAAGGAAGGGTTGAGAAGTCATGTCGCTTTTGGGTAAGGCAGCCGTTGCCATGTGGTGGAATATCCGTCCGGAGCAGCGCTCGGAGTTCGGCGATTGGCATAGCCACGAGCATTTTCCGGAGAGGATGAGCATTCCCGGTTTCCGGCGCGGATCGCGGTGGACCAGCACGCTCGATACCGAAGGCTTCTTCGTCCTCTACGAACTGGACCAGTACGAAGTTCTCACCTCCAGGGGATATCTCGACCGCCTGAATGCGCCGACCCCATGGTCGACGAAGATGATGCCCCACCATCTCGACATGGTCCGCAGCCAGTGCCGCGTCGAAGCAAGCTTCGGCGGCGGCGTCGCGACGTCACTCGCCACGATCAGGCTTTCTCCTCGGGCAGGTAAGGAAGGGCAGCTGAAGACGACACTTGCCGAAGGTCTCCGCGACCTCTCATCGAAGCCCGGTCTCACCGGAGCCCACCTGCTGATCACGGATACTCCGAAAACGAGCGCACCGACGACCGAACAGCAAATCCGGGGCGCGGACGGAGCCGCCGACTGGATTGTCCTTCTCTCGGGCTACGATCCCGAGGTCGTGCAGAATGCAGTCTCCGAATACTTCCCGGCGTCCGCACTACAACCCCTTGGGGCCCGCGAGAAGTCGGTGATGGGCCGGTACAAGCTTGCCTTCACGATGACGCCCTTGGACGTTGCGGCGAAATAGCTGGCTCCATCATCGTGCCAATGACCTGTGTGCCAATGATCTGTTCGCAGCCACCTCAACGATGACATCGCTGTCACGATGCCGCCTGGAATTGCGCCTCGCCGCCCTGGCGATCAGCCCAACCCTGAAGACGTCGCGCTTGGCATAGAGGTAAGCCGCTGTTTTTGCTGCGGTTTGGCGGATCCGGCCCCAGTCCTTTCCTGGGCGCCATTGTCCCGCGCGTTTTCGGCGCGGGCGTTCGGGCGGGCGGTGGCGTCCGTCACGATTTTGCGGGGCGCCCCCCACGATCTTGGAAACAGCGCCAGCCGGTGCGAGACTTCCGCGGTCTGGAAACGTCCGCGGAGCTGATCCTCAATGCCGATACGCGTCCTTGTTCCGCTCGCGGCGGTCTGGCTCTCGTTCGCCGGTCCCGCGCGCGCCGCGCAGCCGCTCGAGCCGATCGACTGCCCCGCCAAAATCGAGAACGTCGCCTGCTATCGCGGTCAGGATGACAACGGCTCCTATGTCCTCGCCGGCGTGCCGAAGGCGTGGGATGGCATTCTGGTGGTGCACGCCCATGGCGGGCCGCGGCTGGCGCCGATCGAGCCCGGCTACAGCGACAAGGATTTCGAGCGGTTCTCCGAATTCGTCCGCGACGGACACGCGTTTGTCGCCGCGAGCTATCGCCGTCCCGGCTACGGCGCGCGGATGGCGGCGGCGGACATCGAGAATGCGCGCAAGGCTTTCGTCGCGAAATTCGGCAAGCCGCGCCTGACCATCATGCACGGCCAGTCGTGGGGAGGCGACGTCGGCGCGCGCGTCATCGAGCTTTACGCCGTCGCGCCCGACGGCACGCGCAACTATGACGGCGCGCTGCTCACCAGCGGCGTGATCGGCGGCGGCACCCGCACCTACAATCCGCGCATCGATCTGCGCGCGCTGTTTGAATACGACTGCCGCAGCCTGCCGAAGCCGGACGAGCCGCAATACAATCTCGGCATCGGCCTGCCGCCGGACTCGACGCTGACGCCTAAGGAACTGCGCGCGCGGTTCGATGCCTGCACCGGCGAAAACGTTCCCGCCGCGCAGCGCAGTCCGCAGCAGAGCCGGGCGCTGGCCGAGATGGCGAAGCTGACGAAAATTCCCGAGAAGGCGCTGTTCTCGCATCTGACGTGGGCGACGTTCCTGTTCCGCGACATCGCCGCGCATGTCACCCGCGGCAAGAGCCCGTTCGGCAATATCGGCGTGGTCTACAAGGGCTCGTCCGACGACGACAAGCTCAACCGCGAGGTGCCGCGCGTCGCCGCCGATCCCGAGGCGCGGGCGCTGCTGGCCTGGGACAGCGATCCCACCGGCCAGATCGCCATTCCGGTGCTGACGCTGCACGCCATCGACGATCCGACCGCCGCGGTGGAGAACGAGGCGGCCTATCGCGACACGGTCGCGCATGCCGGCAACGCGCGGCTGCTGGTGCAGACGTTCGCGCGCGAGCATGTCCACAGCAAGCTGTCGTCGCCGCTCTATCCGGCGGAGCTGGATGCGCTGCTGACGTGGATCGGAAACGGCGAGCGGCCGACGCCGCAATCGGTGCTCGATCTTTGCCGGGCCAAGCAGGAGAAATTCCACGGCGACTGCACCATCGACCCGGCCTATCAGGTCGCGCCGTTTCTCAGCCGAAGCTGGCCGCGGACGCCTTAAGACGGCCGCGCCGTGCATCCCCGCGATCCCGGCGCGATCTCCGGCATCCCCGCCCTCTCCGACATGCCTACGGCTCGCAGGAGGACGTTCGCCTCCCGGCGTTGTCGGCGCCTGTCGGCGGACAGCGGACAAATGTTAGTGTTTCGGGATAAGACCGCTTCCCGCGGCGAAGACCGAAAGCAAGAGCAATATGTAAGACCAATACATGATCGGAATGAAAAAGAGACTGGACCGATCGCGCAGGACGAATTGCTCGTTGGTCGCCGGGTCGACCAGCAATCGCTCTTTCGACCCGCCCAGCTTCGCGGCCAGGGCATAAGTTGCGACCGCAGCCAGAGCCAGGCCGATCGCAAACGAGAATTCCGCTGAAATCCCCGGAATCGATACGCCGATGAAAACGCCGATCACCACGAATAGCGCAACTGCAAAACCCCAGCCTTTCCAGATCAGAATCATGGCAATGCCTCCCCTGAAATAACTTCAAACCAGCGAAATGGACCCGAGACCGGGATGGGACGTAAGGCAATCGCACGCCGAATACTTTCCTTTCATGCGGCGCTCGGCGGCAAGGAAAAGGGCTAGCCTGTCCTCGCGGCCAAGCTCATGCCGGCACGGCTCTCGCCTCTTCCGCATTTCAACGATAGCTTGACCCCACCGATTCGACGAGGCCTTTGCACCATGACCATCCGTCTGCACCGCGGCGATCTGCCGGACCAGGATTTCAAGCGCTACACCGATTCCGCCGCGATCGACACCGAGACCATGGGCCTCAATCCGCATCGCGACCGGCTTTGCGTGGTGCAGATGTCGAGCGGCGACGGCACCGCCGACGTGATCCAGATCGCGCAGGGACAGCGCGATGCGCCCAACCTGAAAAAACTGCTGGCCGATCCGAAGATCGTCAAGATTTTTCATTTCGCGCGCTTCGATCTCGCCGCGCTCTCCAATGCATTCGGCGTGATGCCGCAGCCTGTCTACTGCACCAAGATCGCCTCGCGGCTGACGCGCACCTATACCGATCGCCATGGCCTGAAGGATCTGGTGCGGGAGTTGCTCAACGTCGATCTGTCGAAGCAGCAGCAGTCGAGCGACTGGGGGTCGCAGACGCTGAGCGACGCGCAACTGACCTACGCCGCATCCGACGTGCTGCATCTGCACGCCCTGCGCGACAAGCTCGATGCCGTGCTCGCGCGCGAGGGCCGCACCGATCTGGCGCGCGCCTGCTTCGACTTCCTGCCGACGCGGGCGCGACTCGACCTCTCCGGCTGGGAGGCCGAGGACATTTTTGCGCATTCGTGAGCGGCGTTTGGCCGGCGAAACGGACGGCAACCGGGCGGGCCGCCGCCGTATTGATGAATCCGCCCCGTTTCGGTCACACTCCTCGTCGTAGACAGGGGCGGCGCGATCCGGCGTCTTCACGGTGAGTTCGGCAATCGCGTTCAAAATCCGCTTGCGGCCTCTCGTTGCGATGGTCGAGGAAGCGGGGCGACGCGATGTCCGGCTGCGGAATTCCGCGGTTCGGGCTAGAATGACCAGACTGGAATGACCAGATCAGGCGCCTGGAGCAGCGGTGTATTCGGTTCAGAACCCCACCTATCAAAGCGGTCTGGAGGCGCGCTTCGCGGTCGCGGCGCGCCACAGCCGCATGGTGCGGGCATTGCGCGTGGCGGTGCCGGCGGTGGTCGGCCTCGTGATGGCCGCGCTGGTCGCGATCTCGATTTTCAATCCGTTCCGCGCCCTGTCGAAGCTGCCGCTCGACATGGACAATCTGGTCGTGTCCGGCACCAAGATCACGATGGAAACGCCGCATCTCTCCGGCTTCACGCCGGACAAGCGGCCTTACGAGATGTGGGCCAAGACGGCGACGCAGGACATCACCGATCCGGACCACGTCGAGCTTCACACCCTGCGGGCCAAGGTGCGGATGGAAGACCAGTCGACGGTGTCGCTGGAATCCCGTACCGGCCTGTTCGATACGAAAACGCAGATGCTGGATCTGCACAAGGACATCTTCATGCAGTCCTCGACCGGGTACGAGGCGCGGCTGGAGCATGCGCTGGTCGATATGGCGCAGGGCTCGGTGACGTCGGATCAGCCGGTCGATGTCAAACTGCTGAACGGAACCTTGACCGCGGACACCATGAAGGTCTCCGAAAAAGGTGACGTGGTGCGTTTCGAGAACAACGTCGTGATGCATCTGATCATGGATCATCCTGTCGATACGTCGCGGTCCGCCGGCGAGGAGCCCGCGGCATCTCCGCCGCAGCCCGCGGCCCCGGAACGCCGGCACACGCGATCGACCAAGCGCGGGAACGCGAAATGAATCGAATCATGCTGCGGTCTTTCCGCAATCGTCCGCCGATCGTCCGCATCGCCTGCCTGCTGTGCGGCGGAGCGATGGCCGTTGTCATGGCGGCGAGCAACGCGGCCGGGCAAAGCACCATGCAGGGTGTTCCGAACGCGATGCAGGGCTTTTCCCAGAATCGCGATCAGCCGATCCAGATCGAGGCCGCGGCGCTCGAAATGCGCGACAAGAAAAAGGAGGCGACGTTCTCCGGCAACGTCAAGGTGGTGCAGGGCGACACCACCATGACCTCGAAAACCCTCGTGGTGTTTTACGAGAGCGGCAATTCCGCCGCCGACAAGAGCAAGGCCGCGCCCCAGAAAACGGCGATGAAGTCGGCGACGCCCGGACCGGCCGGCGCATCGTCGATCAAGCGGCTGGAGGCGAGGGGCAACGTGGTGGTGACCCAGAAAGATCAGGTCGTCACCGGTGCGACGGCGGTGTTCGATACCAAGACCAATCTGGTCACCATGCTGGGTGGGGTCGTGCTGACCCAGGGCAAGAACGTGTTGCGCGGCGACCGGCTGATCGTGGATATGACGACGGGAGTGTCGCGCGTCGAATCGAACAGCGGGCGGGTGCAGGGTCTGTTCCAGTCGTCCGGACAGGGCGGCCCGCTTCTCGGCCCGCCGCCGGCGGCCGGATCGTCTTCAAAACCGAAGTGATATCAATTTGTTGTAAAAAGACTGCGTGGCGGGAGGTTGAACCCGCCGCGATCCGTCTGTATCTACCGCAGGCCGACTCGAGCCCCCGCGGCTGACGGGACCGGGCTGGTGAATTCGGTGTGGCGCTGGGCAATCGCCGTCGCCTCGTTCATCCTGACGCGGCGAATCGGGCGGGCCGGGGCATTTGAGCGGATGACCGCGAGAGGCTGAGCGAAGCGCCTATGGTGGATATCTTCAGCGTATTCCGCAAACGTCCGCCCAAGCGCGGATCGCAGGGATTCGCGCGCAGCCGTTCGGACATCACGGCCCTCGGCGATACCTTTGGCGATCTGCTGGCCAGTCCGGTGCGCGATGCGCCTCCGGTCGCGCGCGAGGCCCCACGCGACATTCCTCCGATTGCTCCGCAGGCCCGGCCGCAGGCGCGTCCAGCGCAAGAGGCGCCGCGGCCGCGCGGGGCTGGCAACGGCGCTGCCGCACCGCGTCCGGCCGCGCGTCCCGGATTTCTCGCGGTCCACGGCGTGGAAAAAAGTTTCGGTTCGCGTCACGTGGTTCGTGGCGTCAGCATCTACGTTCGCCGTGGCGAGGCGGTCGGTCTGCTGGGTCCGAACGGGGCCGGCAAGACCACCGTCTTCTACATGATCACCGGCCTTATTCCGGCGGATCGCGGCGCGATCGAACTCGACGGTCATGACGTGACGAAACTGCCGATGTATCAGCGCGCGCGGCTCGGCATCGGCTATCTGCCGCAGGAAGCCTCGATCTTCCGCGGCCTCACCGTCGAGCAGAACATTCGCGCCGTGCTCGAGGTCGTGGAGCCGAACAAGAAAAAACGCGAGGCCGAACTCGACGCATTGCTCGAGGAATTCAACATCACGCGCCTGCGCAAGACGCCGTCGATCGCGCTGTCGGGCGGCGAGCGGCGGCGCGTGGAAATCGCGCGCGCGCTGGCGACGCGGCCGAACTACATGCTGCTCGACGAGCCGTTCGCCGGCATCGATCCGATCGCCGTCGGCGACATCCAGGATCTGGTGCGCCATCTGACCAATCGCGGCATCGGCGTTCTCATCACCGACCACAACGTGCGCGAAACGCTGGGCCTCACCGACCGCGCCTATATCGTCTATGCCGGCGAGATCCTGACCGAGGGTACGCCCGACGAGATCGTCAACGATCCGGATGTGCGGCGCCTGTATCTCGGCGAGGAGTTCCGCCTCTAGTGTCCCGATTCCGAAGTTCGCATGTCCTTGCGGCGACCTTTGATGCGAACTTCGGAATTAAAGGGACACTGGCAAGTTTATGATTCTCGTGTGGTTCAGGTTCAGAAGTCCGCTTC
>Ga0153956_1001972_pt1 | contig 16310 bp, 16 predicted proteins | sample TSFL040MetaG_FD_104704 | JGI IMG/M metagenome (GOLD analysis project Ga0153956, IMG submission 104704) | Attine ant fungus gardens microbial communities from Florida, USA - TSFL040 MetaG | ecosystem: Host-associated > Fungi > Mycelium > Unclassified | place: USA: Florida, Wekiwa Springs... | reverse complement strand
CTTCCGCATCCGATTCCGCTTCGCCGCAGGCTGGGTATCGCGCGCTGGCGCGCGAGGAGCTCGCGCTGTGGCTGACCGCCCTGCGCACGGCGGCGGCGGTGTTCTGGCTGCTCGACGGCGCGCTGGCCCGCTGGGGTTTTTATCAGTCGGTGTGGCACTCGCCGCTGTTTCGCGTGTGTCTGTTCGTGTGCCTGTTTTGCGTGCTGGGGCTGCGGGTTTACGACTGAGCCGCTCATTTAAGGCCCGGTTGTTTTATTGACGACGGCATAAGCGCGGGCCGGCTCGCGCCGGAAAGGACGCATCATGCTGAAACTGTTGTTTCGCGCCGCGATCACGCTGCTCATGCTGGGCGCGGCGGTCACCGCCGCCTGGCTGCTCTGGTCGCATTACATGTACAGCCCCTGGACCCGCGATGGCCGGGTTCGCGCCGATATCGTCGCGATGGCGGCGGACGTGACCGGCTTCGTGGTGGCGGTGCCGGTGCGGGACAATCAGCGCGTGCGCAAGGGCGACATCCTGTTGGCGATCGATCCGGTCCGCTACCGGCTGGCGGTGGATCAGGCCGAAGCGGCGCTGACCATCGCGCGCAGCGAGGTGGTGTCCAGAGAAAATCGCGAGCTGACCCAGTCCGCCGCCACCACCGCCGACGCCCGGGTGCGGGAAATGGAAGCCAGCCTCGCCGTCGCCCGGCTCAATCTCGAACGCACCGAGGTACGCGCCCCCACCGACGGCTATGTCACCAATCTCAACGTGCATCCCGGCGATTACGCCGTGGCCGGGCATCCGCTGCTGGCGGTGGTCGACGCGCATTCATTCCGGATCGAGGGTTATTTCGAGGAAACCAAAATTCCCGCGCTCAACATCGGCGACAGCGTGGATATCCGCCTGATCGGCGGCGGGCCGCATCTGACCGGCACGGTGGCCAGCCTGGCGCGCGCCATCGCCGAGCCGGATATCGCCGGCCTGCTGTCCAACGTCAATCCCACCCTCCACTGGGTACGGCTGGCGCAGCGCATTCCGGTGCGGATCGAAATCGACGCGATTCCCGAGCACGTGTTGCTGGCCGCGGGCATGACCTGCACCGTCACCGTCAAACCCGGCGCGCGCGTGCGCGAGGTCCCCAAAACCTGAAGCGGATGCTGTTATGATGACGCGCCGGACTGCAACAACCCCCGCGCATAATCCATCCCAATAAATACAAGCTGTTGGAGTTTGCCCATGACCCGGATTCTGGAAAATAAAATCGCGCTGATCACCGGCGGCACCGGCGGCATCGGCCGCGCCACGGCGGTGGCATTCGCGCAGGCCGGCGCCAGCGTGGTGGTGACCGGTCGCCGCGCCGACGAAGGCGCCAAGACGGTCGCCCTGATCGAAGCCGCGGGCGGCGAAGGCCTGTTCGTGCAATCGGACATCACTCGCGCGCTATCGGTCGAGGCCGCGGTGCAACGCACCGTCGATACCTTCGGGCGCCTGGACATCGCCTTCAACAACGCCGGCGTCGACGCCCGGCTGCTGGCGATCGCCGAGGACACCGAAGAGAATTTCGATCGGGTTTTCAACACCAACGTGCGCGGCATGTGGCTGTCGTTGAAATATGAAATACGGCAGATGCTGAGCCAGGGCTCCGGCGGCTCCATCATCAATAACAGCTCCATCTATGGCGCGCGCGGCACCTTCCTCAGCGCGAACTACGTGGCATCGAAGCACGCGGTGGAGGGCTACACCAAGGCGGCCGCGCTGGAAGGCGCCGCCCACGGCATCCGGGTCAACGCGGTGGCGCCGGGTTACACGCGCACCGACATGATCATGCATCACATGAGCCCGGAGGCCGAACAGTTCATGCTCAGCGGCCAGCCGCTCGGGCGCCTCGCCGAACCCGAGGAAACCGCGCGCGCGGTGTTGTTCCTGGCGTCCGACGCGGCCAGTTTCGTCACCGGCGCCAGCCTGCCCGTCGACGGCGGCTTTCTCGCCAAATAATGACGCGCGGCGCCGCCCATTTCGTTTTTTCATCACGCATTCAGGATGTTTTCTATGTCAGCCGACATCAACCAATCCCTGCTTCTGCGCCTGCAACAACTGGAGGACGTCGAGCAGATCAAACGGCTCAAATACCGCTATTTCCGCTCGATGGACACCGGCGATTTCGACACGCTGCAAATGCTCTACACCGACGACATCAAGGTCGACTACATCGGCGGCAGCTACCGCTGGCAGATGGAGGGACGCAAGAACCTGATCGACGCGCAGATCGCCTCCTTCAACAGCGAGGCCATCGGCTGCCACACCGGCCATCACCCCGAGATCGATATCCTCAGCGACACCATGGCCACGGGCATCTGGTACATGACCGATATTTTCATGGATTTCCGCAAGAAGACCGTGTTCCACGGCAGCGCCCTGTACCGGGACACCTACGAAAAAATCAACGGCATCTGGAAGATCAAGATCACCACCTACAAACGGATTTACGAGCAGGCCGAAAACATGGAAACCATGCCCAACATCACCTTCAGCCAGCTCGCGGAGAAACTGCGCGATCCGCAGTGATCCGCGCGCCCCCTTGCCGGCGCCGCGGGCGGACTTCACGCCCACGTCCGCCGCTGGCAAACTGTCGCCCCCGAACCTGACACTATAAAAAGGAGAAATCCGGTTCTGAAGCCGATGCCGGAGCGCATCGGCCGCAATGACGAGGAGTAATCGAATGGACGACATGCTGTTGACCGTGGAAATCGCCCAGTGGCTGCCGCAACTCGAAGAGAGTCTCCGCCAGCAGCTGGCGTGGGCCCTGGAACTCGGCAAGATCATTTATTTCCCGCAACTGTCGTTCGACGTGCGGGAAGATGAAGCGGCCTTGCTGTCGCCGCTGCTGCTCAGCGGCGAACGCAAGAACATCAGCCTGGAGGGCGGCGGCGTGCGCGGCGCCAGCGGATCGCCGGAGATCCAGGAGCAACTGGCGCGCATGATCGGACGTTTTTCCGACCAGGCCAACCAGCTCGTGCACAGCCTGTTTCCGCGTTACGCGCCGGCGCTGAGCAGCGCCCGCACCAGCTTCCGCCCGGCCGCGGTCGACAACCGCGCCAGCTCGCCGACCAAGGACGACTCGCGTCTGCATATCGATGCCTTTCCCTCGCGCCCCAACCGTGGCGAGCGCATCCTGCGCGTGTTCTGCAACATCAACCCGTTCGATACGCCGCGCCGCTGGCGCATTGGCGAACCGTTCGAACAGGCGGCGCGGCACTTTCTGCCGGGCATTCGCCGCCCGCTGCCGGGCTCGGCGCGCCTGATGTCGGCGCTGGGCATCACCAAGGGCCGGCGCAGCGAATACGATCACATCATGCTGTCGCTGCACGACCGCATGAAGCTCGACGCGGCCTACCAGGAAAACGCCCCGCAGCAATCGATCAGCTTCGCGCCGCACAGCACCTGGATCTGCTTCACCGACCAGGTGCTGCACGCGGCCATGTCGGGCCAGCACATGATGGAGCAGACCTTCCATCTGCCGATCGACATGCAATACCACCCGGAAACCTCGCCGCTCAAGGTGCTCGAACGCCTGTGCGAGCGCGCTCTGGTGGCGTGATCTTACGGGCGGCGGCAACACAGCCGCCCTCTTCCTCTCCCTCCGCACGCGCTTCCTTCAAGAGGCGTCGAAGGCAATCGGCATGCGCTTGATGCCGCTGATCAGGTTGCTGCGCAGATAACCCACCGGTCCGTCGAGGCGCGGATTGTGTATCCGGCTCACGATTTCGTCGAAGATCACCCGCAGCTCCAGGCGCGCCAGATGCGCGCCAAGGCAGAAATGCTCGCCGAAACCGAAGGCGCGATGCTCGCGGCGAATGTCGTCGCGCCGGTCGCGCTCGATATCGAAGCGCTCCGGTTCGGGAAAGACAGCCTCGTCGCGATTGGCCGAGTGGTAGAACATGATTACCTTGTCGCCTTTGCGGATGGTCACCCCGCCCAGCTCGACGTCGCTCATGGCCGTGCGGCGAAACTGGATCACCGCCGAGTGATAGCGCAGGAACTCTTCCACCGCGTGCGGCACCAGCGCGGGATCGGCCTGCAGGCGGCGATACTGCTCCGGATGCTCCAGCAGCAGGCGCATGCCGTGCGAGGTGACCGTGCGCGTGGTTTCGTTGCCCGCCACCACCAGCAATAGAAAGAAGCTGCAAAACTCGTCGTCGCTGAGATGTTCGCCCTGCACCACGCCGTCGATCAGCGCGCCGACGATGTTGTCGCGCGGCGACTGGCGATGCAACGCCGCCAGCTTGCGCCCGTACTCGAACACATTGAAATGCGCGATGCCGGCCTGTTCCTGGGACATGGCCAGCTCGGGATCGTCGGAGCCGATCATGGTGTTGGTCCACGCGAAGAACTGATGCCGGTCCTCCAGCGGAATTCCCATCAGCTCGCAGATCGCGATCAGCGGCAGTTCCGCCGCCACTTCCTCGACGAACTCGCAACGGCCGCGCGGCAATACGCGGTCGAGAATCTGGCGCGCGATATCGCGAAAGCGCTGCTCATACGAGTCGACGGCCCGGGGCGTGAAGGCGTTGCGCACGATACGCCGGTATTTGACGTGATCGGGCGGGTCCATGTTGATCAGCAGCAGCCGCATCATCGCCAGTTCGGATTCCTGGGCCTCGCGGTAAAAACAGGAGCGGGCCGCGGAGGAAAACAGCTCGGGGGATTTCGAAATGAAGTCGACATGCTCGCGCCGGGTGATCGCCCAATAGCCGACGCCGGTGCTCGGGTCCTCCCGCCAGGAGATCGGCTGCTCGCGGCGCAACTGCGCAAAATAATCGAAGGGCACGCCGTTGGCGTAGGTATCGGGATCGGTGAGGGCGAGATGGGGACATTGATTCATCACTTTGCTCCGGTTGCGGCCCCGGCCATCGTTATGGATTGGCGCCGGGAGCCAATGCCGCGATCCGCGCGGCCGGGTTTACTGCATTCCAATCGTTAAAATCATGGTCGTTAAAATCATGGCCCTTGAGATCGTGGCCGTTGAGATCGTGGCCAATCGTTGAGATCACGGCCAGTCGCGTTGAAATCGGGGCCGGGGCTGCGCGCCCGGCCGCAAGTTCATGCGCCGAGATCGCTTTTCACAAGAGCGTCGTTTTCACAAAAGATTGGTTTTCACAATCAGTTTGTTGATGCGGCGCGCATTGTGGTGGCTGTAGTCGTAATCGATCTCGCCGCTGAGGCTGGCATTCGGAAAACGGCGCGCGAACTCGGTGATGGTCAATGCGCCCTGCACGCGCACCAGGTAGGTACCGATGCAGAAATGCGGTCCCGCGCCGAAGATGATATTGCCCTCCAGCGGGCGCGTGACGTCGAAGCGCTCCGGCTCAGGCGTCTTGCGCGGATCGTTCCAGGCCGCGCTCAGGTTGACGATAAACGCCTCGCCCTTGCGCACGCGTTGGCCGCCGAACTCCATGTCCTCCAGCGCATAGCGGAACAGCGGGAATTTGCCCGGCGCGCCGTGGCGCAGGATTTCGTGGATGCCGCTCTCCATCAATTCCGGCCGCTCCAGCAGCAGGCGATATTGCTCCGGGTGCCGCAGCAATTCGGAGATCGCGTAGGTGTGCAGGTCGATGGCGGTGTCGGCGCCGGCGGTGATCAGCGCGCTGATCAGGCTGATGATGTCCCAGTCGTCCAGGCGATCGCCGTTGTCCTCGGTCTTGATCAGGGTGCCGAGGAAGTCGTCGCCCGGATCGGCCTTGGCGCGGCGCTCCGCGATCAGCGATTTCAGCAGCTCGAACCCCGGCGTGGTATCGCGCTTGGCCTGCTCGCGCTCGGCGTCGGTGAGATTGGCCCGGGTCGCCAGCGTCATGTTGCGCGCGAGGCCCTTGTCGAACAGGTCCTCGGCATCGAGCGGCACGCCCACCATGCGGGCGATGGAGCGCGCCGGCAATTTCTCGGCGAGCTGCGAAAACACATCGAACTCGGCGGGCTCGCCGATTTCGTCGAAGGCGCCGACCACCAGATCGCGAATGCGGGCGTCGATCTGCGCCATGACCTTGCGCGAAAACGCCGGCAGGGTCAGCTTGCGCAGCCGCAGGTGGCTGGCCGGATCGATGGTGTGCAGCGAGCGCTCGACCATGCGGTCGTAGTCGGTTTTTTCCGCGCCCGGCACCGGCGGCGGCATGAATTCCCACTCCAGCCAGTTCGGCGTGAATTTCGGATTTTTCAAAATATCGGCGCACAGCGCATGCGTGTTGACCAGCCACATATGCAAATCGCGGTGATAGGCCAGCGGATAGTCGCGCAGCAGCATCTGCCAGGACGGCATCGGATTGCGAACGAACTCCGGCCGGGTCGGATCGAAAATGCTGTTATCGATTTCGATGCGCGTGGCGGATTGGGCGCTAACGGATTGACTCATGCTTATTGTTCTCTCGCACAGCGGACCACGCGGCGGCAGGCAGTCGCCAGCTCCGCGCGGACAACGATTTATGGAATCAACTTGGAGCCTGGCAAATTACTGCAAAGCAGCGGGGGTAAACAAGGGTTTCGCTTTGGGGGTACGCGTTTTCAAGGGATTGTATGAACTACTTTTTTATCATCTAAAACAAGCAGATGGAGAAATGATTCAATAAGTTTAATAAGGCAAACCTAAAGTAATTGTTTAACTTTAAAAATAAAGCCCAAGCTGTTGATTAAAAAAGATTAATAGAAGAATCTATCAATCGATTAATATTTGATTACAGATTGCGTGTTGCATATTGTTTGGCTCAAGACCTCTCGCCAGCGGGAAAACGCGCTCCGGCAAAAATGCCTGGGTATCCAAGCCGAAATCACGCATCATCGGGGCCGAATCAGGATAAGGAGAGATACGAATGAGCGAACATTGCATCGAGGGAGGCTGCCGCTGCAACCGGGTCCGCATCCGGATCGCGGTGCCGCCGCTGCTGACCATGGCCTGTCATTGCAGCGGCTGCCAGCGCATGACCGGCAGCGCCTTCTCGCTGAGCAGCGCCGTCCCTGGCGATGGATTTTCAGTCATCCAGGGCACGCCGGCGATCGGTGCGCTGCATGGCCCGACACAACATTATTTCTGCCCGCACTGCATGAGCTGGGTGTTCACCCGCCCGCAGAACATCGGCTTTGTCAGCGTGCGCTCCACCCTGCTCGACGAGCCGCCGCGCCAACCGCCCTTCATGGAAACAATGACCTGTGAAAAGCTGCCCTGGGTCAACACGCTGGCGACCCACAGCTTCGAACACTGGCCGCCGCCCGACAGCTTTGAGCGCCTTGTGCATGAGTTCGCCGAACGCTATCCGGCATGGAATCCCCAATAAGGTTTCACGGGACGGCTCAACTAAAAACAAACCGCCCGCCGGAGCGCCGGGCTGCGGATCAGAAGGCGAGCGGCACGCTCGTGTAGCCGCGCACATTGGGCGAATGCATCCGCTCCAGCCCGCTCTCATCCAGCGTATAGGCCGGCATGATCCGCAGCACTTCCTCAAACGCCACGCGCGCCTCCAGGCGCGCCAGCGCCGCGCCGACACAGGCATGCGCGCCGAAACCGAAACCGATGTGATCGCGCGGATTGCGCCGGATATCGAAAACCCCGGCGTTATCGTAATGGCGTTCGTCGCGGTTCGCGGAAATGAAAAGAATCGCGACCTTGTCGCCCTCTTTCATGGTGACGCCATGCAGCTCGACATCGCGGGTCAGCGTGCGCGCCTGCATCTGCGTCGGACCGTCGAAACGCATCACCTCCTCGATGGCCCCGGGCAGCAGCGCCGAATTGTCGAGCAACTGCCGGCGCTGATCGGGATGCCGGAAAAACTGATACGCCATGTTGCCGATCAGCTTGGTGGTGGTTTCGTTGCCGGCGACCGCCAGCAGAAAACAGAAACCCAGCATTTCGTCGTAACCGATGTCGCCGCGCTCGTGCGTGCGGATCAGCAGGGTGAGCAGATCGAGTTCGTCGCCGTCGACCAGATGCCGGCGGCGCCGCTCGATCAGGTCGGCGAAATAGGCGAACAGCTTGCCGCAGGATTCGATGCCGCGATCCGGCATGCGGAAGACGCCGTCGTCGCGGTGCACCGCGTCGTCGGTCCAGCCGCGCAGCATGTCCTCGTCCTCGCGCGGCACCTGCAGCAGGCGGGAAATCACCGCCATCGGCAGCTTGGCGGAAAAGTCGCGCACGATATCGATGCTGCCGCGCGCCTTGAACGGCTCCAGCAATTCCACCGCCAGGCCGCGAATGTAAGGCTCCAGGTGCTGCACGCGTTCGGGCGTCAGCACCCGCGACACCACCTTGCGCAAGCGCGTGTGGTCCGGCGGGTCCATGACCAGCATGATCGGCAACTGGCCCGGCGCGGTCGGTTCGAGCGTCTGCCCGAAACGATTGCAGTAAGTTTTGAAATCGCGCAGCGCCGCCACGCAGTCGGCGTAGCGCGACAGCGCCCAGAAGCCGAACTTTTCGTTGTAGTAAACCGGCGCGTTGTCGCGCAGCTCCCGGTAAACCGGATAAGGATTGTCGTGAATCGTGTGATCGAAGGGATCGAATGACACAGTCATGGCGAGTTTCCGTTACGTCTGGCGCTTATTGAGCGTCCGGCGCCGGATCCCAGTCGGATTCCAGCGCCTTGGGGGTGGGGATGTGCGGCTTCACTTCCATGAAATCCACCGCCACGCCGGGCGGGTATTCGAAACAGTGGGCGAGCGCTTCGCCGACCACGTCGACCTGCATGATCGCGCCGTCGAAATAAGGTCCTTTTTCCAGCCACGCCGGCATGGCTTCGGCCAGGGCCGCGGGATCGAAGTTTTCGACGCTGCCGGTGGCCACCGCTCCCGGGCTGAACAGCGTCACCATGATGCCGTCTTTCTGGACCTCGCCGCGCAGCTCGGCGGTCAGGTGATCGAGCGCGGCCTTGCAGGCCGAGTAAACGCCGAGGTGCGCGAACTCGTTGTCGTGGCGCACGCTGGCCGAGGAAAGATTGACGATGCGCCCGCCGCCCTGGGCGCGCAGGCGCGGGATCGCGCATTGGCAACCGAATACCGCGCTCAGAAAATTCAGCTCGAACAACTGACGCAATTCATGCTCGGGCATGATTTCAATGCGGCGCGCATATTGGAAACCGACATTATTGATGAGCCCGTCGAGGCGCCCCCAGCGCGCGACAACCTGATCGAAGGCTTTTTCAAGCGCGCCGCGATCGCACACATCGACCGCGATACCGCATGCCGCGTCCTCGCCCAGCTCGGCCAGCGCGGCGCCAAGGCGCTCCGCGTTGCGCGCCAGCAATGCGACTTTCGCGCCGCGCCGCACCAGCGCTTTGGCGGCGGCGAAGCCGATGCCGCGCGAGGCGCCGGTAATGACAATGACCTGATCCTTTACCCGCCATGCTTTCATGAAGCGTCATTCACTCCCTGGCAGCGCCGGTTCGGGCCGGCGACAGAAGTTTGTTGTTATCGGGGAAAGCGGCCGCCGCCGACAGAGCGGCAGTCAGACCCGCCGCGACGGCCGGCGACGCACATGGTATTTAAACTTGTCATTATGATCAAGCTTGGTTTATTTTTAGCGGGCGCAAGCGCCGCCGGGCCGTTCCTTGTCTTAGCCCAAGGCGGTGGCTACTATTGCGACCGGTATTTATTGCGACCGATATCCACCCCAAACCCGCAGGAACCCGGCCCGAGCCAATGCCCCCGTCCCCCGCTCTCGATCGCGCCACCGTACTGGCGCATTTCCACCGCAACCTTTCACGCCATCTCATCGGCGTCGCCCAGGCGCTCAACGAACGCCTGGTCGAGCAGTGCGCGGCCGCCGGGCACAGCGGCCTGAAACCCGCGTACATGCCGATACTGGCGCATATCGATGTCGACGGCGCCCGCAGCATCGATGTCGCCACGCGCTGCGGCATCACGCCGCAGGCCGCCGGCCAGATGATCAACGAGCTGGAGCGGCTCGGTTACATGAAGCGCAAGCCGGACGCCGACGACAAGCGCGCCAAGCGCCTGATCCTCACCGCCAGGGGGCGCAAGCTCGGCGCGGACGCGACGCGCCTGTCCGCGGCCATCGACGAACAGCTGAGCGCGGCGATCGGCGCCCAGGCGTTGCAGGAATGCAAAGACAGCGGCGCGCAGCTCTACGAACAGCTGATCGCGACACAAGCGGCGACGGAAACCGCGCCCTATTATTTCGCGCAGTGCCTCAACAGCCTCGCGACCTGGTGCGAGCAGGCGCTGATGGAGCTGGACCGCAGCGCCGGCCACCTGCGTCTGAAAATGTCTTTCAGCCAGGTGTTGATACACAGTTCGCCCTACGGTTCGCTGATCAACGACCTGGCGAAAATCAATAACGTGTCCAAGCAGGCGATCAGCCAGATCGTGAAGGAACTCGAGGAACTGGGCTACGTGGAGCGCAAGCAGAATCCCGAGGACGCGCGTTCCAGCAAGATTTTCCTGACCGAATACGGCTTCCAGCTGATCCAGGATTCGGTGGCCAACTTCCAGACGCTGGAGGCGCGGCTGGTGGCGGTACTGAAGCCGAAGGCGTTCAATCGCTTCGCGCAGGTCATCGAGCAGTTGTACCAGCACTTTTACGCGCCCGCGGCGCGCGCGATGGACGAGGCCCAGCGCGTGCGCTCCAACGCCTCGCTCGCGCATTTCGCCGAGCAGCTTTACCGCGAAAAATCCGAGCAGGAGCGCGGCGTGCTGTTCGCCCGCCAGGGCAGCAAAATCCGCTTTTCCGACGCCGCCCTGCAGATGCTGGCCGAGCTCACGCTGAAGCCGGATTGCTAGGGAACCTCTGAAAAACGTAGCGAGTGCCGCCGAGGCAAGGCAACAATGAGCGAAAAACCGCCGTTTATACGTCAATCAATGAGGATTTTGAGCGCATTTTTAACGCCGCATCGGCAAGCACAGTCGTTTTTCAGAGGTTCCCTAGGCCGTCTTTCCCGCCTGCCGGTTCAGCAGTTCGGTCAGCGCCAGATTCAGTTTCGAGGCTTTCGGATAACCGACATATTGCGTGAGGAAAATCATCGCCTCCTGCAATTGCTCGCCGCTGAGCTCACCGTTGTTGAGCGCGGCCGCGGCCTGGATGATAAATGTGGACTCTTCCCCCTGCGCGGCGATGGCGCCCAACAGCAACAGCCGCCGCTCCTTGAAGGACAGCACCTCGCAGGCCCACAACTCGCCGAATAAAGTTTCCAGCATGTAGTCGATGAACTTGTTCGCCCCCTGCTCCGGCAGCGTGACCGGCAGCGCCTCGCCATAAACCTTCGCGATGACCTCAGCGCCTTTTTTGCGTTTTTCCGAATTCGTCATGTGCTTCTCCCGCTCACGCGCGCATCCAGTGACCGCCGTCGACATTCATGATCAGGCCGGTGACCCAGCCGGCGTCGTCGGACAACAGGAAGGCCAGGGCCTTGCACAGATCGTCCGGCGTGCCCAGGCGCGCGATCGGCATGCCGGCCACCATGTTCTGGATGTATTCGTCGGGCACCTTGTCGCGCAGCGCCCTGGTGTCGGTGGGTCCCGGCGCGATGGCGTTGACGCGGATGCCCTGCGGCCCGAGTTCGCGCGCCAGCACGCAGGTGATGCTGTTGGTCGCGAGCTTCGTGAACGAGTAATAATCCGTGTTCATCCAGGCCGCCGTGGACGACTGGTTGACGATGGCCGCGCCGGCCGTCATGTAGGGCACCGCCGCCCGCGTCATGACCACGGCGCCCAGCATGTTCACGCCGATCACCTTGTTCAGGTAATCGAGATCCACGCTGAGCAGCGGATTGAATTCGAGCGTGCCGAAAATGGCGGCGTTGTTGACCAGGTAATCGATGCGGCCGTGGCGATCGGCCACCTGCCGCGCCAGCGCCTGGGCCGAGCTTTCGCTGCTGACATCGACCGGCAGATAAAAAGCCTCGCCTCCGGCGGCGGCGATCTCTTCGGCGACACGGCGGCCCTGCGGCTCGTTGATATCGGCCACCACCACCTTGCAACCGCGCCCGGCGAGCCCCTTGGCATAACCTTCGCCGATGCCCTGCCCGGCGCCCGTGACGATAACCACCTTTCCTTCCAGACTCATGGCAATCTCCTGTGAACGTTATTGTGTAGAGATCCGCTCGATCGCGGCGCTCAGGCGCCGCCCTGCGCCGGAGGCAATCCGATTTCGATGCCGTCCAGGTCCGGCGTCACCAGGATCTGGCAACCCAGGCGGCTGTTCGCGCGCACATGGCTGGCGGTCGAGAGCATGTTTCTTTCGCCGAGCGACGGTTCCGGAATGCGGTCGCGCCACACCTCGGGGATATAACAATGACAGGTGGCGCAGGAGCAGATGCCTCCGCACATACCCTCCACGCCGGGCACGAGATTGAGCGTCGCGCCCTCCATCAGGCTCATGTCCGGCTCGACCTCCACGGTGTGCCGGGCGCCGTTATGCTCGATGTAAGTAATTGCAACCATTCGATTTCTCTTGTTGACATGGCAATGTGGCGCAATGCGGACTCCCACCGCGAGCCCTGCGCCCGCCGACGGCCCGCGACAGCAGCAAGATATATACGCTTGTCTTTATCGTCAACAAATTATTCTATTTTGCCCGCTGCCACTCATCGGCATGACAGGGAGAAATCCGATTTTTCCGAAAACGCAAAGCGGATTTGTGCGAAGATCCATAAAAAGCAAACAAAAATATATTTTTATACTTGTGTTTACCTCGTACAGAGAGCGACTATGGAGGGCCAATCAAATCAAGCCGAATAATCGCGAGAGATGAAACAAATTCGCCCAAAGTGAAACTTAAGAAAACCCCATCCACCAAGCAGAACCCGGTGAATGTATCAAGGAAGTTCCTTATAATAATTTTTGCAATATTTGTCGCAAATCTGCTTCAAACCGATTGCAAGGAAGGATCTGTAAACCATCAACGATGTACTCATGGATCACACACGGGCCGGAGCGTCTCGGCCGGGTGACATACCGATAATCAAGGCAGAGGATCATCCCATGAAAATGAAAGGATTTATTTCCACACTGGTATTCGCGGCGAACGCCGTGCTGGCATTGCCGACCATCGCCAGCAACGTCAGCGAGGAAAGCCTGTCCCCCAAGGCAAGGTTCAATACCAACCTGGATGTTGGCGACTACGATTTCGCGCGCGTGCACGCGGGTTATTCATCCACCTTCCTCGACGAGTGGAAATTCAGCCTGGCCGAAACCTCGGACGTCAGCATCACGCTGTACGACCTGGCCTTCCCCGGTGGCAGCAGCGATGACATTTTTTTGTCGCAAGGCGATGGCCATGACGGAAAACGCGGCCATAATTACGCCTATCCGCAAATCAGCCAGTTGCTCGACAACCAGTACCTCACGTTCAGCCTGTTCGATCACAACGGTTCGCTGCTCGGCAGCGCCGGCGAAAACGACACCCTGACCGCCCTGAACCTGGTCGCGGGCGAATGGTACACGTTGACGGTATCGGCTAAGGTCGACGGCTATCTCGGCAGCTTCTATTCCGGCACGCTCAGCGTCGAACCTGTACCGCTCGGCGATTCGCTACCCCTGTTTGGAAGCGCCTTGCTGATGCTGGCCATACGGCGGAAGCAGCAATCGAAAGAGCGGGCGCAAGCGGGCGCCTGACACCGCCCTGACAGTTTCGACTGCAGGGGAAACCTTGCAGTCGAAACAAAGAGAACTCGATGTATACACAAGACGCCCAAATAATGTATAACAATACACAAATGTGTATAAAAACGAATAAAAATAGTGGTGCGCACTTTCACAAATTTTAAGTAATTAGCGATCATGATACGCGGCCTCACCTCGTATCCCTGGCGCGCGCCGACGAACAGATAACCAACCCAATTTTGATTCGCAGTGGATTCTATGATGCTGACACGGCTTTCCTTGATATTTTGCATGCTCACCACCGCCACCTTCGCCCACGCCCAAGTCCAGGATCAGTCTTACCGGATCAACCCTGGCGATATCCTGGATATCTTCGTATGGAATGAAAAAGACCTGATGGCCGAGGTCCTGGTGCGGCCGGACGGCATGATCAGCATGCCGCTGGCGGGACAGGTCCAGGCCGGCGGCCAGACCCCCGCCGCGGTGGAAGAAAAGCTGACCAGCGCGCTGGCCAAGTTTCTGAAAGACAAACCGACCGTCACGGTTTCGCTCAAGCAGACCTCCGGTTACAAGATCTACGTGCTGGGCAAGGTCAACCGCCCGGGCGAATATCCCATCAACCGTCCCACCGATGTCATGCAGGCCCTGGCTCTGGCCGGCGGCCTGAACGCGTTCGCCGCGGAAAACTCCATCAACGTATTGCATCGCAATGCGGATGGCACGCAGGTATCCACCCGCTTCCGTTATAACGATGTCAAAGGCGGCGACACCCTGGAGAGCAACCGCTTCCTCGAAAGCGGCGACATCGTGGTTGTGCCGTAATGACGAATCCGTTTGATCGCCCCGTTGCGGGCGGGGTTTTGCCCCGGTCCCGACGCCTTTGTCTTCTCGCCGCCAGCGCGCTGCTGGCGGGCCCGGCGCTGGCCATGGATTACTCCGTGCACACCGAGGTTGAAACCGAAGGCCAGTACGACAACAACATCCAGATGCTGTCGGAAGATCCCACCTCCGCCACCGGACTGCGTGTGTCGCCGTCGCTGTCGTTGCGGGCCAAGAGCGAAACCACCGAGGTTTCCCTCGACGGCATCATGTGGTTCCGGCGCTACAACCGGGCCAACTTCGACAGCAACGACCAGCAGGTCAGCACCAGCATCACGCAGCATTTCGATCGCAGCGACCTGACCCTTTCAGCGCAGGGCACCCGCGATACCACACTGACCAGCGAATACCTCGACAGCGGCCGGGTCACCGACGCGGGCCGGCACAAGCAATACTCGCTGGCGCCGGCCTGGACCGGCTATATCGGCGAGCGCGACCTGATCACGCTGCGAGGTTCGTATTCGCAGAGCAAATACGACAGCGACAACTACACCGATTACACCTACTGGCAGGGCAGCGCGCGCTGGACGCGCGTGATGAGCGAACGCCTGCGCCTGTTCCTGGAGGCGAACTACTCCAAATACCAAACCGCCAAGAACAATCTGACGATTCAGGAGTCGTATACGACCAGCGCCGACACCGGCTTCCAGGTCGGCGGCTCCTACGCCTTCACCGAGCAGTTTTCGATCACGGCGCTGGTGGGCAGCAGTCGCGACCAAACCCGCAGCCACCTGAAATATTCGCAGGCCGAGTGTGACGAAAAACTCACTCAGTTCCACAACGACGCGGTTGCGAGCGGCAACCCCGCGGATCTGTTCTGGGCGAATAACTTCGGCCACGCGATCTGTCAGATGCCGGAGCAGGAGTTCAACAGCCGCATGTCGACGCTGGACGCGTCGTTGAACTGGAGCAACGAGCTGCACCAGTTAAGCCTGGAAGCCACCCAGCAAAGCCAGCCGTCGTCCAACGGCTACACCATCCGGTCTTCGCAACTGAATGGCACCTGGGCGTATCAACTGTGGGAACAGGGCTCGCTGTCCCTCGATGTGACGGTGGGCCGCAACCGGGCCATGGGTAATAATAGCGACTCGATTCAGGCGATACAGGTCAACCGCGAATTCAGCTACACCGCGCTCGCCTATCGCCAGAACCTGAGTGAAAACTGGTCGGTCAATCTCAGTTACCAATATCGTCACCAGAATTACGACAAGGTCGATTTCGAAGCTGATTCCAAAGCCGTTTATCTTGGCCTCAGTTACAAGCCGCGCGACCGGCACTGGAGCCGCTAACCAATGGATACTTCCCTATGAATATGGCGGTTGAACTGGACGACAACACGAAAACCCTGGCCGACTACCTCGCGGTTCTCAAGCGCCGGAAAAAACAGCTGATTCCGCCGATGGTCGCCATCATGGCCATGGCGCTGCTGCTGGCGATTTTCTGGCCGCCCACTTACCGCGCCACCGCCACGATCCTGATCGAAGAGCAGGAGATTCCCCAGGATCTGGTGCGCTCCACCATCACCAGTTACGCGAACCAGCAGATCAAGGTGATTTCGCAGCGCATCATGACGCTGGCGAACATCATGGACATCGTCACCAAATACAATCTGCTCAGCGAACGCGAACTGAAAAACACGCCGCGCACGGAAATCATCGCCAAGTTCCAAAAGCAGATGAAACTGGAACTGCTCAGCGCGGAGATCATGGACCCGCGCTTCGGCCAGACGCGCCAGACCACCATCGCCTTCACCCTCTCGTTCGAACACGGCAATCCGAAAGTTGCCCAGAACGTCGCCAACGAGCTGGTGAACCTTTATATGAACGAGAACCTGAAAACCCGTTCGGAAAAAACGG
>Ga0153956_1001971_pt1 | contig 16329 bp, 15 predicted proteins | sample TSFL040MetaG_FD_104704 | JGI IMG/M metagenome (GOLD analysis project Ga0153956, IMG submission 104704) | Attine ant fungus gardens microbial communities from Florida, USA - TSFL040 MetaG | ecosystem: Host-associated > Fungi > Mycelium > Unclassified | place: USA: Florida, Wekiwa Springs... | reverse complement strand
AGGCCACGATTGGCTCTATGCCGTGGGTGATGTGAACGGCCGGGCCCCGCTGACCCATATGGGCAAGTATCAGGCCTGGATCGGCGTGCAGACTTTGCTCGGGCGCGAATCCGACAACCGGGCGGAGCTGCTCGGTGCACCTCGCGTCACCTTCACCAATCCGCAGGTCGCGGCCACCGGCAAGACCCTCGCCCAGGCGCGAGACGCCGGCATCGACGCGATCGCACTCGACGTCGGCTCCGGTTCCACCGCCGGAGCCTCGTTCGTCGGCAAGGGCGTGGAAGGAACCTGCCGACTCGTGATCGATCGCTCGACCGAGCTGATCGTCGGCGCGACTTTCACCGGATTCGAGGTAGCGGAATGGATCCAGGCCGCAACCACCGCGATCGTCGGCAAGGTGCCCGTCACCGACCTTAGGCATGCCGTCGCGCCCTTCCCCACCCGCAGCGAGATCTGGCTGCGATTCAGCGAGAAATGGGAATCGGGCCAGAGGGGCGGGTGATACGTCTGGCCCGAGGAAACTCACTCAGCCGCGGCCGTCGGTGGCGGCGGTAGTGTTCGTGAAGTGAGAATCCTTGCCTTCAGCGACCTGCACCGTGACCTCGACCAGGCCGCCCGCCTGACGGAGATGTCGAATGAGGCGGACGTCGTGATCGGGGCCGGTGACTTCGCCTCGATCCACGAAGGCCTCGACGAGACGCTCGAAGCGCTGAGCTCGATCGCGAAGCCGACCGTGCTGGTGCCCGGCAACAACGAGACCTTCGACGCCCTGAAGGAAGCTGCCACCGTGTGGCCGGCGGCCAAGGTCCTCCACGGCGACTCGATCGAGATCGACGGTCGGACCTTCTTCGGGCTTGGCGGAGGCATCCCGGTCACCCCCTGGGATTGGAGCTTCGATGTCGAGGAGACCGAGGCCGAGGCGATGTTGGCGGAGCTGCCCGAGGGCGCTGTGCTGGTCGTCCATTCGCCCCCGAAGGGTCACTGTGACGAAGCCGGCAATGGCATGAGCCTGGGCTCTCCCGCCATCCTCGAGGCGATCGAGGACAAGCAGCCCGTCCTCGCCGTCTGCGGCCACATACATGAGTCCTGGGGCAAGACCTCAAAGGTCGGAGGAACCGAGATCACCAACCTCGGCCCCACCGGCACGTTCTTCGACCTCACTTAATTGCAGTCGGCGAGCTTCGCTCCGCCTCCCAGTTCCACCCGCCCGATCACGACATCCATGAATGGATGATCAGGCTCCAGTTGGTGGTTATACGGAGATACGGCCTTTGAGGCTTTCGATGAGGTCGGTCGGGAAGCCCGGGACCTTTTCCAGATCCTCGACCGAGCCGTAGCCGCCGAAGCGCTCACGGTAGGCGAGGATCCGTGTCGCCTGGGTCACCGACAGACCGGCCTCGCGGAGCTCCTCGAAGGTCGCGCTGTTCAGGTTGACGGCATCGGAGGCGCCGCCGGCCGGGTTCTTGCTCGGTGGTTCGCCGAAGAGCCCGCGGCGTTCGGGAACCGCGGGAGCCGGAGGCTGGGTGGGCGCCGGTATCGGGGCCGCATATTCAGGAGCCACCGGTTCCGTGCTCGCCGGCTCGGGAGACGCCTGCTCGGGTGCCATGGCTTCCGGCGGCGGAGGTGCCATCTCAGGCGCCGCGGCAGGCTCCGAGTCCGGCTGAGGCGCGGACGTCTGTTCCACGGCGGGGAGGTTCAGATCGCTCTTCTCCAAGGCCGCGGCCGCCGCACGCTCGGCCGCTTCAGCTCGCGCCTCGGCGTCCCGGGCACGCTGCTCGGCCCGATCGATGCCGCTGACCACGTCATTCAGACGCTTCTCGCGTTCCGACTCCTCCACCTTGAGCTGAGCCAGGCGCTCGGCGAAGGCCGCACGGCGCTCGGCGTCTTCGGCCCGCTGTTCGATCCGGCGCAGACGATCTTCGGCGTCTTTCAGCGCCCGATCGCGCTCCTCGCTGTTCTCGCTGAGCCGCCGTTCGACCGCGGCCAGCCCAGGTGAGAGATCTGTTTCAGAAGCCGGCGGAGCCGATTCAACGACGTCAAGCGACTCCGAAGCGGCAGGCAGTTGCGGGGACGAGGGTTCCTGAGACGCCCGGATCTCGGCCACCTTGGCGCGCAACCTTTCGTCAGCGGAGGGTGCGGCGAAGACCGGTGGAGTTGATTCCGCTTCGGGTTCGGTCACCGGCTCGGCGATCGGATCCTGGTCCGCGATCGCGTACTCGGCCGCCATGCCTGGCTCCGGCGCGATCGCCGGTTCGAGCGGTTCCTCGGGAGTGGGTTCCGAATCGTCTCGGCCGGCTTTCGCGGCGACGAAGACGCCGGCAGCTCCGGCAGCTCCCCCGGCCAGGAAAGCCTGGGCGGCGTTGCCGACGGCGGCATCGGCACCGGGGTTCTCGATCGAAGGTTCGTGCATGATCGCGGTCTGTGGTTCAGCCACCTCCGACTCGACCGGCGCAGGTTCGAAGATCGTGTCGGCCTCGGCCGGGACCGCTTCCGGCACGTAGGACTCGGCGGAAACCGCATCGGGGGTGACGACTCCGGCTGCGGGAGCGGTCTGGCTCGGCGAGACCGGGGCGGGAACCGTCTGCCCTGGCGCGACCGAGGTGGGGCTCTCCCGGTCTGATGCGACCGGGGCCTCCAGCGCGTCAAACCTGGCCATCGCGGCGGCAGCAGTCTCCTGGTCGCGGGCCCCCTGCTTTTCAGCCTCGACCGGATCGACCGAGCCGGCGGCGACCCCGGCGGCAGTCACCGCTGCCGCGCCGGCGGTAGCCGCGGCGATCGGAGCGGCAGGCACGCCACCTTGGCGGGAGGCCTTGCGGTCTTCCATTCCGGCCTTGCGACGAAGCCTTTCCTCCTCGCGCGACCGCTGGATCGCGGCCCGCTTGCGGCGGCGAAGCTCTGAGGCGCTGGGAACGTCGGCGGGCTGGCTCTGGGGCGCGCCGGCGGCGGACCGCATCGCCTTGTTCGGCTTCTTGGCCTTGGGAGTGCCCGGAGCCTTCGGCTTGCGGGGCCTTCCCCGCATGATCAGGATGCCGGCGATGATCGCCGCCAGGACGATGATCCCGATGATGAACCAGGGCGCGTGGTCGGTCACGAAGTCGGATGCCTTCTCGAAGACGGACTTGTTGTCGTCCGAGGTGTCGTTCGCTCCCTGCAAAGCGTCGATCTGATCCTGGGTGAGGGTCAGCGGCTGAGTGTCGGTCGAGGAGTCGGTGGTCGAGGACGGCGACTCGATGGTCGGAACGGTGGCGGCGTCCGGTTGATCGGCGGCCAAAGCGGCTCCCGGGCCAATCATCGTGGCCGACACGGCAATCAGGAGCAGGAGGTTCCTCGGCTTCATCATCAGGTCAGGAACGATACCGACCCTTGAATTCCCTTTCTATATCTCGTCGCACATCGCGATCGGCGATCTCGCGCCGCCGATCCTTGCCCTCTTTGTTGCGGGCGAGACCGAGTTCGACTTTTGCCTTTGAGTCCTTGAAATAGATCCGGGTCGGGATCAAGGTCAGGCCCTTCTGCTGGGTGGTTCCGATCAGCCGTTCGATCTCACCGCGATGCAAGAGAAGTTTCCGTGGGCGGTCCGGTTCGTGATTGTTGATGGTCGCCGGGGCGTAGTGAGGAATGTGGAGGTTGCGCAGCCAGACTTCTCCGTCCTCGACCGCGGCGTAGGAATCGCCCATCTGGGCGTTGCCCTCCCTGAGCGCCTTGACTTCGGTTCCGAGCAGGACGATCCCGGCCTCGAACTTCTCGACGACCTCGAACTTCTGCCTCGCTCTCCGGTTCGTCGCGACATCACCGGAAGCGGGCGCGCGCTTCTTCTTGCTCTTGCCTGAGGCCATCCCGACCATCATATTTTCTGCGGGATGGCCGGGTTTCCGTCGGGCTCGAAGAGCCCATTTGCTCTTGATCGTTCAGCCATCGGCAGGGTCGAGGTCCACTCTTCCCTGAGGGGCGTTCACCTTCTCGACCTGGACCGCGATCGCGTCCCCCAGATTGACTTTCCGTCCTGTCTTCGACCCGACCAGGGAGGTCTCTTCCTCGTTCAGCTCGAATCGTTCACCCCTGATCCGGCGGGCCGGGACGAAACCTTCGTAGACGTCGCCGAGGCGACCGCCGAAGCGGACGAAGGCGCCGGAGCGGATCACACCCGAGACCTCTCCTTCGAAGCGCTTCTCGTAGCCCTCCTGGAAGAGCTCCCGTTCGAGTAGGAAGGCTGAGCAGATGTCATCGGCATCGCGTTCGAGGATCATCGCCTCGCGTTCCCTCTCGGAGGCGTGGAGCGCCGCCTCGGCCGCTTCGCCGGTGCTGGGAGCCTCCTCCCCGCCGCCGACGGCGGAAAGCAGCGCCCGATGGACCAGCAGATCCGGATACCGGCGGATCGGCGAGGTGAAGTGGCAGTAGGCCTCGCTGCCGAGGCCGGCGTGGCCAAGGTTCTTCTCCAGGTACCGGGCCGGCTTGAGCGAACGGAGGATCAGCGAGCTGTAGGCCTGGCCCCCGTGACCCCGGCGCGCGGCCTCCTTGGCCACCGAACGCGATGCCTCGACGGCGATCTCTCCCGCCGTGGCCGGCCCCATGCCGTCCGGGACCGGCGGTGCCGGAAGATCGCGGGAGGCGAGCTGGGCGAGCATCCGCTCGACCCGTTCCGGGTCCGGGCGCTCGTGGATCCGGTAGACGGAGGGGATGCCGCGGGCGCTGGTCAGCTCGGCGACCTGCTCGTTGGTCAGCACCATCAACTGCTCGATCAAGCGGTGGGCCTCGGTCTGCCGTTCGGCCCTGGCCCGGAGGACGTTCCCCTGCTCGTCGAACTCGAAGCTCGGTTCGACCGAGTTCACCTCGAGCGCAGACCCCAGGCGTCGTCCCGCCAGGACCGAGGCCGCCGACCGGGCGATCTCCAACTGCTCCGCCACCGGCTCAGGCGCCTGCTCCCGCCCGGCGAAGATCCGATCGAGCTGGTCGTAGTCGAGCCGGGCGTCGGAACGTATCCGGCTCCGGTAGAAGGCCGCCGACTCGACTTCACCGCTGCCGGAGAGCACCATTTCGGTGGTCACCGCGAGACGGACCTCACCCGGCGAGAGCGAACAGACTCCCGAGCTGAGGCTGTGTGGGAGCATCGGCTCGACCGAGGTCGGCACATAGGTGCTGTTGGCTCGACGGAAGGCTTCTTCTTCCAGCGGCGAGCCGGGCCGGACGAAGGCCGAGACGTCGGCGATGTGGATCCACAGCCGGACTCCGTCGCTTTCCCTGCGGGCCGATACGGCATCATCGAAATCGCGGGCCGTCGCCGGGTCCACCGTGAAGGTCGCCAGCTCGGTGAGATCCTGCCTCGCCACTTCTTCCGGCGACGCCGCGGACGTCGCGGCGGCGTCTTCGATGAAACGAGAGAACCCGCGTCTGCCGAGCCGTTCGAGGGTCAGCGCCTCAGAGACATCACGGGCGTTGTCGATCCGGCCCAGGTCCCGCAGCATCCGGGCCCGCCCGGATCCGAACTCAACCCAGGCGATCTGCCCTTCGCGAGTCCGTGCCTTGCGTTCGAGGGCGACCGCTTGGCCTCGCTCGAATAGCGGCCGGGCGGAGGTGAAGCGGCCCTTGCGCTCGAGCACGGCCACTCTCCTGACGCCCCGCACGGGTCCGGAGCGCCGGTCCGCCATCAGTCGCCCTGATCCCGTTCCGTGTCCTTCGTCGCTTCGTCCGAGAGCGCCTGGAACGCCTTGTTCAGCTGCACATCCGTGGTCGCGCCCTTCGGCAACGGCGCGTAGACATCGGGCTTCAGACCCTTGCCGGCCAGCGAGACGCCCTTGGCGGTGTAGAACTCGCCCACCGTCAGGTCCAGGGACCCGCCGTTTACCAGCGGCATCACTTGCTGGAAGACTCCCTTGCCGTAGGTGCGGGTGCCGACCACCGGAGCTCCGAGGTCGGTCTGGAGGGCGGCGGCCAGGATCTCCGCCGCTGAGGCGGTGTTGCGGTTGACCAGCACCACCACGGGAGGAACGTCGATCTTGCCCTTCGTCGCATGATAGGTCGCGTTGCCCTGGGTGCGCGAGCGGGTCTCCACCACCACGTCTCCCTCGTCGAGGAAGATGCTCGAGGTGCTGATCGCCTGCTCCAGCAGCCCGCCGCCGTTGTCACGCAGGTCCAGCACTATGCCTTCGGCCCCCTTGTCGATCGCACTCTGGACCGCCCGCTTGAGCGCCGCGCCGGCGTTGGCGCTGAACGTGGTCAGTTGGACGTAACCCAGCTTCCGGCCGTCGACCTCGCGGATCCGGCTGGCCGTGATCGGCACCTGGATCTCCTCGCGGGTCAGCTTCACGTCTTCGACCTTGCCCTTGCCCTGCTTTCTGATCCCGAGCGTCACGTCGGTTCCCTCCGGGCCCTTGATCTTGGCCACGATCAGGTCGACGTCCTCTCCCCGGACCGACTTGCCGTCGACCTCGACGATCACGTCGCCGGGCTTGATCCCGGCGTCGGCCGCCGGCGAGCCGCGGAAGACGTAGCCGACCTCCAGCCCCTTCTGGTCGTTCTTGCCGACCGTCATGCCGACCCCGCTGAAGCTGCCGGTCAGCGACTCGCTCAACTGCTGATTCTGCTCGGGCGTGAAGTAGTGGGAGAAACGGTCGTGGTAGCGCTTGCGCAGCCGCCGGACCATGCCGTCGACCGAGTAGTCCTGAACCCTTTCCGGGTCCGTGGCCCGGAAATACTTGCTCTGGATCAGGTCGGCCGCCTGGTCGGACACCGACCGCCGCTGGGTCGAGTCGGCGACGAATATCTCGCGCAGAGAATCGGGCAGGTTGTCCGGGTGCCCGCCCGCCCACATGCCGAGCAGCATCCCGGCGATGACCGCCCAGACGGCAACAGTCGCAGTTCTCAACTGAGGATCCGACCCGAACTGACGCCGGGCGAGTCGCGCCGGCTCAGACCTTGAGGAAGCGACGCATGGTCAAGCCCGAACCGATCGCCGAGACCAGGATCGCTGCTACGAACAGGCAGGCGACCAGGGCCACGAAGGACATCGAGTCCTGCGCGCTCAGCGGAGTGATCGTGTCCGAAAGCGGGTCCACGACTGTGACCTTGCCGATCCACAGGACCAGTATCGCAATCGCGCCGCCGAGGATGCCGACCACCACGCCTTCGATCATGAAGGGCCAGCGGATGAACCACCTGCTGGCACCGACCAGGCGCATGACCTCGATCTCCCTGCGACGGGTGTAGATCGAAAGCTTGATCGTGTTCCCGATCAGGAGCAGCGACGCCCCGATGAGCAGGATGGTGATCACGGTCAGGATCAGTTTCAGCGAGCCTGTGACCTGGACGATCTTGCCCGCCTCCTGTTGACGGTCGGCGACCTCGCTGATGATCGGGGAGACGTATTGCGTCTTGCCGTTGGCCCCGACCGGCTGGAGCGAGGACTTGATCGCGGTCAGGTTGGCCGCGTCATCGGGCCTGATCACGAAGTTCGCCGGCAGCGGGTTTCCGTTCAGTTCCTTGAGGACGTTCCGCTTCTCCTGGCCGAGCTGATCCTTGAATTCGGCCAGGGCATCGGCCTTGGTCAGGAACTCGACCGATTTGACATGCGGGATCGCCTCGATCTTCTGCTGAAGGCTGTTGATCTCGTTCTTGGTCGCGTCGTCGTAGAGGAAGGCGCGGAGCTCCAACTGGCCCCGGAGCTCGTCGCCCTTGCTCTGGGCGGTCTGGAAGACGGGGATCAGGACACCGAGGAGGATCGCGGTCAGGACCGTCGTGACCACCGCGGCGGTGGTCGGCGCCATGTTCCGCTTGATCGCGCGGATCGCCTCGCCGGTGAAGAAGAAAAGCTTGCCCATCAGTGAGCTCCCTTGGAATGTCCGTTGGTGTGGCCCTCGACGCCGACGCCCATCTCGGCCCGCATGCGGACTCCGAACTCGGTGGTCGACTCCTCGGTGTAGCCGCCCGCGACCTCGTCGCGGATGACCCGGCCCTCGTAGAGCTCGATCACGCGACGGCGCATGCGGTCGACCATCTCACGGTCATGGGTGACCACGACGACGGTGGTGCCGGTCTTGTTGATCCGGTAGAGCAGCTGCATGATCCCGACCGACGTGACGGGGTCGAGGTTTCCGCTGGGCTCGTCGGCCAGCAGCAGCGGCGGATGGTTGACGAACGCCCGCGCGACAGACACGCGCTGCTGCTCGCCACCGGAAAGCTCGTCCGGGTAGTTGTGGAGCTTGGTCGAGAGGCCGACCAGGCGCAGCGTCTCGGGGACTTTCTGCCGGATCTCGGCCCGGGAGGCTCCGATCACCTGAAGCGCGTAGGCGACGTTGTCGTAGACGGTACGGCTGGGCAGCAGCTTGAAGTCCTGGAAGACGGTGCCGATGTTGCGGCGCAACTGCGGGATCTTCTTCTCGGAAAGCTTGTTGATGTCACGGCCGGCGATGGAGATGGTGCCGTCGGTGGGCGCGAGCTCGCGGATCAGCATCTTGATCAGGGTCGACTTGCCACATCCGGTCGGACCGACCAGGAACACGAATTCGCCGCGGTTGATGGCCAGGGAAACCCGGTCGACTGCGAGATGACCGCCGGGGTAGACCTTGCTGACGTCGCGCATCTCGATGATCGGCGCGCCGCCCTTGCGGGGCCGATCGGCCTGCTTGCGAGCGCGCGCGGCCTCGATCTCTGCCTGAGCTGACTCTTTTTTCTTCTTTCCGAATGCCATCTGGTTCGCCCTATTCCCCTCGGGTCCGGGTATTCCTTCCCCTGACGGCGAGCGCCCAAGGACGCTTCCGCCGGGTTCTTTTGCGTATGGGCAGGGAAACGTTAGCAACCCTTCACATGACTTTAGGGGCCCTGAAGGCGACCCGGTAGGATTCCTGCAATGTCGTCCAGGGCTGCCCAAACGGTCAACCGGGCCGCCCTCCTCGGCTGTGGCCTCCTCGTCGCCTTTCTCCTGCTCGCTTCCCCACCAGCCGGGGCAGACCAGAATCCGCAGCGAGACCCGGACGCCGGAATCTCGATCATCAACGGGAACGCGACCTCGATCAACGAGTGGCCCTGGCAGGTCGCCCTGACCTTCAACCGCCGGATCGCCAAGAGCCCTCTGACCAGCCGGCGATTCTTCTGCGGCGGTTCGGTCCTGACCCCGCGGCTGGTGATCACCGCCGGCCACTGCGTGGCCGACCTGGACCGCCGGGGCGTCCGCGCCATCGAAGTCGTCTCGGGTCGCACGCGTCTCAACTCGGACCGGGGCCAGGTCGCCAAGGTCGCCGGCCTGCGCATGCCCCGGACTCCGAACGGCTACCGGCGCTACAAGGAAATCCTCGGCGCCGCCGATTGGGACGTGGCCCTGCTCATCCTGCGATCCCCGCTGACCGCCAAGCCGATCAAGCTCGCCGGACCCGACGAAGCCGAAGCTTGGTCACCGGGCCATGTCGCCTGGTCGACCGGATGGGGCGTCACCCAGGCATTCGCCAGGCGAGTGCCTGCCGAGCTGAGGGTGGCCCGCCAGGTTCTGATGCCCGACGGGGTCTGCCACCGCGCTGACGGGATCTCCTTCTCGGCGGCTCGGATGACCTGCATCGGCGGGCCCGGAGGAAATTCGTCGACCTGCAACGGCGACAGCGGCGGACCGCTGGTCGCCAGGACCAGCGACGGCTATCGCCTGGTCGGCCTGACCAGCTATGGGGACGGCGCCTGCCGCGGCTTCGTCCCCTCGGTCGATGCCAGGGTTTCCGGCAACTCGATCCGCAACTGGGTCGCCACGACCGCGAAGAACCTGACCGGACGCGACGTGGTCGGCTCCGGCGGCATGGCCGAACCCACCCCCGAGTGGTGCAGGGTGCCGACCTTGTTCGGACTCACCGTGCCGAAGGCGCGGAAACGCCTCGAGACCGCCGGCTGCCGACTCGGAAAGGTTCGCAAGGATCCCTGGGGAGCCGGACGCAGTGGCATGGTGATCGGTTTCGCGCGGCTGCCCGGATGGCTCGCCAGCCCCGGGTTCAAGGTCAACCTCTGGACGGCTCCTTGATCGCGCTTCCGGCGGCACGGCGCCGCTTCTGATCGGCGGCGCTATCGGCGCCCTCGGTCCCAGATGGAGGACGCCCGAGAGGCTCCCCGTCGGGCTTTTGCATACGGGTCGGCGAAACTCTAATATTAGCAAAATGTTAGCTACCCTTCATACAAAACTAGGGATCTTGAAATCGGCCCAGCACGTTTCCCGCGGTCGAGGGTTCATCCTCGGCTGCGGCGCCCTCTTGGCGCTCTTCATGCTCACCTCCACGCCGGCCGTGGCGGGAGCGAGCCCGGCTCATGGCACCGACGCCGGGATCTCGATCGTCAACGGTGAAACGACCTCGATCGCCGAGTGGCCCTGGCAGGTCGCGCTGACCGTCAACCGCCGGGTCCGCAACAGCCGCTTGACCAGCCATCGTTTCTTCTGCGGCGGCTCGGTCCTGGCCCCGAGACTGGTGGTCACAGCCGGCCACTGCGTCGCCAATCTGCACCGCCGTGACGTGCGGAACCTCGAAGTCGTATCCGGTCGCACCAACCTCAATTCGAAACGCGGCCAGGTCGCAAAGGTCGCCAAGCTGCGCATGCCCCTGAGGCCCAATGGCGCCCGGAGGTACAGAGACAACTCCGGCGCACCTGATTGGGACGTAGCCCTGCTTGTCTTGCGGTCCCCTCTTGCCGCCGAACCGATCAAGCTGGCCGGGCCCGACGAGTCAGATGCCTGGTCGGCCGGCCACACCGCTTGGTCGACTGGTTGGGGCTCAACCCGTAGCTTCCCCAAGAAAGTATCGACCAGGCTGAGGGTGGCCAGGCAGGTGCTGATGCCCGACGGACTCTGTGAGGAAGTCCACGGGGATGTGTTCAAGGTGTCCCGGATGCTCTGTATCGGCGACCCGGACGGACGTTCTTCGCTCTGCAACGGAGACAGCGGCGGTCCGCTGGCGGTGGAGACCAGCGACGGATTGCGCCTGGTCGGCATGACCAGCTTCGGCATCAGCGACTGCCGAGGTTCCCTGCCCGCGGTCAACGTGAGGGTCTCCGACACCCAGATTCGCAATTGGGTCGCTCGCACGGCGTTGACCCTGACCGGTCGCGACGTGGTCGGATCGGGAGCGGTCGGAAGCCCCGTTCCCGAGTGGTGCGAGGTGCCCGACGTCATCGGTCGTTCCGTAAGCCAGGCCGGTCAGCGTCTCGAGGCGGCCGGCTGCCATCTCGGAAAGGTTCGCAAGGACCGCCAGGGCACCGGACGCAGCGGCACCGTGATCAATGTCGGACGCGTACCTGGTTGGCTTGCCAGCCTCGGGTCCGAGGTGAACGTCTGGACAGCCCCCTGATCGGGTATTCATTGTCCATGTTCAGCAACCGGGTCTTCAACAGTACGGCACTGCTTCTGGCCAGCGGCACTCTCGCTCTCGGCCTTGCCGCCTGCGGCTCCGACGACGGCGGTACCGGAGGGACCACCTCCCCCACTCCGGATACGGCCGGACAGGTCACTCCGAAGAAGGACTCTCCGGCGAGCGCGGGAGACAAGAAGAAAAACGCTCCGGACGATTCCATCTCCAACCGCCCGGGCGGTCCCAAGCCGACCAGTTAGCCGATCGAGACCATGCGCTCGATCGGCAGGCGGGCCTTCTCGGCGAGGGCCTCGTCGACCTTGACCTCGAACTTCATGTCGCGGAGCGAGTCGCGGAGCTTGGGCAGCGTGATCATCTTCATGTACTTGCAGTAGGCCATCCGGTTGGCCTCGATCAGCTTCACTCCCGGCACGGCCTGGCGCATCGGGTAGAGCATCCCGTTCTCGGTGGCGACGATGTACTCGCCTTCCGGATTGTCCTTGACGTACTCGATCATGCCCGAGGTCGAGAGCATCTGGACGCCCTCCGGGTCGATGTCGCCGTTGGCGACGTACTCCATCGCCTGGGTCGAACAGCCGCACTCGGGATGGATCAGGAACTCGGCATCGGGATGCTCGGCCCTGGTCCGGGCGATGTCGTCGGGCCGGATGCCGGCATGCACGTGGCACTCGCCATCCCAGACGTGGAAACGGCTGCGCCGCTCCGGATCCTCGGTCAGGCCGGTTTCCCGCTCGACGAAGGCGCCGAGCCACATGTCGGGGCCGAAGAGGATCTCCGTCTCCGCCCCGTGCTCGGCCCAGATGTGCTCGACCACCTTGACCGCGTTCGAGGAGGTGCAGCAGTAGTCGGTCTCCGCCTTCACCTCGGCCGAGGTGTTGACGTACATGACGACCAGGGCTTCGGGGAACTTCGACTTCCATTCGCGCAGCTGATCGGCGGTGATCGAGTCGGACAGGGAACAGCCGGCACCGAGATCCGGGATCAGGACCTTCTTCTCCGGTGAGAGGATCGAAGCGGTCTCGGCCATGAAATGGACGCCGCAGAATTCGACCACTTCGGCGTCGGCCTTCTCCGCTTCACGGGACAGACCGAGCGAATCGCCGATGTAGTCGGCCACATCCTGGATCTCGGGCAGTTCGTAGTTGTGAGCGAGGATTATCGCGTTGCGCTGAGCCGCGAGCTCGCGGATCTCGGCGCTCAGTTCGGTGATATCGGCCGGATCCAGCGGGGCGGGAAGATCCGACGGCTGAAGGACTGGAAGTTCAGTTGCCATAGGACGATTCTACGCAGCCGCTCACACCGGATCGAGTAGCAGCGACACATCCAGCTGGGGCGCCGAGTGAGTCAGCGCTCCGATCGAGATGAAGTCCACCCCGGTCTCGGCCACCGCCCGCACATTCTCGAGGTTCATGCCGCCGGAAGCCTCCAGCTCGGTCCCGACCCCGCCGGACTCCCGCAGGTCGACCGCCCGCTTGAGCTGCTCGATGTCCATGTTGTCGAGCAGCACACGGTCCGCTCCCGCCTCGATCGCCTCTGCGACCTGATCGAGCGTCTCCGCCTCGATCTCGATCAGAAGATCCGGCGATCCCCGGCGGCTGGCGTCGACCGCCTGCCTGACCCCGCCCGCCATGGCGATGTGGTTCTCCTTGATCAGCACGGCGTCGAAGAGCCCGAAGCGGTGGTTGATGCCGCCGCCCCAGGAGACCGCCTGCTTCTCCAAGGCCCGCAGGCCGGGGGTCGTCTTGCGGGTATCGAGGATGCGGGTCCCGGTACCGCCGACCGCGTCCACGTATCGGGCGGTCAAGGTCGCGATGCCGGAAAGGTGACCGAGAAAGTTGAGGGCGACCCGCTCACCGGCCAGGATCCCCCGGGCCGGGCCGTTGATCAACGCCAGATCTCTCGGAACCGAGTCATGCCAGTGGCCTTCGACCACCGTGTGGTCGATCTCGCTGATCCCGACCTGTCGGAAGACCTCGTCCACGACATCGAGCCCGTAGACAACTCCGGGCGCCTTGAGCACGACATGTGCCTGAGCCATGAGGTCCTCCGGCACGGTCGCATCCGCGGTCACGTCGCCGGGCCCGATGTCCTCGGCCAGGGCGCGAGCGATCAGCTCCTGAGTCCCCTCGGGAAGTTGGCTCATGCCGGGAGCCTATGCTGTCTTCAATGGGCACGTTCACCCACACCGCTTTCGACACGCCGCTGGGACCGGTCGCCTTGGCCGCGACGGGCGAAGGCGTGGTCCGCTGCAACCTGCCGGGGTCGGATCCCGATGCGCTGGTCGACGAGGTCATGGCCCGGACCGGCCTGGCCCCGATCGAAGGCGGGGACACCGTCGACGATGCCGCCGACCAGGTGATCGCCTTCCTCGAGGGCGACCTGCGGCAGTTCGACCTGGATCTCGATTGGCAGCTGATCGGCGGCTTTCACCGCGAGGTGCTGAAGGCGACCGCGACCATCCCATACGGCGAGACCGCCAGCTACGGCGAGGTCGCCGCCCTCGCAGGCAAGCCCGGCGCCGCACGGGCGGCCGGAACCGCCCTCTCGGTCAACCCGATCGCCCTGATCGTCCCCTGCCACCGGATCATCAAAGCCGACGGATCGACCGGAGGCTACGGCGGAGGCAAATCCGGAACCGCCCTGAAGCAAAGGCTCCTGGACCTGGAGACACCTAACCTGCTGTCCGGTTGAGATATTCGCGGATGAAGCCGTCGATGTCGCCGTCGAGGACCCTTTGGGCATCGCCGACCTCGAAGTCCGTGCGGTGGTCCTTGACCATCGTGTAGGGCTGGAGCACGTAGGAGCGGATCTGTGACCCCCAGGCGACGTCCTTGACCTCGCCGCGTTCCTGGTTTACGACCTCCGCCCGTTTGCGTTCCTCGAGCTCGATCAGCTTCGATTTGAGCATCTGCATCGCGACCGCCTTGTTCTGGGTCTGCGAGCGCTCGTTCTGGCACTGCACCACGACGCCGGTCGGCTCGTGGGTTATGCGTACCGCCGAGTCGGTCTTGTTGACGTGCTGGCCGCCGGCGCCCGAAGCGCGGTAGGTGTCGATCCGGAGATCGCTTTCGTCGATCTCGACCTCCACCGCCTCGTCTACGACCGGAGCGACATCGACCTGGGCGAAGCTGGTGTGGCGGCGGGCCGACGAGTCGAAGGGCGAGATGCGGACCAGCCGGTGCACGCCACGCTCGGCGGCGATCAAGCCGTAGGCGTTCTCGCCTTTGAGCAGGAAGGTGGCCGATTTCAGCCCGGCCTCTTCCCCCTCGGATGCCTCGCGCATCTCAACCGAGAAGTCACGCCGTTCGGCCCAGCGCAGGTACATGCGAAGCAGGATCTCGGCCCAGTCCTGTGAGTCGGTGCCGCCGGCGCCAGCGTGAACCGAGACGATCGCATCGCCATGGTCGTACTCGCCGCTGAACAACCGGGCTTCCTCCAACTCCTCCAGCCGCGACTCGACCGAAGTCAGCTGATCCTCCAACTCGGCCGCGATCTCCTCGTCGAGCTCGGCCATCTCCGCCATCTCCGCCAGATCCCCGGCCTCCGACTGCAGCGAGCGGAACCCGCCCAGCTTGCGCTGAGCCCTGGCGTGATCGGCCGAAACCGAGGCGGCCTTCTCCTGGTCGTCCCAGAACCCGGGCTGCTGCATGACGTCCTCCAGCCGCGTGACCTCGGCTTCCAGACCGTCGGGATCGAGATAGTCGGTGAGCAGTTTGATGTTCTCGTCGATCGCCGCCAGACGGGCGCCGACCGACTCGTTGTTGAGAGCTTCAGCCACAAAGGGAGCCTACCCTTCCCAAAGCCTGCGAAGATTCATCCCCAAGCTGTTTCGACCAAGAGGGAATGATGTCTCCAGCAGCAAGCCGAATCCGGAAGTCAGCCTCGGTGTTCCTCCTCGCCCTCGCCGTGCTTCTCGCGGCCGCCGGCCCGTCGACGGCGGCACCGGATGCCACGACCAGCATCATCAACGGCAATCCGACTTCTATCGCGGCCTGGCCCTGGCAGGTAGGCGTCGCGTACTCGCCCCCCGTCGGGCCAGACAGCTCCCCTTGGCACCGGACCTTCTGTGGCGGTTCGATCATCGCCCCGACCATCGTCCTGACCGCCAGCCACTGCGCCGTCGACATGATCGGCCACCCCGCATCCGACTACGAGGTGATCGCCGGCCGCACCAATCTGAATGACCTGTCCACCGGCCGTGAAGTTCGGCTGTCGAAGGTCGTGCTTCCGCGGACCAAGAAGGGGATGATCCGTTACCGGGTCCAGTCTGGATGGGATGTCGCGCTGCTCGTCCTGCGCGAGCCGCTGCCCGAAACTCCGATCCAACTGCTAGGCCCCGACGAGGAGCAGGCCGTGTCCCCGGGGATGCGCCTGATCGAAACCGGGTGGGGCACCACCATCACCGGCAAGCGCTACAGCCCGAAATCGCTCAAGGTCGGGGGTACGAACATCCAGCCCGGGGCGATCTGCCGCCGGCTCCTCGGTGCCCGGTACTTCGACGACGCGCTGCAGATCTGCCTCGGCGACGCCAACGGCTACCAGGCGAACTGTTACGGCGACAGCGGCGGACCGGCCGTGGTCCGCACCACCGCGGGCTACCGGCAGGTCGGGGTGACCAGTTCCGGCACCGCCCCCGACTGCGCCGGGACCATTCCGAACGTGGATGCACTGGTCGGCGGCCGGTCTCTTCGTAGCTGGATCCAGTCCGAGGTCCTGGCCCGGACCGGGGTCGACCCGGTCGGCGCCGGTGGTGCCGCCTCCCTCACGATGTCGTACTGCCGGATCCCCTTCGTCAAGGGTCTCGTCTTCCGACAGGCAACCCAGCGGATCCTCGGCCACGGCTGCCTTGCAACGAAGAAGAAGGTCCACGGACACGGCAACGTGGTAGCCCGACAGCCGGCTCCCGCCGGTTGGTTCTGGAACCGTGGAGCGCCGGTCAGGCTCGTTGTCGGTGGTCGATAGCAGCAGCGACAACGCGGCCTCCCCCGAAGCGCGAGACGGT
>Ga0153956_1001970_pt1 | contig 16338 bp, 17 predicted proteins | sample TSFL040MetaG_FD_104704 | JGI IMG/M metagenome (GOLD analysis project Ga0153956, IMG submission 104704) | Attine ant fungus gardens microbial communities from Florida, USA - TSFL040 MetaG | ecosystem: Host-associated > Fungi > Mycelium > Unclassified | place: USA: Florida, Wekiwa Springs... | reverse complement strand
TGTGCGGGCGGCCTGCTTCACGTAAGGGCAACGCCGGGCCACCAGCCCGTCTCATGCCCTTCCGCTTGCATCCCACCCGCACACAGCCCCAGACCTTCGGGACGTTTTGACCACACCTTCTAGAACGGTACGTCGGAAGGCGGAGCCGGAGGTTCCTCCGGCGGCGTCGGGGCCTTGACGGACTCGGCCGGGGCCGCGCCGCCGGTCAGCGAGGCCGCGAGGTCTTCGAGCTTCAGTTCCTTGAGGCCCTGATCGACCGCGGCGAGTTCCCCGGCGCAATACTCGATCAGGCCCTTGGCTTCCTCACAGAGTTCGAGGGTCTCGCGGAGCTGGGCTTCGCCGGAATCCAGCCGCCGGATGATCTCGTCCAGTCGGGCAGTCGCCGACTCGTAGGTCCGGGCCACCTCTTCCGGGGATTCTTCACTCACTTTCGTCAAGTCCTTCCATCCTGATCTGCTCGAAACCTTCCTGGTCCTCATTCTGGCGGGGCCGGCGGCGTCTCCGTCCGCCGATGACGGCGTCCACGGCGTCGTCCGCGAAGCGGATCTTCACCTCACCCGCCCGACGGGCGCCGACGGAGTCCACCACCGAGTCTCCCTTCCGGTCCTCGACCCTCGCATAGCCTCGTTCGAGGGTTCGCTGCGGATCGTGGGCGCGCAGAGCAACCTTCTCCGCCTCCAGCTTCCGCTTGCCCGATTCCAGGTGGCGCCCGATCTGGAGCCGCATCTCCCGCGGTCGTTCGGCATTGCGTCCACGGGCCGAGGCGATCTCCCTGGAGGCCCGGATCGAGACCGGCAGGAGCCCCTGCCCGAGGATGCGCCGGGCCGACTCCCTGCGCAGCCGCAGACCGCGTTCGGCAGAGGCCCGGATCTCCCGGGTCTTCTGGTTCAGGACGGTCCGCTCCGAACGGACCGCCCGCCCGGGGCCGGCCGCCAGGGCCGCCAGAGGCGGAATCCGGTCCCGTATGGCAACCCTCCCGGCCCGGCCGGCGCGGCCGGCCGCTTCGGCGAGCCCGGCGCGAGCCGCATTCACGTCTGTTCCGATCACGGCGTCGGCCGCATGGGTCGGGGTCGAGGCCCGGACGGCCGCGACATCGTCGAGCAAAGTGACGTCACGTTCGTGGCCGACCGCCGAGATCACCGGCACGGCCAGCATCGCCACCGTCCGGCAAAGATCTTCGTCGCAGAACGCCCAGAGATCGGTCAGGCTGCCTCCGCCCCGGCAGACGACGATCGCCTCGACCTCGCCGAAGGCAGCCATGTCACTCAGGGTCCGGGTGATCGCCGGAGCCGCCTTGCGATCCTGAACGGGCGCGAAGCCCCAGACCAGCTCGCCTCTCCAGCCACGCCGCTCGAGACCGACCATCAGGTCCTGGCGTGCCGCACCGCCTTCAGCCGTGATCACCCCGATCCGACGCGGCAGCACCGGTCGACGGAGCGCCTTCTGCGGCTCCATCAATCCTTCCGACTCAAACTTCTTGCGGAGCAGCGCCAGACGCGCGATCAGGTCACCCTCGCCGGCCGGACGGATCTCCGTGGTGCGGAAGCTGAAGGAGGGCGAGGCGTTCCGACCACCTTCGTAGTAGTCCGGGCCTCCGGTCACCACCACCGCGGCACCGTCCCTCATCACTTCCTCGGGGAGGTTGAGCTTCTCGAACTCCCGCCGCCACATCGCGCAGCGAACCCCGCCTCGGTCATCACGCAGCTCGAAATAGATCTGGACCTTCGAACGACTGACCCCGGTCAGCTCTCCGGTGATCGTCACCCGCGGCAGGGCGTTCATCTGCCGCTTCAGGTCAGTCGCATACTCGCCGACCGGGGTCGGCACCGGCTCGGACCCAGCTGCCTCGGGAACGGCCGGCCGACGGTCGGAGGGATGCTCGGAGCTCACCAGACCAGCATGACACCCGCAGCCGATGCCCAACCCAGGTGAGAGCGTGGAACCAACCATCAGGGTCGGAAAACCTCCAGTGGCAACCGAAATCCGACCCACTGCCTCTGAGCAATATGACTTTCTTTACCTCTTGACTCGACATTATGTCGGGGACCGTGCTACCTTGCCCTTCTCGCTTATTGAGTTTGTATGTAAAGAAAGTAAATTCATCGACAAGGGGGATAACCCGAATGAGCTTGAGTAGTTCAACCAAGACGAAGCGCCGTATCCAGGCGCTCCTGCTTCTAGCCCTGATCGCGTTCGGAGTGGTCATCGCCGGCTGCGGCGGTGATGACGAAGCCGGCGGCAACAGCGGTGGCGGGGACAAAGGCAAGGTCCAGCTGGTTGCCTACTCCACCCCGCAGACCGCATATGAAGATGCGCTCGAACCAGACTTCAACAAGACCGCTGAGGGTGATGGCGTCGAGTTCAGCAACTCTTTCGGAGCCTCCGGTGACCAGAGCCGCGCGGTCGAGGCCGGCCAGCCGGCCGGGTACGTCAACTTCGCGCTCGAGACCGACGTGACCCGCCTGGTCGACGCCGGCCTCGTGTCCAAGGACTGGCAGAACAACAAGTACAAGGGCATCGTCACCAACTCCGTGGTCGCGATCGTGACCCGCCCGGGCAACCCGGAAGGCGTCAAGTCCTTCCAGGACATCATCGACAAGAACCTCGAAGTCGTGACCCCGAACCCGTTCACCTCCGGCGGCGCCCGTTGGAACATCATGGCCGTCTACGGCGCCGCGCTGCATGACGGCAAGACGCCGGCCGAGGCCCTTGGCACGGTCAAGGACCTGCTCGCCAACGCCCCGGTGCAGCCGGCCAGCGCCCGCGACGCGCTCCAGGCCTTCGTCGGCGGCGCCGGCGACGTCCTCCTCTCCTATGAGAACGAGGCCATCGCCGCTCAGAACGCCAATCAGGACGTCGACTACGTCATCCCGGACTCGACCATCCTGATCGAGCAGCCCGCCGCCGTCACCGTCGATGCGCCGCAGTCGGCCACCGACTTCCTGAACTACCTCTGGAGCGACGCCGGCCAGAAGATCTGGGCCGAGCAGGGCTACCGTCCCGTGAACAAGTCCCTCGTCGACAAGTCGATCTACCCGACTCCGCCCGACGAGTTCACGATCGCCGAGTTCGGCGGTTGGGACAAGGTCGCCGACGAGTTCTTCGACGACAAGACCGGTTCGATCGCGAAGGTCGAACAGGAGCTGGGAGTCTCCACTGAAAAGTGACGTGACAGCCATCGCGGCACCGCGACCCCGGGCGGGCATCCGCCTACCCGGGGTCAGCGGAGCGCTGAGCAAGGGGCTGGTGGTCACCTACCTCAGCCTCATCGTGCTGCTGCCCTTGGCCGCGATCGCGAGCAAGGCCTTCTCCGACGGGCTCGGCAGCTTCTGGGACGCGGTCAGCCAGCCTCAGGCGGTGGCCGCGCTGAAGCTGACCGTGATCTGCTCGCTGATCGTGGTGCTGATCAACGCCGTCATGGGGACCCTGATCGCCTGGGTGCTGGTCCGTGACGAATTCCCCGGCAAAGGCATCGTCAACTCGGTGATCGACCTGCCCTTCGCCCTGCCGACCATCGTGGCCAGCCTGACCTTGCTCACGCTCTACGGCAAGGACAGCCCCTTCGGCGTCGACGTCGCCTATACGCGCGTCGCGGTGGTCATCGCCCTCCTCTTCGTGACCCTGCCCTTCGTCGTGCGGGCAGTCCAGCCATTGCTGCTCTCGCTCGACCGGGACATGGAAGCCGCCGCCGAGTCTCTCGGCGCCGGACGGGCGCGGATCTTCCGCCAGATCGTGTTCCCCAACCTCGCACCTGGCATCGCCGCCGGGGTGGCTCTGGCGTTTGCCCGGGCGCTGGGCGAGTTCGGCGCGCTGGTCCTGATCTCCGGCAACGTGCCGTACAAGACCGAGGTCGCCTCGGTCTTCATCCGCGGTCAGATCGAGTCGGACAACATCGTCGGTGCGGCCGCCGTCTCGGTGGTGCTCCTGGCCGTCTCGATGACCCTGCTCGCCTTCGTCAACCTGATCCAGAAGTGGGGCCTGCGCGATGAGCGGTGAACGAGGACTCACCCGCTACGGGCTGCGCTTCGTGGCCCTCTTCTACCTCGCGGCGCTGCTGCTCCTGCCGATCGGGGTCGCCCTGGTCAAGACCTTCGACGACGGGATCGGCGAGGTGATCGACCAGATCACCGAACCCGACGCGATCCATGCGCTGAAGATGTCACTGCTGACGGTGATCATCGCCGTGCCCCTCAACACGATCTTCGGAATCGCCGCCGCCCACGTGATCGTCCGAAGCGATATGCGCTTCAAGTGGCTGATCGGGGCAGTGATCGACATGCCGTTCGCGGTTTCACCGGTGGTGATCGGGCTATCCCTGATCCTGGTCTACGGGACCGGCGGCTGGTTCGGCGCCGATCTCGCCGCCCAGGGGATCCAGGTGATCTTCTCCACCCCTGGCATCGTGATCGCGGTGATATTCGTCTCGCTGCCCTTCGTGGCCCGCGAGGTGATCCCGGTCATGCAAGAGATCGGGACCGACCAGGAGACGGCGGCCGAGACTCTCGGCGCTTCCGCCTGGCAGACCTTCTACAAGATCACCCTGCCGGCGATCCGCTGGGGTGTCACCTACGGGATCGTGCTGACCACGGCCCGCGCCCTGGGCGAGTTCGGCGCGGTCACGGTGGTCTCGGGAAACATCTCCGGCGAGACCCAGACCCTGCCGCTCTACGTCTCTAAGCAGTTCGAGACGTTCAACTCCGTCGGGGCTTACTCGGCATCCCTGGTCCTGGCGATCCTGGCGCTCGGGACCCTGCTCTTCATGAACCTGCTGCGCCGCAGAGAGGACTGAAATGACTGACATCACCACCAATCTCAAGACCGAGAGCCACGGCATCGAAGTCCGTGGGGTAAACAAGGACTTCGGCGATTTCCACGCTCTCAGGGACGTCGACCTGATCGTCCCCGACGGTTCGATGACCGCTCTGCTCGGACCTTCCGGCTCGGGCAAGTCGACCCTGCTCCGCACGATCGCCGGGCTCGAGACCCCGAGCACCGGCCAGGTTCTGATCGGAGGCGAGGACCAGGCCAAGAAGCCGGTCCGCACCCGCAACGTCGGCTTCGTCTTCCAGCATTACGCCGCTTTCAAGCACATGTCCGTGTTCGACAACATCGCCTTCGGCCTCAAGGTCCGGAAATGGAAGAAGGACAAGGTCAAGGCGAGGGTCGACGAGCTGATCGACCTGGTCCAGCTGACCGGCCTCGGCCGGCGGTACCCGTCGCAGCTGTCCGGCGGCCAGCGCCAGCGCATGGCCCTGGCCCGTGCCCTCGCGGTCGAACCCTCCGTGCTCCTGCTCGACGAGCCGTTCGGCGCTCTCGACGCGAAGGTCCGCAAGGACCTCCGCACCTGGCTCAGGCGCCTCCACGACGAGGTTCACGTGACGACCATCTTCGTCACCCACGATCAGGAAGAGGCGATGGACATCGCCGAGCAGATCGTGGTCATGAACGAGGGTCAGATCGAGCAGACCGGCTCCGCCACCGATCTCTACGACCGCCCCGCCAACGAGTTCGTGATGGGCTTCGTCGGCGAGGTGAACAGCCTCGGCGGCAAGCTGGTCCGGCCACATGACACGGAGATCTTGCCGGAGCCGGCGCCGGGCACGGTCGAGGTCGAGATCGACCGCGTCGTGAGGCTCGGGTTCTCGGGCCGGGTCGAGATGCTGACCGTGCCGGACAAGAAGGAAGTCTGGGCTCAGCTGACCCGGTCGGAGCTGGAGACGCTCGACCTCGAGTCAGGCGCGACGGCTCACGTCAGGCCGCGGCCCGACGCCGTCACCAAGGACGACACGGGCGCGCTCGAGGACGCCTTCAGGGAAGAGAGTCCTGCCACTCGCAGGCCCATTCCCGCAGAGCCAGGATTGCCGGTCTGAGGCCACGTCCCATCTCGGTCAGGCTGTAGGTGACCTTGACCTGATGACCGTCCTCGACCTCGCGGGTCATGACTCCCGCGGCTTCGAGTTCTCGGAGCCGCTGTGAGAGCAGCCGGTCCGAGAGGCCTGGGATCGAACGTTTGAGCTCGGCAAAGCGGAGCGGGCCATCCGCCAGAGCCCAGATTATGGCTCCGCTCCAGCGCTTTCCGATCAGCTCGATCCCAGCGTGAAAGTGCGGGCATACCTCCGTCAGAGCCGGTGTTGCGGGGCGGCTATCTGCCGTCTGCCAGTTAGCGGTTGAACCGGTCACCGTAATTTCACTCTAGCGAAGCCGGATTCTGGGAAAGATCCGACTCGCCCTAACGGGCGCAGGGACCCGTGTCCACTTCCTGGCCGGTGGACCTGGCGCTGATCCGGGCAAGGACCTTGTTCGGGATCGCCAGCCCGCCGGCCGGCCCCTCGGTGGTGGCCGCGAAAACCGTCCCCAGGACCCTCCCCTGCGAGTCGACCAGCGGGCCACCCGAGTTGCCGTGGCGCACGTTGCCCCGGAGGCCCAGGATCAGCCGTTCGAAGGGACCCGTTTCGTAGGCGTCGTCGGCCAGCAGGATGCGGGTCGCCCCGGCCCGGGCCGGGGCGACGGTCAGCGGACCGTCGTTGGGATAGCCGATCACCGCGGCAGAGGTTCCCCGACGAGCGCTCGCGAGCGCCGGCAGAGCCGGGACATCGATGTCGGCGCGGAGGATCGCGATGTCGTTGCGCGGGTTGTAGGCGATCGGAGTGGCCGAGGCGACCTGACCGTCGTTCGACTCGATGTGCGTGTCGTCCTGGCCCGCCACCACATGAGCGTTGGTCACGAACGTATCCGGCCCGACCGCCCAGCCCGAACCCATGATCCCGTAGCCGTTGCAGGTGCCGGATACCTTGACCACCGATTCGGCCGCCGTCCTGACCGCGGCCTGGCTCCCGATGCCCTGGTTCGGCCTTGCGATATCGCCCGGCGACGAAGCGAGCCTCGGCACCGGATCGAATCGGTGCAGGGCCTGAATCAGAGGTCCGGACGGCGGCATGACGCCATTCACCGCGCCGACCAGAAGCGACTTCTGGACGTCCCGGCGCAGTCCGTCGGAGCTCGGGTAGTACACCGCCACGGCGGCCAGGACCCAGACGATCCCGAGAGCCACCGCCGCGATCAGGAGGGCTCCGCCGATGCCGTCCACCACTTCCCAGAACGGATGTCTCACCGCTGAGTCACGGACCCTAGAACCAAGGCTCACAGCCAGGAAAAGCGCGGTCGAGCCGACCACCACCGCTCCGACCAGGGCGGCGAGCGGTGCGTAGGGCGAGTTCGACCCGTGGTCGAGGAAAACCGGGGCCAGCCGCGACCCGAGCAGGGCTCCGATCGCCAGCCCGCCGAGACCCATGGCGCCCACGATCAGACCCTGCCGGAAGCCCCACAAGGCCAGCAGGAAGGTGAAGACGGCGATGCCCCAATCGAGCGGTGTCACCCGGCCAATCTAGAACCTGCTGGAGGATGACCGGTATATCAACCGGCGTCCCCGGTATTTTTCAATGCTGATGGGGGTTGCGCCTTCACGCCTTGAACGGCAGAAAAGACTGAAGACGAGGGCGTTGCCGCTGGTCGGAATAGCGCTGGTCGCCTTCTTCGCCGGAATGATCAAGGGCTGCCCCGGCCACCCGCACCGGGACGAGGCGGTGAAGTACATCGAAGCCTGGCAGAACAGCGACTACGGCGCGATGTACGACATGCTGAGCACGAAGTCCAAGGCGGGCATCTCGCTGGCCCGGTTCACGCAGCGCTACGGGCTCGCGAACGCCGAGGCGACCATCGAGAGCATCGAACATGACGATGCGGGAGGAGACGAGACCACCGTCGAGGTTCCGATGAAGGTCGACACGCTCGCCTTCGGGACGGTCAGCCAGTCGCTCAAGGTCACTTTCGGCTCGGATGGGATCGCCTGGCAGAACAACCTGCTCTTCCCCGGCCTGGAGTTGGGCGAAGAGCTGACTCGCACGACGAAGCTGCCGACCAGGGCGGCAATCCTCACCGACAAGGGCAAGCCGATGGCCAAGGGACCGGTCGACGCACGCGAGCACCCGCTGGGTGACGCGATGATCGACGTCACCGGAGTCACCGGAGAGCCGAGCGATGACGGCATCGACCTCGAGAGCCTCGCCCTTGGCTACGAACCGGGCGAGACGACCGGGACCAGCGGCCTGGAGCTAGCCTTCAACGGCCGACTCACCGGCACCCCCGGTGGCACGCTCTACGCAAAGCCGATCGGCAGCGGCAGCGAGGGTCAGGGCCGTGAGCTGGGCAGCGGCGACCCCTCGCCCGCGCCACCGCTCAAGACCACGATCGACGAGACCCTCCAGAACTCGGCGGTCACCAACCTCGCCGGCCAGTCCGGCGGAGTCGCCGTTCTCAACGCCCGGAAGGGCTACATAAAGGCCCTGGCCGGTCAGGCCTACTCGGTGCTCCAGCCGCCCGGCTCGACGATGAAGATCGTGACCGCGACGGCGGCCCTCGAAAGCGGCAAGGCCACGATGGATTCCTCTTACGACTATGTGACCGAGGCCCCGGCCGACGGTCGTATGATCAAGAACGCTCACGACGAGGTCTGCGGCGGCACCTTCGTCGAGTCATTCGCCCACTCCTGCAACTCGGTGTTCGCTCCGCTGGCCGAGCAGGTCGGCCCGGAGGCTTTCACCGGAACGGCGGAGAGGTACGGCTTCAACCGTCCACCGCAGGTCTGGGACCCGGACGGCCTGGCAGCGGTCGACCCGCCGATCCCCACCGTTCCCAAGGCCGACGACTATGACAACGATCTGGGTGTTTCCGGGATCGGCCAGGGGCGGGTTCAGGCGACGCCCCTGCTGATGGCCAGCGTCGCTCAGGCGGTGTCCAACAAGGGCGTCTCGCTGCCGACGCCCATCACCCGGGAGCCCGCCCTCCAGCCCGAGGGGGATCCCGTCCGCGTGACCAGCCCGAAGATCGCCTCTCAGGTCGCCGATCTGATGGTGGCGGTGGTCACGTCAGGCACCGGCCCGGCCGCGGCGATCTCCGAGGGTCAGGTCGCGGGCAAGACCGGCACCGCCGAGGTGGGACCCAGCGGTGAGGTCGACGAGAACGGCGACCCCATCAACCTGGAAGACGCCTGGTTCGCCGGTTTCGCCCCTTCGGACAAGCCCAAGCTGGTGGTCTGCGTGATGCTGATCAACGCCAACGCCGACGGGGGCACCGTCGCCGCCCCGATCGCCGGCGCCATCCTCTCCGACGGCCTCTAGCCTCCGCCACCATCGAAACCGGATTTCTCAGACCTATTTGCCGATAGATCCGTTCTCGGTAGAGACGGCGCGAAAGGCCAGGGTCTCGGTCACGCCATCCAGCACCGCGTTCGGACTCTGATCGAATTCTTTATAGGTCACGCGCAAGACGACCAGGCGCCGTGCTTCCAGATCGCGTGTCTTCGCGGCATCGATCCCTCGCTGCACATGACCGCGGTGAAATGCCTGACCGTCGGCTTCAAGCACGACCCCGTGATCGGGCCAGTAGAAGTCGACCTCATAGCCACCGACCTTCGTGTTGACCCGGGGCATCGGCAGGCGACGCTCCACCAAGGCAAGCAGGATCAGGCCCTCGAGGACGGACCTGATCCGTCCCAGCTCCGGCACCCAGAGGGCGAGAAGCGGCCTGATCTTTCGCGCGCCACGCCTGCCTCCGATCATTTCGAAACACTCCCGGACCTCTCGCCGGCCGACCAGCCCGAGGCGGCAGGCTTCCAGAAACGCGAAGCGCACTTCTGTCTTTGAGGCCTCAACCGCGAAGTCCATCCAGGCGAGGATCGGTCTGACCAGGTCGATCCCGTCCTTGCGACAGATGTCGGTGCGATCGATTTGGCGCTTCACCACCTCGATACGTGTTCGACGCAGCGCGGGCGAGACGCCCTGGAGAACTCGGCTGTCACCTGCCCTGGCCGCCACCTCGACCCGAAGAGGAAGCGATTTGCGTGCCCCCACCATCCCCCATGCCTCGCAGGCACTGCGCGCCGTCAAGGCTGAGCCGGGTCCGGCCGCGATCAGCGCCGCCCTCCAGACAGCCTCCCGTGAGTCGACGTCCCGACCATACGAGTAGACGCTCCGCACCACCTTGATCAGTCGGCCGTTCCGGATCCAGCAGTCGATCCGGGAAGGGCTGAACCCCGCTTCGACGAGCTCGTGCCGGCCGGCTACGAACCGACGTGATGCCATGAACCGATAAAGGCGTCGAAGCTGGATCGCGGAAGGACGGGGCGGGTGTGTGGAGACGTCCACGGCCCAACCCTCTCGAAGATTCGCTCACGTGTGTCTCTACAAGCGTGACGTTTTGCAACGCCGAGAACACGACCGATCGAAACCGGATTTCTCAGACCTATTTGCCGATGAATCCGTTCTCGGTGCGCGGGGCGGGGTCCGCTACTCGGGGCGGACAGGGGCGCCGAAGAAGACTGCGGCGAGCGAGGTGACCGCGCCGGCGGTGAGGACGACTCCGCCCAGGGCAGAGAGCCAGAAGCCGAGGCCGAAGCCGATCAGGGCGGCGAGGGCGGCGACCGCCAGGACCGACCACCACTCGACCATGACCGGGCCGGGGTGACGGCCGGCCGGGGCCGAGACGACCACGCCGACGATCAGGATCGCGACCCCGACCCCTGAGACCACATCGGAGAACGGGCCCAGCAGGGAAAGCGCCGCGCCGACCGCGGCAATGACCTGCCCGGCGAATGCCGAGCCGTGATCCTCCAGCCGGAGCGGCTTAGAGGTCGAGGTTGAAGGTGGCGGGACCGTCTTCACCTTCGATGTAGAGCTGGACCGGGCGTTCCTCCGCCGACTGGCGGTTGATCAGGTAAAGCAGCATCGACGCGCCGATCGGGCCGACCTGGGCGGTGGCGTCGGTCTGCGGGATGTTGTCGTGTGGCTGGACCGTGGCACCCGGATCCAGAGCGTAGACGCTCTTGCTCGGGATGTTCTCGTACTCGATGCCAGTAGTGGTCTTGATCTTGAAGGTGTCCGGGATCTGCTGCGGGTCGTCGCTGCTGTTGTGGACGTGGACGAAGACGCCGATGTACATCTGGTCCGGGCCTGGAGCGGGCTTGCCGACCAGGTACTCGCTGTCCTCGATGTCGTTGATGTTCAGCGGACGGGTGAAGAGCACGTTGTACTCGAGCGAGCCGAGCTTCACGGGCTCACCTTCGGCGAGACCGGTCTTCTCTTCTTCGCTGCTGCCGCAGGCCGAAACAGCGAAGCCGGAAACGGCGAGGACGAGGGCCAGTACGAGGCCACGGAACACTTTGCTCTTCGAAATTCTTTCCATCGCTGCGGGAGTCTATTCGCCCTTATCGGACCGTGCTGAGCGGGTCCTACAGGACCCCGGTCGCGTGCCGATTGCCACCGGCGACCGGTACCTCGACCCTTTCGGCCCGGCCCGACTCGATGGCTTCCCGAAGACGCTGGCCGGCCTTGTTCAGACGCCGCCGATGCCAGCCGGCGCCGCCAGTGAGACGGTCGGTCAGCTTGGCGAACCCGGCCGGAACGGTCCAGTAGCTGATCCGCACACGAGTGACACCGGTCGAGATCTCTTCCATCTCCCACTCGGTGCCGGTCTCGGTCTTGTTGTAGCTGCCGGTGGCGCCCCGCTCCGAGACGCGGCGGAACGGCTCGGTCGCGGTGATCGCGGAATCAGCCCACGCCTTCTTGCGTTTGAACTGCCAGCGGGCACCCGCACCGACTCCTTTCGAGTTCAACCGCAGCAGGCGGAAATTCTCGACCGTGTCCCCATAGAGAAAGGGGCGAGTGTCGAAATCCATCAGGTACTCGAAGATCTCCTCGCGCGGAGCGTCGATGTCGAGTTCGGTGAAAACGGGACCCATCGAGGCTGATTCTAGGGCCTGACCGTCGATAGGGTGTGCCCGTGTCCACGACCATTGCGATCCTCTCCCAAAAGGGCGGCACCGGCAAGACGACTTTGACCCGCTCACTCGCCGAGGGCTTGCGCCGGGCCGGGCTCTCCGTACTGGCGATAGATGCCGACCCGCAGGGCAACCTCTCCGAATATTTCGGGATCCCCGCCGACGCATTCCCCACCCTTGGTGAGGTTCTCGCCGGCCAGGAGCGCGCGATCGATGCCGTTCACGAAGGCCCGGGTGGAGGCCAGGTCATCCCGGCCAACCTCGGGCTGGCCGAGGCGGAGCTGATGCTGGCGGGAAAGATCGGCCGGGAGCTCACCCTGCGGAACGCATTGCGTGAACCGAAGCGCCGCTTCGACGTGATCCTGATCGACTGCCCTCCCACGCTCGGGCTGCTGACCGTGAACGCGCTGGTCGCGGCCGATCGGGCGATCCTCTCGACCCAGGCCGAGCATTTCTCGGAGCAGGGCGCCGAACAGGCAATGGAAGTCATCGGGCTGGCCAGGGAGAACCTCAATCCGGATCTCGAATTGCTCGGGCTGCTCCTCAACATCGCCGACATGCGGACCAACCATGCCCGCACGACTCTGGAGACCATGCGCGAACAGTTCGGTGATCTGGTCTTCGACACCGTGATCAGGCGCTCGATCGTCTATCCCGAGTCGGCCAGAGCCGGCAAGCCGATCTTCGAGTACCGCCGTCGCAAGGCCGTCGACTACGCCCGCCTCACGGTCGAGGTGCTGGAACGACTCGACTACCCAGCCGCCCTGGACCAGGCCAGGTCCCAGCTGACCGAGCTCGAATAGAGCCACCTGGACTGCTGGGCTCCGGAGGCCGTGGCCGCCTCTCAGAGCTCGGGGACGTCGGCCCCGAGAGGGCTGAAGCCGACCCGCCTAACGGTCGCCCATCCTTCGCACTTCTCCTTGAGCTGGGCGACGATGCCACCCGTTTCCTGCCAACCGGTCCAGACCAGGACCGTAGGTCCCGCGCCCGAGATGGTGGCGCCGATCGCCCCCATCTCCCCGGCCTGCTCGACGATCTCCATCGACTTCGGGAAAAGGTGCCGGCGCCGCTCCTGGTGAAGGCGGTCGTGGAGCCCCATGCCGATCAGGTCGAAGTCTCCCCGGCTCAGCCCCAACGCAAGGTGGGCGGCCGAGGCCGTGTTGGCGACGGCATCCACGATCGGGATCTGATCCGGAATCGCCTCCCGGGCGAGCTTGGTCGAGACCTCGATGTCCGGGATCACGAGGATCCCTTCCAGACCTTCGGGGGCGTCGACCACCGTGGCGGTGAGGCGCGGCCCACCGGTGCAGATCACGAAGCCACCGCAGATCGCCGCGGCGACGTTGTCCGGATGGCCTTCCAGCGCGGTGGCCCGTTCGAGCAGGTCCTGGCGTTCGAGGCCCAGCTCGAAGAGGTGATCGGCGGCAACCAGACCGGCGACGATCGCCGCGGCACTGGACCCCATCCCCCGGGCCAGCGGGATTTCGCCACCGATGCGGAAGGAGATGCCATCCGCCGGGTGCAGCGTCTCGAATGCCTGCACGACCAGGTTGGACCGGTCCAGCGGCACGTCGAGCCCGTCGCAGGAGACCGAGAACTCCCCGCACTCACTCACCTCGAGCTCGAGATGGAGATCGAGCGCAACGGCCATGACGTCATAGCCGGGACCGAGGTTGGCCGAAGAGGCGGGAACTTTCACGAGTCGATGGCGCTCCGTCACCCGAGGAACCCTAGTTGCTAAAGATTGGTCGGTGACTTCGTCCTCCGCACCTTCCCCTGCCCCCGCTCTCCAGATCGCCGATCTGGTCAAGCGCTATCCGACCGGAACTGAAGCCCTCAAGGGAGTCTCGCTTGAGATCCCGGACGGCGAGTTCTTCGGTCTGCTCGGACCGAACGGGGCCGGCAAATCGACTCTCATCCACTGCTCGACCGGGCTTGCGAGTCCGACTTCGGGATCGATCGAGATCTTCGGGCATGACGCGGTGAGCGACTACCGAGAGGCGCGGGAGGCGGTCGGCCTGGCACCGCAGGACCTCAACATCGACTGGTTCCTGACCGTCGAGGAGACACTCGACTTCCACGGCGGCTACTTCGGGATGGGCAAGAAGGACCGCAAGGAACGGGTCTCCGAGCTGCTGGCGACGTTCTCTCTGGAGGAGAAGCGGAACAACCGCACCCGGGAACTGTCGGGCGGGATGAAGCGCCGTCTGATCCTGGCCCGGGCGCTGATGCACCGCCCGAAGCTGCTGATCCTCGACGAGCCGACCGCCGGAGTCGACGTCGAGCTCAGGCTGGAGCTCTGGCATTACGTACGCGAGATCAACGAGGAAGGCACCACCATCCTGCTCACCACCCATTATCTCGAGGAGGCCGAGCAGCTGTGTAGCCGGATCGCCTTCATCAACGGCGGCGAGATCGTCGACCAAGGTTCCAGCGCTGAGCTCGCGCAGCGTTTCGGGGTGGGCAGCCTCGAAGACGCCTATCTGGAGCTGGTCGGCCGCAAGGAGCTCTCGCGGGCTCACGTCGGCGCCGACGAGGCGGAGGCGGGAGCTTGAACCCGTCGATGATCCGCCTCGTGGCCCTGACCCGGCGCGAGGTGAGTCGCTTCCTGAAGATCCCGCGCCAGACGGTGGGGGCGCCGCTGCTCGAGACCTTCCTCTACATCTCGATCTTCGGCGCGGCGCTCGGCTCCCGGGTCGGCGAGCTGCACGGTTACGAGTACATCGTCTTCGTGATCCCGGGGCTGATCATGATGGCCTTTGCGATCAACGCCTTCAGCAACAACTCGTCCTCGATCCTTCAGCAGAAGTTCCAGGGGGCGATCGACGATCAGCTTTCCTCCCCCGCCTCGCCGGGGCAGCTGATGCTCGCCTTCACCCTTGGAGGGTTCCTGCGCGGGCTGCTGATCTCGGTGATTACCTTCATCGTCGCCAGCCTGCTGGTCGACCTGCCGGTCAAGCATTTCTACGTCCTGATCCCGGCGCTCTTCCTGGTCGGCTGGTTCTTCGCCAGCCTGGGCGTGCTGGTCGGGGTCAGGGCCGAGCAGTTCGACGACGTCTCCTTCGCCCAGACCTTTGTGCTGCAGCCGCTGATCTTCCTCGGCGGCGTCTTCTACTCGGCAGCCCTGCTGCCCGAGCCGTACCAGACGCTGACCCACTTCAACCCGGTCTACTACATGATCTCGCTGGTCCGCTACGGGTTTCTCGGAGTCGCCGACATCAGCGTCTGGCTCTCCCTCGGTCTCCTCACCGCCGCCACGGCCGGCCTGACGCTGATCAACTACCGCCTGTTCAAGGGCGGCTACAAACTCCGGCGGTAGAGCAAGGGCCGGGCGGGGTCAACGCTTCCTGGCCTTGACCTTTACCACCACCCGGGCGACCGGCGAGAGGTTGCCGAGCTTGTCGCGGGTCCGGACCTTGACCACCGTCTTGCCCTTGCGCTTGATCACGCGGACCTTCGGGACCGACTTCTTGTCGAGGCCGACCCCGGGGGTGCCGTCGGGCAGCTTGCGATCGGACCGGCCGATGACCTTCACCCGGACCTTGCCCACGTACTTGCCCTTTGCCTTGCGCCCCTTGAGAACGATCTTCGGCTTCGCGGGACCGGTGCGGTCGATCTTGACCGCGACGCTCGGATCCGAGAAGGGAGTCGTGACCTTCTCCGCATCGGAAATGTTGGTGGCCGGCAGGACCGTGGCGCTGTTCACGCGGAAGTAGCTGGTCCCCTGGCCGATCTTGGCCAGCGAAGCGGTGCCGTCGGCAACCGACTTGGGAGTCAGCTCGACCCAGTGCGGGCTGCCCTTGACGCTGGTCCGCTCCAGATGGAAGTCCGTGTCCGGAGCTTCGGTCCCGACCCAGTTGAGCTGGAAGGCACCCTTGTTGGAGGTCCCGCCGATGACGCTCGGCGCAGTCGGCCGCAGGCGGGCGAACTGCCTGGCGTTCTCCTTCAGGCGATCGGCGTCCTCCTGCAGGATGAATCCGGTGCCGACGAAATCATCGGCCGCCTTGTTGTACTTGGCGAGGTAGTCGGCCTGGTCGGTGTAAAGCCCCTGGAGCACCTCGGAGCTGAACGAGGTCGAGGATCCGAAGAGCTGGCAGAAAGCCGAGAAGATCGACCCGCCCGGCGCGATCGAGTTGACCCCGTCGTTGGTGGCGACGGGTACGGTCACGTCCGGGTAGCGGATCGCACCCTCGGCGATCCCGTACTGGTCCCTTTGGAGCTGGTTGGTCGGGTCGGCGGGGTCGGGCTGGTACTGCCCGCGAGGCGCGATCGGAGGCGCAGCGCCGCCGCCGGCCCAACTGACCAGGTCCTTGATCGCCGCGTTCTGGGTGTAAGGCCACCTGACCAGCGAGAGGGGGAACTTCGTGCAGCTCGCGGTGACGGTCGCGAAATCACGCGAGAAGACGCCGTTCAAGTTGTCGAACGCGACTCGCGGAAGGTGAGAGCCTCCCGCCACCTCCCAGTGGCGGATCGAGCTGGTGTCGGGCAGGGTGCCGACGGTCCGG
>Ga0153956_1001969_pt1 | contig 16348 bp, 16 predicted proteins | sample TSFL040MetaG_FD_104704 | JGI IMG/M metagenome (GOLD analysis project Ga0153956, IMG submission 104704) | Attine ant fungus gardens microbial communities from Florida, USA - TSFL040 MetaG | ecosystem: Host-associated > Fungi > Mycelium > Unclassified | place: USA: Florida, Wekiwa Springs... | reverse complement strand
TCGGCTGTTGCCGACTTGCGGCTATAATTCCGAAGTCGGGCAAGCCCGACTTCGCTCGCGTCCCGGAATGACAAGCAGGGAAACCGCGCGTCCCGGAATGACGGAAGAAAGGAAGCAATCATTCCGTATGGATTGCGGGGATTCGCAGCATCCTCCGCTCACTTCGTTCGCGGCCCGGCGATGACAAGCGGAGAGGAAGGCGCGCCGTTGACGATCGGGCAGAAAAATTCCCGCTGCAATGACGCGGGGAGGGGAGCGGCTCTCTACAACTCCCGGAACATCACCAGCGCGTCGACGAAGCCGCGCTCGGGATGCTGGAACGCGCCGGGCAGCCGCCCCACGGTTTCAAAGCCGCATCGCTGCCAGAGCTTCACCGCGCGCTCGTTGGTGCTGACCACGAAATTGAACTGCATCGCGCGAAAACCCATTTCGCGCGCGCGCTCGAGCGAGTGCTCGCACATCGCCTGCGCTACGCCGCGGCCGCGCGCGGAAGGAGCGGTGACATAGCCGCAATTCGCGACATGCGCGCCGCCGCCCGGCTGGTTGGCCCGCAGGTAATAGCTGCCGAGCAGCTTGCCGGCCTTTTCCGCGACGAACACGCGGTGCCGGGCGGAGCGCCAATAGGCGAGCGCAGCCTCCCGGCCGATATCGCGGGGAAGAGGGTAGGTGTCTCCGGCGCGAAAGGTGGGTTCGAGGATCGCCCACAGCGGAATATCGTCATTGGGAACGGCGAGGCGGATTTGCATGGGAGGATCAATTTAACCATGCGGAACGCACGGCAAGACACGCTTAGCGCGCATGGACGCGAAACACGCGATTCCGGGCGAAAATGGTGTGTCCCCTGCGACACACCGTGCCCAATATCGCTTTTGAACCGTTTTAAGGGGCTGAACCAGCCGCGATCCCGCCATAAACAGTACCGAAATCAAGGGGGAAGAAGCCGCCAGCGTAATAAAATCGTGGGCAACCTGCCCGCAGCGGACGGCCCCCAGTGTGGGTCATGGACGCCAAGACATTCGACAAGAAACCGATCGACAAATCCCGTTTGCCGAGCCGTCATGTGACGGAAGGCCCCGCGCGCGCGCCGCATCGCTCGTACTATTACGCGATGGGGCTGACGCGGGAACAGATTCATCAGCCCTTCGTGGGCGTCGCCTCCTGCTGGAACGAGGCCGCCCCCTGTAACATCTCGCTCATGCGCCAGGCGCAGGCGGTGAAGAAGGGCGTCGCTTCCGCGAACGGAACCCCGCGCGAATTCTGCACCATCACCGTCACCGACGGCATCGCCATGGGCCACGAGGGCATGAAGTCCTCGCTGCCCTCGCGTGAAGTGATCGCCGACTCCGTGGAACTCACGATGCGCGGCCACGGCTACGACGCGCTGGTCGGCCTCGCCGGCTGCGACAAGTCGCTGCCGGGCATGATGATGGTGATGTGCCGGCTCAACGTGCCTTCGATCTTCATCTATGGCGGCTCCATCCTGCCGGGCTCCTTCAAGGGCAGGCCCGTCACCGTGCAGGACGTCTTCGAGGCGGTCGGCCAGCACTCGGTCGGCAACATGAGCGACGAGGATCTTGACGAGCTGGAGCAGGTGGCCTGTCCCTCGGCCGGCGCCTGCGGCGCGCAGTTCACCGCCAACACCATGGCGACCGTCTCCGAGGCGATCGGCCTTGCGCTGCCGTATTCGGCCGGCGCGCCCGCGCCTTACGAAATCCGCGACAAATTCTGCATGATCGCGGGCGAAAAGATCATGGAGCTGGTCGCGAAGAACATCCGTCCGCGCGACATCGTCACCCGCAAGGCGCTCGAGAACGCCGTCGCCGTCGTCGCCGCCACCGGCGGCTCGACGAATTGCGCGCTGCACCTGCCGGCGATCGCGAACGAGTGCGGAATCAAGTTCGACCTTTTCGACGTCGCCGAGATTCTGAAGAAGACGCCCTACATCGCCGACCTCAAGCCCGGCGGCAAATATGTGGCGAAGGACCTCTTCGAGGCCGGCGGAATCCCGCTCATCATGAAAACCTTGCTGGACCACGGCTTCCTTCATGGCGATTGCATGACCGTTACGGGACGCACAATCGCCGAAAATCTCAAGCATGTTCGCTGGAACGACGCGCAGGATGTCGTCTATCCCGCGAACAAACCGCTCCTGAAAACGGGCGGCGTCGTCGGCCTCAAGGGTAACCTCGCGCCGGAAGGGGCGATCGTGAAGGTCGCTGGCTTGGAGAAGCAGACCTTCTCCGGCCCGGCGCGCTGCTTCGACGGCGAGGAAGCCTGTTTCGAGGCCGTGAAGAACAAAAAGTACAAGGAAGGCGAAGTGCTGGTCATCCGTTACGAGGGTCCGAAAGGCGGCCCCGGCATGCGCGAGATGCTCGCGACGACGGCGGCGCTTTACGGGCAGGGCATGGGCAACAAGGTTGCACTCATCACCGACGGGCGCTTCTCCGGCGCGACGCGCGGCTTCTGCATCGGCCATGTCGGGCCCGAGGCGCAGGTCGGCGGTCCCATCGGCCTCCTGAAGGATGGCGACATCATCGAGATCGATGCCATGGAAGGCACGCTCGACGTCAGGCTTTCGGCGGAAGAACTCGAGAAGCGCCGCAAGGAATGGAAGCCGCGCGACAGCAATTTCACGTCCGGCTACCTCTGGAAATACGAGCAGCAGGTCGGCCCCGCGGTCGACGGCGCGCTCACGCATCCGGGCGCCAAGGCGGAGAAGCGATCGTATGCGGATAGCTGACGCGCTCGGCATCGTTGCGGTGGGGACGGCGCTCGTCGCCGTCCTGCCCGCGCGCGCGTTCGAAGTGAAGGACGGCGTGCAGCCGTCCCCGGCGCCGGCCGCCCGGCTCGTGCCCGTTCCGCCGGCCGATATTCCCGATGTGTCCGGCTCGAAGGTGAGCCGGTCGATCGCGCCCGACACGGGCGCGGCGGGCGGCGGCGTGAAGCCGACGGCGCTTGCGCCCGACGAGCCGGCGCTGCCGGGCGGCGCGAATTCCGCCTTCCAGGCGTTCCGCACCGGCACGCAGGCTTACCTTGCCGGCGAGAAGCAGAAGGCCGTGAAGCAGTTGAGCATTGCCGCCGACCAGGGGCATGCGCTCGCGATCTGGAAACTCGGCCGCATGTACGCCGAGGGCGACGGCGTGAAGCAGAACCACCTCAAGGCGTTCCGCTATTTCTCGAAGCTTGCCTCCGACAACGCCGATGTTTCGCCCTACAGCCAGCAGGCGCGCTTCGTTTCGAATGCCTTCGTCGCGGTCGGCTCCTATTTCCAGGCTGGAATCCCGAACACCGAGATCAAGCCGAACATCGAGCGCGCGCGCGAGATGTATAGTTACGCCGCTTCCTATTTCGGCGATCCGGACGCGCAGTATCGTCTGGCGCGGCTCTATCTCGAGGACAAGCGGCTGAAGGATGTGCGCCAGGGCGCGCGCTGGCTGTCGCTCGCCGCCAACAAGGGCCAGCACCAGGCGCAGGCGCTGCTCGGCCACATGCTTTTCGCCGGCCAGGAAGGCGTGCCGCACCGTCCGGCGCGCGGCCTGATGTGGCTGACGCTCGCCCGCGAGGGCGCGAGCGGCGCCGAGGATGGCTGGATTCTCGAATTCTACGACGAGGCCTATGCGCACTCGTCCGATCAGGAGCGCGGCCTCGCGCATACCTACGCCGAGCAGTGGGCGGCGGCGCAGCGCTGAAGCTTGTTAGCTAGCGCGCTTCCACATTCAGATCGATCCAGACCGGAACGTGATCGGAGGGCTTTTCCCTTGCGCGCATGGTCTTGTCGATGCCGGCCTGCGATAGCTTGTCCGCAGCCTGCGGCGACAGCATCAGGTGATCGATGCGGATGCCGTTGTTCTTCTGGAACGCGCCGCCCTGATAATCCCAGAACGTATAGAGTCCCTTTTCGTCGCTCGTCGCGCGGATCGCGTCGACATAGCCGAGCGATTCAAACGCGCGAAACTTCGCCCGCGTCGCCGGCAGGAATAGCGCATCGCCGAGCCAGCGCTCCGGCGCGTAAACGTCGTCCGGCGTGGGAATGACGTTGTAGTCGCCGGCAAGCACGAGCGGCTCCTCGAAAGAAAGCAATTCGCGCGCGCGTGCCGCGAGACGGTCCATCCATGCGAGCTTGAAGCCGTATTTGCGCTCCTCGTTCGCGGGGTTGCCGTTCGGCAGATAAATCGACGCGATCCGCAGCACGCCGCCCTTGATCGAGACGGTCGCCTCGAGATAGCGCGCATGGTCGTCGGCGTCGTCGCCGGGCAGGCGAGGGGTCACGTCGTCGAACGGCAGCTTCGAGAGCACGGCAACGCCGTTGTAGGTTTTCTGCCCGTGCACCGCGACGTTGTAGCCGAGCGCCTCGAATTCGGCGCGCGGAAACGCGTCGTCGACGCATTTGATCTCCTGCAGGCAGACGATGTCCGGCTCCCGCTCCTTGAGCCAAGCCTTCAGCGGCTCGACGCGCTGCTTGATCGAGTTGACGTTGAAGGTGGCGATGCGCATCAGAGCGAGAAGCTGGTGCCGCAGCCGCAGGACATGGTGGCCTGCGGGTTCTCGACCTTGAAGGCAGCTCCAATGAGGTCGTTCACATAATCGAGCGACGAGCCGTCCATGTATTGCAGCGAGACGGGATCGACCACGACCTTGGCGCCCTCCTGCTCGATCACGAGATCGTCGGGGGCGGGCTGCTCCTGGATATCGAACTTGTACTGGAAGCCCGAGCAGCCGCCGCCCTCGACGGAGACGCGCAGCACCGAGGGCTTCGCCTCCGCCGCCAATATCTGGGCGATCCGTCGCGCGGCCCGTTCCGTCACGGTAAAAGACTGCGTATCCATGTGATTCCGGCCTAGGCTGGGTTCCAGAGGATAGTTAAGTGCTCTTCCAGGCATGTCAATTCGCAGGCATGCCAACCGAGGCGGCCGTGGCGATTGTGGCGGAAGTCAAAAGAGCGTCATTCGCATCCGATCCGGGGCGCTCGCGCGGGCGGCTCTTCCCGGAACCGGAGACGGCGAGCCGGAACGCCTTCCGCCGCGACTGCGACCGCATCATTCACTCGACGGCCTTCCGCCGCCTGAAGCACAAGACGCAGGTCTTCATTTCCTCCGAGGGCGACCATTTCCGCACCCGTCTCACGCATACGCTGGAAGTCGCGCAGATCGCCCGCGCGCTGGCGCGCCGGATGGGCCTCGACGAGGATCTGACCGAGACGCTCGCGCTCGCGCACGATCTTGGCCATCCGCCGTTCGGTCATGCCGGCGAGGACGCGCTCAACGAATGCATGAAAGATTTCGGCGGCTTCGACCATAACGCGCAGTCGCTCCGTGTCGTGACGAGCTTAGAGCACCGCTATGCGAGTTTCGATGGTCTCAACCTCACCTGGGAAAGCCTGGAGGGGATCGCGAAACACAATGGCCCGCTGACCGGCAGGGATGGAACGCCGGCGGGCCGATACGCGGGAAGAGAGATTCCGCACGCCATCGCCGAATACGTGAAGGTTCAGGATCTGGAACTGTGGAGCTTCGCCAGCGCCGAGGCGCAGGCGGCGGCGATCGCCGACGATATCGCCTATGACGCGCACGATCTCGACGATGCGGTGCGCGCGGGACTCGTGAAGGTGGACGAGCTGTCCGCGCTGCCGATCGCGGGCGATATCCATGCGCGCATGAAAGCGCGGTTTCCGGCGGCGGAAGACGCACGGCTCATCAACGAAATCACCCGCCGCCTGATCGCGACGATGATCAACGATGTGATCGGAGAGAGCGCGCGCAGGATCGGCGCGTTGAACCCGCGCGCGGTGGACGGCATCCGCAACGCGGGCGAAGCGGTCATCGCCTTTTCGCCCGCGATGGCGGAAGCCGACCGGGCGATCAAGCGTTTCCTGACGCCGCGCATGTACAAGCACGAGCGCGTGCTCAAGACGATGGGCGACGCCCAAGAGGTGCTGCGCGCGCTTTTTTCGCATTACATGACCCGGATCGAGGAACTGCCGCCGGAGTGGACCCGGGACCTGTTCGACGGCGACCGGCTCGCGCGGGCGCGCCGAATCGCCGATTTCATCGCCGGCATGACCGATAATTTCGCCCGCGATCAATATCGCCAAATCTTTGACTCCAGGACGGATATGCGTTAGTCGCGGCGCATTCCCGGAACATTCTCATGAATCCATTTGCCCTATTCACCGAGCGCGTGCGCGAGACGGTCGCGGATCTCGCGAAAACCGGCGCGATCAAGCCGGTCGCGGATATGAGCCGCGTGGTGGTCGAGCCGCCGCGCGACGAAAGCCACGGCGATCTCGCGACCAACGCCGCGATGGTGCTGGCGAAGGACGCGGGCAAAAATCCGCGCGAGCTGGCGACCCTCATCGCGCACAAATTGCTTTCCGTTCCGCATGTGACGAAAACGGAAGTCGCGGGACCGGGCTTCATCAACATCTCGCTGGAGCCCGCGTTCTGGTTCGAGGTGCTGCGCGCGGCGCTGAAGGCGGGGAAGGATTTCGGCCGCAGCGGTCTGGGCGGGAACGAGAAAGTAAACGTCGAATATGTCTCGGCCAATCCGACGGGGCCGATGCATGTCGGCCACGGCCGGGGAGCGGTCTTCGGGGACGCGCTCGCGAACCTGCTCGGTTTTTCCGGTCACGACGTCACCCGTGAATACTACATCAACGATGCCGGTGCGCAGGTCGATGTGCTCGCGCGTTCGGCCTATCTCCGTTATCGTGAGGCGCTGGGCGAGACGATCGGCGAAATTCCGGAGGGCCTGTATCCCGGCGACTATCTGAAGGCGGTGGGAGAAACGCTCGCGAAGAAGCACGGCAAGGATTTGCTCGACAGGCCGGAAGCCGACTGGCTTCCCGTCGTGCGGGCCGAGGCGATCGATGCCATGATGGCGACGATCCGGCAGGACCTTGCGGCGCTCGCGATCCGGCACGAAGTGTTTTTTTCCGAGCGTTCGCTGGTGTCGGGGAATGGCAGCAAGATTGCGGACACCGTCGAAATGCTGCGCAAGGCGGGGCAGGTTTACGAGGGCAGGCTGCCGCCGCCGAAAGGTCAGCTCCCCGAAGATTGGGAGGACCGCGAGCAGACGCTGTTTCGCACCACCGCGTTCGGTGACGACATCGATCGTCCGCTGAAGAAGTCGGACGGCAGCTTCACCTATTTTGCCGCCGACATCGCCTATCACCGCGACAAGATCGAGCGCGGTTTTACGACCCTCATCGACGTCTGGGGTGCCGATCACGGCGGCTATGTAAAACGCATGCAGGCGGCGATCGCCGCGCTTTCGGGCGGAAAGGCGAAGCTGGACGTGAAGCTGTGCCAGCTCGTGCGCTTGTTGCGCGACGGCGAGCCCGTGAAGATGTCGAAACGGGCGGGGGACTTCGTCACGCTGCGCGACGTGGTGGACGAAGTCGGCCCCGATCCGGTCCGCTTCATGATGCTGTTTCGCAAGAACGATGCGCCGCTCGATTTCGACCTTGCGAAGGTGATCGAGCAGTCGCGCGAGAACCCGGTCTTCTATGTCCAGTATGCGCATGCGCGGGCGTGCTCCGCGTTCCGCAAGGCGAAGGAGACGATTCCAGGGATCGATATCTCGGCGGACGCCTTTGCGGGCGCGAACCTCGATCTGCTTACGGATTCGGGCGAGCTTGCGCTCGTAAAGCGGATTTCGGAGTGGCCCAGGGTTGTGGAGGCGGCGGCGGCGGCTCACGAACCGCACCGAATTTCCTTCTATCTACATGAAATTGCTAGTCAATTCCATGCGCAATGGAACCGCGGTACGGAAATGCCTCATTTACGCTTCATTATCGCGGATGATCCATCCTTAACAGTGTCCCGCTTGACCCTCGTCTACGGGACCGTCTTGGTGTTAGCCTGTGGCTTGGCAATCCTCGGCGTCGGGGCACCTGAGGAGATGCGGTGAAAGCAATCTTGTCGAAGCAGGCGTTTGTCGGGGAGCGTCCTCGCGTATGACCGATCAAACTCGATATCCGGCACAGCGTGGCAATGGTTCGTCCCAGATGCGCCCGAGCGCGGAGGGACGCTTTTCCCGCCGCGCGGAAGATCCTTTGGCCGAACTCGCGCGCCTGATCGGCCAGGACGACCCTTTTGCGGAATTGAGCGCCGAGCAGCGCCAGCCGGCGCCGCCGCGTTCGCTTGCGACTCCGGTCGCGCGCCGCCCGTTAAACACGAACACGAACGGAAATGGCGCAGCAAATCCTCCGCCGCGTGCCGCCGCTCCCGCGCGTGAGCCCGTTCGCGAACCTGTCCAGCCGCCCGTCCGGGAACCGGTCCAGGAAACTGCCTACGAATACGAAGAAGAAGCGCGCTACGATCTGCCGGCGGACGATTACGATCAACCGGCCGAGCCCGTCCACGGGCGCGAAGCATACGACAGCGAAGAAGACGACGGCTACGGTTATCAGGTGCCGGCCGCGCGGCGGCCGACCGTGCCCGCGCCCCAGAGCAACGGCCGCGCTTATTCCTACGGCGGCGCCCCGGCGGCGCGCGCCGATGCGCGGCGTCCGCAGCCCGCTGTGGCACGGCAGCCGCAACCCGCGCCCGAGCCGGACTATTACGAAGAGGATTATGCCGAGCCGCAATACGACAACAACCGGGCCGGCAGAGAGCAGGCGGCGCATCGCGATGCGCGCGCGCCGCAGGCGCCGGAATATCAGCAGTACGAAGACGGTCCCTACGAGCAGGAATACGCGCAGGATTACGAAGCCGAATATGCGGCGGACGATTATCTGCAGGAAGAATACGTTCAGCCGAAGAGCAATCGCCGCTGGATGTTGCTCGGCATCATGTCCCTGGCCGGACTCGTCGTTCTTGGCGTCGCCGGCGTGTACGGCTATCGCGCCGTATTCAAGCGGCATGCGGCCGGCAATCCGCCCACCATTCGTTCGGCCGAGACGCCGACCAAGGTCGCGCCGAGCGCTACGGCGCAGCCCGAGGGCAGCAAGCAGAATTACGATCGCATCGGCGAGCCGGCGGGCGGCGAGCGTGTCGTCTCGCGCGAGGAGCAACCGGCTTTCGACCCGAATTCAGGCACCCGCTCGGTTACCACGACGCCGATCGGCCAGCCCGGCGGTTCGGTTTCGGCCTTTGCGTCTCCGTCGCAGCCGGCTCCTGCGCTTACAGCGCCGTCGGGTTCCATCAATCAGGGAACGAGCGAACCGCGGCGCGTGAAAACCATGACCATCCGGTCGGATGGCAGCGTGGCGGACGGCAGCCGTTCCTCGAGCCATTCGGCGAATGCGCCTCTTGCGCTCAGCCCGACAGCCGAGCCGCAGAATGCCGAACCCGCGGTCCGCACCGCGCGCGCGCCGGTTCCCTCGCAGCCGAGCTATGGGCCGCCCGGCAGCTATGTGGTGCAGGTTTCGTCGCAGAAGACGGAAGCGGATGCGCAGACCGCGTGGCAGCAACTGCAGGCGCGCTATACGAATGTCCTGGGGAATGCCCAGGTTTCCTTCAAGCGTGTCGATCTGGGAGATCGGGGCACTTTCTATCGTGCCATGGTCGGTCCTTACGCCAACCGCGATCAGGCCTACGAGATTTGTCAAAATCTCAAGGCGGCGGGCGGCGAGTGCGTTGTCCAGCGCAACTGACCTTTCTTCACATGCTTGATGCGGCGCGGGCTTGACGCCCGCCTGAGCCGTCTCTACGCCCGCACGAATGTCTCAAACAGCATTGCAGAGGGCGCTGATCGCCGGTTGCGCCGGCCCGCGGCTGGACCCGGCCGAGCGGGAATTTTTCGCCACGGTGCGTCCGTGGGGATTGATCCTGTTCAAACGCAACTGTGAAAGCCCGGCTCAAATCGCTGCGCTGGTTCAGGAATTCCGCCGGCTTGCGGGCTGCGAGGAAGCGCCGGTCTTCATCGACCAGGAGGGCGGCCGGGTGCAGCGGCTTGGCCCGCCGCATTGGCCCGACTTTCCGCCCGCCGCCCGCTTTGGCGAAATCTACGCCCGGGACCGCGCCGCAGGACGGGAAGCGGCAAGGCTCGGCGCGCGTTTGATCGCGCGCGAACTGCTCGCGCTCGGCATCACGGCCGATTGTCTTCCCGTCGCCGATTTGCGGCTGCCCGAAGGCCATGGCGTCATCGGGGACCGGGCCTACGGCGAGACGGTCGATGAGGTTTCGGATCTCGCGCGCGCCGCCGCCGGGGGGCTGATGGAAGGAGGGGTGCTGCCCGTCCTCAAACACATCCCCGGCCATGGCCGGGCAAATGCCGACAGCCATGAAGCGTTGCCGAGCGTCGCTGCATCTCCGGTGGAACTTGAGAAAACCGACTTCGAGCCGTTCCGGCGTCTCAACGATTTGCCGATGGCGATGACCGCGCATGTACTTTACCAGGCGCTCGATCCCGACCGGGCCGCAACGATCTCTCCGAAAATCGTGCAGGAAGTCATCCGCGGCCATATCGGCTTCGACGGCCTGCTGATGACCGACGATCTTTCCATGAAGGCGCTTGCGGGTTCCCTGCGGGAACGCGCGGAACGAGCGCTTTCGGCGGGCTGCGATGTGGTTCTGCATTGCAACGGCGATCTTGCCGAAATGACGGAAATCGCTGCCGCCTGCCCACTACTTTCGGGCGAGTCGCTGCGCCGTGCTACCGCGGCAACCGACCGCCGTAAGTCCCCGTTGGACAACATGAATCTAGCGGAGTCGCACGCTCGCTTTTCCGCTATGCTGCAGGCGTAAGCGAAGAATCACATGGAACCGGCCGAATTCGAATCTCCGACTGGCGAGCGCTCGCAATACGAGCCTGCGCTGATGATCGACGTCGCGGGCTTTGAAGGCCCGCTCGACCTGTTGCTGACGCTTGCCCGCAACCAGCAGGTCGACCTCAAGCACATCTCGATCCTGGCGCTCGCCGAGCAGTATCTGCAGTTCATCGAGACGGCGCGCGACCTCAAGATGGAAATCGCCGCCGATTATCTCGTGATGGCGGCATGGCTCGCTTACCTCAAATCGCGGCTCCTGCTGCCCGAGCCGCCGGCGCCGGACGAACCGTCGGCCGCCGATCTCGCCGCCGATTTGCAGGCGCGCCTGCAGCACCTTGAAGCGATCCGCGAAGCGGGCAACAAGCTCGTCAGCCGGCATCGTCTCGGCCAGGATTTCTTCCTGCGCGGGATGCCGGAATTGCGCGGCCGCATTCCGCCGTCGGGCTATACCGCGACGATTTACGATCTGCTCTCGGCCTACGCGGTGCAACGCCAGCGCGAAGCGCTCACCAAGGTCAAGATGCCGGAGCGCAAGGTCTGGTCGTTGCCCGAGGCGCGCGTGGTGCTGGAGCGCCTCGTCGGCGGCGCCGCAAACTGGACACGACTCGACGATTACCTCATTGCCTATGTGGTGGAGCCATCGCTGCGCGCGACCGTGTTCGCTTCCAGCTTCTCGGCCACGCTCGAGATGGTGAAGGAAGGCAAGATCGAGTTGCAGCAACAAGAACCTTTCGCGCCGCTGTTCCTGCGCCGCCGTGCGGAAGAACGTCAAGACAATGGAGATCAGCGTCAGTGAGCGTCATCCGGGCTAAATTTGGCATTCAAGAAGCCGCGCAGGAAACCGCGGAAGTTTCCGTGGAGGCGTCCGCGCCTGAGGAAACGGCAGTCAACGAGGAAGCGCTGCGCCTGCTCGAGGCGCTGCTTTTCGCCTCCGCCGAGCCGCTCGACGAGGACATGCTGAAGAAGCGCCTGCCGAAGGGCACGGACATCAAGCAGCTGCTCGAACAGCTTTGCGAAACCTACGCACAGCGCGGCGTCAACGTCGTCAAGGTCGACGGCAAGTGGCTGATGCGGACCGCGCCCGATCTCGGGCCGTTGCTCACGCGCGAGATGGGCGAGCCGAAGAAACTTTCGCGCGCCGCGGTGGAGACGCTGGCGATCGTCGCCTATCACCAGCCGGTGACGCGCGCCGAGATCGAGGAGATCCGCGGCGTCAACATCTCCAAGGGCACGCTCGACCTCCTGATCGAAACGGGATGGGTGCGCCTGCGCGGCCGCCGCAAGGCGCCGGGCCGCCCGGTGACCTACGGCACGACCGAGGATTTCCTCGTGCATTTCGGCCTCGAGGCGATCGACGACCTGCCGGGGCTCGAAGAGCTGAAGGGGGCTGGCTTCCTGGAGGGCCGGTTGCCTTCCGGTTTCAGCGTGCCGATGCCGAGCGACGACGTGGCGCTTCGCGAGGACGAGGAGCCGCTCGGGGAGGACCCCGACCTGTCGCTTTCGCCGCAGCCGGAAGGCGAAGAAGGCGAGGCGCCTTCGGGCGAGGATCAGCGTTAATCTTATTCCTTCGCCGCAATTCGGGCCGGAACCGTATCGTGTTGAAGTTCTTGTTTTTACCGCCTCCGGGCCCTAGGTTGAGCCCGAGTGGAGGAGAGTCATGGGTGGTTTGAGTATCTGGCACTGGATCATCGTCGTTCTGGTCGTTCTTCTGCTGTTCGGCCGCGGCAAGATCTCGGAAATGATGGGCGACATGGCCAAGGGCATCAAGGCCTTCAAGAAGGGCCTGTCCGAGGACGAGGCCGCGAGCGCCGAACCCGCGCGCAGCGAGCCCAAGACGATCGACCATCAGTCCGCCCCGTCCATGCGGAACGAGTCCGAGAAAAAAGTGGGCTGACCGCGACCCCGATCGCGGACCCGGAGCGGCGCATCCCGTGCGCTGACAAAGAGCCATGTTCGACATCGGTTGGAGCGAGCTTCTCGTTATCGGCATCGTCGCGCTCGTCGTCATCGGGCCGAAGGAGCTGCCCGGCGTCGTGCGCGCCGTCGCGCAGAACATCGGCAAGCTGCGCCGGCTCGCGAGCGATTTCCAGAACCAGTTCAACGACGCGATGCGCGAAATGGAACTTGCGGACCTGAAGAAGGACGCGGAGAAGCTCATCTCCGACGCCACTTCGGCGGCCTCGCTCGACGACGTCAAAAAAGCCGGCGATGAAATCAAGCAGGCGATCGAAGAGCCCATGAAGACGGAAACGCCGGCGGCCGCCGAAGCCTCCGTTGAGGCCGGGAAGCCGAAAGCCGAGCAGGATCGCGGCGCATGACCCAGGCGGAAGACGAGGTCGAGGCGAGCAAGGCGCCGCTGATCGAACATCTGATCGAGCTGCGCTCGCGGCTGATCAAATCCCTCGTCGCCTTTTTCCTGATGTTCTTTCTTTGCTTCTTCTTCGCCAAGCAGATCTACAACATCCTGCTGTTTCCTTACGAGTTCGCGGCCGGTCCGAATTCCGAGATCAAGCTGATCTATACCGCGCCGCAGGAATTCCTGTTCACGCAGATCAAGCTCGGCCTTTTCGGCGCCGCGTTCCTGTCGTTCCCGGTCATCGCGGCGCAGATCTACATGTTCGTCGCGCCCGGCCTCTACAAGAAGGAACGCGCGGCTTTTCTTCCGTATCTGGTCGCGACGCCGTTCTGCTTCCTGCTCGGCGCGTCCTTCGTCTATTTCGTCGCGATGCCGCTCGCGATGAAATTCTTCCTCGGCATGCAGCAGGCGGGCGGCGACGGGCAGGCGGCGATCTCGCTTCTGCCGCGCGTATCGGAATATCTCTCCCTGATCATGACGCTGATCTTCGCCTTCGGCATCACGTTCCAGATGCCGGTGGTGCTGACCGTGCTCGCGCGCGTCGGCATGACGAACGCGGCCTGGCTGCGGTCGAAGCGGCGCTATGCGATCGTGGCGGTGTTCGTGATCGCGGCCGTGTTGACGCCGCCCGACGTCATCAGCCAGCTTGCGCTCGCCATCCCGACGCTGCTCCTGTACGAAATCTCGATCTGGCTGGTCGCGATGACCGAGAAGAAATACGAGGCGGAAAAGGCCGCCGCGGCCGCGGAAGACGCGCCGCCCGGCGCGGCCTGAGCCTCGCGCGCGCCTCGCGATTTTCGGATATGGTCGCGCCGGATCGCCGATTCCGGGCGCGATCCCGTAATGCCAACAGGGATTTAGGTTCAGACGCCGATGTTCGACCCGAAATGGATTCGCGACCATCCTGATTTGCTGGACAAGGGCCTCGCCCGCCGGGGCGCGGCGGCCGCGTCCGCGAACCTGCTCGCCATCGACGAGAAACGCCGCGCGGTGATCGCGAAGCTGCAGGCGCTGCAGGAGAAGCGGAACGCCGTCTCCAAGGAAATCGGCGAAGCGAAAAAGAACAAGGACGAGGCGAGGGCCTCCGCGCTGATGGCGGAGGTCGCCGCGATCAAGAACGACGTGCCGGGGCTGGAGGAACAGCAGCGCGAGTTCGACAAGGAATTCGAGAACGCGCTCGCGCAAATCCCGAACATTCCGTTCGACGACGTGCCGGACGGCAAGGACGAGAAGGACAACATCGAGCGCCATCGCGCCGGCGAGCAGCCGAAGTTCGATTTCAAGCCGAAGCTGCATTTCGAGATCGGCGAGGCGCTCGGGCTGATGGATTTCGAAGCGGCGGCGAAACTCTCCGGCGCGCGTTTCGTGGTGCTGAAAGGCGCGCTGGCGCGGCTCGAGCGCGCGATCTCGCAGCTTTTCCTCGACACGCATACGGGCGAGCACGGTTACACCGAAATCAATCCGCCGATCCTCGTGCGTGATGATGCGATGTTTGGGACAGCACAGCTCCCTAAATTTAAGGGCGACCAATTTATTGCTGGGACATTGGCTGAGCGTATATTTCGACTGCAATATTACACTGAGAAATTTCCTCAGCACATGCCAGACTGGGTTCACCTTAATCATGCAATGCTTTCGGGTGATAAGGATACCCGAGATCGAATAGTTCATAATTTGAAAGGACGCATCACCGATAAAGAACATCAGCTTCTTCTTGATGAAGTGGCTCAGGTAAAATTTTGGCTCATCCCCACCGCCGAGGTCCCGCTCACCAATCTCGTGCGCGAGTCCATCCTTGAAGAGTCCGCGCTGCCGATGCGGCTCACGGCCTGCACGCCGTGCTTCCGCGCGGAAGCGGGCGCCGCCGGCAAGGACACGCGCGGCATGATCCGCCAGCACCAGTTCATCAAGGTGGAACTCGTCTCGGTCACGACGCCCGAACAATCGAACGCCGAGCATGAGCGCATGCTTGCCTCCGCCGAGGCCGTGCTGAAGAAGCTCGGGCTGCATTATCGCGTCGTCACGCTCTGCACCGGCGACATGGGTTTTGCCGCCGGCAAGACCTACGACATCGAGGTGTGGCTGCCGGGCGAAAACACCTTCCGCGAAATTTCTTCCTGCTCGAATTGCGGCGAGTTCCAGGCCCGCCGGATGCAGGCGCGCTATCGGCCGAAAGACTCGAAGCAAGTCCGTCACGTGCATACGCTGAACGGCTCCGGGGTCGCTGTCGGCCGCGCGCTGATCGCCGTGCTGGAAAACTACCAGCAGGCCGACGGATCCGTGCTGGTGCCCGAGGCGTTGCAGCCCTATATGGGCGGCATGAAGAGGATCGAGAAAAGGATCGGGAAAGCGGGCTGAATGCGAATTCTGGTCACCAACGACGACGGCTTCCATTCGCCCGGCATCGAGGCGTGCCTCCGGATCGCGCGCGAATTGTCCGACGACGTCTGGATGGTGGCGCCGGAATTCGACCAGTCCGGGGTTGCGCATTCGCTGTCGCTTTCCGATCCGCTGCGGCTTCGCAAGATCGAGGATCGCCGTTTCGCCGTGAAAGGCACGCCGACCGATTGCGTCATCATGGCGGTGCGCCATGTCCTCACGGACAGGAAACCGGACCTCGTGCTCTCCGGCGTCAACAAGGGCCAGAACATCGCCGAGGACGTGACCTATTCCGGCACGGTCGCGGGCGCGATGGAGGGCACGATCCTCGGCATTCAATCCGTCGCGCTCTCGCAATGCTATACGGCGGAGACGCGCGACAACCCGAGCTATGCGGTCGCCGAAAAGCACGGGCCGAACCTCATCCGCCGCTTGCTGAAAACCGGCATGCCGGAAGGCGTGCTCGTGAACGTGAACTTTCCCGGCTGCGGGCCGAACGAAGTCGCCGGCATCGCCGTCACGACGCAAGGCAGGCGCGATCCGGAACTCTTGCGCATCGAGCCGCGTTTCGACGGCAGGAGCAATCCGTATTACTGGATCGGGTTTTCGCGCAAGCAATATCACCTCCCGAATGGCAGCGACATGCAGGCGGTAGCGCAGAAGCGGATTTCGGTGACTCCCCTGCGGATCGACTTGACCGACGAGCCGTTCCTCACCGAGCTCGCGCAGGTTTTCGCCGCGCCGAAAAAATGAGCCGCGAGCGGGAACGCTCCGAATTCGTCCGCGACCTCAGGCTGCGCGGCATCCGCGACGAGAGGGTGCTCGATGCGTTCCAGCATGTCCCGCGCGAGGAATTCGTCGGGGCGGCTTACGAGCCTTTCGCATTCTCCGACCAGCCGCTG
>Ga0153956_1001968_pt1 | contig 16358 bp, 13 predicted proteins | sample TSFL040MetaG_FD_104704 | JGI IMG/M metagenome (GOLD analysis project Ga0153956, IMG submission 104704) | Attine ant fungus gardens microbial communities from Florida, USA - TSFL040 MetaG | ecosystem: Host-associated > Fungi > Mycelium > Unclassified | place: USA: Florida, Wekiwa Springs... | reverse complement strand
TTGTCGGCCGACAGATCGAGACCGGACTTTTCCTTCAGGAACTTGCGCAGGAAATCGTAATCGGCGGGCGTCATGAACGATCTCCGGAAAACAAGCGGGTGATTTTGGAACCGATCTGATTGAGCGGCAGAATGGCGGAGCAGATACCGGCATTGGCAGCCGCGCCGGGCATCCCCCAGACGACGCTGGTGGCTTCATCCTGCGCAACGACATTGCCGCCGGCGGCGACGATGTCCTTGCCGCCGCGCATGCCGTCCGACCCCATGCCGGTCAGCACCACCGCGAGCACGCCGCCCTGCCAGACATCGATGCCGGAGATAAACAGCGGATCGACCGCAGGCTTGCAGAAGTTCACGGGCGGTCCGTCATCGAGCGCGATGACGATATTCGCCCCGTTCTTCGCGACGCGCATATGCTTCCCGCCGGGCGCCAAATAGATGGTGCCGGGCCTGACGATCTCCCCGTCGACACCTTCGTGCGCCGGGCGCTTGCTCGCCCGGGCGAGATGCTCCGCAAGAATCGTGGTGAAGGTCGGCGGCATATGCTGGGTAATCAGCACCGGAACGCGGTCGATCACCGAACCGATGTCCGCAACCAGCGACATCAATGCCTGCGGACCGCCGGTGGACGACCCGATCAGAAGCGCACGCGGCATGGTCGCGCTGAACGGGCGCGTCACCACCTTCGACGGCACGGCGACAACAGGTGAAGATGCAGCGACCGCCGGACGCGCGGTCGTCACAGCCGGCGCGATGGACGGACTCGCCACCGATTTCAGCCGGCGCGTCCGCGCACCGAGATGGCGGATCTTCTGCAGAAGATCGTGCTTGAAGATGTCGGCGGCCGACATCTCGCGGGTGCTCTCCGGCTTCGGAATGTAGTCGGCGGCACCGAGCGACATCGCCTTAAAGCTGATCTCCGCATTGCGGCGTGTCAGCGTCGACGCCATGATCACGACGAGGTTGCGCTTTTTCGCAAGCAGCTGCGGCAGTGCCGAAATGCCGTCGAGCTCCGGCATTTCGATATCGAGGATGGCGACATCCGGATTGATGCGCTCAACCTGGTTGACTGCATCGAGGCCGGTGCGCAGCGAGCCGACCACCGTCATATCCGGCTCGGCCTCGATCCACCGTCCGATCAGCCCGCGGATGACGACCGAGTCGTCCACCAGCATCACCCGCAACGGCTCGTATCGCGAATCCGCAACGGCGGTACTCATCACAGCAGCACTCATCAACTCACCAGACGCAACACACGCAACAAATGAACTTTACGGCAAAAGAACGAACCAGAGAGACGACGTCGGAACCCGATTCCGGGCACCGGCGCAAAGAAATCAGATCAAGCCGACTTCGGCGAACTTCGCCGATACGATGTCCTTGTCGAAGGGCTTCATGATGTATTCATTGGCTCCCGCATGCAGCGCACGCGCGATGTGAGCGACATCGTTCTCCGTCGTACAGAACACAACCTTCGGCGTCTCTCCGCCCGGCATCCGGCGCAAATTGCGAAGGAACTCATAACCATCCATCACCGGCATGTTCCAATCGAGCAGCACGGCATCGGGCAGCTGATGCTTGCAGACTTCAAGCGCCTTTTCACCATCCTCAGCCTCGCTGATCTCGAAATCGAGACCTTCAAGGATTCGGCGAGCGACTTTACGGATGACGCTGGAGTCATCGACGACCAGGCACGTCTTCATGTGAGCCTCACTTTCATGCCCTTCAACAGAGCATCACCTTCGCGGACGGAATCGTCCAGTTGCCAATCTCAGGCGGCCAGCTTGTCAGTCGGAATTTCAAGCACACGATCCACGTCAAGAACCACCATCAGCTGACCGTCGAGACGATGAACGCCATCCGCCATCTTGGCCATGCGCGGATCGAGATTGACGGGATTCACTTCACGGCTTTCGTCGGCAAGCTTCAACACTTCGCCGATGGAGTCGATCAGAAGGCCGTAGGATTCGCCGCGCAACTCGACACCGACCGCCATCGGCGGCTTGCCGTCATCATTTTTCGGTAGGCCGAGACGCGAACGCATGTCGATGGCTGTGACAATACGGCCGCGCAGATTCAGCACCCCGGCCACATCACTGGACGCAAGCGGCACGCGGGTCAGGCGCTCCGGCATGAACACATCCTGCACGCGGGAGATCGGCATGCCGAACAGCTGACCGCCGATCATGGTCGTGACGTATTCAGTGACCGCACCGTCGGTGGCATGAGATGCGGAATTGTTGGTCGTGGTCATGTCGATCCCCTTAAGCCGCCTGCTGCACGTCAGCCGTCTGTTCCTTCAGCGCGGCAATCAGGCCGGGCCGATCGAACTTGGCGACATAATCATGGAAGCCGGCCAAACGGCCGCGCTCGATGGCCGCCGGCGAGATCATTGCCGACAGTGCGATGATCGGCGTCTGACCCAACTTCTGATCCGCGCGGATCGTCTCGGCGAATTCGAAGCCGTTCATGTCGGGCATTTCGATGTCGGTGAGGATGACGTCGAATTCCTGCCCCGAACGCAAAGCCGAGAGACCTTCCTGCGCATTGGTCGCCGTCCGCACCTTGTAGCCGGCCGCCTTCAAGACCGGCGACAGCATGTTGCGGAAGAAGGCGGAGTCATCGACGAGAAGCACCGACTGCGCCGTCGCCGACACGCGCATTTCCTTGCGCGAGAACCAATCGGCAAAAGCCATCGGCAGGAAGTGGCCGACATCGATCACCTCTGTGGCGAGGCCCTTGATGACCGCCGAGCCCAGGACGCCGTCGCGCGCCGACGCCACCTCAATGTGCAGACGCTCCTCGACGATATCGACGATTTCATCGACCACCAGTCCCATGGAACGGCCGTCGTCCGCGAAGACCAGGATCGGCTGCGTGCCGGCGCTGCGGACAACGACGTTTTCCATCTGCACCAGCGGCATCAGCTGATCGCGATACTGGACCATATAGCGGCCGTTCGACGCTTCAATCTTGTCGATGCTGATCTCCTCAAGCCGGGTCACAAGACCGAGCGGCACGGCCTTCGGCTCCGCGGAGCCGGCGCGGAACACCAGCAGGGACGTCAACTGCTCGGCGCCGAATGCACGCGCGGCTGCGGCTTCGTCCGCGATCTCGTGCATGGCAGAGCCGGCGGCGCCAAGCTCCTGCGCGATCCCGTTCGGATCGACGATCATGATCACGGCGCCGTCACCGAGAATGGTGTTGCCCGAGAACATGTTGATGTGGCGCAGCTTCGTGGACATCGGCTTGACCACGATTTCTTCGGTGTGGAAGACGCCGTCCACGACAATGCCGAAGGTCTGGCTGCCGACCTGGGTGACGACGATAAAGCCATTTTCCGGATCGACCGACGAACCATCGTCGATCTGCAGCAGCTTCTTCAGATGCATCAACGGCAGCAGTTTGTTGCGCAGACGAAGGACCGGGGTGTCCTTGATGCGCTCGATACGGTGTTCGGAGTTGGCGCGCGCACGCACCAGCTCGACCACCGCGAGCTGCGGAATGGCGAAGCGGTCGCCGCCGGCTTCGACGATCAACGCCGAGACGATGGCAAGCGTCAGCGGGATCTTGATGGTGACGCTCGAACCTTCACCTGCCACCGACTTGATATCGATGGTGCCGCCGATCTGATCGATATTGTTGCGCACCACGTCCATGCCGACGCCGCGGCCGGATACGCTGGTGACCTGAGCGGCCGTGGAGAAGCCCGGCGCAAAGATGAACTTGTGAATCTGGGCTTCCGACATTTTCTCGATGTCGGCTTCGGTCGCCAGCCCGTTCTGGATCGCCTTCGCCTTGATGCGCTCGGTGTTGAGACCGCGGCCGTTATCGGCGATGCAAATCAGGATGTGCCCGCCTTCGTGATAGGCGGAGAGCCGGATCGTGCCTTGCGCAGGCTTGCCGCTCTGGGCGCGCTCGGCCGGCGTTTCCAGGCCATGGTCCGCCGAATTGCGCACCATGTGGGTCAGCGGATCCTTGATCAGATCGAGCACCTGCCGGTCGAGTTCGGTATCGGCGCCGTGCATTTCGAGTTCGATCTGCTTGCCGAGTTCACCGGCGAGATCGCGGACGATGCGCGGCAGCTTCTGCCAGGCATTGCCGATCGGCTGCATGCGCGTCTTCATGACACCGTCCTGCAACTCGGCCGTCACAGTGGACAGGCGCTGCAGCGGCACCTTGAATTCAGTGTCTTCATGACGACGGCTGATTTCGAGCAGCTGGTTGCGGGTCAGCACCAGCTCCGACACCATCGTCATCAGATGTTCGAGCGTATCGACGTTCACGCGGATCGACTGGTTCGCAACCTTGTCGGATTCAGCGTGTTCGAGTTCAACCGCAGTCTTCTTGGCGGCCGGCTTGGGAGACGCCTTTGCAGCGGGCTTTTCCTCGGCGACCGAAGGCGCAGCCGGCTCGGACGCAGCCGCGACAGGAGCCGGTGCAGCGGCAACTGGAGAGGTTTCGATTTCGGTTTCGCGGAATGCGCGCTCAAGTTCATCGAGCGAGACTTCCCCCGGGCGCAACGCACGCTCAAGCGTCTGCACGACCAATGGCGGCGCTTCCACAACGGGGGGCGGCGGTGCGGCTTCTTCGGGCGCAGGACCGTTCATCGCTTCCATGCCTTTCTCGACCATATGATGCAGTTCGCCGATCAGATCGTCGTCGACGCCTTCTGGTTCGGATTCGGTCGCTTCGAGCTGACCGAGGATGTCCTTGATGCGATCGATCGTCGTCAGGATCAGCGTCACCGCCGCGCCGGTCACCGGCATGCCGTCGCGGAATTTGCCCATCAGCGTTTCGGCAGCGTGTGCGAGCGCCTCCAAACGAGGCAGGCCCAAAAAGCCGCAAGTACCCTTGATCGTATGAACCAGTCGGAAAATGTTATCGAGAATTTTCGCGTTATTCGGATCTTGCTCGAAGCGGACCAGCTGGTTGTCAACCGTGTCCAGGCTTTCGTTCGTTTCCGTTAAAAATTCGCGGAGTAGATCATCCATGGAAATACGCCTTCACACTTAAGGCTCGCAAAGGTGCTGCGCCTCATCGCAATGGGGCTACTCTCGCCGCAAAGCGTTTAATATTGGTTGAGCATTTTGCAAAACGGTGATCGGCACGGGTAAAACGACGCCGAAATGCAAAGAGGCCGCTCCCGGAGCGGCCTCTTAAACGTTTCGTTAAATGAGTAGCGCCGGCGCGTTTATGCCGCAGCGACCACGACAGCTTCGCCTTCAAGTGCCATCGTCACCTTCACGCCTGCTGCCTCGGCCAGCAGTCTCGTGTAGTAGGGCTGCACGCCATGGGCATCGATATTGCCGACCTGCTCCGCGGTGAGCATCTCGACGATGTTCTGCGGCAGCCGCGCGTTCATCCCCGTCGCGGTGACGCGGAAACCGGACGGCTCCCCCTCGCCGATAGGATCGACCTTGAGCACACCGCCGCGCGGAATCGTCTGCTGGGCGATGATCAGCATGTTGAGCAACAGCTTCACCTTGTTCTTCGGCAGCAGCAAGCGCGGCAGATTCCATTCGATCCTGGTCCGCGCATCCTCGAAATGACCGCGCGCCATCGTCTGCGCATCGCCGAGATCGATCTGCGCACCGGCGGAACCGGCCGCACCGAATGCAAGCCGGCAGAACTGCAGACGCGCGGACGCAGTCTTGGCGCTCTTGCGGATCAGGTCGAGCGCGAACTCCTTGTCCTCGGGCTTGGGATTGTCGTCCAGTACTTCAAGCCCGTTGACGATGGCGCCGACAGGGCTGATGAGATCGTGGCAAACGCGCGATGACAGCAAAGCTGCGAGTTCGAGAGCATCGGGCGTCGAACCGGGCGAAGGTGCGTCAGTCGCTGAATGGGACATCGAGATATGCTCCTGAAGCCGCACAACGTGAACGGCGAATCAAACATTTTCTGCCAAGTTTGATACACTGCGGCCGTCTGCCCCACCACCGGGCAGCAGCGGGACGATGCGATGCCCGGCTGACGATCTGCACCGACAACAACGAGCGAGACACGAAGGCTTGCCATGACAAACGATTCGCGACCGTTCCTCGATCCGGGCAAGGCGGCCGCATTCCTCGAACCGCTGACACGGCTAGCAGCGGAAGCGGGGGCCGCGATCCTCGCCGTGAATCGCAGCAGCATGACCATCGACGGCAAGGCCGACGGCTCTCCGGTGACGCAAGCCGACCTCGCCGCCGACCGGGTGATCGGCGACGGTCTGGCCGAACTGTCCCTGGACATTCCGACGCTCTCCGAGGAACGCCTGCATCTGGCCCGGCCGCCTTATACGGGTGCGCTGTTCCTGATCGATCCGCTCGACGGCACCAAGGAATTCGTTGCCGGCCGTCAGGAGTTCACCGTCAACATCGCGTTGATCGTGGACGGCACGCCGCTGCTCGGTGTCGTAGGCGCGCCTGCGCTGGGGCTGCTCTGGCGCGGACTGGTGGGGCATGGCGCCGAGCGCCTTGAAATCAAGCCCGATTTCTCAATCGGCAAGGTCACGCCGATCAAGGTCCGGCCGACGCCTGCGCCGGGCGAAGCCTGGATTGCGGCAGTCAGCCGCTCGCATGGCGATCTACGCAGCGAAACCTTCATCGCCAGTCGTCCGGGGGCCGTCAGGCAGGAATTCGGCTCGGCACTCAAATTCTGCCGGGTGGCGGAAGGTCAGGCCGACATCTATCCGCGCCTGTCCCCCACCTGCGAATGGGATGTCGCGGCCGGGCATGCCGTGGTGGTCGCGGCCGGCGGTTCCGTTGCCGACAGCCAGGGCCGTCCTCTGTATTTCGGAGGCCGGCGGCAGGATTTCATCATTCCCGAATTTATCGCCTGGGGCGACCGCGCCGCTGCGAGCTAACGCGCCAGCGTGTCCTGCACGGCCGGCCAGCGCCTTCGGGCTTCGGAGAGATATTTGGCGGGCGCGGCCGCGAAACCGTCGCGGCTGTCCTCGCGCCCGAACAGGTAAAGCCGCCGGCCGGTGACCACCCACAACCGCGGATTGCCTGCGACAGCAACCCCGCGCGCCATATCGACAGGGTCGTATCCGCCGAATTGGGGGCCATAAATCTCGGGATGGGCGATGAACTGGGCGCGGTTGCCCTCGTTACGGAACCGCCAGACGGTGCCTTGATCGGTCAGCTCGAAGTTCCGCAAGCCGACGACAGCGTCCGCATCGGTGAAATAGGCAACCGGATCAAAGCCCGCGATCGCCAGACCGGTATATCGATCCGTGACCACACGCTCGCTGGTTCCTGCCCGCGCAAGCCCCATTCCAAGAATCACTGCCACCAGAATCAAGGCGATTCCACGGCCCGAACCGCTCAAATCCCGCCGTTGTGCCGTCATAGTTCATACCGATATTATGAGAGAATCGGGGACACCGACCGCAGATTAGATACCGTGCCTCTCAGCATCCGGTTAAATCTGCGGCCGTCAGATTGGATACCAGGGGTTCTTTTCATGACCTTCGCATCACGCTTGGCAGCGCTGGCGCTTGCAGCGTTCACCCTTGCCGTCTCTCCAGTTTCGGCGCAGCAGCCGCCACGCAACCAGGGGGCGCCGGACAGCTACAGGTCGGATGAACTGCTCAATGCCGGCCACCGGTTTTTCGGCAACGTGTCGCGCGGCCTCGCTTCGGTGATCGAGAAGGCCGTCAGCCAATGGGGCTTGCCGAACGGCTATATCCTGGGCGAGGAAGGCTCGGGCGCCATCGTCGCCGGCCTGCGCTATGGCGAAGGCACGCTCTACACCAAGAATGCCGGTGATTTGCGGGTTTACTGGCAGGGTCCATCGCTCGGCTTCGACTGGGGCGGCGACGGCGCCCGGACCATGACGCTGGTCTATAACCTGCCCGCGACCCAGGCGATCTATCAGCGCTTCGGCGGCATCGACGGATCGGCCTACATCATCGGCGGCTTCGGCATGACGGCACTCACCGCCAACAATATCGTGCTGGTGCCGATCCGCTCCGGGCTCGGCCTGCGCCTCGGTGCCAATATCGGCTACCTGAAGTTTACGCCGAGCGCGACCTGGAATCCGTTCTAGCCGCAGAGGCCGACGGCGCCATAAAGGTTAACGAAGCGTTGCGCTGTTTTTGCGTGCGCCCGCATGGCATGTTAACCGCGACAATCTTACACGTGGGAGCACACAGCCATGGTCGAGCCGATCATGTATCTGGCGATCGGTTTTCTGGCCGCGATGCTATGCAGCCTCTTGATCATGCCTTTGGTGCATAACCGCGCCGTGCGGCTCACCACGCGCCGTCTCGAAGCTGCGACGCCGCTGTCGATGGCCGAAATCCAGGCTGACAAGGATCAGTTGCGCGCCGAATTCGCCATGTCGGCCCGCCGCCTGGAGATGAACGTCGATCAACTCAAGAGCAAGGCCACCAATCAGCTCGCCGAACTCGGCAAGAAAACCGATGCACTCAACCGGATGAAGGCCGAGTTGAGCGAAAAGAACGCCAGCATTTTCGATCTTGAGGCCCGCGAAACGGCGGTCAAGCAGAAGCTGGCCACCACCGAAAATGAATTCGCCGCCAGGACGGAAGCGCTCGCCGCCGCCGAACGCGCCCTCGCCGACAAGCAGAACGAACTCGCGCGCCTGAACGGCGAATTGTCCGACCGCACTCAGGTCGCCGACACCCGGCAGGTCGAACTGGTCGCGGTTCGCACCAAAGTCGAGGAACTCAAGAGCCGCCTCGGCCTGGCCGAACAGGATTTTTCGACGACGCAGCACAAGCTCGAATTGCAGCGCGGCGAGTCCGAAACCGCCACCCGCGACCTTCTCGAAGCCCGCGCCCGCGTGGCCAGCTTGAGCCATCGCGTCACCGATCTCGACCAGCAATTGGCCATCCAGGTCAAGGAAGCCGAGCAACTCGGCAACCGCGTCGATCAGCTCGAAGAACAATTGCTGCAGCAGACCAAACTGCTGGCCGAGCGCGATTTCGAGAACGCACAGCTGCGGCAAGCCAACGCCGCCGCCGAACAGATCGCCCGCGATCTCCGCGTGGAAATCGCCGCCAATGCCGGCGGTCGCAACGCGCCCGTCCTTGAAAAGCTGCGCGCCGAAAAAGCCGCCGCGGAGGAAGACCTGCGCCGTGCCCGCGCGGAGCGCGCCACGCTGCAACGCGATCTCAATGCCATTCACCAGCAGGCCGAGAATGCCTGGGCCACCGAGCGCACCGAAAATGCGCTGCTGCGCGAACGCATCAACGATATCGCGGCCGAGGTCGCCAAGATGGCTATGACGCTGGAAGGGCCGAATTCACCGATCGAGGCCATCCTGGCGGCCGATCCGGCCTCCACCCAGCCTCGTCCGGCCAACGATCGGGGATTTGCCCCGAGCAGCACCCTCGCGGACCGGATTCGCGCCTTGCAATCCCATGCCTCGCGCGCCGGGCACCCCGGCTGAAAGCCGCCGGAAGCCTGCCGAATTCCAATAATCTTGCCGGTGACAGGCAGGGCGTGCTTGACACCCCGGCCCCCTATTCCCTAAATCGCGCCACTGACGTCACGCATCGCCGGGCCTTGCCCGGCCTTTTGATTTGCGAGACGCTAGGGCGCATAGCTCAGCGGGAGAGCGTTCCCTTCACACGGGAGAGGTCCAAGGTTCGATCCCTTGTGCGCCCACCATCAAAATCCCTGACAGCGAAATCCTGCCGAGATCGATCCCGCATGTATAAAGCTTTGTCGTGTCTCGGCTCTGCGAAGCGGCATGAAGGATGCCGCATCGCGTCCGGGACACGGTTCAACTAAACTCAGCCATGCCCTAATCGGCGGAGACCGACCGTCGGCCGCCCGAGCCCCGCCAGCTTGAGGGTGCGTAAGGAAGTTCGGCGTGCGAAGGCGGGAACCGGGACGGCAAGGACATGGCCGGAGAAGCGTCCTGCGTCTCCAGTTCGGACACAACCGGCTCCTCCGGCGTATCGGCAGACACGGGCGACGGAAACCGCATGGCCGGTGAGCTTGCCTTGAGGCCGAACTGTCGTGGCATCGATCATCCCTCCCTGACGGCTCGGGAATCGAGGCAGCCTGTCGGCCTCCCAAGCCGTGAACCAATCGATATCCGATTCTGCCGGTTCCCGGCTTTGCGTTAAATCAATTCCGAACGGAAAAGACTCATCCGTCGGTCGCAGGCGGCTTCGTCGCGGGCGTGGCAGCAATGATCGAGCCGGCTTCTCCCCGGCACCGTCTCATATATGAGACGCGCCGGTCGCAACGATGCGACGCGCCTGTATCGCATATCGTTCATTTTTGCCGCGATCGCGCTATTTGCGCGCGTGAAGGTATGGGCATGCAGCCATCCGGCAGTGGCACGGCGTTTGCTCTCCATCCTCATGAGCGTGCGACAGACGCGCGAGGTTCAATCCGTTATCAGAGAGGAAATGACCATGGATGTCGGATACTTCACGATGCCTTCACATCCGCCGGAGTGCGGGCTGAAGGAAGGGCATGACTGGGATCTGCAGGTGATCCGCTGGGCGGATGAACTCGGCTATCAGGAAGCCTGGATCGGCGAGCATCACACCGCACCGTGGGAACCGCATCCCTCGCCTGACCTTCTGCTGGCCCAGGCCTTCCTGCAGACCAAGAACATCCGCCTCGGTCCCGGCGGCTTTCTGCTTCCTTATCACCATCCCGCCGAACTCGCGAACCGCGTGGCGATGCTCGATCACCTGTCGGAAGGCCGCCTGAATTTCGGCGTCGCAGCATCGGGCCTGCCGAGCGATTGGGCGATGTTCAACGTCGACGGCATGTCGGGGCAAAATCGCGACATGACCCGCGAGGCGCTCGAAATCATCCTGAAACTGTGGACCGAAGACGCGCCCTGGACGCACACCGGAAAATACTGGACCGTCACCAAGCCCGACATCATGTTCGATTTCCTGAAGCCGCATATCAAGCCGGTGCAGGCACCGCATCCGCCGATCGCGGTGGCCGGCCTCAGCAAGGGCTCCGACACGCTGAAACTCGCGGGTGAGCGCGGCTACATCCCGATGAGCCTCAATCTCAATCCGGCGTATGTTTCAAGCCATTGGGAGTCGGTGGAGATCGGCGCCGCCAAGACCGGCCGCAAGCCGAACCGGAAGGATTGGCGCATGGTCCGCGAAGTGTTCGTCGCCGATACCGACGCGGAAGCCTGGAAGCTGTCCGTCGGCGACATGATGGGGCGGATGATGGGCGAGTATTTCCTGCGGCTGCTCGGCCATTTCGGCTTCAAGGATTATCTCAAGCACCAGCCGGACGTGCCGGACAGCGACGTCACCGTCGAATACTGCGCCAAGCACAACTGGATCGTCGGCTCCCCGGCCACCGTCGCCGAGAAGATCGAGAAAATTTATCACGAAGTCGGCGGCTTCGGGACGCTGCTCGTGTTCGGCTTCGACTACAAGCACAACCCCAAGGCATGGCACAATTCGTTGCGCCTGCTGAAAGAAGAAGTCCTGCCGCGCCTCAAACACCTCGATGTGAGCATCGGCAAAGTGGCCTAGCACTCGTCGCCTCTTTCCGGCAGGATGGAAAGAGGCGGCCCTTTGCATGGCGGCACAGGAAGCGTGATAAGGATCCCGGAATGGATGTCGGCGAGTTCAAGAAAACGATGCGTCACTGTACCGGCGCTGTCGCGCTGGTCACCGTCGGCCGCGAAGCCGGTCGCAGAACCGGACTGACCGTGACGGCCGTGTGTTCGTTATCCGACGATCCGCCCTCCCTGCTGGTCTGCATCAATCGCAACGCCAGCGCGCATCCGCGCATTCGCGAAGACCGGTGTTTCGGCGTCAACTTCCTCAATCAGGAACAGGTGCCGCTTGCGCTCACATTCAGCGGCCAGAATGGCGTCGATGGCGACGACCGGTTCTGCTTCGGAAACTGGACCACCGGGATCACCGGCGCACCGCTGCTCGACGACGCGATCGCATCGTTCGATTGCGAGCTGCGCGAGGAGTTCGAGACCAAAACGCATTCGATCTTTATCGGCAATGTCCGCGGCGTCAGGGCCGCTTCCACGGCACAGCCCCTGCTCTATCTGCGCGGCGCCTTCCATAGCGTCGAAGCGATCAGAGATGTCGTATCGCTCGGCGACATCGACGCCAGAAAGTTGAGCTGGAGCGATTTCTCGTAACGCTGAAAGCATGATTGGATTTAGTCGAACCGTGTCCGGGACACGATTCCGCTAAATTCGAAAAGACTCTAATGCTCCGTCGGCTTGATCTTCAGCGTCCTGATCTTGCGATACAGAGTGGCCCGGCTCACATTGAGTGCTGCAGCCGTCTTCAGGACATCGCCCGCATGCCGGCGCAGCGCTCCGGCAATGACATCGCGCTCGGCTGCTTCAAGGGTCGAAAAACGGCCCGTCTCACAATTGGCCGGCAGATCGAGATCGGCTCCGCCGATGATTCCATCGTCCGCCGTGCAGGCGGCCAGCCGCAGCACATGCCGTAGCTGCCGGATATTTCCGGGGAACGGATGCGCGAGCAGAATATCCCAGGCATCCTCCGCGATCGACAGGTCAGGCGCCTCCTCGGCCGCGATCTGCGCGATCAACGCCGCTTTGTCGGCGCGCGACCGCAGCGCGGGCAGTTCGACCATCAGGCCACGCAGCCGGTAGTAAAGGTCGGAGCGAAACGTTCCCGCTGCCACCAGGGCATCGAGATCGCGATGCGTCGCGCTGATGAGACGGATATTGACTGCGATGGGCTTCAGTGCGCCGAGCGGAAGCACCTCGTGGTTCTCCAGCACGCGAAGCAGGCGCGTCTGCAGCGCGAGCGGCATGTCGCCGATCTCATCGAGAAACAGCGTGCCGCCATCCGCCTGCGCGATCAGGCCCTTCGACCCGTCACGCTTCGCGCCGGTAAAGGCTCCCGCTTCATAACCGAACAGTTCGGCATCGATCAGGCTTTCCGGCATCGCGGCACAATTGAGCGCGACATAGCGCCCATCCGCGCGATCGCCGGCCGCATGAATGGCCGATGCAAGCATATCCTTGCCGGTTCCGGTCTCGCCGCGCAGCAGGATGGGAATGTCGGTATCGACCACCTTTCGCAGTCGCTTGACGGATCGCTGCAGTGCCGGATCGCTGCCGGCCAGATATGTCAGCGAAGGCTTGCGGCGGTCGCCCCCGTTCCGACGCCCCAAGGGGAACGGAGCCGGTCTCCTGCCGCGCCGCGGCGGCGAGATGCGACCGCGGCCGATCGGGCGTCCATCGGGATCACGCAGTTCCTGCATCGCATCGGCGCGCCGCGTGACGGCGTCATCGAGGCGGATGAACTGCGACAGCGGCTGCCGTGCTGCGATCATATCCGGTGAAATGGCGAGACTGTCGCGTGCCGCGCGGTTCGCGCCGAGCACACGCCGATCGTCGTCGAACGCGATCATGGCGTTGTCGTCGGGCAGCGTGGCGATCCAGCCGTTCGCAAAACTTGACCGAAACAACGCCGCCTCGATCCGCCGCACAGCCTGTGTCGCAATCACCAGCGCGAGTTCATGCGCGGACCGATCGAGATCGCCGCGACACGAGGTCACATTCACCGCGCCGGCGAGTTGCCCGACATGATCGAAAATCGGCACAACAGCGCAACTGAACATCGACCACTGTTCCCGAAAATGCTCGTTCCGGTGAACCAGGATCGGCCGCTGTTCCGCGATCCCGGTGCCGAGACCATTGGTCCCTTCGCGCGCCTCCGAGAACACGGAGCCCGTATAGACCTTGGACCGGCGCAGGATGGTCGCAGCCTCGCCGTCGGGCAGATGACTGACCAGGATCGTCGCGTCCAGATCGGCAAGATTGACGCAGTAGCCGGCACCGCGCAGCCATCCATACAGATTTCCCAGTTCGGGCGTGGCAAAGTGGATGAGCTGATCGACACGCTCGGCGCTGAGCTTCAATTCCGATTGCATCAGTGTCAGCGGCGGCCCGGTGCGTCCGGGATCCAGCTTGTGATCGACCAGACAGCGCTTCCAGGAGTTGACGATGCGCGGCTCACCCTCCGCCGCAACCACGCTCCCGGCAGCCGCAAGTACGTGCTCGACATGGCTTCGGGTCGCGAGGTTTGCCATAGCGATGCCTCCCTGCATTTTTTAAGCAGTCTGTCATCGCACTGACAGAAGTCAATCAAGTCAGGCCACGGAGACGCGACCGGCGACCATTTGCCCGCTGCACCGCAACCGCGCGTTCGTCGCCAACCGCGCGGTTTCATGGTAGCGGGAAAATACCGGGAACGAATTTTTCCACGCACGATCACGACGCCATTTCAAGGACATGCCAATGATGAACGATGGTCGCCCGTTTGGGCTCTATATTGCCGGCCGGTTTCAGCCCGCTTCGACGGGCCGCGTGATCCGCGTGGAAAACCCAAAGAACCGCAGCCATCTGGCCGACGTCGCCGAAGGCGATGAGAAGGACATAGACCTTGCGATCGATGCCGCGGAACATGCGGCCAAAGCCTGGGCCGCCACGCCCGGCGCCGTCCGCGGCGATATCATGCACCGCGCCGGAGAACTTCTCGCCCAAAAGCTGCCTGATCTTGTGACCATCGAGGTCGATCAGATCGGCCGCGCCCGCCGCGAGATGAGCGCACAGCTCGCTCGCTTACCGGAATGGTTTCGTTATTTCGGTGCGGTGGCGCGGACTCATGAGGATACCGTCCCGCCTTTCGGCGGCAACTTCCTGAACTATACGCGCCGCGTGCCGCTCGGCGTGGTCGGCCATGTCACGCCGTGGAATCATCCGCTTCTGATCCTCACCAAGAAGATTGCGCCGTCGATGGCCGCCGGTAATACGATGGTCGTGAAGCCGAGCGAACTGGCCCCGATCACCCCGCTGCTGCTGGGCAACATCTTCAAGGAAGCGGGCGTGCCGGACGGCGTCTACAATGTCGTGCCGGGCTTCGGCGCCACCGCCGGCAAGGCGCTGACCACCAGCAGGCGCATCAAGAAGATCGATCTCACCGGCGGCACCGAGACCGGCAAGATGGTCGCCTCCATGGCCGGTGCCAATCTCACCAAGGTCGCAGCCGAACTGGGCGGCAAGGCGGCGGTGATCATGTTCGACGACACGCCGATCGAGCGCGGCGTGGCGGCCGCCTTGTTCGCCTCCTTCATCGCCACCGGGCAGACCTGCGTGCAGGGCGCACGCCTGCTCGTGCAGAGGTCGGTGCACGATGCCGTCGTCGCCGAACTCGTGAAGCGCACCGAGGCGATCCGGATCGGCGACCCGCAGGCCATGGCCACGCAGATGGGACCGCTGGTGTCGGCGAAACAGCGCGAACTCACCGAACGTTACGTCAGGATCGGCCTTGAGGAAGGCGCGACGCTCGCGGCCGGCGGCAAGCGGCCGGACGGCAAGCTGTTCGAGAACGGCTACTACCACAAGCCGACGATCTTCACCCATGTGAAGCCGCAGATGCGCATCGCACAGGAGGAGATTTTCGGACCGGTAGTCTGCGTCATTCCATTCGACACCGAGGAAGAAGCCGTTGCGATCGCGAACGGCACCGAATTCGGCCTCGCCACCTCGATCTGGACCCGCGACGTCACCCGTGCCCATCGCGTGGCGCATCAACTGCAGAGCGGCATCGTGTGGATCAACGATCACCACCGCATCGACCCCTGCTCACCCTGGGGCGGCTTCAAGATGAGCGGCATCGGCCGCGAGAACGGCCTCGTCGCCTATGAGGAATACACCCAGATCCAGAACGTCATCGTCAATCTCTCCGACGAGCCGTTCGACTGGTACGCCGACGACGGCACCGAGAAGCGCTACAGCTGAGCTTCGCCGGGAGGCATCGTGTCCCGGACGCGGTGCAACGCGAAGCGTTGCTCCGCTGAGCCGGGACCGTTACGAACCCCGGCGTTTGGTACGGTCCCGGCTCTGCGCAGCAGCGTGAAGAACGCTGCAGCGCGTCCGGGACACGTTTCATCAAGCACCTAACTTTTTTAGCCGAACGACTCCGTGTGCGGCACGTAATGCGCTTCCAGCGCCGCGATTTCCTCACCCGTCAGGTTGAGCGACAGCGCCGCAGCGGCATCAGCAAGATGCGACGGCTTCGATGCGCCGACGATGGGGGACGTGATCCCGTCCTTCTGAACGAGCCACGCGAGCGCGACCTGGGCGCGTGACGCCCCGCGTTTCTCCGCGACAGCGCCGACCTGATCGATCACGCGGCGATCGGCATCCGGAAATTCCGTGTAGAGTTTCTTGCCGAATTCATCCGTGTCCTGGCGCGTGCTGGTCTGGTCCGCAGGACGAGTCAAACGGCCCCGCGCGAGGGGGCTCCACGGCATCACCGCAATCCCCTGGTCAGCGCAGAACGGCAGCATCTCCCGCTCCTCCTCGCGGTTCAGCAGATTGATGTGATCCTGCATGCTG